>Ga0187892_10000386_pt1 | contig 115893 bp, 110 predicted proteins | sample MA1701073metaG_FD_139345 | JGI IMG/M metagenome (GOLD analysis project Ga0187892, IMG submission 139345) | Bio-ooze microbial communities from a basaltic lava cave in the Kipuka Kanohina Cave System on the Island of Hawaii, USA - MA170107-3 metaG ... | reverse complement strand
TTCGCCTTGATCCCCGCCAATTTGCGCTCACCCATCGGGTGTCTCCTCATATCAAGCTCAAACCCGCGCCAAGTCTACGTCTGCGCCATCTTGCCTTCGGTCAACTGAGGAAAATAGGATCATTCGCAAGCTGCAGGGCGTGCTCATAACTGTCTGCCGGGATGACCGCCGCCACCGGCCCGAAAATCTCCTCGCGACTGATACGCATGTCAGGCGCGCAGTCCACGAACAACGCGGGGCTCAGGAAAAAGCCCTCGGTGTCGCGCTTCACAGGTTCGCCGCCACAGGCCAGTCGAGCCCCCTCTTCCCGCCCAATCGCGATGTAGCTCAGGTCCTGCTCGAGTTGATCGTCGCTGACCACCGGCCCGATCTGAGTCTCGGCGTGTAGGGCGTGCCCCACCCGCAGCGCGCGGGTGCGCTGCTGCAGCATGTCCACGAAACGCGGATAGATGCCTTTCTCGACAATCAGGCGGCTCGATGCCGTGCAACGCTGTCCGGTGGAATAGAACGCGCCCTGCACCGCGCACTCGACCGCATTGGCCAGATCTGCATCATCCAAAACCACCAATGGATTCTTGCCGCCCATCTCGAGCTGGATCTTCGCCATGCGGCCCACGGCGCCCTGCGCCACACGGGCTCCGGTCGACACCGACCCGGTGAACGTGATGGCGTTCACGCGACGGTCGTCGATCATCGCCTGCCCCACGACGGAGCCACGTCCCATCACCAGATTGAACACACCTGCAGGCAGGCCGGCGCGGCTGATGATTTCCGCCAGCGCCCAGGCACAACCGGGCACCAGTTCCGCCGGCTTGAACAGCACCGCATTGCCGAAGGCCAAGGCCGGCGCGATCTTCCATGCGGGAATCGCCATGGGAAAGTTCCATGGCGCGATGATGCCCACGACGCCCACGGGTTCGCGTGTGATCTCGACCTCGACCCCCGGCCGCACGGACGCCAGCTTGTCGCCGCGCAGGCGCAGAGCCTCCTGCGCGAAAAACTTGAAGATGTTGCCTGCGCGCGCAACTTCAGCCATGCCTTCGGGCAAGGTCTTGCCCTCTTCGCGCGCCAGCAAGCGGCCCAGTTCTTCGCGGCGCGCCAGCAGCTCGGTGCCGATGCGGTCCAGCGCATCGGCTCGCAGCTGCGGGTTGCTGAGTCCCCATGGTCCAGCCGCCTCGGCAGCGGCGCTCACTGCCCGCTCGACCTGAGCGGCATCCGCCTGGGCATACCAGCCGATTTCGTCCGACAGGTCCGAAGGATTGCGATTGACGCGCGCGCCCGATCCGTCCAGCCACTGGCCGGCAATGTAGTTTTGTTGCATGAATCTTCCCAGGATGCTGGCTACAGCGACAGCACGGTTTGCATGGCCTGGCCTTCGCTGCTCATCTCGATGCCGTTGACCAGGGCTTGGCCGAAATGCGGCATGCTGATCTCGAAACGGTCGCCGGCGCGGGTGCGGATCCCGTCCACAAACGACAGCGTCGCCGTGCCGAAGAAATGGATGTGCAGGTCACCCGGGCGGCGGAACTGCAGGTATTTGAAGTGGTGGTGTTCCAGATTCGCGATGCTGTGGCTCATGTTGGCCTCCCCAGACAGGAAAGGCCTCTCCCACAATACCTGCCCATCCCGCACGATGCGGCTGGTCCCCTCCAGATGGGCAGGCAGCTCGCCGGTGACCAGCTCAGGACCGAAGGAACAGCAGCGCAGCTTGGAATGCGCCAGGTACAGGTAGTTGCACCGCTCCATCACATGATCGGAAAACTCGTTGCCGAGCGCGAACCCCAGACGATAGGGGCGGGCGTCCGGTCCGATCAGGTAGATGCCGACGATCTCGGGCTCTTCGCCGGCGTCTTCGGCATAGGCGGGCCGCTGCAACGCATGCCCCGGCTGCACCACGATGCAGCCGTCGCCCTTGTAGAACCATTCCGGCTGTACGCCCGGCCTGCCCGCAACGGGCTTGCCGCCTTCGACGCCCCAGCGAAACATGCGCATCGAGTCCGTCAGTTGGGCCTCGTCCGGCGTGCCGCCCGCGGCGGCGTGCATGCGATCGCGCGCGTCAGCGCTGCCCCAGTGCGTGAGACCGGTACCAGAGACGGTGCAATGCGCCGTGTCGGCATGGTCGGCCGGCACCAGGAGGCGCCGTTGCGCCACCAAGTCGGCATAGTCGTGAGCAGCGTCGGTCAGCAGGCTTTGGGCCTGCTGGTCAAGACTGCGGCCTGCGGCCAATGCCTGCAGCGCCAGCGCATGGACACTGCGGGCCGTCGCCAGTTCGTGAATGCGCGCCCCATCGGCATCAACGACGCCCACGCGGCCAGCATGATGGACGGACTGGAGGACACCTGCCCGGACTCGTAGCGGCCCGAGGCGATCAGGGCCACACCGTCGATGTTGGGGCCGCCCGGCTGGATCGAAAACTCAATGCCTTCCTGCTCGTAGTAGCCGAGCCGCTTGGCCGCCACCTCGCCAATCTGGTTGCCGCCGGCCAGCCAGCCGAGCTGCATGTTCACAGCCGCCTTGTCCGCCGCGAGGGCCTGCACGGACAGCAGCGCACCGCTGGCCGCCAGACCCCCTGTTGCGACGGAAGCGCCCAGTATCCGCCGGCGCGTCATGTCCACAGATTCCTTCATCGCATCGTCTCCTTGGTTGTGCCATCCATGCCAAGCCTGATTCCCAGCCCCGTCATGTGTCTCTGCAATGCATTGTGGGCGCGCTCAGGTGTCCCCACAAGCATCAATTTTTTCCATATGCGATGCCAAAATTAGAGCGTCTGAACCGCGGGCTTGCCGACGAAATTGAAGGTGAAGCAGAGCCTCCGCAGCAAAGGGGGGCGGAAACCACCGCAGCAGGACGGCAACGACATCGCGGCAGGGACAGGCGCAGGCCGAGCCTGCAGTGCACTACTGGCCGATGTAGGCCAGAGCGAACCCGGCAAACAGCGTGAAGCCCAGCCAGTGGTTGAGGCGGAAAGCCTTGAAGCAGCCGTCGCGGCCGCGCCCTCGGATCAGGCTGTAGTGCCACGCGACCTGGCCGGCCGCCGCGGCAATCGCTATATAAAAGATAGCGCCTGTAGCCCTTTCGGCAAGGGCTACAGCCCAAATCAGCAGGTACAGCAGGTAGCTGAGCATGACCCCGGCGACATCGAAGCGGCCGAGCGTGATGGCCGAGGTCTTCATGCCGATCTTGAGGTCGTCGTCACGGTCGACCATCGCGTATTCGGTGTCGTAGGCCAGCACCCAGAACAGGTTGCCCAGCAGCAGCACCCAGGCCAGCAACGGGACTTGGGACCCGACGGCGGAGAACGCCATCGGAATGCCGAAGCTGAAGGCCACGCCCAGCACGGCCTGCGGCATCGAGACAAAGCGCTTGGCAAACGGATAGACCAGGGTGATGGCCAGGGCGGCAAACGACAGACCAATGGTCAGCGCATTGGTCGTGAGCACCAGCGCAAAGGCCGCCAGCGCCAACAGCGCGCCCAGCACCAGCGCTTCGGTCACCGAGACCGCGCCGCTGGTCACCGGCCGCTGGGCCGTGCGCTTGACGTGGCGGTCGAAGTCGCGGTCGGCCACGTCGTTGACGCAGCAGCCGGCGCTGCGCATCAGAATCGTGCCCAGCGTGAACACCGCGAGCAAATGCCAGCCGGGAAAGCCCCCGGCGGCGACCCACAGCGCGCTCAGCGTGGGCCACAGCAGCAGCAGCCAGCCGGCCGGCCGGTCCCAGCGGATCAGGCTCAGGTAGAGCGCGAATTTCCGGCGGAGAAAACTCAAGGCAGATCCAGTTCAAAGGGCGAGCTGGCGCAGGTCCAGCCGGCCGTCGTGCAGGGGCGGGCACCAGAGGTAGGCGCCCGACACCGGGCGCGAGATGCGAAACAGCGCATCGGGGACGCCGTCGTCCAACCCGGCCATGCGGCGCAGCTGGGCCTCGAAAGCGTCGAACGTCCGGCCGAAGGCGACGAACATCAGCCCGGCCTGTTGCCCCTCGCTCCAGGGCATGGAGCGGCGCAGCACAAAGGCCGGCGGCTCGAAACCCTCCTGGGCCGTGCGCTTGACATGGGCCGAGGCAGGGGCATCGTCGAGTTCCTCGTTGTCGCTGCGGCGCCGGCCGATCGCGTGGTCCTGCTGATGGCTGGACAGCGCCTCGAAGGTCTCGAAGTCATGCACCCATTGCTGCAGGGCCATGAAGCTCGAACCATCGAGGCCCGCGCCCTGCCCCTGCACCAGAGCTGCCTGCTCGGCGGCCTCGCCCTCGGGGTTCTCGGTGCCGTCTTCGTAACCCGTCAAGTCCCGGCCATGGCCATTGGGGCCGCGGCCATGGCGGAAGGCGTCGACCACGCGATCGAGTCGCAGCGCGGGGGCCAGCGCCTTTTGCAGCGAGCGCGTCTGCAGCACCAGCTCGCCGCGGTCCGTGCCGCGCAGCCAGCAGGCCAGCGCGGTCGGCGTGGCAGGCAGCGCCACGCCCGGTCCGGACAGCGCGGGAAACTCGCGCAGGCCGCTCACCTGGGCTCCCAGGGCCGCGACCACCGTGGGCCCGAACCCGGCCACCACCGTGATGCCGTCGACCAGATCCGACAAGCGTCGCAGGCTCTCGCGCAGGCCGGCCGGCTGCGCGAGCGAGAACAACAGATAGCGCCCGACGGCGGGGACCGGTTGCAGGATGCCTGCCTGTGCCAGCTTCATTACGGAATTCATTGCCTTTCAGGACAATCGTTGCACGCCCGGCAGCTCGCAGGCATAGACGGCGTTGCGCAGCGCGGCGATCGCCTCGTAGCGGGTGAAGCTGCGCCGCCAGGCCAGCACGACGCGCCGCCGGGGCGGGTCGCCGTCGAACGGCAGGTATTTGACATAGGGGTCCTCGTCCTTCCTGCGCCTGGGGTGGGCGGCCAGCGCCTCCTTCGGAACCGACAGGCGGGGCACCAGGGTCACGCCCATGCCGGCGGCCACCATGTGCTTGATGGTCTCCAGCGACGAGCCCTCGAAGCTCTTGCGTATGCCTTCGGCGTCGCTGGAAAAGCGCGCGAACTCGGGGCAGACCTCGAGCACGTGGTCGCGAAAGCAGTGGCCCGTGCCCAGCAGCAGCATGGTCTCGCGCTTGAGCTCCTCGGCCGTGATGCTCTCGCGCGCGGCCAGCGGGTGGTGGATCGGGACCACGGCCATGAACGGCTCGTCGTAGAGCGGGGCCGTGGCCAGGCCGGTGTCGGGAAAGGGCTCGGCCATGATGGCGCAGTCGATCTCGCCGGTGCGCAGCATCTCCAGCAGCTTGACGGTGAAGTTCTCCTGCAGCATCAGCGGCATTTGCGGCGTGTGTGCAATCGCCTGGCGCACCAGGTCGGGCAGCAGGTACGGGCCTATGGTGTAGATGATGCCGAGCCTCAGGGGGCCGGCCAGCGGGTCTTTGCCGCGCTTGGCGATTTCCTTGATGCTGGCGGCCTGCTCGAGCACGCTTTGCGCCTGGCGCACGATCTCCTCGCCCAGCGGCGTGACCGTGACCTCGTTGGCGCTGCGCTCGAACAGCTTGACCTCGAGCTCGTCCTCGAGCTTCTTGATCGCCACGGACAGCGTCGGCTGCGAGACATAGCAGGCCTCGGCGGCTTTGCCGAAGTGCTTTTCCCGGGCCACGGCGACGATGTACTTGAGTTCGGTCAGCGTCATACCAATTTCATTCTGGTGCAAGACCAAGGAATCTCAAGCCCTTGGGAGACGCTTGCCTGTGTTCACGACGACACATCCCGGTGCTCCACCGCGCCAAGCACGACCCACGACCTGTGAAACGCGAGGCCTGCTCGGGGAACACCGCGGAACCGGCTTTGCCGGGTCGCTGGTGTTGCCCCCTGGAGGGGGGAGGCGGCTACACGCAGTGAGCCAGCAACGGGGGTGGGTGTCATTTCATGCCTTCAGATACTGCGATTTTCCTCCCAACCAGCGCCCTATGTGCTGGCGGGCCAATTCCGGGTGCTGGTCGAGCATGGCCGGGGCCAGCTCGCGCGCCCAGTCCAGCAGGGCGCCGTCGGTGGCGAGGTCGGCAAAACGCAGCAGCGGCGCGCCCGACTGGCGTGCGCCCAGGAATTCACCGGGGCCGCGGATCTCGAGGTCGCGCCGCGCGATCTCGAAGCCGTCGCCGGTTTCGGCCATGGCCTTGAGGCGGGCGCGGGCGGTCTCGCCCAGGCGCGGGCCGTCGCCGGTGGAATACAGCAGCACGCAGGCCGAAGCCGCAGCGCCGCGCCCGACGCGGCCGCGCAGCTGGTGCAGCTGGGACAGACCGAAACGCTCGGCATGCTCGATCACCATCAGCGAGGCATTGGGCACGTCGACGCCGACCTCGATCACGGTGGTGGAGACCAGCACCCCCATCTCGCCTCCGGTGAACAGCGACATCACGGCCTTTTTCTCGGCCGGCGCCATGCGCGAATGCAGCAGGCCGACCATTACTCCCGGCAAGGCCGCGCTCAGGGCCTGGTGCGTGGCCGTGGCATTGACCAGGTCCAGCGCCTCGCTCTCCTCGATCAGCGGGCAGACCCAGTAGACCTGGCGACCCTGCGCGAGCTGCGCGCGTATGCGCTCGACCACCTCGTCGCGGCGCTGGTCGGACACCAGCTTGGTGACGACGGGCGTGCGGCCCGGCGGCAACTCGTCGAGGGTGGACACATCGAGGTCGGCGTAATAGCTCATGGCCAGGGTGCGCGGGATCGGTGTCGCGCTCATCATCAAGAGGTGGGGTTCGCGCTGCGCGCAAACCCCATCGGGTGAGTCCGTGCTCCCCCCCTCCCCGGCCCTCCCCCGTCCGGGGGAGGGTTCCGCCACTTGCATCTTGCTGCGCAGGGCGAGCCGTTGGGCGACGCCAAAGCGATGCTGCTCGTCGATGATGGCCAGCGCCAGGCGCCTGAACTGCACCTGGTCCTGGATCACCGCATGGGTGCCGACGACCAGGCCGGCCTCGCCGCTGGCGATCAGCGCCAACATCTGGGCCCGCTCCCTTTTCTTCTGGCCTCCGGTGAGCCAGGCCACGCGCACGCCCAGCGGCTCGAGCCAGTCGACGAGCTTGCGGAAATGCTGCTCGGCCAGGATTTCGGTCGGCGCCATCAGGGCGCACTGCCAGCCGGCGTCGATGGCAATGGCCGCCGCCAGGGCGGCCACCACGGTCTTGCCCGAGCCCACATCGCCTTGCAGCAGGCGGTGCATGGGCAGGGGGCGGGCCAGATCGCGCGCGATCTCCTCGCCCACGCGGCGCTGGGCCGCGGTCAGATGAAACGGCAGGGCGGCCAGCAGCTGCTCGTGCCGCGCGCCGACTTGGGTGTTGAGCGCCGGCGCGCGCAGCTGCGCCCGCTCGCGCTTGGCCTGCAGCTGCGACAGCTGCTGGGCCAGCAGCTCCTCGGCCTTCAGGCGCTGCCAGGCCGGGTGGCTGCGGTCTTCGAGCTGAGCCAGCGCCACGTCGGGCGCCGGGTGATGCAAAAATGATAGCGCCTCACACAGATTCCATAAGGGGTTGAAGCCATTTATCCTTGAAACCTGGGGCGCGGGAGCCCCCGCCGGCAAGGTGTCGGACAAATCTGAGCGCTCCAGGCCGCCGGCCACGGCCCGGCGCAGATAGGCCTGCGGCAGGCCCGCCACCGTCGGGTAGACCGGCGTCAGCGCGGTGGGCAGCTCGCCGCCGGCCGGCTTGAACGAGGGGTGCAGCATCTGCAGCCCCCCAAAACCGCCCTTGAGTTCGCCGCGCACCCGCAGGCGCGCGCCCACAGCCAGCGCCTTTTGCTGCGAGGGGTAGAAGTTGAAAAAGCGCAGCATGCAGCTGTCGCTGCCGTCGTCGACCGTGACCAGCAGCTGGCGGCGCGGGCGCTGAATGACTTCGCAGGCCGTGACCTGGGCCTCGATCTGCACCGCCTCGCCCTCGCGCGCATCGCGCAGCTTGACAATGCGCGTTTCGTCCTCGTAGCGCAGCGGCAGGTGCAGGGCCAGGTCGATGTCGCGCTGCAGGCCCAGCTTGTACAGGGCTGATTGCGGGCCCCCAGGCTGCCGCGATGCGGCAGCCGCCCCCCGAGGGGGTGCAGAAACCTTGGGGCGGCCCCGCGGTTTCTGGGCGACGGTGAGCTCCTTGTTCTCGGGCATGGGACAATTCTGCCCGTTCTCGTCCCTCCTTTCCCACTTGGCACGGGCTCGTCCAGCCCTCAAGCACATGCGCCATTTCACCCTCAGCGATTTCGATTTCACGCTCCCCCAGGAACTGATTGCCCAGCACCCTGCTGCCGAGCGCAGCGCCTCGCGCCTGCTCGACGGCACGCAGGCCGAGCCCGTCGACCGCATCTTCCGCCAGCTGCCTGCGCTGCTGAACCCCGGCGACCTGCTGGTGTTCAACGACACCAAGGTCATCAAGGCCCGGCTGTTCGGCGAAAAGCCGACCGGTGGCAAGGTCGAGCTGCTGATCGAGCGCGTGCTCGGCGACCAAGAGGTCGTGGCCCACATGAAGGTCAGCAAGAAGCCGCCAGTCGGCACGGCGCTGAACATGGCCGGTGGCGCCAACGGGACGGGCTTCGCTTTCAGCGCGACGCTGCTGGGGCGCTGGCCCGACGATCAGGGCGCGCTGTTTCGCTTTCGCCTGAGCGACGAGCCGCACATGCTGATGCAGCGCTTCGGCCATGTGCCACTGCCGCCCTATATCACCCATGCCGACTCGGCCGAGGACGAACGCCGCTACCAGACCGTTTTTGCCCGCGCGCCGGGTGCGGTCGCCGCACCGACGGCCGCCCTGCATTTCGACGAGCCCCTGCTGGCCGAGCTGCAGGCGCGCGGCATCGAGCGCGCCAGCGTGACCCTGCATGTGGGCGCCGGCACCTTCCAGCCGGTGAAGACCGAGAACCTGGCCGAGCACCAGATGCACAGCGAGTGGTACGAGGTGAGCGCCGCGACGCAGCAGGCGATTGCCGCCTGCCGCGCGCGCGGTGGCCGCGTCGTCGCGGTCGGCACGACCACCGTGCGCACGCTGGAGTCCTGGGCGGCCAGCGGCGTGGCCAGCGGCGACACCCGCATCTTCATCACGCCCGGCTTCGAGTTCCGGCTGGTCGAGCGCCTGATCACGAATTTCCACCTGCCCAAATCGACGCTGATGATGCTGGTCAGCGCCTTCGCCGGCTACGAGCATGTGATGGGCCTGTACCGCCACGCGATAGCACAGCGCTACCGCTTCTTCAGCTACGGCGACGCGATGCTGCTCGCCCGTGAACCCCAACAGCTGGCCCGACAGAAAGCATCCGATGCTGCAATTTGAACTGCTCAAACAGGAAGGCCTCGCGCGCCGCGGCCGCCTGACCCTCAACCACGGCGTGGTCGAGACGCCGATCTTCATGCCGGTCGGCACCTACGGCACGGTCAAGGGCGTGATGCCGCGTTCGCTGCACGACATGGGCGCGCAGATCATCCTGGGCAACACCTTCCACCTGTGGATGAGGCCGGGCCTGGACATCATGCAAGGCTTTGGCGGCCTGCATGCCTTCGAGCGCTGGAGCAAGCCCATCCTGACCGATTCGGGGGGCTTTCAGGTCTGGAGCCTGGGCGAGATGCGCAAGATCTCGGAAGAAGGCGTGAAGTTCTCCTCGCCGGTCAATGGCGACCGGCTGTTCCTCACACCCGAGATCAGCATGCAGATCCAGACCACGCTGAACTCCGACATCGTGATGCAGTTCGACGAATGCACGCCCTACGAGACCAAGGGCCACCTCACGACCGAGCGCGAGGCCCGCGCCTCGATGGAGCTGAGCCTGCGCTGGGCCCGGCGCTGCCAGGCGGAGTTCGCGCGGCTGGGCAATCCGAATGCGCTGTTCGGCATCGTGCAGGGCGGCATGTACGAGCACCTGCGCGAGGAATCGCTGGCCCAACTGGTGGCCATGGACTTCCCCGGCTATGCGATTGGCGGCGTCAGCGTGGGCGAGCCCAAGCCCGAGATGCAGCGCATCATGGCCCACACGCCGCAGCGCCTGCCGGCACACAAGCCGCGCTACCTGATGGGCGTGGGCACGCCCGAGGACCTCATCGATGGCGTGGCCCAGGGCGTGGACATGTTCGACTGCGTGATGCCGACCCGCAACGCGCGCAACGGCCATTTGTTCACGCGCTTTGGCGACCTGAAGATCCGCAACGCGCGCCACAAGACCGGTGAGCGGCCGCTGGACGAAACCTGCACCTGCTACACCTGCCGGGGCGACGGCGGGCAAGGCGGCTTTTCCCGTGCCTACCTGCACCACCTCGACCGCTGCGGCGAGATGCTGGGCCCCATGCTCACCAGCATCCACAACCTGCACTACTACCTGAACCTGATGCGCGAGGTGCGCGAGGCGCTGGACGCGGGCCAGTTTGCGGCCTTTGCGCAGCAGTTCAAGGCCGATCGCGCACGCGGGGTGTAGGCCGGCGCCGGACCCAATCATCCTGCGGCGACGTTGATGCAGAGCGCTTTGGGCATTACGATCCATGGTGGCTGGCCTTCGGAAAGATGGTTTGGGTGCTTGGTAAACAACCATCCTATCGATCCTTGGTCAGCCACCTTCCTTTACCTTCAAGCACTTACGCGCGTCGCCGGATGCCGAATGGCTAAAGTAAGTGCCATTCGGCTTGACACACCGATGAGCGCCGCAACGGCCGCCAGCCAGTTTCAGTCGTTCAGGCCATTTCAAAAAACGCCCGCGTGTGAAAAATGTCTGCCGCCAGCCTGTTCGGCCCCAGGGTCAGGCTGCGCTTGAGAACGAAGTCGAACAGCAGGGGGTTGTGTCTGCGAATGGCCTGCAGCGGCGCCACGGCCAATTCTGCGAGCAGCTGGGCATCGACCAGGGCGCCCAGATCGAACAGTGGCAACACCCCGGGCAGCGGGTAGTCGGAGCCGTGCAGCAGCCGGCCATGCCAGTCCTGTCTTTGCAGCACCGACCGCCAGATGCGGGGCCGGCGATTGGCTTGAAACAGCGCGGAGATGTCTCCCCATAGCATGGGCCTGCTTTGCGACAGCTGCTCCTTCATGAGCCGCGCAAACAGGTCGAACGCGGCCACCGACGGCTGCGAGTGGGCATCGAGGTCGATGGCCCGGCCCAGCGACGCGCAATGCGCGATCACGACCCGGACGCCCAAGGCCAGGGGGATACGCGCGAGCAGGGGATTGCCGTAGTCGTCCATTGCGGCGCCCCGCACGGCCATTTCTTCACCGCAATGCACGATCAGCGGCATGCCCGTGGCGGCCAGCCAGTCATACAGGGGACGGCAACGGGCATCGCGCAGGTCGATGTTCATGGCGCTGGGCAGCCACTTCAAGGCAAGGGCACCGTCGCGGCGCGCCTGCTGCAATTGGGCCAGCGCGCCTTCGGCATAGGGATGGACCGAGGCCACCCAGGCAAAGCGCTCGGGATGGCGCTGCGCCACGGCGGCCGCATAGGCGTTGGGCACATGAAAGGTGCTGATATCGGCCCTGGGCGTCCCGTCGTCGCCATGGGCATGGGCGAACGCAAACAGCATCCATTTCGCACCAACGGGAAACCCTTGCGCCAGAAGGTGCAGACGCGCGACATAGGCTTCATCGACCGACGTGCTTTGCGGGGGCACGCAGGCGGCGTTCAGAATGACCTTTCGCCGCAGCACCTCGATGGGATGCCAGAACGAGTACAGCCGGGGATTCACGAAGCAGCCGCTGCCACTGTCGCCCGTGCCGATCAAGTGCACATGCATGTCCCAAAGCTGCGCCGCGTCGATGTCCTCGAATGCCGCCAGTACCAGCTCGTGCTGCGCCAACTCATTCGGCAAGCGCCCCAGGCAGGGATTGCGCAGGCCATTGGCCAGGGTCAGCGCGTCAGCGGGACGGATCTGCGCAGTGAACAGTCCCGCCCCCAGAGCCAGCGTGCAGCAGAGCATATGACGACGATACATGGGTTGCATGGAGTCTCTGTGATGAACCTCGGCGCAGTATGCCCAACCAGTCCCTCAATGGAACAGATGCGGCACTGGGCTGGACCCATTCCCGCGGCTCGGGCAAGTCGATGCCGCGCATCGTGAGGGGGCTGGCCCCCGAGGTCGATTTCGCGTCCGGCAGCGGCCGCGCTCAATCGGGCGTCACAAACACCGTCAGCACGGCGGTATAGCCGTACAGGTGGTGGCGCGCGATCTCGCCGCCGGCGAAAAAGCCCACCAGCGGCACATCGCCCAGCGCGCGGCGCACGATTTGCAGCTCGGCGCTGGGCGCGCCGAAATGCGGGCCACCGCGTCCGGTGCAGCTCACATAGACCGCGCCGGCGATGCGCCGCGCCGGCTGCGGCGCGGCCTGCGCTTCGCGCGTGGCCAGGGCTGCGGCGGCCGCCAGCGGCAGCTCCTCGGGCTCCAGCTCGTCGCGGATTTCGGAGCAGATGCGGATCAGGTCGGCCTTCGCCGCGGCCGCGCTGCGCTGGCAAAACGCCAGCCTCATGCCGGCTTCAGCCCGATCGGCAATGGCCACGCCCTGGCGCGCGGGGTCCAGGCCGATGATGTGGCGCACCAGCGTGTCGCTGCCGAAGTTGCCGGCCCGGTTGACCAGATCGCTGCTCACGCCGTCGGCCGCCGACATCAGGCCCACCAGAGTGGTCCTGATCCTGGCCAGCGCCTCCTGCGGCTCGTCGAGCGACACGCCCAGGTCAGACAGCAGGACCTCCAGGGCCGGCTCGTCATCGAGCGCCAGGATCACATTGCCCTCGGCCGCCGTGATCTCACGCACCGGCGAGGGGCTGGTTCGGATCGGCTGGCAGCCCTGGGTCACGCGCGAGATCAGCCGCACGCCTTCGCCGAAGGCCACGCCGCTCAGGCCCCCGCTGAACACGCCGCTGGCCGCGCCATGGCCGCGGATGTTGCCGTTGCCGCCGACAGCGAACTGCAGGTCCTGCGAGCGGCTCGACGACAGGCCGCCGAACAGGTAGCCGGTGCTGGTGCGCGCCGCCATCTCGGCGATCAGCTCGGCCACATCGGGCGTGCCGGCGTCGGCGTGGATCAGGGCCGTGTGGGGTTCGAAGCCCAGGCCCAGCGGCGCGACGCCCGAGAACACGCGGTACTGGTCGGCAGGCAGGTCGCACAGCATCGCGGCCAGCGCCGGCTCGTCGAAATACTCGACATCGTTGGCCGAAATGCCCACGCCGACCGTGCCCGACCAGTCGGTCACCTCGGGCAGCTCGGCGCTCAGGTGTTCCAGGATATCCTGGGCCGCGTCGGCGTAATGGTCGGTGATGTAGAGCAGGCCCAGCGTGGGGGCGCTGGCGTAGTCGGGCAGGGCCATCTGGGCGCGCAACTGCGCCAGCACCAGGCCGGCCGCCATGCGCCACTGCGGATGGGTGGCGTGGCCGTAGGGGAACAGCTTCATGGCCGGAACCTAAATGACGCTCAGGAGCGGGCTGGCCGCGGGCGCGTCTTCGCAGCAGCCTTTTTGGCTGCAGCCCCCGTCTTGCGGGCGGAGGCCGCTACGCCTTGGGTAGCGAGCTGGGCGGCGCCGCTGGCCATGTGCTTGCTGGGGTCCATTGCGGCACGCGTGGCCGCGTCTTTCATCGCGCTCGCCGCGATCTGCTGGAACTGTTGCGTGAGCGACCCCCACCACTGCAGCGGGTCGACCACGCCGGGCGCGGCCGGGGCCTCGGTCCGACCTGGTGGCTCAGCCTTGGGCGCAGCCTTCCTGGCCTTGGCCGGCGCAGCCTCAGCCGACGCGTCTGGGGCCGTGTCGGGCGCCTCCTCTGCGGCTTTCTGAGCCGCCGCTTTCCCGACCGCTTCCTGCGCGCCACCGGGCACGGCATCGGCGGTCTTGAGCTTGAAGGCCTCGGCCAGCTCGCCCAGGTTGAAGTTCATGCCCTTCAGAGTGGCCAGGGTCATTTTCTGCACCTCCAGAGCCTGGATGGTCGCGCTCAGGGCCTTGGAGTTCTGGTCCAGCCAGAAATGCACGGCCTTGAGCTCGCCGATGCGCTTGTCCAGTTCCTCGACATTCAGCGTGGGCGCGACCCAGCTCGACAGGCTGGGCATGGGGGGAATGTTCTGCGAAGCGCCCTTGGCCAGGTTCTGCAGAAAATCGAAACCGGGGACGTACTTGCCGAAATCGAAGGTTTTTTCAATGCCCGCAAAGGGGTTGCTGGATTCGCTCATCGCCGCTCCGAGGGGTTGCTGTGTGCAGCACAGCTTACCCCAAGCCGCGGCTTCTGGCGACTGCGCAACCTCAGTATGCGCAACCTCAGTATCGGTGCTGGCCGTGGTCCGCCTTCGGGCTGGCGGCCTTGGCGCCGGGCGCCCCGGTGCTGACCGGAACTTTCAACTCCAGCCTGCTCTCGGCGCCCTTGGCGTCCTTGAACGTCAGGGTCAGCGGCACGGTGCTGCCCTTGACCAGCGGGGCTTTCAGGTCCAGCAGCATCACGTGGTAGCCGCCGGGCTTGAGCTCCACCGTCTTGCCCGCGGGCAGCTCCAGGCTGGGCACCGCGCGCATCTTCATGACCTCGCCTTCCATCTTCATCTCGTGGACTTCAGTCACGCCCGCCACCGGCGAGGAGGTGCCGACCAGGGTCGCGCCATCCTTGGCCGTGAGCTTCATGAAGGCGCCCGTGGCCATTTGCCCCTGGACGCTGGCGCGGGCCCAGGCGCCGTCGACCTTGACTGCGGGTGCGGTGCTCTGCGCGATCGCCGCGCCGGCCAGCAGACTGGCGCACAGGGACAGGCTGGCAAGAACTGATCTGGATGTCATCGTGTTCTCCTTCGGTGAATGACTCAGTGATTGTGAGCGCCCGCGCCATCGGCGGGCAAGACGTCGAGATAGGCCGCGGGGGCCTTGAGGTCCGACAGCTTCTGGCCGGGCTGGGGCAGCTCGGCCCAGTCGGTGCGGCCCTCCTCGCAGACCTGGCTGACGGGCCAGTAGATCGGCCCGGGCTTGGCGGGCAGGCGCGCCTGCAACACGAACTCGTCGTAATGCGCAGTCTGCAGATAGTCGTCGCGGGTCTTGGCGGTCCAGCTGATGCGGCTGACCTCGGCAGTCCCGCCGCCCGCAGCCGAGGGCTCGCGGCCGATCTCTATCGTCCAGCCCGGCTTGGGCATGGGCTTGGCTCCGCGCACGCCCGGCGGAATCGTGACGACGATCTGGCGGATCGGCGAGGCCCCGCAGCCATGGCCGACCCTGAAGGTCGCCTTGTAGGCGCTGCCGGCCATCGCGACCTGGTATTCCAGCGTGATATGCGCTTGCGCGGAGGAAAAAGCGGTCATTGCCCCGATGCACAGGGCGCATTGCGCTATTGATCTGATAGCAACCGTGTTCATGGTGAATCCTCTTCAGAGATCGAACTTGAGTTCAGCGACATAGGTGCGCTGGGGATAGGGGTGGAAGGCCCAGTACTTGGCATTGTTCAGGTTGTCGATGCCGAAGCTCGCGCTCCACTGCTTGTCGAGCTGCCAGCGCAGCCGCAGATCGGCCACCAGGAAGCGGCTCACGCCGGTGTAGCTGAAGCCGTTGGTGTCGCTGTTGTCGAACTGGCCGTATTGCGTGCAGTCGCCGATATAGCGCTTGCGCACATTCAGCGAGGGCAGGTATTTGAGCGCGTCCTCGGCATCCAGCGCATTGATGGTCTGCTCGATCTGCTGGCGCGTCACGCCCTCGATGGTGGTGGGAATCTGCGTGGGCAGCGAGGTGGGCCGCCCGCTGTGGATGGTGACCGTGCCCAGGCTCTTGACCGGGGCGTCGGATTCGGCGGGCGCGGTCTGGGCCACGCAGGCCAGGGGAAAAGCCATGGCGACGGCCACGGCGATGCGGTTCTTGTTCATCGAACCTCCGAAAGATCAAAGCGGAAACAGCCTGACGCCCTTGTGCAAAGGGCGTCAGGCGCTATGAATTTGATAGTTCAGAGGGAGGGCGGCCCGCGCGCGGGCAGGGGTGCGGCGGTCAGCGCCGCGATGTGCGCGGCCGCGACGGGCTGCAGCGCATAAGACAGGGGATGGACCGGCTCGGCGGACTGGCGCGCCAGCGGCGGCGGTGCGGCCAGCGAGGCGCACAGCGGGCAGTCCAGCGTGTGGCTGGACAGCTCCCTGGCCCCGTCATCGGTCTTGACCAGCACCTTCATCACGCCGGCGCCCGAGCAGATCAGCTCCATGGCCTGGGGCTTGACCAGCGGCGAGGCCACGGCCACGCCGATCGACCACGCGAACCACACCAGCACCAGGCGGGCGAGGAGGTGGGCGTTGCGCAGGGCTTGCATGGCCGCGCATTATCGCAGGCGGGTCAGGGCCTGGACGAAAAATCAGGGGCCCGCCGACCGGCCGTGCACCGCGCTGACGATGGATGCGCAGCGTGGTGTAGCGGGTGGAGTCGGGCAGCGGGGTGGCGGACGTGGCGCCAAGCCTTCTTCGGCGTCGATGTTCATTGGCGAAAGCAGCTGCAAAGCGCATGAGACTTGCGCCAACTGCCACCAAGAGAATAGCCATGCCTCATGGCGGCGGCACCACCCGCGTGACCTGGAAGCCGCGCTCGCGCAGTAGCGCGGGCAGGCCCGTCGGGCCGATCATGTGCAGGGCGCCGACGCCGACGGACACGCGCTGGCCGCCTTCTTGCAGGGCCGCGATGCGCCGAGCCATGCCGGAGTTGCATTCGTCTTGCAGGCGCCGCCACTGATCGCGCTCGAAGGGCGTCTCCAGGCAGCGGCACCAGCGCGGGCAGTCTTCCAGGCGCGGCTGGTCGCTGCGCGCCCAGGCGTCGGCCAGGTCCAGCATCTGGCGCAGGCCTTCGCCCGATTCGAGTCCGTCGAGCGCGCTGTCCACGAGCTCGCGCTCCTCCTCGTCATTGCGGCCGGCCAGCATCAGCAGGGCGACCGTGAGCCGGGCCGGTCGCATGCGGTCCAGCGCGCCTGGAGACAAGCAAGCCTTGCGGAGCTCGCGTTCGGGCGTGAGCACCGGCGTTGACTGCTGGCCGGCCCGGCGCTCGCCCGCCCCAAAGAAAGTTTGACCCTGATCAGGACGCTGGCGCAGGTTTGGGCGCATGATGCGCTCATCGACCGTCGCAGGAAGGCATGCCATGAACACCGCCCTCATGACCGCGCTGCGCCAGCAGCTGCTGACCCAGCGCGCAGCGCTCTTGAACCAGATTGCCGCGCTGCGCGGCGGGGTGGGCGCTCGCGCCGAGGCGCGGCCCGACCTCGTTGGCCAGCAGGAAGACCCGCGCGCGCTGCCCCTGGAGCGCGAACTTGAAACCGCGCTGGACGAGCACGGCAGCGCCGAGATCAAGGCCATCGAGGCGGCGCTCCAACGTATGGCCGCAGGGCTCTATGGCCTATGCACCGATTGCGGGGCGGCCATCCCGGCGGCGCGCCTGCAGGCGGCTCCCGAAGCGCCCCGCTGCATCGCATGCCAGCAGCGGCACGAACAGGGCCACAGCGCCCCGGCGTGAGCCCCAGGCCGCGCATTGCGGCGCTGTTATCCTGCGGTCATGCGCAGCCTGTTTCACCTCGCCTTCAACGTCACCGACCTCGATGCCGCCCGCCGTTTCTACGGCGGCGTGCTGGGCTGTACTGAAGGCCGCAGCACCGACACCTGGGTCGATTTCGACTTCTTCGGCCACCAGCTCTCACTGCACCTGGGCCAGCCGTTCCAGACCGAACGCACGGGCCATGTCGGCGAGCATCTGGTGCCGATGCCGCATTTCGGCCTGGTGCTGGCCCTGCCCGACTGGCAGGCGCTCGCGCAGCGCCTGCAGGCGGCCGGCACCGACTTTGTGCTCGAGCCCCAGGTGCGCTTCGAGGGCGAAGCTGGCGAGCAATGGACCATGTTCTTCTGCGACCCGTTCGGCAACCCGATCGAGATCAAGGGCTTTCGCTCGCTGGACGCGTTGTACGCGAGCTGAGCTGGCCGCTTTGCCCCGGAAGCGCTACCATCAGAACGACGGACAGGAGGCGCCATGCCGATCCGACAAGTCCTCAGCGACACCCGGGTCCCGGTCAAGATCTGGACCGACGATGTGGACGGGCCTTCGAAAGAGCAGCTGCGCCACATCGCAACCCTGCCCTTCATCCACCACCATGTGGCGGCGATGCCCGATGTTCATCTGGGCATAGGCGCGACCATAGGCTCGGTGATTGCGACCCACCAGGCCATCATCCCGGCAGCGGTCGGTGTCGACATCGGCTGCGGCATGGTGGCGGCGCGCCTGTCGATCACGGCCCGGGATCTGGATGAGCGGTCGCTGAAGAAGGTGTTCGACCAGATCAGCCGCGACGTGCCGGTCGGCCGGGCCCAGCATGCCGAAGACCGGGTGCTGTGGCAGGCCGTGCGGCCTTTCGCGCCGCGCCTCAAGGCGCTGACCGAACGGCATCCGCAGCTGCTCAAGACCGCCGGGCGTTTCTCCAGGTGGACCAACCAGATGGGCACGCTGGGCGGCGGCAACCACTTCATCGAGGTCTGCCTCGACGAGGCCGGGCAGGTCTGGGTGATGCTGCACTCGGGCAGCCGCGGCATAGGCAACGCGATGGCCGAGTATTTCATCGAGCTCGCGCGCCAGGACATGGAGCGCCACATGATCCAGCTGCCCGACCGCGACCTGGCCTATTTCCGCGAGGGCAGCGTGCATTTCGACGACTACGTCGAGGCCGTGCACTGGGCGCAGGAGTATGCGATGCAAAACCGCCAGTGCATGCTCGATCTGGTGCTGGCGGCATTGCGGCGCCACCTGCCGCGCTTCGAGGTGACGACCGAAGCGGTGAACTGCCACCACAACTACGTGGCGCGCGAGCAGCATTTCGGCGCCGAGGTCTGGGTCACGCGCAAGGGGGCGATCCGCGCGCGCGAGGGCGACCTCGGCATCATCCCCGGCAGCATGGGCACGCGCAGCTACATCGTGCGCGGGCTGGGCAACGCGGACAGCTTTTGTTCCAGCGCCCACGGCGCGGGCCGGCGCATGAGCCGCCACGCGGCCACGAAACAGTACAGCGCGGCCGATCTGGCGCAGCAGACCGCCGGTGTGGTCTGCCGCAAGGACAAGGGCGTGGTCGACGAGATTCCGGGCGCCTACAAGGACATCGACCAGGTCATGGAGAACCAGAAGGACCTGACCGAGGTCCTGCACACGCTCAAGCAGGTCGTGTGCGTGAAGGGTTGAGAAGGGCTGAGGTGCAAGCCCCTCACTTGGCCAGCGGCACGATCTCCTGATCGATCGCGCCGAACACGCTCTGCGCATCCCGGCCCTTCATCTCGATGCGGATGGTGTCGCCGTATTTCATGAACTCGGTGCTGGGCTTGCCGTCCTGGATGGTCTCGATCGCGCGCTTTTCGGCGATGCAGCTGTAGCCCTTGGGCCATTCGGTGCGGCCGTTGGCCTCCACGCCCTTGTTGCTGACCGTGCCCGAGCCGACGATGCTGCCGGCGCGCACATTGCGCGTCTTGCAGATATGGGCGATGAGCTGGCCGAAGTGGAAGGTCATCTCAGGCCCGGCCTCGCACATGCCGACCTTGCGGCCGTTCCAGCTGCTTTGCAGGGTCAGGTGCAAACGGCCCTGGTCCCAGGCGTCGCCCAGTTCGTCCAGCGTCACGGCCACCGGGCTGAACGCGGTCGCGGGCTTGCTCTGGAAGAAGCCGAAGCCCTTGGCCAGCTCGTTGGGGATCAGGTTGCGCAGGCTCACGTCGTTGGCCAGCATCACGAGGCGGATGCCGTCGAGCGCGCGCTCGGGCGTGCTGCCCATGGGCACGTCGCCGGTGACCACGGCAATTTCCGCCTCGAAGTCGATGCCGAAGGCCTCGCTGGCGCAAACCACGTCGTCGCAGGGGCCGAGAAAGTCGTCGCTGCCGCCCTGGTACATCAGCGGGTCGGTGTAGAAGGTCGCGGGCACTTCGGAGCTGCGCGCGGCGCGCACCAGCTCGACATGGTTGAGGTAGGCCGAGCCATCGGCCCATTGGTAGGCGCGCGGCAGCGGCGCCATGCACTGCTTCGGGTCGAACGGGAAGGCATGGCGCGCCTTGCTGGCACTGGAAGTGCCGTCACCAGCACGGTTCAGCGTCTCGTACAGCTCCTGCAGCTGCGGGCTCAGGAAGTTCCAGTCGTCGAGCACCTGCTGGAGTTTGGTGGCGATGCCGGTCGCATAATGCGCCGTGCTCAGGTCGCGGGAGACGACCACCAGCTGGCCGTCGCGTGAGCCGTCTTTGTAGGTAGCGAGTTTCATGAACGTAGGGTCTCCATCAAACAGGGGGGAAAGCGCGGAACCACGCCCCGGGGCGATAATTACGCATTGGTAAATCGATTTAACTAAACGAAACGACTGGGATTCTAGTTCAAATGGACAAAGAACGTGCAGGCATTCAATCGGTCGAAGTGGGTTTTGCCCTGCTCGACGTGCTGGCCCGCGCCGCCGGGCCGCTGATGCTGCGCGATCTGGCCGCTGCCGCCGGCATGAGCGCGGCCAAGGCCCACCGCTACCTCGTGAGCTTCCAGCGGCTGGAGCTGGTGACCCAGGATGCCGCCAGCACCCGCTACGACCTAGGCCCCGCTGCGCTCAAGTTAGGGCTCGCTTCGCTGTCCCGGCTCGATGCCGTCAAGCTGGCGCGCGAGCGCGTTGCCGCGCTGATGGAGCAGATCGGCCACACGCTGGCGCTGGCGGTCTGGGGCAACCACGGCCCGACCATCGTGCATTGGGAGGAATCCCCGCAGGCCGTCACGGTCAATCTGCGCCTGGGCGACGTGATGCCCCTGCTGTCGTCGGCCACCGGGCGCTGTTTTGCGGCCTACGCCTCCCAGGAAGCGATTGCGCCCATGCTCCAGGAGGAGCTGGCGCGGGCGCAGAAGCTGGGCCGCACCGACCTGCCGCGCTCGATGGCCGAAGTTCAGACCCTGCTGGCCGAGGTGCGCGAGCGCGGCGCCGCGCGGGTCGTCGACACCCTGCTGCCGGGCATCGTGGGCTTTTGCGCACCGGTGTTCGATGCCGACGGCCACATGGTGCTGGGCATGGTGACGCTGGGCTCGGTGGCCAGCTTCGACCCCGAATGGAACGGCGCGGTGGCCCGCCCGCTGCGCGCCGCCGCGGCCCAGCTCTCCAGCGACCTGGGCTACGGCGGCCGATGAGCCGCCGATCCAGGGCCATGCCGGCGCGGCCCCTGGCCCTGGTGACGGCCGCCGTGCTGCTGGCCCATCTCGCCGTGCTGCAGACGATGCCGAGCGCGGCGGGCCTGCAGCCGACGATCGCCCGCCCGATCATCACCCGCCACATCGAGCTCAAGCCCCCAGCGCCCGCGCTGCCGGCCCCGCCGGCAGCAGCGGCAGCACCGGCATCGCCGCTGCCACGCCCAGCTCGCCCGGCCCCTGCTTCCAATCCAAATCGCAGCACAGCCCTGGCAGAGCGGCCTGCAGGCGCTATGAATTCAGTAGCAGATCCACCCCCCGAAACCCCTTCCCCCGTGACGGCCGCGGAGCCTCCCGCACCACCAGCGCCGCCGCCGCGCGAGGACGCCGGCGCGCGCGCCCTCGCGCTCAGCATTCCGGGCTCGGTCCGGCTGCACTACAACGTGACGGGCGAAGCCAAAAAACACAGCTACAGCGCCCGCGCCGAACTGCTGTGGCTGCACGACGGCAGCAGTTACGAGGCGAAGCTGGACATCAGTGCGTTTCTGATCGGCTCGCGTCGCCAGACCAGCGTCGGGCGCATCACGGCGCAGGGGCTGGCGCCGACGCGCTTTGCCGACAGGTCGCGCAGCGAACTCGCCGCGCATTTCGACTATGAAAAAGGCAAGGTCAGCTTCAGCGCCAACACCACCGATGCCGATCTGCTCACGGGCGCGCAGGATCGCCTGAGCCTGTTCATGCAGCTCGCGGCCATGCTCGCCGGCGAGCCTGGCCGCTACCCGGCGGCCACCACGATCGCGGTGCCCACCATAGGCCCGCGCGAGGCCGACATCTGGCTGTTCACGGTCGAGGGCGAGGAAACGCTGAACCTGCCCGGCGAGGCCCTGGGCGCCTGGAAGCTGATCCGCAACCCCAGGCGCGAATACGACCTGAAAGTGGAGCTGTGGCTGGCGCCCGCGCTGGACTACCTGCCGGCGCGCATCCGGCTGACCCAGCAAAACGGCGATTTCGTGGACCAGCAGCTGCGCTACAGCGAAAAACCCTGAAAAACGGGCTGAAGCCGGCAAAACCCGGTCGGCCTTGAAACTGGCTCGAACGTTGCTATCTCTAATAGGTAAGGGGAAGCAGTTTGAGGAAGGACCACATCATGCACATGCTCTACGACTCCGAATCCTTTGTGGTGGTACACCTGCAGGCCGATGCCGGCGCCGAGGATGCAGCGCTGCCCAGCACGCCCGCTCTGGCGCGCCACGGGTTTGAGATCGTGGACAAGCGCTCGGGCAAGGAGGTCTATCTGGACGGCTCCTGGGCCGAGCTGTTCCAGCAGCAAATCATCGCCTGGCAGCAAAAGACGCCGACTCAGGAAGAAGTGGAAGACACGCTGTCGCGTTACGCCGAGCTGGCGCAGAACCCGGTGATTCTTCACTGAACCCGGCGCATCCGCCGCCAACCCAGGCCCAACGCCCCCCAGCCCGGCTGGCGGGGTGTTTTTTCTGGGTCGGCCGGCTGCGCACCCAGCGACAAGGCCCAAACGCGTAGCATCGCGCCATGCAGCAGCGAATCACCGCCTGGCTGGCATCGGCCCTGTTGCTGGCGTCCTGCGCCGGCCTGCATGTCCCCGGGCACCTGGCCGCCCTATTGCCAGCCGACGTGATCCTGCTGGGCGAGCAGCATGACGCGCGCGAGCACCAGCGCATCGAGCGCGAGGTCATCGAGTCCCTGGCTGCCCAGGGCCTGCTGGCCGCCGTGGCGCTCGAAATGGCCGAGCGCGGCAGATCCACCGCCGCTCTGGCGCGCGACGCCACGCCAGAGCAGGTGCGCTCTGCGCTGCGCTGGAACGATGCCGCCTGGCCCTGGGCAGCCTATGGCCCGGTCGTGATGGCGGCGGTGCGCGCAGGCGTGCCGGTGCTGGGCGCCAACCTGCCGCGCAGTCAGCTGAGCGACGCCACGAACAACCCGGCGCTGGACAGCCACCTGGACGCCGGCGCTCTGGAACAACAGCGCAACAGCATCCGCGACGGACATTGCGGCCTGCTGGCCGAGAGCCAGATCATGCCGATGACGCGGGTTCAGATCGCGCGCGACGCCGCCATGGCCCAGACCATTGCGGCGGCGCGCCAACCCGGCCAGACCGTGTTGCTGATTGCCGGCGCCGGCCATGTGCTGCGCGAGCTGGGCGTGCCCACGCATCTGCCCGCCGACATGCAGTCAAAAGTGATTCTGGCCCACGCCGGACGGTCGCAAGGCGCTATGAATTCAGCAGCAGACGCGGTATGGATCACGCCGCCGCTGCCGCCCAAAGACCACTGCGCTGCGCTGCGCCGGCAGTGGCCGCCCGCGCGCTGAAGGCGCCCATCGCTCAAGCATGCTTTTTGATTGAATCGGCCAGCGTGTTGACCAGCGCATCGATGTGCTGCTTCTCCACGATGTAAGGTGGCGCAATCACCAGCACGTCGCCGGCCGGGCGCACCAGCGCTCCCTGGTGGAAGCAATCGAGGAAGATCTCATAGGCCCGCTTGCCCGGCGCGCCGGCGATCGGCGCCAGCTCGACCGCGGCCGCCAGGCCCAGGCTGCGGATGCCCACGACGTTGGGCAGACCCTTGAACGTGCTGTGAAAGGCGTCGCCCAGCAGCTTGCCCATCTCGGCCGCGCGCGCGAACAGCTTTTCCTGCTTGAACAGCTCCAGCGTCGCGATCGCTGCGGCGCAGGCCACGGGGTGGCCCGAGTAGGTGTAGCCGTGGAAGAACTCGACCACATGCTCGGGCGCCCCCGTGTTCATCATGGCGTCATAAATCATGTCGCGGCAGATCACGCCGCCCAGCGGGATCACGCCGTTGGTCACGCACTTGGCGAAGTTCAGCATGTCGGGCACCACGCCGTAGTAGTCGGCGCCGAAATTCTTGCCCAGGCGGCCAAAGCCGGTGATCACCTCATCGAAAATCAGCAGGATGCCATGCTTGTCGCAGATGTCGCGCAGACGTTTGAGGTAGCCCTTGGGCGGCACATACCAGCCCGCCGAGCCGGCCACCGGCTCGACGATGACGGCCGCCACATTGCTGGGGTCGTGCAGCGGCAGGATGCGGGCCTCCAGCTCGGCCAGCAGGTCCTCGCTCCACTCGGGCTCGGCGCCGTTGTAGTAGGCATGGTGGACCGGGTCGTGGATGAAGCGCAAATGGTCCACGCGCGGCAGCAGCGCCGCGCCGAAGGCCTTGCGGTTGGCCGCAATGCCGCCCACGCTCATGCCGCCGAAGCCCACGCCGTGGTAGCCCTTTTCGCGGCCGATGAAGACGTTGCGGTGGCCCTCGCCGCGCGCGCGGTGGTAGGCCAGCGCCAGCTTGAGCGAAGTATCGGCCGCTTCCGAGCCCGAGTTGCAGAACAGCACCTTGTTGAGGTCGCCCGGCGCCATGGCCGCAATCATCTCGGCGGCCCTGAAGGCCTGGTCGTTGCTGGCCTGGAAGGCAGTCGCGTAGTCCAGCGTGTCGAGCTGGCGCTTGATCGCGTCGTTGATCGGCTTGCGATTGTGGCCCGCGCCCACGCACCACAGGCTGGAAATGCCGTCGATGACCTGGCGGCCGTCATGTGTTGTGAAGTGCATGCCATCGGCCGCGACAAAGACCCGCGGGTCCTTGCGGAAATGGCGGTTCGGAGTGAAGGGCAACCAGTGGTTGTCCATGTTGAAGTCCTGGTAGGCCATGATGAATTCCTCGGGTGATCAGGCGGCCTGAGCATACGAAGATTTTCATGCTGCGACAATTGCCGGATGCCAGACTGGTTGATGCTCATCGTTCATGAATCACACTTATATCCTCACGCTGTCCTGCCACGACCGCCCCGGCATCGTGCATGCCGTCTCCGGCTTCCTGTTCGAACGCGGCGGCAATATCCTGGAGGCCGCCCAGTACAACGACGACGACACGGGCCTGTTCTTCATGCGGGTGCGCTTTCGCTGCGAGGCCACCCCGCATGAGGAGCTGCGCGCGCAGCTGAAGCCGTTCGCCGAGCCTTTCGGCATGAGCTGCAAGCTGCACACGGCCAACCAGGCCATGCGCACGATCATCATGGTCAGCAGGGAGGGCCATTGCCTCAACGACCTGCTGTTTCGATGGAAGTCGGGCCTGCTGCCGCTGGACATCCGCGCCATCGTCAGCAACCACCGCGACTTCTACCAGCTCGCGGCCAGCTACAACGTGCCGTTTCACCACATCCCGGTCACGGCTGCCACCAAGGCCCAGGCCGAGGCCAGGCTCTACGAGATCGTCGAGGCCGAAGAGGTGGAGCTCGTGGTGCTGGCGCGCTACATGCAGGTGCTGAGCAACGAGCTGTGCCGCAAGCTCGAAGGCCGCGCGATCAACATCCACCACAGCTTTCTGCCGAGCTTCAAGGGCGCCAAGCCCTACTACCAGGCGCATGACCGCGGCGTGAAACTCATCGGCGCGACCGCGCACTACGTGACCTCCGACCTCGACGAAGGCCCGATCATCGAGCAGGATGTGGCGCGCGTGGACCACAGCCGCAGTGTCGAAGACCTGACCGCACAGGGCCGCGACACCGAAAGCCAGGTGCTGGCGCGCGCCGTGCTCTGGCATTCCGAGCACCGCGTGCTGCTCAACGGCCACAAGACGGTGATCTTCAAATAATCGCCATGGCCGCGCGCATCCCGCCGATCCAATGCCTGCTGACCTTCGAAGCGTTGGCGCGGCTGCGCTCGGTGTCCCAGGCGGCCGACGAGCTGTGCGTGACGCCCAGCGCGGTGAGCCACCGCGTCAAGCAGCTCGAACAGATGCTGGGCACCAGGCTGTTTGGCCGCGCCGACTTCTCGCTCACGACCGAGGGCAGCGAATATCTGGCCCATGTGCGCGAGGGCCTGGCCGTGCTCGCGCGTTTTCCGAGCGCCCAGGCCGCGCCGGGCCGGCGCAAGCTGCGGCTGGCGGTCACGCCGACGTTCGCGCGCTCGATCCTGATGCCGCGGCTGCGCCAGTTCACCGAGGCCTACCCCGAGATCGACCTCACGCTGCAGGTCAGCATTCCGCTGCTCGATGTGGTGGCCGAAGACGCCGACCTGATGATCCGCTTCGGCACCGGCCGCTATGCCGATGTCGAGCACCTGTGCCTGATGAAGGACAAGGTCACGCCGCTGGCCTCGCCGGCCTACATCCGCGAAAACGGGCCGTTCGAAACGCCCGAAGACCTGCAGCGCGCCGCCCTGCTGCGCAGCCCGCTGGAGCCCTGGCGCACCTGGTTTGCGGCCCATCACCTCGACTGGCCCGAGCCCACCGAAGGCTCCTCGTTCAACGACATCGGCCTGATGTGCGATGCCGCTGCCCAGGGCCTGGGCGTGGCCTTGGTGCGCCTGAAGCTCGGCGCGCCCTGGATCGAAAACGGCTCGCTGGAGCGCCTGTACGAGCGCAACGTCCCCAGCCCGCATGCCCACTACCTGTGCTGGCGCACCGGCGCGATGGACCGCTGGGAATGCGCGGCCTTTGCCGAATGGCTGAAGAAAAGCATAGGCTGAGGCAGGCGGAGGTGCAGGAACGCCACAGCGCCTGTGCGTCCTAGGTTTTAGTCCCGGCATGACCTTAATCAATAAGCACTCAAACTCCCGGCCCGCCTGAAAAAAAGCCTTTGCGCGGCCGTTGCGCAGCGCTAGGATGAACTGCAAGCACGCAGGGAGGTTCAAGTGCGACAGCTCATTGATTGGGTCGAGTTACTCCTCTTCAGGTTGTTGACCGGCAGCGTCGCGCTGCTGGGTGGCGTGTCAGCCCTGGCGCAAGGGATGCCCACGGCCGAAACGATTTTCGAGCGGGCTTCGCCCAGCATCTGGGGCGTCGAGGCCTTCGACGCCCAGCAGCGCCAGATCAACGCGGGCAGCGCCGTCGTCGTGGGGCCCGGCCTGCTGGTCACCAACTGCCATGTGCTGGCGCGCGCCAAAAGCATCACCGTGCGGCGCGAGAACCTCAGCCATGACGCCACGCTGGAGGCCCCCGATCCCGAGCGCGACCTGTGCCAGCTCAGGGTCGCTGACTTCGCGGCACCTGCCGTCGCGATCGCCGAGATCGGCTCGCTGAGAATCGGCGCCCGGGTCTATGCGATCGGCAACCCGCGCAAGTTCGAGGCCACGATCAGCGACGGCCTGCTCTCGGGCCTGCGGCGCTCCGACACGGGCGCACTCGAAGTCATCCAGACCACGGCTCCGATCTCGGCCGGCTCCAGCGGCGGCGGCCTGTTCGACGCGCAGGGACGGCTGATCGGGATCACGACCTCCATGGTGCGTGACGCCCAGAACCTGAACTTCGCCCTGCCGGCCAGCTGGATCCCTGAGATCGCCAGCCGCAACGCGGCCTGGCAGGCCAGCCAGGCCGCGACCAGGACGGCCGACGCGGCCGCCCATCCCCTGGCCGGCAGGGCCTACCGCTACACCCAGCAGGAACGGCCGGCCGGAGCCGCCCCGAGCTGGACCGGCCCGCGCAGCGACTAAGCTTTTTCAGCCGGGCACGCCAAAAATTTCAAACCCGCAGCGCGGCAGTTCGCCACAATGGGGCCATGAGCTCCCTTGCCTCCACTTCGCCCTCGACATCGCCGTCCAAGGCAGAGCGCCAGCTGCAGGTCGTGCAGGCGCTGCAGGCCGTCGTGCCTGCCCATGCCCTGCTCTGGAACCTCGAAGACACGGTGCCCTACGAATGCGACGGCCTGACCGCCTACCGCCAGCGCCCGCTGGTCGTGGTGCTGCCCGAAACCGAGAGCCAGGTGCAGGCCGTGCTGCAGACCTGCCATGCGCTGGCCGTGCCCGTGGTCGCGCGCGGTGCGGGCACGGGCTTGTCGGGCGGGGCCATGCCGCACGAGCAGGGCGTGACCTTGTCGCTGGCCAAGTTCAACCGTATCCTCAAGCTCGACCCGGCGAGCCGCACGGCCGTCGTGCAGTGCGGCGTGCGCAACCTCGCGATCAGCGAGGCCGCCGCGCCCCACGGCCTGTACTACGCGCCCGACCCGTCGAGCCAGATCGCCTGCACCATAGGCGGCAACGTGGCCGAGAACTCCGGCGGCGTGCACTGCCTCAAGTACGGACTCACGCTGCACAACGTGCTCAAGGTCCGGGGCTTCACGATCGAGGGCGAGCCGGTCGAATTCGGCAGCGACGCGCTGGACGCGGCCGGCCTGGACCTGCTGCCCATCGTCGTCGGCTCCGAAGGCATGCTGGCCGTGACCACCGAGGTCACGGTCAAGCTCGTGCCCCAGCCGCTGCTGGCGCGCTGCATCATGGCCAGCTTCGACGATGTGCGCAAGGCCGGCGACGCGGTGGCCAGCGTGATCGCGGCCGGCATCATCCCGGCCGGCCTGGAGATGATGGACAAGCCCATGACCGCGGCGGTCGAAGACTTCGTGCATGCCGGCTACGACCTCAGCGCCGAGGCGATCCTGCTGTGCGAGAGCGACGGCACGCCCGAAGAAGTTGAAGAAGAAATCGGCCGCATGAGCGAGGTGCTGCGCAAGGCCGGGGCCACGGCGATCGCGATCAGCCGCGACGAGGCCGAGCGCCTGAGGTTCTGGAGCGGGCGCAAGAACGCCTTCCCGGCCAGCGGCCGCATCAGCCCCGACTACATGTGCATGGACTCGACGATCCCGCGCAAGCGTCTCGCCGACATCCTGCTCGCGATCCAGGACATGGAAAAGAAATACGGCCTGCGCTGCGCCAACGTGTTCCACGCCGGTGACGGCAACCTGCACCCGCTGATCCTGTTCGATGCCAACGACCCCGACCAGCTGCACCGCTGCGAGCTGTTCGGCGCCGACATCCTGGAAACCAGCGTCGCGATGGGCGGCACGGTGACCGGGGAACACGGCGTGGGGGTGGAAAAGCTCAACTCCATGTGCGTGCAGTTCAGCCCCGAGGAGCGCGAACAGATGCTGGGCGTCAAGCGCGCGTTCGATCCAGCCGGACTGCTCAACCCCGGCAAGGTCATCCCCACGCTGCACCGCTGCGCCGAGTACGGCAAGATGGTCGTGCACGCCGGGCAGATCGCGTATCCGGAGCTGCCGCGCTTCTGATCGGCGCCGTGCTCAGGTCCAGTGGCGCTGGCGCATCTCCTCAAAACGCGCGGCCAGCTCGGCAATCTGCTGGCGCTGGTAGTCGGCCAGCAGCCGCCCCGGGATCTTGTCGTGCATCGCCGTGACCGGGCACTGGACCTGGGTCTTCTCGCCTGAGAGCTCCTCCAGCACCGCCAGGCCGAAAAATGGCACGGAGGCGGCGCAATACCCGCCCTCATGGGTCATCACCAGCCGCCCCTGGCCGTGGCGCGACGCGATATCGACCATCGCCTGCGTCATCCAGCGGAAGGTCACGCCGTCGAGCATCATGCGGCCCAGCGGGTCCAGGCGGCCCGCGTCGTAGCCGCAGGCCACGACGATCAGCTCGGGCCGGTAGGCCTCGAGCGCGGGGATGACGATGCGGTCGAACGCCTCGCGGTAGGCCCCGTCGCCGCCGCCCGGCAGCAGCGGCACATTGATGCTGTAGCCGGTTCCCGCGCCGCTGCCGATCTCGTCGGCCTCGCCCATGACCTGCAGATAACCGGCCTGCTGGTGGATCGAGATCGCCAGCACATCCTTGCGGTCCTCGAAGCAGCGGTAGGTGCCGTTGCCGTAATGCACATCCCAGTCGACGATGGCCACGCGCTCGAGCCCGTAGCGAGAAATCGCCTGGGCGGCAGCCAGCGCGGCATTGCTGAAGACGCAAAAGCCCATGGCCTGGTCCGGCTCGGCATGGTGGCCCGGGGGCCGCGTCAGCGCATAGACATGGTTGACCGGCGTGCTCATCACGGCATCGACCGCGGCCAGCGCGCAGCCGGCCGAACGCAGGGCCGCGTCCCAGCCGTTCGACGAGATCGGCGCGCCCGTGCCCAGTTCACCGCCGCCGGCCTGCGCGACCGAAAGGACATGGTCCAGATAGGTGGGCGTGTGCAGGAGCAGCAGCTCGTCGCGCAGCGCATCGCGCGGCGCCACCGTTTGCAGCCGCTCGCGCAGGCCGCTGACCACGGCCAGATTCAGCATGCGGCGTTTCGGGTCGGGGTTTTCGATATGCCGGTTGTACGGCTCGACAAACCCGCCGGGCTTGAGCATCAGCGCGTAATTGCCCGGGTCGTGCCAGAAGCACAGCTCGTCGGTGACAAATCCTGTTGAAGCCATGACAGTCCTTTCTTTCAGGCCATGAACACCGGGCTTTCCGGCAGGGTCGAGCCGCCGTCGACGACGATGGTCTGGCCCGTGATGTAGGCCGATTCGTCCGAGGCCAGGAACAACATGGCCGCGGCAATGTCGGCCGCCGAGCCGAGCCGGCGTGCCGGAATATTGCGCACCAATGCCTGCTCGCCAAAGCGGGCCTTGAGCGCCGCCATGGCCGGGGTGTCGATGTAGCCGGGCTCGACGCCATTGACGGTGATGCCATAGGGTGCAAGCTCGAGTGCAGCCGAACGGATGAAGCCGTTGACGCCGCCCTTGGAGGCGCCGTAATGCGCCGTGTTGGGCATGGCCACGCGCGGCCCGGTGATCGACGAGGTCACGAGGATGCGGCCGCCGCGCACGCGCAGCGGCGCGATAACCGCGCGCGCGAGGTAGAAACAGGCCTTGAGGTTCACGCCCAGCACCCGCTCCAGCGCCTCGTCGTCCATGGACTCGAGCGGGTCGCGCGAAAACGCGGCCGCATTGTGGACCACGATGTCGAGCCGACCGGCGCTGGCCACGGTGGTCTGGACCAGCGCCTCGACCGACGCACGCTCGCCGACATCGGTGCGCACAAACTGGGCCTGGCCGCCGGCGGCGCGCATGGCGGCGACGGTCTCCTCGCCCTGCTCGGCCTTGCGGTTGGCCGCAAAGACCCAGGCGCCCTCGGCCGCGAAGCGCTCGGCAATCGCGCGCCCAATGCCCTGGCCCGCGCCGGTCACGATCGCGACCTTGCCGGCAAGCCGGCCGGAATTCGTCGTACTCACTGGATAACCTCCGTGCTACGCATTGCGGTGCGAGCCTCTACGAGCGGCCGGGCGGGGCTCATGCGGCCAGCCTCCCGCCGTCGGCGGCGAACTCGGCGCCGGTCGTGAAGGCGCATTCGTCGGACGCGACAAAGTACACCATGTTCGCAATGTCCTCGGGTGTGCCTATGCGCTTGAGCGGCAGCCGCGCGGCGAAGGCCTCGCGCGTGGCCTCCACGCTGGTCGTGCCCAGCGTCGCGCTCTGGGTCCATTCGAGCAGCTCGGCAGCCACCATCGGCGTGTGCGTGATCGCCGGGTGCACCGAATTGACGCGGATGTTGTCGCCACGCTCGGCCAGCTCGATCGCGGCGCACTTGGTCAGCTGGCGCACCGCGCCCTTGCTCGTGCCGTAGGCGATGTTGTCGCTCAGGCCGCGCATGCCCAGCACCGACGAGAGGTTCACGATGGCGCCGCCGGCGGGCCGGGCGCGCGCACGTTCGCGCATCACGCCCACGGCATGCTTGATGCCGAGGAACACGCCTTCGACATTGATTTGCTGCACGCGGCGAAATTCCTCCAGCGTCGTGGCCTCGATCGGCTTGACCAGGGCGATGCCCGCGTTGTTGACCAGTACATCGAGCCCGCCGAAGGTCCTGGCGACCCAGTCCATGGTGTCCTGCCATTGCGGCTCGGACGCGATGTCCAGCGCGCGAAAGTGCACGGCGGCGCCCTGCTGCGAGAGTTCGGCGGCCAGGGCCTGGCCGGCCTGCGCATCGACGTCGGTCGCGACCACGGTCGCGCCTTCGCGCGCAAAGCGCCGCGCGGTCGCCGCGCCTATGCCCTGCGCGGCGCCGGTGATCAGCACGACGCGGCCCTTCATCGCTGGTTCGCTCATCTTGCCTCCCCGCACAGTTCGTCCAGGCATGCGCTGAACACCTGGTTGTGGCGCGCGATGTCGTCGTTTGTCGCTTCGGGGCAGACCAGCACCATGTTGTGGAACGGAGTGATCAGCACGCCACGGTTGAGCAGGTACAGGTGCATGAACGACTCGAGCGCGCCATGCCGGCCGGCCTTGGCCTGGCTGCCGTTGCGCGGCGGCTCGGGCGTGAACATGTATTCGGCGCGCGCGCCGATCTGCGTCACATGCCAGGGCAGCTGGTGACGGCGGATGTCCGCGAGCACATGGTCGGCGAGCCTCGTGGCCAGCGCCGTCATATGGGCATAGTTGGCCTCGGTCATCACCTGTTCGAGCGTGGCGCGCATCGCGGCCATCGACAGCTGGTTGCCCACCAGCGTGCCGCCGAAGCCCGAATGCACGAAGCGCCGCTCGCCACCCTCGGCCAGCGGCGGCTTGACCTGCCAGACGCGCCGCGCGAGCTCTTCGGTCACGCCATAGACGGCGCAGGGAATGCCGCCCGCGATCGCCTTGCCCAGCACGAAGATGTCGGGCTCCAGCCCCCAGGCGCGGGTGCAGCCGCCCGGGCCGGTCGAGATCGTATGGGTCTCGTCGATGATCAGCAGCGCGCCATGGCGCCGCGTCAGCTCGCGCAAGCCCCGGTGGTACTCGATGCTCGAGGGCACCATGCCCACGTTCGTCATCAGCGGCTCGGTCAGCACGCAGGCCACGTCGCCATGGGCGAGTTCACGCTCGAGCATGGCCAGGTCGTTGAACTCGGCCAGCCGCACCAGGCGCTGGTGGTCCATGCCGTTGGCATGCACGTTCAGGCGCGGGCGCATCTGGCCCTGCGGATCGAACTCGACCTGGGTCTCGTCGACCGAGCCGTGGTAGTTGCCCTGGAACACCAGCACCTTGTCGCGCCCGGTCACCATGCGCGACAGGCGGATCGCAAAGCGGTTGGCATCCGACGCCGAGGTCGCCATTTGCCAGTACGGCAGGCCGAAGCGGCGCTGCAGCTCCTCGGCCACCCACAGGCCGGCCTCGCTGGGCAGCATGGCCGTCACGCCGCGGTGCGCCTGCTGGGCAATCGCTTCGGCAATGGCCGGGTGCGAGTGACCGAACATCGAGCCTGAATCGCCCAGGCACAGGTCCACGTAGTCGAGCCCGTCGACGCACTGCAGGTGCGAGCCGCGGGCCTGGGCCATGTACAGCGGAAACGCGCCGGGCCACAGCTGCATCCAGTGCAGCGGGGTGCCGTAAAGGTAGGCCTGGCGGCCGCGCTGGTGCAGGGCGCCGGACCGGGGATGCGTGGCCTCGTAGGCCGCACGCTCACGCGCCATCAGCTGCTCGAGCCGCTGCGCTTGAACGCCCGGTGGTGGCAGGCCGGTGGTCACCGACATGGATAGATTGCTCATGATGGAAACCCTTGGAGAACAAACAAAGGACGCGGTCAACCGCGCGCCAGCCGGTGGCGCTCGTGGTGCCAGGCCAGCAGCCATTGCTCGACGCGCAGCACCACGGTGTTGACCAGCAGCGAGACCAGCGCGATCACCACGATGCCCGCGAGGCCGCCGGCGATCTGGAACTGCTCCTGCGCCCGCATCAGGTAATTGCCCAGCCCGTCGGTGGACAACAGCATCTCGGAGCTCACGCTGATCAGCAACGCCAGCGCCACGCTCAGGCGCACGCCCGCCATGATCTGCGGCAGCGCGGCCGGCAGGTCGATGCGCAGCATGATCTCGGCACGCGACAGTCCGACCGAACGACCCACGTTGATCAGCAGCGGGTGCGTCGCGCGCGTCGCATCGATGGCGTTGATCAGGATCGGAAACGCGGCGCTGTAGAAGATCACGCTGATCTTGGCCGCGCTGCCGGTGCCGGCGAACAGCATGGCCACCGGCACGATGGCCAGCGGCGGCAGCGGGCGCAGCAGGTCGATGACCGGCTCGACATAGTGGCCGATGCGGCGCGTGCGGCCGATGAAAATGCCCAGTGGCACCATGGTCGCGAGCGCCAGTGCAAAGCCGGCGGCGGCGCGCCACAGCGTGATGCCGGTCTGCGCATACAACGTCGGCAGGTCGGTGACCAAGGCTGCGACCACCGCGACAAAGCCGGGGTAGCTGGGCGAGGCTATGGCCCTGGCGCTGAGCTCCCAGGCCAGCAGCAGTGCCGCCATGAAGATCAGACCGGGCCAGTTGAAATGCTTGAGCATGATGAACTCCCCTCGGCTCAGGTGTCAGCCATGGCGCTGAGCTGGTAATGCCAGCCCGACAGCGCGCGGGCCAGCCGCATGACGATCTGGTTGAGCAGCACCCCGTTGAGCCCGGCGACGACCAGCAAGGCGAACATTTCGGGAATGCGCAGCGAGAACGCGGTGTCGTAGAGCATGAAACCCAAGCCATCCTTGCCGGCCAGCATTTCGGCGGCGACCGCGGCCATCAGGCAGCCCGCGGCCGCCAGCCGGATGCCGGTGAAGATTTCCGGCGCGGCAGCAGGCAGGCGCACCCGCCACATCACCTCCCAGGGCCCGTAGCCCAGCGTCGCGGCGACCTGCAGCTGCACCGGCTCGCTCGACTTGAGCGCATTGGCCGCGCTCAGGTAAATGCTCCAGACGCCGGCAAACCAGATGATGAAAGCAAACAGCTTGCCGCCCAGGCCCAGCGCAAAGATCGACAGCGGCACCAGAGCCGCCGGTGGCAGCGACAGCATGATCTGCACCAGCGGCGAGAGCGCGCGCTCGACGACGCGGTAGCGCCCGCCCAGCAGCGCGGCACCGACACCGGTCACGGTCGCCAGCAGCAGGCCGCCGATCGCGCGCGACACGGTCAGCCCTTCGCCGATCCAGAACTCGCTGGCGCCGAGCTGCTCGACAAAGGCCTGGCCCACGACGGCCACGCCAGGCAGGTATTCGTGCGGAACGCGGCCCGTCAGGACCACGGCCTGCCACAGCAGCAGGAAGCCGGCAAGGCTCACGAGGGGTCGGGTCCAGGCGGGCATGGCGGTCAGGCTCAGGTTGATGGGGGAGGACAGGAAAGCGGCCTGCTTCATTTGACCTGGAGGATCACGTCCTCGGGCTTGAGTTCGGTTTTCAGCAGGCCCTGGCGCAGCAGCCCATCGATCAGCGGCTTGATCTCGGCCGACGAGGGCTGCAGTTCGGTGAACTCGAGGTCGCTCTTCATCAGGCTCACGACCGCCGGGCTCAGCTTGAAATCCTCGGTGATCTGGCGGCGAAACAGGGTCGGGTCCTTGCGGTAGTCGGCAAACGCCAGCATCAGGCCGCGGTTGAATCTGCGCAGCGCTTCCTGATTCGCCCGGCCCCAGTCTTCACGCGCGAACAGCACGTCCAGCGTGTAGCGCTGGGCCTGGCTGGTGACAATGCCCGAGGCCAGCGGGATCGCCTTGATCTCGGGCGAAACGCGCATGTTCGTGAAAAACGGTTCGACCACGCAGGCGGCATCGGCATTGCCCAGCTGCAGTGCGGCCTGCATCTGCGGGAAGGGCACGACGATTTTTTTGGCCGAATCGAAGGTGATGCCGGCCTTGACCATATGCTCGCGAAACTGCAGCTCGCACACTGCCCCCATCGCGTTCATCGCCAGCGTCTTGCCGGCCAGGTCCTTGACCGACTTGATGCCCGACTTCTCGCTGGCCACGAGCCAGGTCCACTGGCCGCCGGCCTTGGCGCTTTCGTAGGTGAAGGCATCGAAGATGCGGATCGGCTGGTTCTGGGCCCGCGCGAACAACACTGGCACCGAGGCCGAATAGCCGATCTGGGCCGAGCCGCTGGCCACGGCCGAGATCACCGCAGGGCCGGCACCGACGGTGATCACCTCGACATCGAGCCCCTCGCGCTTGAAATAGCCCTGCTTCTGCGCATAGGTCACGGGAATGAAGGCGATGGTGCGCAGTCCTGCGACCTTCAGGCTGGTCTGGGCCTGAGCGGGTGCGACCGGGACCAGGGCGGCGACGGCCAGCGCCGCGCCCAGCAGGGCGGCGCGCATACGGGTTGTCGGATGCGGATTCATGGCAGGGCTCCTGAAAGCGTTGGAAGGATCAGTTCAGCGGCAGCACCACGTCTTCGGCCTTGAGATCGGACTTGAGCAGGCCATGGCGCTGCATCGCAGCGAGGATAGGCTGCAGGTCGCGCGGCTGCGCGCTCAGCTCGCCAAAGTCGAAATAGATCGCGATCTGGTCGGCCGTGGCCGGGGTCAGCTTGAACTCCTGCACCATCTGCTGGCGGTACAGCGAGGGCTTCTTGCGAAAGTCCTCGGTCGCACGGGCCGTGGCCTTGATCAGCTTGCGCAGCACCTCCTTGTTCGCACTGCCCCAGTCGTCACGCACGAACATCCCGTCCTGCGCCACGCGGGTCTGCGGCGTGAGGTCGGCCACCATGCCAGCCGCCAAGGCCCGGGCGCGCACCTGCGGCGCCAGTTTCGCCGCCGCGAAAAACGGCTCGGTCAGGCAGGCGGCATCGGCGTTGCCGGTCTGCAGCGCCGCCTGCATCTGCGGGAAGGGCAGCACGACGATCTTGACCGCGTCGTACGCCACCCCGGCCTTGGCCAGGTGATCGCGCACCAGCAGCTCGCACAGCGCGCCGGACGCGTTGATCGCGACGGTCTTGCCGGCGAGGTCCTTGAGGCTGCGCGCCGGGCTCGCCCCGGGTACCGCGATCCAGGTGCCCTGCTGGCCGGCGGCCCCCGACTCGGTGGCCATGGTCATGAACATGCGCACCGGCTGCTGGTTGGCGCGCGCGAAGATCACCGGCACCACCGCCGAGTAGCCGACGTCGACCGATCCGCTGACGATGGCCGACGCGACCGCGGGCCCCGAGCCCAGCAGCGTGAATTCGGCCTTCAGGCCTTCCTGCGCGAGGTAGCCGGCGCGCTCGGCGTGGTACAGGCGGATCATCGAGTCGGCGCGCAGGCCGCCGATGCGAACCGTCTGCAGCGCAGGCTGGGACGGCGCTTGGGCGAGCGCCGTGTTCAGCGCACCCAAGGCCGCCAGCCCCAAAACCAGGCCGCAAATCCTTCTGGAAAAACTTTTCATGGTCGTCATCCTTGTCAAAAGTCAAAAACTCAGTGGTCCACCCGCATCGAACGGATCATCGAGACGATCTCGTGCCGCAAATGCAGGTAAGCGGGGTGCTCGCGCGTGGCAAGCTGGTCGCGCGGCTTGGGCAGATCCACCGCAAGATCGGCCATCACCCGGGTCGGCCGCCTGGACAACACGATCACGCGGTCGGCCATGTAGACCGCTTCGTCGACGTCGTGCGTCACCAGCAGGCAGGTCTGGTTGAAACGGCGTGCGAGGCTCAGCACCAGGTCCTGCAGCTCGGCGCGGGTCTGCGCATCGACCGCCGCCATCGGTTCGTCGAGCAGCAGCAGCCGTGGCTGGGCCGCCAGCGCGCGCGCAATCGCCACGCGTTGCTGCATGCCGCCCGAGACCTGCCAGGGATAGTGCGACTCGAAGCCCTTGAGGCCGACCGCGCCCAGCAGCTCCATGGCGCGCGCACGCTTGTCCTGGCCCGCCAGCGTGACGCGCTTCATGCCGAACATCACGTTGTCCAGCGTGCTCTTCCACGGCAGCAGCGAGCGGCTGTAGTCCTGAAACACCACCGACAGCCCGGCCGGCGGGCCGCTGACGGCCCGCTGCTCGAACTGCACCGAGCCGCCATCGACACCGTAGAGCCCCGCCAGGCACATCAGCAACGTGGTCTTGCCGCAGCCGCTGGGCCCCACGACCGAGACAAACTCGCCGCGTCCGGCGCGAAAGCTCAGGTCGCCGATGATGGTCTGGCGCGCCGCGCCGTCGCCCAGCGATTTCGAAATGCCTTCAACGGCCAATACGTTCGCGTCCATCTGTGCTTGCATCGCTTGCTCCTCAGAGTTTCTCGGCCGCGGCAAAAGCCGCATGCAGGATTCTTGTGGTCTGGTCCACATCGGCAGGCGTGAACACCAGCGGCGGCGACAGGATCAGGCGGTTGCCCTGGACCCGGATGATGGCGCCTTCCTGGCGCGCCACCGACACCAGGGTCTGCGTGTAGGGCGAGGGCGCCGACAGCATGCCGGCCGACTGCCGGTCGGTCACGAGTTCGATGGCCGCCATCAGCCCCTTGCCGCGCACATCGCCGACATGCGGGTAGCGCATGAACTGCGCGAGCTGTTCGTTGAGGTAGCCGCCGACCTCCAGCGCGCGCGCGGGCAGGTCCTCGGCGGCCACGATCTCCAGGCAGGCATTGGCGGCGGCGCAGGCCAGCGCATGGCCGGTGTAGGTGTAGCCATGCATCATCGGCGCGGGCAGCTCGGGGCGCGCCCAGGCGCTGGCCACGCGCTCGTTGACCAGGGTGGCGCCCAGCGGTACATAGCCGGAGTTGATGCCCTTGGCCATGGCCATGATGTCGGGCGCCACGCCCCAGGCGCGGGCGCCGCACATCGCGCCGATGCGCCCGAAGCCGGTCACGATCTCGTCGGAAATCAGCAGCACGCCATAGCGGTCCAGGATCTCGCGCACGCGCGGCCAGTAACTCTCATGCGGCACGATCACGCCGCCCGCGCCCTGCACCGGTTCGGCCACGAACGCCGCGACCGTCTCGGGGCCCTGGTACTGGATCGCGCGCTCGAGCTCGGCAGCGCACAGCTCGGCCAGGCGCGCCGGGTCGCGCTCGCCCCAGGGGTTGCGGTACATGTAGGGCGACTCGACCTGGAAGCAGCCCGGCAGCAGCGGCTCATAGGCCTGGCGAAACGCCGGGTTGCCATTGATCGAGGTGCCGCCCAGGTGCACGCCGTGGTAGCCCCATTTGAGCGAGAGGAACTTGGTGCGCCCGCTCTGGCCTTCGAGCTTCCAGTAATGGCGCGCGAGCTTGAGCGCGGTCTCCACCGCATCCGAGCCGCCCGAGCTGAACAGCACCTGGCTCATGCGCTCGGGGGCAAACATCGCGATCAGGCGCTGCGACAGCTCGATCGCCGGGGGATTGGAGGTGTTCTGGAAGGTCGAGTAATAGGCCAGCTTGTCGAGCTGCTCGACGATCGCTTGCTTGACCTCGGGCCGGTTGTGGCCCACGTTCACGTTCCACAGCGAGGCCACGGTATCGAGGTAGCGCTTGCCGTCGGCGTCCCACACATACACGCCGTCGCCGCGCTCGATGATCAGCGGCGGGTTGGCGCGCACCGCCTTCGGGTCGGCCATGGGGTGGAACATGTAGCGCGCATTGGCTTCGCGCAGCTGCTCAAGGGTCATGCTCATGAAGGTCTTTCCTCGCGTTCGGAGTCAAACGGCAGTCGCGATGGTGCGAATACTCTGGTAGCCGGCCAGCCCTTCGCTGCCGTTCTCGCGGCCGAAGCCGCTGTCGCGCACACCGCCGAACGGGGTTTCGGGCTGCATCAGCGTCACGGTGTTGATGGCGACGGCGCCGGCGCGCAGCTCGTTGCTCAATCGCCTCGCGGTCGCCAGCGACTGCGTGAAGCCGAAGGCCGCCAGCCCGAGCTCGATTGCATTGGCGCGCCGGATCGCCTCGTCGAGTGAGTCGAACGGCGTGATCGGCACCAGCGGGCCAAACGGCTCCTCGCGCATCACGCGCGCATCGTCCGGCACATCGGTCAGCACCGTGGGTTCGAAGAAGAAGCCGCCACCGGCTGCGCTGCTTCCGCCCTGCAGCACCTGGGCGCCGCAGCTGAGCGCATCGCCCACCAGCTCCTGCATCGCCGCCAGGCGCCGCGCATTGGCCAGCGGGCCCATGGTGGTGCCGGGCTGCGCGCCAGGGCCGAGCTGCAGCGAGCGCGCGACCTCGGCAAAGGCCTGGGCAAAACGGCCGGCCAGGCTGCGGTGCACAAAAAAGCGCGAGGGGTTGGCGCAAATCTGTCCGGCGTTGCGGAACTTGATGCCGGCCAGCGCGCGCACGGCCGCCTCCAGGTCGGCGTCCTCGCAGACCACGACCGGCGCGTGGCCGCCGAGCTCCAGCGTGATCGGCTTGAGATGCTGCCCCGCCTGCTGGGCCAGCAGCCGGCCCACGGCGGTGGAGCCGGTGAACGAAATCTTGCGGATCTGCGGCGCGCGGATCAGGGTTTCGGAAATTTGTGCGGCATCGCCCACGAGCATCTGCAGCGCCCCGGGCGGCAGGCCGGCCTGGGCCAGGCAGTCGACCATCGCGGCCACCGCCATCGGCGTTTCCTCGGCCGGCTTCAGGATCACCGAGCAGCCCGCCGCCAGCGCGGCCGAGACCTTGATCGCCGAGAGCATGACCGGGAAATTCCAGGGCGTGAACGCGGCGACCGGGCCGACCGGAACCCGCTCGGTATGAAACTGCGTGCCGGGCCAGCGCGACGGAATCACCTGCCCATAGGCGCGCCGCCCCTCGTCGGCATGCCACTCGATCGTGTCAACCGCCTGCTCGAGCTCGCGCCGCGCCTCGGCGAGGGGCTTGCCCTGCTCCTGCGTCAGCAGCTGGGCGATGCGCTCGCCCTGCGCGCGCAAGGCAGCGGCACCGGCGCGCAACACCTGGGCACGCTGCAACGCAGTCTGGCCGCGCCACGCTTCAAAGCCGGCCTCAGAGGCGGTCAGCGCAGCCGCGATGTCGTCCTGCGAAGCCCGGGCATAGGTCGCCAGGGCAGAGGCACTGGCGGGGTCGATGACCGTGTTGTACGCCGGGCTGCGGCCGGCTCTCCACTGGCCATCAATGAACTGCAAAGGCAGCTGAGTTTCATTCATGCCCGTACGGTACTGGAGTGACGTACGATGTCAAAAATCCACTATCTTCAGGATATACCCTTGGAACCTCCTGCGCCATGGCTGAGCTGAAGCGGCAGACCCGGCTGTCCCCCGCCGACGAGGGGCCGCCGATGGACCTGTCTCACCCGAAAAGCATTTTTGACCTGGTGAACTACCAGCTGCACCTGGTCGAGTTTTTCAGCGGGCTCAACATCACGCGCCTCTGTGAAGGCGTGTTCGGCATCACGCGCCAGGAGTGGCGCCACATCGCCCTGCTTGCCGGGATGGGCGAGATGACCCCGTCGGAGCTGGCGCTGCGCTCGGGGCTGGACCGCTCGCGCACCTCGAAGATGTTGATGCAGCTGGTCGAGAAGGGGCTGGTCGAGCGCCACGCCTACGCCAGCGACCGGCGCCGCGCCGCCGTCAAGCTCACCCCCGAAGGTGCCAGACTGTACGAGCAAGTGTTTCCGCGGGTAGCCGAGCTCAACAAGGCGCTGCTGGCCGTGCTGCCCGAGCAGGATGTGCGCACCCTCGAGCGCGTGCTCGACGTGCTGCGGCGTCGCGCGATCAGCCTGTCACGCGCCAAGCTGGTCGAAGGCGTGGCCGACCGGCGCAGCGGCGGCAGCCGCAAACGCTGGGCCGCGCGCCCGCATTCCTGAGCCCGGCTGGGCTCAGTTGATGGCGGGTGAACTCGCGCCGGGCGCGCCGGTTCCCGCGCGCTCGAGCATGGCGTGCAGCAGCACGTTGCAGCCGGCCGCGATGTGCTCGGGCTGGGCGTCCTCGATCTCGTTGTGGCTGATGCCGTCCTTGCAGGGAATGAAGATCATGCCGGTTGGCGCGAGCCGCGCCATGTAGACCGCATCGTGCCCGGCACCCGAGACCACGGGCATGGACGAATAGCCGAGCTTGTCGGCGGCGCGCGCGACGGCCTGCACGCAGTCGGCGTGGAAGGGCTGGGCCGGGTATTGCGAGACCAGCTCGATCGCCACGCCCAGGCCGCTCTCGCGGGCGAGCCGCTCGGCCGCGGCGCGGATCTCGGCATCCATGCGGTCCACGAGCTCGTCGCTGGCGTTGCGCAGGTCGATCGAGAACTTGACGCGCCCCGGAATCACGTTGCGGCTGTTCGGATGGACCTGCACCATGCCCACCGTGCCGCGGCCATGCGGCGCATAGCGATGCGCGATGGCCACCACCTCCTGCATCAAGCCTGCGGCGACCTGCAAGGCGTCCTGGCGCAAGGCCATCGGCGTCGGGCCGGCATGGGCCTCCATGCCGGTCACGGTGCAGTCATACCAGCGGATGCCGAGCACCGCGCTGACCACGCCTATGGTCTTGCCGTGGTCCTCCAGCACCGGCCCCTGCTCGATATGGGTCTCGAAGTAGGCGCCGATCGGATGATCGCCCGGCTCCTGCGCGCCGATGTAGCCGATGCGCTCGAGCTCCTCCCTGACCGACCTGCCCTCGCTGTCGCGCGCCGCATAGGCATGCTCGAGCGTGAAGGCCTTGGCGAACACGCCCGAGCCCATCATCACCGGCACAAAGCGCGAGCCCTCCTCGTTGGTCCAGAACGCGACCTCGATCGGTGCCTCGGTCGTTATGCCATGGTCGTTGAGCGTTCGCACCACCTCGATCCCGGCCAGCACGCCGTAGTTGCCGTCGAACTTGCCGCCAGTGGGCTGGGTGTCGATGTGGCTGCCGGTCATGACCGGCGGCAGCGCGTTGTTGCACCCGGGGCGGCGCAGGAAGGCGTTGCCGATCTTGTCGATGGTGACGCTCATGCCGGCCTCGCGCGCCCATTGGAGCACCAGGTCGCGGCCCTGGCGGTCGAGGTCGCTGAGCGCCAGGCGGCAGACGCCGCCCTTGGGGGTCACGCCGATGCGGGCGAGCTCCATCAGCGAGGCCCACAGGCGCTCGCCGTTGATCCTGAGCTGCTCGGTGGCGGAGGCGGTTGTCATGTCCATGGTGAGCTCCTGCAATGGTTTCAGCGCTGCACGGCGCTGGGCGCCAGGTCCTGGCTGCGGCGCATGGCCGCCTGGAAGTTCGGGCCGAAGGCGGGGCGCTTGACGTAGCGCCCCGCGCCCTGGCGCGCGCGCAGGTCGCCGTCGGCCCAGACCAGCTGGCCGCGGCTCACGGTGTGGCTCGCGATGCCGCGCACCGTGCGCCCTTCGAAGATGTTGAAGTCGCCCCTCGAGTGCTGGGTCTTGACCGAGAGGGTCTTGCTGCCCTGCGGGTCCCACAGCACGAGGTCGGCGTCGGCGCCGGCCGCGATGCAGCCCTTTTGCGGATAGATGTTGAACAGCTTGGCCGCATTGGCCGAGGTCACGGCGACGAATTCGCTGGGCGTGAGCCGCCCGCTGTTGACGCCGGCGTCCCAGATCACCGCCATGCGCTCCTCGATGCCGCCGCAGCCGTTCGGGATCTGGGCAAAGTTCTCGCGCCCGGCGGCCTTCTGCGCCGCGCAGAAGCTGCAGTGGTCGGTGGCGGTGGTATGCAGCTGGCCCGACTGCAGGCCGCGCCACAGCGCCTCCTGGTGGCCCCGCGGCCGAAACGGCGGGCTCATCACATGGGCCGCGGCGGTGGCGAAGTCGGGGTGGCGGTAGACGCTGTCGTCGATCAGCAGATGGCCCGCCAGCACCTCGCCATAGACGCGCTGGCCGCGCGCGCGGGCGCGGGCGATGGCATCGGCCGCCTCGATGCACGAGACATGGACGATGTAGATCGGCACGCCCAGCACCTCGGCGATGGCGATCGCGCGGTTCGCGGCCTCGCCCTCGACCATGGGCGGGCGCGCCAGCGGATGGCCCTCGGGCCCGGTGATGCCCATCCTCGCGACCTCCTGCTGCAGCAGGTAGACCAGCTCGCCGTTCTCGGCATGCACGGTGGGCATGGCGCCGAGCTCGAGCGCGCGGCGAAAGCTGTTCACCAGCGTCTCGTCGTCGCACATGATGGCGTTCTTGTAGGCCATGAAGTGCTTGAAGCTGTTCACGCCTTCCTGCTGCACCAGGGTGGCCATGTCGCGGTGCACGCTGTCGCCCCACCAGGTGATGGCGACATGGAAGCTGTAGTCGCTCGCCGCCTTCTCGGCCCAGCCGCGCCAGGTGCGGTAGGCCTCCATCAGCGGCTGCTGCGGGTCGGGGATCACGAAGTCGATGATGCTGGTCGTGCCGCCGGCCAGGCCGGCCGCCGTGCCGCTGTAGAAGTCGTCCATGGTCACCGTGCCCATGAAAGGCAGCTGCATATGGGTGTGCGGGTCGATGCCGCCGGGCAGCAGGTACTGGCCGCTGGCGTCCAGCGTCTGCGTGCCCGATGGGGCCTGGGCCTGCAGGTCGGCGCCGACGGCTGCGATGCGGCCGTCCACGCACAGGACATCGGCGGCGAACTCGCGCTCGGCGTTGACCACCGTGCCGCCGCGAATCAGAAGGGCTGTACTCATGAGGCTTGCTCCAGAAATGAGGCCGCCGCGCGGGCGGGCGGCCGGTTCGTCATGCGCGGCCCAAGGCCGTGCTCTGCGTCGCCACCTTGCCGGCCATGCCGACGCGGTAGACGACGGCGGCGATCGCCAGCCCGATGAACCAGGCGTAGGTATAGATTTGCTTGAACAGCTCGCCGACGCCGGGGAAGCTCTGCGGGAAGGCCGCATTCAGAAAGCCCGGCACATTGGGCAGCACGCCCAGCGCGAAGGCCAGCACGGCGACCCCGTTCCAGCCGCCGCGGTAGCTGTAGTCGCCGTGCTCGCGGTAGAGCTCGTCGACCTGCAGCTCGGTGCGGCGCAGCAGGTAGTAGTCGACGATCAGGATGCCGGCCACCGGCCCGAGCAGCGCCGAGTAGCCGATCAGCCAGGTGAAGATGTAGCCCTGGCTCGACTCGAGGATCTTCCACGGCATCATCGCGATCGCGATGCCCACCGTGATGTAGCCGCCGACCTTGTAGCCGATGCGGCGCGGATTGAGTGCCGAGAAGTCGTAGGCCGGTCCGACCAGGTTGGCCGCCAGGTTCACGCTCACGGTGTCGATCAGCAGGACGATCAGAGCGATCAGCACCGCCGCGCCGCTCATGCGGCTGGCCAGGTCCACCGGGTCCCACAGCGCCTTGCCGTAGATCACCACGGTGGCCGAGGTCACGAACACGGCGAGTGCCGCCAGCAGGCCCATGGGCGCGGGCAGGCCCACGGCCTGGCCGACCAGCTGGTCGCGCTGCGACCGGGCAAAGCGCGTGAAGTCGGGGATGTTGAGCGCCAGCGTGGCCCAGAAGCCGACCATGGCCGTCAGCGAGGGCCAGAACACGGCGCTGAACTGGCCGGCCTTCCTGCCGCCTTCGACGAACTGCGAGGGCTGCTCGAGGATGGGTCCGAAGCCGCCCGCCTGCTTATAGGCCCAGGCCAGCAGCACAAAGCAGATGACGATCTTGATCGGCGCGGTATAGGTTTCGAGCTTGCGGATCGACTCGATGCCGTGCACCACGAAGTAGAACTGGATCGCCCAGAACAGCAGGAAGCAGACCAGCTGGCCGAGGCTGATGCCCAGGCCGGCGATCTTGTCGCCCGCCAGCGGCTGGCCGAGCAGCACGCCGGCCAGGGTGTAGATCATCATGCCGCCGAACCAGGTCTGGATGCCGTACCAGCCGCAGGCCACCAGGGCGCGCAGCAGCGCCGGCAGCCGCGCGCCGCGCGTGCCGAACGAGGCGCGCGCCAGCACCGCGTAGGGAATGCCGTACTTGGCGCCGGCGTGCCCTATCAGCAGCATGGGCACCAGCACGATCAGGTTGCCGAGGAACACCGTGCCCACGGCCTGCTGCCAGGACATGCCGCTGTCGATCAGGCTGGCGGCCAGGGTGTAGGCCGGGATGCACATCACCATGCCGACCCACAGGGCGGCGAAGTGGTACCAGCGCCAGGTGCGCTGGGCGGCGCTGGTGGGCGCCAGGTCCTCGTTCCATAGCCCGCTGTGCGTGCCCGGGTAAATGTTCGTGCTCATGGCTTGGTCTCCTCGTGGGTGGGGTTGAGGCTCAGGTCAGTTGCGGGAAAGCGAATTCAGGCGGCGACGCGCATCGGGTTGTTGGGATGGGTGGTCCAGTTGGCGTATTCGCCGCTGACCGTCCTGCCGGTGCGCCGGTCGGTTTCGCCGGGTTGCAGGCTTCGCATCGTGATCGTTCCGGGCACCGGGCAGATCGAGACGCAGAGGTTGCAGCCCACGCATTCCTCCTCCTTGACCTCGAAGAAGCGCTTGCCGTCCCGGGTGGCCGTGATCGCCTGGTGCGATGTGTCTTCGCACACCACATGGCAGCGTCCGCACTGGATGCAAGAGTCCTGGTTGATGACGGCCTTGTCGATGTGGTTCAGGTTGAGCTGGCGCCAGTCGGTCACGGTCGGCACGGCCCGGCCCCGGAACTCGGCGAGGCTGCGGTAGCCCTGCTCGTCCATGAAGTTGGAGAGGCCGTCGCACAGGTCTAGCACGATCTTGAAGCCGTAGACCATGGCGGCGGTGCAGACCTGCACCGTGCCGCAGCCCAGCGCGATGTACTCGGCCGCGTCGCGCCAGGTGGTCACGCCGCCTATGCCCGAGATCGGCAGGCCGGCGGTCGCCGGGTCGCGCGCGATCTCGGCCACCATGTTCAGCGCGATCGGCTTGACCGCCGGGCCGCAGTAGCCGCCATGCGAGCCGCGGCCATCGGTGCTCGGGCTCATGACCATGCGCTCCAGGTCGACCCCGATCACCGAGTTGATGGTGTTGATCAGCGAGACCGCGTCGGCCCCGCCGGCCTTGGCTGCGCGCGCCGGGTAGCGCACATCGGTGATGTTGGGCGTGAGCTTGACGATGGTCGGCAGCTTCGAGTAGTGCTTGCACCATTCGGTGACGCGCTGGATGTACTCCGGCACCTGGCCAACGGCCGCGCCCATGCCGCGCTCGCTCATGCCGTGCGGGCAGCCGAAGTTCAGCTCGATGCCGTCGGCGCCGACGTCCTCGACCATCGGCAGGATGCGCTTCCAGGATTCCTCCACCACCGGCACCATCAGCGACACCACCATCGCACGATCCGGCCAGTCGCGCTTGACGCGCCGGATCTCCTCGAGGTTGGTGCGCAGCGGGCGGTCGGAGATCAGCTCGATGTTGTTGAAGCCGATCACGCGCCGGTCCTGCGACATCAGCGTCGAGTAGCGCGGGCCGTTGACGTTGACCACCGCCGGGTCCTCGCCCAGCGTCTTCCAGACCACGCCGCCCCAGCCCGCCTCGAAGGCGCGCACGACGTTGTATTCCTTGTCGGTCGGCGGGGCCGAAGCCAGCCAGAACGGGTTCGGGCTCTTGATGCCGATGAAGTGGGTGCTCAGGTCAGCCATGGGAGGTCTCCAAAACGGGTTGACGCGCGGCAGCCGGCGCGCTCAGCGCGAGGTGAATCGATACGGCGGCACGCTTGCCATGCTCGACCGCCTCGACCGTCAGGTCGCGCCCCCCGTGGCGGCAGTCGCCGCCGGCCCAGACCCGGGCGTGGCTGGTACGGCCCTCGTCGTCGGTGGCGATGCGCCCCCCCTTGAGTTCGATCGACGGGCCCACAGGTTCTGCCACATAGCTCTGGCCGATGGCCTTGAGCACCATGTCGGCCTCCAGCGTGAACTGCTCGCCGGTTTCGACCAGCTTGCCGTCGCGCAGCGCGGTGGCGGCAAAGCGCATGCCGCGCAGCTCGCCATCTACGCTGATCACTTCCCTGGGCGCGGCCCAGTGGCGGATGTGAACGCCGTGGGTCTGCGCCCATTGCTGCTCGACCACCGAGGCCGACATCGCCTCGGGCCCGCGCCGGTAGACGATGGTGACTTGCTCGGCCCCGAGCTTGCGCGACTGCACCGCGGCGTCCACCGCCGTCATGCCGCCACCGATCACCACCACGCGCCGGCCGACCGGCACGCTGGACAGGTCCGCAGCCTGGCGCAGCTCGGCGATGAAGTCCACCGCGTCGCGCAGCCCGGCGAGCTGCGGCTCGGCGATGCCCAGCGCATTGACGCCGGCCAGGCCGAGGCCGAGGAACACCGCGTCGTGCCGGGCCAGCAGGCCATCGAGCGTGATGTCGCGGCCCAGCGCCTGGTTGGCCCGCACCTCGATGCCGCCGATCGACAGTAGCCACTCGACTTCCTTCTGCGCGAAGCCGCCCGTGGTCTTGTAGCTGGCCAGGCCGTATTCGTTGAGGCCGCCGAGCTTGGGCCGGGCGTCGTAGAGCACGACCTCGTGGCCGCGCCGCGCCAGGCCATGGGCGCAGGCCAGGCCGGCCGGGCCGGCGCCGACCACCGCGATGCGCCGGCCGCTGGGCTCGGAGCGCGTGAACAGCGGCGCGCCGGGCTGGGCGAAATAGGCGTCGGTCGCGTAGCGCTGCAGCGAGCCGATCTCGACTGGCTTGCTCTCGTTGGTGTTGCGCACGCAGGCCTGCTCGCACAGCACCTCGGTCGGGCAGACCCGCGCGCAGATGCCACCCAGCGGGTTGGCCTCGAGGATGGTGCGCGCCGCGCCGCGGTTGTTCTCCTGCGCGATGCGCTGGATGAAGGTGGGAATGTCGATGCCGGTCGGGCAGGCCGTGGCGCAGGGCGCGTCATGGCAGTAGTAGCAGCGCTCGGCCTCGATCAGGGCCTGGGCGCGCGTGAGCGGCGGGTGCGAATCGCTGAAGTTACGCGCGTAGTCGGCCAGATTCAGCCGCGCGGCGTGGATGCCGCAGGCGCGGCTTGACGGTGTTTCCATCAGAAGTTCTCCGCTGGATTGAGGGAATGGGGCATCAGGATCTCCTTATGCACAAGCCTTGGACCACGGGACAACTATTTACCAACAAGTAAAATTTACCAACCGGTAGTTTCCCGGGTGTGGCCCGCCCGGTTCAGGCGTACCCTGTTTTGGCCCGCCCGGCGAGCCGGCCATGCAGCTGGCCGCGGCGCAACGCACAATTCGCTCATGACCCAAGCCCAGAAAAAGAAGTCCAAACTCGCCGAGCGCGGCACCAGCGCCCAGCCCAACCCGCCCCAGCGGGTGCCGCGCGCGGCGGCGCGGCTGCAAAAAGAACAGCTGATCCTGCGCGAGGCCGAGCGGCAGTTCGCGCAGTTCGGCTACGAGGGCGCCTCGCTGGAGAGCATTGCCGCGGCAGTGGGCATCAGCCGCCACAACCTGCTCTACAACTTTCCGAGCAAGGAGCAGCTGTACCGGCGCGTGCTCGACGATGTGCTGGCACAGTGGCTGGCTGGCCTCGACGCGCTATCGCAGCACGACAACCCAGAGCAGGCGCTGCGCGAGTACATCGCGGCCAAGCTGCGCTCCTCGCGCGAGCGGCCCGATGGCGCCAAGGTGTTCACGATGGAGGTGATGGCCGGCGCGCCGCGCTATGCGGACGCGATCGCCAGCCAGGTGGCCCCGCTGCTCAAGAACCAGTTGCGCGCCTTCGAACGCTGGGCCCGCCAGGGCCGCATCGCCAAGCTCAACTTCACGCACCTGATGTTCGCGATCTGGGGCGTGACCCAGGCCTATGCCGACCTGGAGCCGCAGTTCGCGCTGCTGCTGGGCAAGCCCCGCCTGGAGCCGCGTGACTACGACGATGCGCAGGCGCTGATCACGCGGCTGGTGCTCAGCGGCCTGCAGACGGAGCAGGAGGAGTAGCCTGAGGCTCGTGCCTCAGCGGCTGGACGGGAAGCTGAACACCGCGCCTTCGCGCAAGCCGGCCGAGGGCCAGCGCTGGGTGATGGTCTTGCGCTTGGTGTAGAAGCGCACCGCGTCGGGCCCATAGGCATGCAGGTCGCCGAAGAGGCTGCGCTTCCAGCCGCCGAAGGAATGGTAGGCCACCGGCACCGGCAGCGGCACGTTCACGCCCACCATGCCCACCTCGATGTGGTCGCTGAAGTGGCGCGCCGCCTCGCCGTCACGCGTGAAGATGCAGGTGCCGTTGCCGTACTCGTGCGCGTCGATCAGGGCCATGGCCTCCTCCAGGCTCTGCACCCGCACGATGCCCAGCACCGGGCCGAAGATCTCCTCCTGGTAGATCTTCATGCCGGGGCGCACGTGGTCGAACAGGCAGGGTCCGAGGAAGTAGCCGTCCTCGTGGCCGGGCACCTTGAGCGCACGGCCGTCCACGAGCAGCGTGGCGCCCTCGGCAACGCCCTGGTCCACGTAGGCCCGGACCTTCTCGAAGTGGGCGCGAGTCACCAGCGGGCCCATGTCCATGCCGGGCTGGGTGCCGGGGCCGACCTTCATCTTGTCGATCTCGCGCCGCAGCCCCTCGATCACGGCTTGCGCCGCCGCATCGCCCACGCAGACGGCCAGCGGCACGGCCATGCAGCGCTCGCCGCAGGAGCCGAAGGCCGCGCCCATCAGGGCGGCCACGGCGTTGTCGATGTCGGCGTCGGGCATGACCACCGCATGGTTCTTGGCGCCGCCCAGCGCCTGCACACGCTTGCCGTGCGCGCAGCCGGTGGCGTAGATGGCCTCGGCGATCGGCGTGGAGCCCACAAAGCTCACGGCCTTTACGCACGGGTCGGTCAGCAGCGTGTCCACGGCTTCCTTGTCGCCGTTGACCACGTTGAGCACGCCCGGCGGCAGGCCGGCCTTCAGCGCGAGCTCGGCCACCAGCATGGCCGACGACGGGTCGCGCTCGGAGGGCTTGAGCACAAAGGTGTTGCCGCAGGCCACGGCCATGGGCCACATCCACAGCGGCACCATGACGGGAAAGTTGAACGGCGTGATGCCGGCCGTGACGCCCAGGGCCTGGAACTCGCTCCAGGAATCGATGGACGGGCCAACATTGCGGCTGTGCTCGCCCTTGAGCAATTCGGGCGCGTAGCTGGCGTACTCGACGTTCTCGATGCCGCGCTGCAGCTCGCCATGGGCGTCTGCCAGCACCTTGCCGTGCTCGGCGGTAATCAGGGAGGCGATGTCATCGGCATGCTCTTCCAGCAATACTTTGAGCCGGCTCATGACGCGGGCGCGCTTGAGCGGCGGCGTGGCGCGCCAGGCGGGAAACGCCGCCTGTGCCGAGGCGATGGCCTGCTCCACCGTGGCCTTGCTGGCCAGCGCCACGCTCTTGTGCGACAGGCCGGTGGCCGGGTCGAACACCGGCTGGGTGCGCGCGGTGTCGCTGACATGCTGGCCGTCGATGAAGTGGCCGACGGTCGCCGTGACGCTTTGGTCGTGATGCATGGTGTGTTCTCTCGGAGTCGGGGAAGGGTCAGGCGGTTTCGGCCAGGGCATCGCCCAGGGCGTTGATCAGGCGATCGATGTCGGTCTTTTCGGCAATGAACGGGGGCGCCAGCTGGATGGTGTCGCCGCCGTAGCGCACGTAAAAGCCCTTGCTCCAGCAGTTCATGGCGATCTCGTAGGGGCGGCGCGCCGGCTCGCCCGGCAGCGACGCAATCGTGAAGCCGGCGGCCAGCCCGTAGTTGCGGATGTCGGTGACATGCTTGCTGCCCTTGAGGCTGTGCACGGCGTTCTCAAAGTGCGGCGCCAGTGCCTTCACGCGGCCAATCATGTCCTCGTTCTGCAGCAGATCGAGCGCGGCGATGCCCGCCGCGCAAGCCACCGGGTGGGCCGAGTAGGTGTAGCCGTGCGGAAACTCCAGCATGTACTCGGGGCCGCCGGCTGCCATGAAGGTGTCGTAGATTTCCTTGCTGGCCAGCACGGCGCCCAGGGGCTGTGCGCCGTTGGTGACCTGCTTGGCAATGTTCAGGATGTCCGGCGTCACACCGAAAGCCTCGGCGCCCGTGTAGGCCCCCGCGCGGCCGAAACCGGTGATCACTTCATCAAAAATCAGCAGGATGTTGTGCGCGGTGCAGATCTCGCGCAGGCGCTGCAGGTAGCCCTGCGGCGGAATGACCACGCCGGCCGAGCCGGAGAACGGCTCCACGATCACGGCCGCGATGGTGGACGCGTCGTGCAAAGCGATCACGTCGAGCAGGCGATCGGCCAGTTCGGCGCCGGTGGGAGGCATGCCGCGGTGGAACGAGCCGGCCGGCGGCTGGGTGTGGGGCAGGTGATCGGCCTCCACGCCCTGGCCGAACAGCTTGCGGTTGGCAGCGATGCCGCCGACCGAGATGCCGCCGAAGTTCACGCCGTGGTAGCCCTTCTCGCGACCGATCAGGCGTGTCTTTTGGCCCAAGCCCTTGGCGCGCCAGTAGGCACGCGCCATCTTGAGCGAGGTGTCGGCCGACTCGGAGCCGGAGCCGGTGAAGAACACGTAGTCCAGCCCCTCGGGCGTGAGCTCCTTGATCTTGTTGGCCAGTTCGAACGACAGCGGGTGGCCGAACTGGAAAGCCGGCGCGTAGTCCAGCCTGGCGGCCTGGCGGCCAATGGCTTCGGCGATCTCGCGGCGGCCATGACCCAGGCCCGCGCACCACAGGCCGGACAGGCCGTCGAAAATTTTCCGCCCTTCGGCATCGGTGTAGTAGCAGCCGCTGGCCTCCACGATCATGCGCGGCTTGGCCTTGAAGTCGCGGTTGGCGGTGTAGGGCATCCAGTGCGCGTCCAGCCAGGCGGCATCCATGCGGGGGCCGCTTGCGGCCGGAACGGGGGTTTCCATGTTGACGAAACTCATGGTTATGCCTCCTGCCGAGCCGCCTCAAGGGGGGCATGCGCCCCCTCGGGGGGCAGCGAACGAATGTGAGCGTGGGGGTTCACGGTATCTCCTGTAAGACAAAGGGCCCCGGCGGGCCCGGCTAGGGTTGCGAGGCATTGTCCGGCCCTCTGTTAATCTCTTAAATACTCCAATATCAATGTTTACTTGAGGATTCATGCAAGCAAACGCCCCCGAAACCAGGAAGCGGGCCGTTCTGGGCCAGCTCAGCGACATGGACCTGCGGCTGTTGCAGGTGTTCAAAGCCGTGGTGGACTGCGGGGGCATGTCGGCGGCGGAACTGGAGCTCAATATCGGCACCTCGACCGTCAGCCGCCATGTGAAGGATCTGGAAACCCGGCTCGGGCTGGTGCTGTGCCGGCGCGGCCGGGCCGGCTTTGCACTGACGGCCGAGGGCAAGCGTGTGTATGACGAGACCCTGCGCCTGCTGGCCTCGGTCGAGGGCTTTCGCAACAGCATCGACGACATCCATTCCCGCATGGGCGGGCAGCTCGCGGTGGCGGTGTTCGACAAGACGGCCAGCAACCCGCAGGCCCGCATTGGCGAGGCGGTGGCCCTGTTCACCGAGCTTGCGCCCGAGGTGGGCCTGCAGATGCATGTAGCCTCGATCAATGCGATCGAGCGCGGCGTGATCGACGGCACCTACCAGGTGGGCATCATCCCGACCCACCGCAGCTCGCCAAGTCTGCTGTACGCCAACCTCTTTGGCGAGACCATGTTGCTGTACTGCGGGGCGCGGCATCCGCTGTTTGGGGCCGACCATGGCGCGCTCACCTGGGATGGCCTGCGGGCCTACCATTTCGCCGGCCTGGGCTACCACTCGCCCAACATGGAGTTGAGCCACAACGCCCGCCTGCCGCGCAAGGCTACGGGGTTCGACCAGGAGGCCATTGCCACGCTCATCCTGTCGGGCAAGTTCCTGGGCTTCCTGCCGGACCACTATGCCGAGGCCTTCGAGCAGCGCGGCCAGATGCAGGCCGTGCAGCCCTCCCTGTTTCGCTACCCCTGCCAGTTCGCGAGCCTGCTGCGGCGCTCACCGCAGCCGTCGCGAGCGGCACAGGCATTCCATGATTGCCTTGTCAGGGCGCATGCCAGCCCATAGCAGACGGCGTTTGTCCCGTGCCGGCCTCAAGTCTGCGGGCTGAGCCGCGGGCTCACCAGGTGTCCACGAAGCGCTGGCATGTCTCCCGCGGCTGCCCCACCGACGACGCCAGCCCGCGCACCAGCCAGCTGCGGGTCTCGGCCGGGTCGATCACCGCGTCGATCTCCAGCGTGGCCGCCATGTTCGTGGCCTGGCCGCTGTCGTACTGCTGCTCGACCAGCTTCTTGTACAGCGCCTCGCGCTCGGGGCCCGCGGCTGCGGCCTCCAGCTCCTTGCGGTAGCCGAGCTTGACCGCGCCTTCGAGCCCCATGGCGCCGAACTCGCCGGTGGGCCAGGACACGGTGAACACCGGCGCATCGAAGCCGCCGGCCGTCATGGCCTGCGCGCCCAGGCCATAGCCCTTGCGCAGCACCACGGCAAAGAACGGCACGCTCAGGTGCGCGGCCACCACGAACATGCGGCAGACATGGCGCACCTGGGCCTGGGCCTCAATGTCGGGGCCGACCATGAAGCCCGGCGTGTCGGTCAGCGAGACGATGGGCAGGCCATGGGCATTGCACAGCTGCATGAAGCGCGCCGCCTTGTCCGCAGCCTCCACATCGATCGCGCCGCCCAGATGCTTGGGGTTGTTCGCGATGATGCCGACCGGTCGGCCTTCGATGCGGGCCAGCGCCGTGAGGATGCCGGCGCCAAAGCCCGCACGCAGCTCCAGCAGCGAGTCGCGATCGACCAGCTGGCGCATCACGGTGCGCACGTCGTAGACGCGCAGGCGGTTCTCGGGCACCGCATGGCGCAGCTCGCGCTGGTCGGCACAGGTCCAGGGCTGCACCGATGCGTCGATCGGCCCCTGGAAATACGACAGGTAGCGCTTGGCCGCATGCACCGCCGCGGCTTCGTCCTTGACCAGAATGTCGATCACGCCATTGCCCGACTGCACGCTGCTCGGGCCGATCTGCTCGGGCTTGAAGCTGCCCAGCCCGCCGCCTTCGATCATCGCGGGGCCGCTCATGCCGATGTTGCTGTTTTCGGTGGCGATGATCGCGTCGGCACAGCCCAGCAAGGCGGCGTTGCCCGCGAAGCAGCGGCCCGACACGATGCCCACCACCGCCACCTTGCCCGACAGCGCCGCGAAGCTGCTGAAGGTGTGGTTGTTCAGCCCGGCCACTAGGGCGAAGTCGGTGTCGCCGGGACGGCCGCCGCCGCCTTCGGCGAACAGCACGACCGGCAGCTTGAGCTGGTGCGCCAGGCCCAGCATGCGGTCGGTCTTGTGGTGGTTGCGCATGCCTTGCGTGCCGGCCAGCACCGTGTAGTCGTAGGACATGACCACGCAGCGCGAGGCTTCGGCGCCAAACAGCCCGGCGTTGACGCTGCCTATGCCCGTGACCATGCCGTCGGCGGGCGTGTTGGCGATCAGGTCTTCCAGCGTGCGGCGGCGCGTCTGGGCCGCAATCGCCAGCGCGCCGTACTCGATGAAGCTGTCCGGGGACTGCGCCAGGTCGCACAGGTCCGCGATGTTCTCGCGCGCCGTGCGGTGGCCTGCCCGGTGGCGTCTTGCCACGGCTTCGGGGCGCTTGGCATCGAGCGTGAACGCATGGCGGTCGATGACGCGCTGCAGGTCGGGTCGAATCTGGTCGAGGTCGGCGCCGTGGGCCGCCTGCGCGACCCCGGCCTCGACCTCCATGGGCTCCAGCAGCACCAGGGGCTGGCCCTCGCTCAGGTAGTCGCCCAGCGCAGCGCGGATCTCCACGACGCGGCCGGCGGCATGGGCCAGCAGCAGGTGCTCCATCTTCATGGCCTCCAGCACCGCGATCTGGCCACCGGCCGGCACCACATCGCCCACCGCCACATCGAGCTGGACCAGCTTGGCGGGCATGGGCGCGCGCACCGCATCGTGGCCGGCGTCGTCCGGCTCCGATGGAATGCCAAATGTTGCTGCAGCCCTTGATTTATGGACGCCAGCAGCTATGTTTTGTGTAGCACTCCGCTGGTCGATGGAGGCAGCGGCGGCCAGCAAGTCCGGCAGCTGCGCCTCCACGAAGCGCGTGTGCAGCTGCTGCGCGTCGAACTCGGGGCGCGCGCCCAGCGCCCGCAACAGCGACAGGTTGGTGGCCATGCCGTCGATCTGGCATTCGTCGAGCGCGCGGCGGGCACGGCGGGCCGCGTCGGCAAACTCGGCGCTGCGGGAATGCACGATCAGCTTGGCCAGCAGCGTGTCGTAGTGCGGCGAAGGGATGCAGCCGCTGTAGCCGTGCGTGTCGACCCGGATCCCCGGGCCGGACGGCAACTCGAACTGCGTGAGCGCGCCGCCCGAAGGCCTGGCCTGGCCCTGCGCGTCCAGCGTCTCCGCGTTGATGCGCCACTGCACCGCATAGCCCTGGGCGCGCGGCGGCTGCGCCGGGTTGAGCCCCAGCGCCGCGAGGCTCTGGCCGGCGGCCACCGCGATCTGCAGCTGCACCAGGTCCAGGCCGGTCACTTCCTCGGTGACGGTGTGCTCCACCTGCAGCCGCGGATTGGCCTCGATGAAGACATAGGGCAGGTCCTGCGAGTCTTCGTCCACCAGAAACTCGAAGGTTCCCAGGCTGCGGTAGTTCACCGCCTGCGCGAGCCTCAGTGCCGCTTGCGTGATCTGCTGGCGCAGCGCCTCGGACAACGAAGGACTAGGGGCAATCTCCACCAGCTTCTGGAAGCGCCGCTGCAGCGAACACTCGCGTTCGCCCAGAGACATCACCTGGGCCCCATCGCCAATGACCTGGACCTCGATGTGGCGGGCGCGCGTCATCAGACGCTCGACATAGACGCCGCCCACGCCAAAGGCCGCGCGGGCCTCGGACACGCAGCGCGCATGGGCCTCGGGCAGATCGTTGGCGTCGAGCACCGCACGCATGCCGCGGCCGCCGCCACCGCCGACGGCCTTGATCATCACGCCGGCGCCGCGCTGCGCAGCGAAGAAGGCCTGGGCCTGCTCCAGACTCACCTCGCCCTGGCTGCCGGGCATCAAGGGCACGCCGCACTCCTGGGCGAGCGCGCGGGCGCGGGCCTTGTCACCAAACAGCACCAGCTGCTCGACCGTCGGGCCGATGAAGCTGATGCCAGCATCGGCGCAGGCCTGCGCGAAGTCGGCACGCTCGCTCATGAAGCCGTAACCCGGGTGCACCGCATCGCAGCCGGCTTGCCGTGCCAGCGCCAGGATGCGGCCGATATCGAGATAGGCCGCGGGGCCGGTGGCGTCCAGCGCCAGCGCTTCATCGGCCCGGCGCACATGCAGCGCCTGGGCGTCGTCCTGCGCATAGACAGCCACACTGCGAACGCCCATGTCATGGGCCGCGCGGACCAGTCGCAGGGCGATCTCGCCCCGATTGGCAATCAGAATTTTCTTGAACATCAGGCCGGGTCCCTGAGCAAGCGGCGCAGCACCTTGCCCGCGCCGGTGGCAGGCAGCGCATCGATGAAGCTCACTTCGCGCGGCGCCTTGTAGGAGGCCATGTTCTCGCGCGACCAGGCCACGAGACTGGCCGCATCGACGCTATGGCCGGGCTTGAGCACGACGAAGGCCTTGACCACCTCGCCCTTGTCGGCATCGGGCACGCCGATCACGGCCGCCTGGGCCACGGCCGGGTGCTTGATCAGGATGGATTCGACCTCTTCGGGAAACACGCTGTAGCCCGAGACCTTGATCATTTCCTTGAAGCGGCCGATGAAGGTGAGATAGCCGTCGGCGTCCATCCTGCCCATGTCGCCGGTGTGGACCCAGCCGTCGCGCAAGGTCTTGGCCGTGGCCTCGGGTTTGTTCCAGTAGCCCTTGAACACGCCGGCGCTCTTGAGCACGATTTCGCCGACCTCGCCCGCGGGCAGCGGCGCGCCGGTGTCGGGGTCGAGGATGCGGATCTCGTTGCCCGGTATCGACTTGCCGTGCGCGCCCCAACGGATCGCGTCGTGCGGCATGTAGGTATCCACCGTGTGGGTTTCGCTCAGGCCGTAGGAAGCCTCGAACGAGGTGCAGTTGGGCGCGTAGCCGCGCCACTGCTGGGCCAGCGCTTCGGTGAAGGTGATGCCGAAGCTGGTGACCGGGTTCATGCGCAGGCTCGACAGGTCGAAGTCCTTCGCGCCGGGCACCTGCATGGCCGCGACATTCATCGGTGCGATGCTGTACCACCAGCTCACGCGGTGGCGGGCGATGGCTTGCAGCGCCGCCAGCGGGTCAAAGCGGTAGAGCAGCACGCTGGTGGCGCCGGTGTAGATCGTCACGTTGATGCCCATCACCATGCCGGCGATGTGGTACAGCGGCGCGATGGCCAGCAGCACGTCTTCGCCCTTGACGCCGTTGCAGTCGGCCGCCGCTGCGCTCTTGAACAGCGCATTGCGGTAGGTCAGCATCGCGCCCTTGGGCAGGCCGGTCGTGCCCGAGGTGTAGGTCATGAGCGCAACGTCGTCCATGTCCGGCGCCACCGGCTCCGGTATGGCACCGGTTTGCGTGGCGGCCAGGAAATCCTCGCAGCCGGCGGGAGTGCTGCGCGCCCGGCTTTTCATGGCCAACAGCTCGGCGGGCACATCGACGCTCGGCTGATCCGGCAGCAAGTCGGCGTAGCGCACCACGAACACATGTTCCAGCGCCGTGGTGCGGCGCACCTGGTCCACCACCGGCAGCAGGTTGTCGGCCGCGACGATCACGCGCGCCTTCAGGTCATTGAGCTGATAGTCGAGCTCGTGCTCCTTGTTCAGCGGCCCGCAGGGACAGACGATGGCGCCGATCTTCTGGATGCCGTAATGCGCCATCACGTACTGCGGGCAGTTGTTCATGAACAGCGCCACCGGCTCGCCACGTTGAACGCCCAGGGCCTGCAGCCGTGCCGCGAAGGCGTCGCTGGCGCGGTCGAGCTCGGCATAGCTCAGCGGCTGGCCGTACCAGAGGTAGGCGGGCTTGTCGGGCTGCGATCGCGCGTGGCGGCGCAGGATGTCATGCAGCGGAAGCTCGGGAGCGGGGCAAGTCTGCATCGTGTCACTCTCAGGGTTATCGATAGGTGGTCGGGGGGTGTTCGGCCTTGCCAATATATACCGCTCGGTAGAACAATGCTACCCATTGGTATAACAAACGCGACACCGCACAAACCCGAATGACGAAGCCCAGCCCCGCAGCCCGCGGCCGGCAGAAATCGGCCACCGCCGGCACCGACGAAAAGCGCGAGCGCATCCTCAAGGTGGCCGAGCGCCTGTTCGCGAGCCAAGGATATGCCCACACCACGATGGAGCAGATCGTGCGCGAGCTCGGCGTGACCAAGCCCTTCGTCTACTACTACTTCAAAAACAAGCAGGAGATCTTCGAAACCCTGTCGTGGCGCCCCGCGGTGGAGTGCTTCACGGTCATGGATTTCCCGCCCGATGACCAGCGCCCGGCCCATGTCAAGGTCACCGAAGGCATCGCGCGGCTGATCAGCGCCACCATCGAGCACCACCCCGCGGCCTTCTTCGCCTACCGCGAGCCCCAGGTCTACCGCCCCGAGTACCTGGACGCCCAGAAAAAGCTGGCCAACCACTTCTACGACCGCCTCTGCGCCCTACTCGAAGAGGGCCGGCGCGACGGCATGTTCGACTTCAACGAAACCAAGATCACCGCGCTGGCCGCCTGCAGCCTGCCGGGCTTTCTCTACAACTGGTACCGCCCCGACGGCCGCCTGCCGCCCGAAGACATGATCCGCGAGCTCTCGCAACTTGCCTGGCGCGTCATCGGTCTGCGCAAGCCGCGGCGCCGCTGACAGTCATCCAAGCTTCCCCCACCGACCTCTGGAGACACTCATGAAACACGTCCTTACGCCCCTGGCCCTGGCCGCCTGTCTGAGCACGGGCGCAGCCCAGGCCCAGCAGACTTTCAAGATCGCCTACATCGACCCGCTCTCCGGCCCGTTCGCCAACGTGGGCGAGCTGATGCTCAGCCATGTGCAATACGCGGTGGAGGACATCAACGCGAAGGGCGGTGTCTTGAAAGGCACCAAGCTGCAGCTGCTGCAGTTCGACAGCAAGCTCTCGGCCCAGGAAAGCCAGAGCGCGCTGCAGGCCGCCATCGACCAGGGCGCACGCGCCATCGTCACCGGCGGCTCCGGTTCCTCGGTGGTGTCGGCGCTGGTGCAGGCCGCGGCCAAGCACAACGAGCGCAACCCCGACAAGGCGGTGATCGTGCTCAACCACTCGTCCATCGACCCCGACCTCACGGGCAAGAGCTGCAACTTCTGGCATTTCCAGCTCGAGGCCAACACCGCGATGAAAATGAAGGCGCTGGCCAACTACATCAAGAAGCAGCCCGACATCAAGAACGTCTACCTGTTCAACCAAGACTATGCCCACGGCAAGCAATGGGCGCGCTACGGCCAGGAACTCGTGGGGCTGGCGCGGCCGGACATCAAGTTCGTGGGCTCCGACCTGCACCCCATCGGCCGCGTCAAGGACTTCTCGCCCTATGTCTCCAAGATCAAGACCACCGGCGCCGACACGCTGATCACCGGTAACTGGGGCCAGGACATGACACTGCTGCTCAAGGCCGCGGGCGACGCCGGCTACAACCTGCGCTACTTCAACCACAGCGCCGGCTCGGTCCCCGGCACGGTGCTGGCCGTCTCGCAGTCCAAGATCGGCCAGCTGACCTGGGTCGCCGAATGGCATCCCGGCCAAGCCAACGCGCCCAAGCCCGAAGCCCTGGCCAAGGCCTACAAGGCCAAGACCGGCAAGGACTTCCTCGCGCCGCGCATCGAGTTCACGCCGCATTTCCTGGCCGCCGCGATCAACAAGGTCCAATCCACCGACACGCTCAAAATAGCGCGCGCCATGGAAGACCTGACGGTGGACTCCGCAGTCGGCCCGCTGCGCATGCGCGCCGAAGACCACCAGCTGCTGCTGCCCCAGGTCGTCAACACCATCGCGCCGGTCGACGGCAAGGCGGTGAAGGCCGGCTGGGAAGGCACGAACTACGGCTTTCGCACCGACGCGATGTACAGCGGCAACGAGCTGGCCCAGGGCACGGAGTGCAAGATGGCGCGGCCCTGAAAGAATGGCCCCCACGCTTGTCACTGCGTGTACTGCGCTGAGCATGCCGCCGCCAAAGGCAGCGGCTCTTCCCCCCGTCCCGGTGTGCGCAGGCACACCGGGAGCCGCGGGTCTCAGCCCCTCGGGGGCCGCAGTCGCCTTGGGGCGGCCCGGCGGCGACTGGCCGCTCCACGTAGCGATGGCCGCTATCATGGCCGCATGTCAGGCCTCGTCCCTCTGATAGAGCTCAGCCGCGGCGGCACGCTGGAGTGCCAGCACTTGGGTGCCGTCGCCGTCGTCAACACCCAGGGCCGGCTGCTGGCCCATGCGGGCGACGCGCACTGGCTCACGTTCTCGCGCTCCACGCTCAAGGCGCTGCAGGCTCTGCCTTTCGTCGAAGCCGGGGGGCCGCAGCAACTGGGCTTCGGCAGCGAACAGCTGGCCATGATGTGCGCCAGCCACAGCGGCGAAGACCGGCATGTAACCCAGGTCCAGGGCATGCTCGACAAGGTGGGCTTGAGCCACAAGGCCCTGCAATGCGGCTGCCATGCGCCGCTGTTCACCGAGCTCGGGATCGCGGCGCCGCCTGGCCTCGTGGTCGACGAGCGGCACCACAACTGCAGCGGCAAGCACGCGGGCTTTCTCGCCTACTGCGTGCAGCATGGCCTGCCTATCGTCGACTACCTCGACCCGGCCCATGCGCTGCAGCAGGCGGTTCGCCGCGCTGTGGCGCGCGCCGTGCGCCTGCCCGAGCAGGCGCTGAAGATGGGCATCGACGGCTGCTCCGCCCCGAACTACGCGATGCCGCTGGCCCACCTTGCGCTCGGCTATGCGCGGCTGGCCAGCGGCGCCCAGGACAGCGAATTCGGCGCCAGCTTCGCGCAGCTCGGCCAGGCCATGGCAGCCCACCCCGACCTGGTCTCCGGCACCGGCCGCAGCGACCTCGCCTTCATGCGCGCCGGCCGCGGCGGCTGGGTGACCAAGGTCGGCGCGGCCGGCGTGCAGGTGGTCGCCAGCAAAAGCCGCGGCGAGGCCTTCGCGCTCAAGATCATCGACGGCGACCAGGCCGCGCTGTACGCAGCCACGGTCGAGGTGCTGGAGCAGCTCGGCTGGCTCGACGAGCAGCAGCGCGAGGAACTGAGGCCCTGGCGGGCCGAGGCCATCCTCAACGCGCGCGGCCTGCAGGTGGGCGAGCGCAGGGCGGTGTTTGCGCTGCAGCATTCACGCTGAGCGCCACTCGTTCTTGAAAATGCGCTGAGCGCGACCTAAACTGCGGCGCCGCCGTCGGCAGGCCATGTCGGCCCTGCCGCGCTGGCGTAAGCATGTGTTAATGCGCGGGAGAACAACATGGCCTATCACCTCGAAGGGCGCCTGCTCGAAGTCTGCAACTGTCGCGTGCTGTGCCCCTGCTGGATCGGCGAAGACCCCGATTTCGGCACTTGCAAGACCATCGTCGCCTGGCATATGGACCAGGGCCTGGTCAACGGCGTTGACGTGGCCGGGCTGACGCTGGCGACCATCGCCTTCGTGCCCGGCAACATCCTGCAGGGCAACTGGAGCGTTGCAATCTACGTCGACGACAAGGCCTCGCCACAGCAAGAGCAGGCCCTGCTGGACGTCTATACCGGCAAGCTCGGCGGGCCGGTGGCCGACCTGGCCAAGCTCATCGGCACCGTGGTCTCGGTCGAACGCGCGCCTATCCAGTTCGAGGTGCAGGGCGGCAAGGGCACGATCAAGGTCGGCAACGATGGCTACGCGGAGCTCGAGCCCTACCTGGGCGCGACCGGCAAGCCCACGACCCTGACCGACACGATCTTCTCGACCGTGCCGGGCGCGGCCGTGTTCGTCGGCAAGTCGTCGAGCTACCGCGCCAAGAACGACAAGCTCGGCATCGACGTCAACATCAAGGGGCACAACGCGCTGCAAAGCGTGTTCGTGTTCGATGCCTGAAGCTCGTCTTGATCGAAGCCGGCTCTTTCTGCTGCTGTTAAGCGGCCTGGTGGTCGCTGCGTGGGCCGCGCTCTGGGCCTGGAGCACAAGCCCCTGGGCGCGCTACCTCGAGCATGAGCGCTGGACCGACCTGGGCCTGCTGGCCCAGTGGTGCCGGGCCCTGCCGCAGGGCGAATGGTGGCTGCCGGCGCTGCTGCATGGGGCCGGCTGGCTGCTGATGATCGCCGCGATGATGCTGCCCACCATCTACCCGATCCTGCGCCTGTTCGGCCGCATGACCGCGGATCGCACCAACGCTGCTTCGCTGCTGTGGCTGGTGGTGCTGGGCTATCTCGCGGCCTGGTTCGGCTTCGGCCTGGCCGCGCATGGCGTGGACAGCTTGCTGCACAGAATCGCACAGGACAGCTCGTGGATGTTCACCCACGGCTGGGTGATCGGCGCGGCGGTCCTCGGCGCCGCTGGGCTGTTCCAGTTCAGTGCGCTCAAGTACCGCTGCCTTGACAAGTGCCGCACACCGATCGGTTTCATCACCCAGCACTGGCGCGGCCGGGCCCCGGCGCGCGAGGCGCTCGCGCTCGGTGCGGCGCACGGTCTGTTCTGCGTCGGCTGCTGCTGGGCCCTGATGCTGCTGATGTTCGTGGTCGGCACCGGCAACCTGGGCTGGATGCTGGCGATCGGCGCCGTGATGGCCGCCGAGAAAAACCTGCCCTGGGGCCGGCACCTGAGCGCGCCGCTGGGCCTGCTGCTGATCGTCGCGGCGATGGTCGAGGTGCTGGCCCATGTGAGTGCGGTGACTCACTGAGCGGGCTTGGCGTTCCGCGCCAACGCCACCTGAACCGCCTGAGCCTGCTGCTTGAGCCACTGCACCATGCTCTCATGGACGCTGCTGCGCTGCGCGTGGCGCGGCCAGAGCAGCAGGTAGGCGCCCTCGTCGTCCATGCAGCCGGCGGGCGCGAGCACCAGGGCCATGGCTTCAGGCATCAGGGGCTCGACCTGTAGCCCACTGGCCGGCACGAAATCGTTGCGCCGGATCGCGAGATCCGCGCCGTCGACCCTGAAGTCGGGCGCCCCACCGCCGGCATGGACGTGGACGACCACGTCGGGGTGCCGGCCCTGGAACTCGGCCAGCCGGGGAATCAGCCAGCGCAGCGCGAGCGAGCGCTCGCACGAGACCACGATGCGCTGCGGCGAGGGCGGCGCCGGGACGGCCGCCACCGTCTGCCACGCCGCGTCCAGCTGGTCCAAGACGCTCGCGGCCGCGGCCCACAGCAGCTGGCCGGCGCGGGTCAGCGCCACTTTGCGGCTGCTGCGCTCCAGCAGCCGCACGCCGCATTTGGCCTCCAGTGCGCTGACGCGCTTGCTGACGGCGCCATGGGTCAAGGCCAGTTCGTCGGCCGCGGCGCTGAAGCTCAGGTGCCGCGCCACGGCTTCAAACACCCGGATGTCCTGCAGCGGCAAGCGCGCCAATGGTTTCGTTGGGCTCACAGATAAACGTTTCAATCTTCACCCCTGACTGGGCTGGCGCTGGGCACAATCGAGCCCGCCACATAGCCAACCAAGGATCACGACCATGCCAGATTTTCGAAGCGACACGGTAACACAGCCCACAGCGGCGATGCGCGAGGCCATGATGCAGGCCCCGCTGGGCGATGACGTGTTCGGCGACGACCCATCTGTGAACGAATTGCAGGAATTTGCGGCCAGACTGCTGGGCTTCGAAGCGGCCCTGTTCGCGCCTTCGGGCACCCAGACCAATCTGATCGCGGTCATGAGCCACTGCCAGCGCGGCGACGAGGCCATCGTGGGCCAGGCCTGGCACAGCTACCGCTGGGAGGCCGGCGGCATGGCGGTGCTGGGCTCGGTCCAGCCCCAGCCGGTGGAAAACCAGGCCGATGGCACGCTGCGCCTGGCCGACATCGCGGCCGCCATCAAGCCCGACGACCCGCATTTCGCGCGCAGCCGGCTGCTGGTGCTGGAAAACACGACCGGCGGCAAGGTGCTGCCCACCGCCTATCTGGCGGAGGCCACCGCGCTGGCGCGCAGCCGCGGCCTGGCCCTGCATCTGGACGGCGCCCGCGTCTTCAACGCCGCTGTCGCCAATGCCGAGGCCAACCAGAGCGACCCGCTGGACGAAGCGCGCGCGATCTGCCGCCACTTCGATTCGGCCTCGGTCTGCCTGAGCAAGGGCCTGGGCGCGCCGGTGGGCTCGCTGGTGCTGGGCAGCCGCGACTTCATCGCCCGGGCCCGCCGCATCCGCAAGATGCTGGGCGGCGGCATGCGCCAGGCCGGCATGCTGGCGGCCGCGTGCCTGCACGCATTGCAGCACCATGTGCACCGGCTGGCAGAGGATCACCGCAACCTGCGCGATCTGGCCAGCGGCCTGCAGGCGCTGGCGCAGGAGCACGAGGCGCTGCGCGGCAAGCTGCTGGTCCACCCGCCGCAGACCAATATCCTGTTCACCGATATCGACCCGAGCCTCGGAGCGGCCTTTGTCGCCTGGTTCGCGCAGCAGGGCGTGCGCGTCACGACCGGCCTATACGGCCAGCACCAGCGCATCCGCTGGGTCACGCACCTGGACGTCAGCCGCGCCGATGTGGAGCAGGCGCTGGATTGCGCGCGGCGCTTCCGCCCGGCCTGAAACCGAGGCCGGTTCAAAGATAGATGCAGGACTCCAGGTGTCCGGCGAGTTCCCTGTCGGTCGCCTTGGTGTAGTCCTTCTCGAAGCGGTCACTGACCAGGCTGGCGGTCGGGCCGTCGAGCTTGTCGTTGATCAGGCCCATGAACGAGGGCGGGGCCACGAGGATGGCGCGCTCGAACTGGTTGGTGCTGCGGCCATGATTGAACTCGCGCGCCAGTTCCAGGGCGAAATGCTGCGCGGCATTGGACTTGGGGTCGGTCTGGGGCTGGAATGCGCCGTGGCCGTTGCCTACGCCCTGCATGTGGCCGGGGCGGTCGGTGACCAGGTCGGAACCTTTTTGCCGGCTCTCGGGGTGTTCGGTCTCCTTCAAAAGCGTGAGCCCCTTCTTGGGGCCGTGGTTCGCATAAATTTTGGCGAGGCTTGCGTTGGCGACCAGGATCCACGTGGTATTGGCCATGTGCTTCCTCCTTCGAAGTGGTTGGGCAATCCGTGACGTTGCCTTAATACGTTAGTCGTCGCCACGGCCGAATGCAAGCGGGCTGACCATGGGCCACGCCCGGTTTCGCCCCGCAGCGGCCGAAACCCACGCGGTTGCCATGGTTGATCGCATGGCGCCGCGCCTGCGCTTCGATCACAGCTTGTAGCCGATTTGCCGCAACAGATTCTTGCGCCAGGCGATGTCGCCTTCGTCCTCTATCCCCTGGGGCGGGAAGCCGTCGACCACGCCCAGCACGGCGCGCCCCTGATCCGTCTCGGCGAGGATGACCTCGGTGGGATTGGCAGTGGCGCAGAAAATGCGGCAGACCTCGGGAACCATTTTGACGGTGTTCAGCACGTTCAGCGGGTAGAAGCCGTCGCCCAGGAACACGATGAAGCAATGGCCGGCGCCAAGGGCCTTGGCGTTGTTGCGGGCCAGCTCGACCATGGCCGCATCGGTGCCCGACCATCGCACCAGGCATTTGCCCGAGGCTTCGCAAAAGGCCAGTCCAAACTTGACGCCGGGCACGGCGGCCACCAGGGCTTCGTGGATGTCCTCGACCGACTTGATGAAGTGGGTCTGCCCCAGGATGAAGTTGGTCGCATCCGGTTTGTCGATTTTGACCGTGATGAGTTGCATGGTGAATGCCTCCTGGGTCGGGATGTCTGAGCTGTGGCTGCGCCGGCCTCACGCCGCTTGTGCATGCACACGCACCGCGATCCGCCGCCGGCCGAACGGGCCGGTGAAGGCCGCGTAGCGGCCGGGGATCGCCGTGCCGCAGTGGCAGCAGCAGCCGCTCGCGGTCACGTCGTAGGCGAGGATCTCGTGCCAGTCGCGCACGATCAGCGGCGCGCCGCAGCCGTGGCAGAAGGTGGTGCCGCCCTCGAGATCGTGCAACACGTTGCCGGTGTAGACATATTGCAGGCCGTTGGCGAGCGCGATCGCGCGTGCCCGCGTCAGGGTTGCCGGCGGCGTCGGCGGCGTGTCCATCATCTTGTAGTCCGGATGGAAGGCCGTGAAGTGCAGCGGCACGCCGGTGCCGAGCTCGCGCTCGATCCAGCGGCATTCGGCATCGATCTCGGTGTCCGAATCGTTCTTGCCGGGGATCAGCAGGGTCGTGATCTCGAACCAGACCTCGGTCTCGTGCCTGAGACAGACCAGGGTGTCGAGCACCGGCTGCAGCCTGGCGCCGCACAGGCGGAAGTAGAAATCGTCGGTGAAGCCCTTGAGGTCGACGTTGGCCGCGTCCATCTTGGCGTAGAACTCGCGTCGCGGCTGGTCGTGGATGTAGCCGGCGGTGACCGCGACGGCAGCGAGTCCCTGCTCGTGGCAGGCGTCGGCCGCGTCCATCGCGTATTCGGCGAAGATCACCGGATCGTTGTAGGTGAAGGCGACGCTCTTGCAGCCGAGCCGGGCCGCGGTGCGCGCTATTCGCTTGGGGCTCGCCTGGTCCATCAGCGTGTCCATCTCGCGCGACTTGGAGATGTCCCAGTTCTGGCAGAACTTGCAGGCGAGGTTGCAGCCGGCGGTGCCGAAGGAGAACACGCTCGATCCCGGATAGAAGTGGTTGAGCGGCTTCTTCTCGATCGGGTCGATGCAAAAGCCCGAGCTGCGGCCGTAGGAGGTGAGCACCATGCGATCGCCGGTGCGCTGGCGAACGAAACAGGCGCCGCGCTGGCCCTCGTGCAGCCGGCAGTCGCGCGGACAGAGGTCGCACTGAATGCGGCCGTCGTCGAGCATGTGCCAATAGCGTCCGGGATAGTCCATGGCATTCCTCTCCTTGCCGCCGCTGCGGACAGGAAAATCAAGCGCCTCAGTGCAAGTATCGTGGCCGTCGGCCCGTCCGGCAAGCGCCGATTCGCCTGCCTGAAACCTAGGACGCCATCCGGCGCCGGGCAACATAGCTGGCCACGTCGACCAGCCCGACCAGCCCGATCATCGCGGCCAGCACCGAGCTGGTCTCGGCCATCTGGAACAGGCCGAGGTGAAAGGCCAGCATCTGGCCCAGGCCGCCCGCGCCCACCACGCCCAGCACGGCGGCGGCGCGGATGTTGTTCTCCCAGCGGTACAGCGCATAACTCATGAGCTGGGGCAGCATCTGGGGCAGCGTGGCATGGAGAAAGACCCGGGTTTCGCTCACGCCGCGCAGGCGCAGCGCGAACGCCGGCCCCTCGGGCGCGTTCTCCAGGCTTTCCGCGAACAGCCGGCCCAGCACGCCGCTGGTGTGCGCGGCCAGGGCCAGGGTGCCGGCCAAGGGGCCCAGCCCCGCGGCGATCAGCAGCAGCGCCGCCCACAGCAGCTCGGGCACGCTGCGCAGCGCATTGAGCAGCCAGCGGGTGGCGCGGCGCCAACGCGCCGGATCGGCGCTGTGAGTCTTGCTGGCCGGCAGCGCCAGCAACAGACCGAAAATCGCGGCAAGCAGGGTGCCGACCACCGACATCGCCAGCGTCTCCAGCGTGGCGGGCAGCAGCTTACGCAAGAACGCCGCCTCGACGTTGGGCGCCGCCAATTCGGCGATGAACCGGCCCATGCGCTGCAGCGAATCAGCCGAGACAAAGCGCGCCCACTGCAGGTCCAGCGACCAGAAGCTCAAGACCACCAGCACCAGCACGGCCACGACGAACCAGCAGGCGCGGCAGCGCGCATCGAACAGCGGCGGCGGCAGCCGGAACACCTCGTTGGCGGCGGTTTGGGGCGGCGCGCGATCCATCATTGCTTGCTCAGGCCAGCACGCGGCGCAGCCAGGCGCTCAGGCGGTCGGTGGCCGCGACCAGGGCCACGAAGACCAGCAGCATGGTGCTGACCTCCGAACCGTTGAACATCTTCATCGACGAGTCGATCTGCTGGCCCAGGCCACCGGCCCCGACAAAACCGAGCACCGCGGAGGAGCGGATCGCGCATTCCCAGCGGTAGACGGTGTAGCTGACGAGCTCGGCCGCGTTTTGCGGCAGCAGGCCGTAGAAGAAGGCCTGGATGCGGCCCGCGCCGTTGCGCAGCAGGGCCGTGGTGGCATGGGCCTCGCCGCTGTCGAGGATTTCGCCGTAGACCTTGCCCAGCATGCCGGCGTAGGTCAGCGCGATGGCCAGCACGCCTGCCGTGGCGCCCAGCCCCACGACGCGCACGAACACCAGGGCCCAGACCAGCTCGGGCACGCTGCGCAGCACCACCAGCAGGCCGCGCACCGCAAAATGCAGCGCCGCCGGCAACGCCGCCATGCGCCCGGCCAGGCCCGAGATAGAGAGCGCGCGCACCGACAGCAGCGTCAGCGGCAGCGCCAGCACCAGGGCCAGCGTGAGGCCCGCGGTGGCGATCGCGACCGTGCGCCAGGTCTCGCGGGCCACCAGGGTGAGAAATTCGAGGTCCAGGCGCGGCGGCACGAAGCCCGCGAGAAAGGCCAGCGTGGGCTTGAGGCTTTGCGGCGCCAGCAGCACCCAGGGCCTGAACTCGGCCAGCACCAGCAGCGGCCACAGCAGGACCAGCGCCGCCAGTGCCCAGAACACCCGGCCCGCCCAGGCCGGGTCGCGCTGTGCGGGCAGGGTCGAGGCGGCACCCAAGGCTTGCATGGCTCAGCGGCAGGGCAGGGCCACCGGGGGCGGCGCGGGCGTGGCTTGCGGCTCGGCGGCGCCGGCCGAGCCTTCCAGCTCCGCCGGGCTCTGGGCATAGAGATCCCGCAGCAGCGCCGGCGTGACCCGCTGGGCCGGCAGATCGAACAACAGCTGCCCCTGGCGCAGGCCCACGATGCGCGGGAAATGCTCCAAGGCCATGGCCACATCGTGCAGCGTGGTGACCAGCGTGGCGCCGCGCTCGCGCGCCGCCTCGGTCAAGGATTCAACGGCCTGGCCGGCGCGCGCCGGGTCCAGCGCCGACAGCGGCTCGTCCACCAGCAGCAGCCGCGCCTGGGCCAGCAGGGCGCGCGCCAGGCCCACGCGCTGGCGTTCGCCGCCCGACAGCCGGTCGACCCGCGCGAACAGCTTGTCGCTGAGGTCGAAGCGGGCCAGCGCGGCATCGGCCTGGGCGATGGCCGTGGGATAGAACAGGCTGCGCAGGCTGTGCAGCAGGCCGATGTGCGGCAGCCGTCCCGCGAGCACGGCCGTCACCACGCGCTGGCGCGGCGGCAGCGGCGGCACCTGGGGCGCGAGGAACAGCTCGCCGCGCAGGCGCTGCAGCTGCCGCATCGACAGACCCCAGGGATCGCGCCCGTCGAGCTGCAGGCCGCCGGCTGCGGGCTTGAGCGCGCAGGCCAGCAGGTGCAGCAGGGTCGTCTTGCCCGCGCCCGAGGGGCCGATCACCGCCAGTTGCTCGCCCGCGGCGATCTCCAGGCTCAGGCGCTGCAGCGCGGGCGGCGTGGTGCTGCCCGCCGCCGGGTGCCGGCCCGAGATCGCCTCCAGCGCGACTTTCATGGTGAAAACTGCCTGCAGTCCATGGGATATGGGCACTATGCGCTATTACTTTTATAGCAATGCGGCATCACTTCAACAGCCCGGCGCTGCGCGCCGCCGCCTCGATGCCCTTGTAGTTCTCGGCCCGCGTCGGCACGAAGCGGGTGGCGCGCTGCAGTTCCAGGATCTCGCGGCCCTCGGGCGTGGTCTTGCTCAGGTCCAGGAAAGCTTTCGCGAGCTTGTCGCGCTGGGCCGCCGGCATGTCGGCGTGCACGGTCCAGTTGTAGTCGTAGTACGCAGGCGTGGTGTAGAACACGCGCACTTTCGCCGTGTCGACCTTGCCGTCTGCCACCAGCTTGTCCCATACGGAAATGTTGAGCGCGCCGGCGTCGACCTTGCCCGAGGCCACGGCGGCCACCGTGGCGTCGTGCGCGCCAGAGTAGGCCACGCGCCTGAAGTCGCGGTCCGGGTCGATCCCGGCGGCCAGCAGGAAGCTGCGCGGCATCAGGTGGCCCGAGGTGCTGGACTGCGAGCCGAAGCTCACATTGCGGCCCTTCAGATCGGCCAGCGACTTGATCGCGGCGTCGGTCGTGATGAAGACCGAGCGGAACTTCTCGTCCTCCTCGCGCTGCACCAGCGGCACGACCTTGCCGCCCGAGCGCTGGCTGGCCTGCACATAGGTGAAGCCGCCGAACCAGGCCAGGTCCACCTGCTTGTGGGCAAGGGCCTCGACGGCGGCGGCGTAGTCGGTCACGGGCGTGAACTCGACCTTGGTGCCCAGCCTTTGCTCCAGGTACTTCACCAGCGGTGCAGCCTTGCGCGCCAGCTCGGTGGGCGACTCATCGGGAATCGCGGTGAGGCGGAGCACGGACTGGGCCAAGGCCTGGCCGGCCAGGACCAGCAGCGCACAGGCGGCCAGCGCCTTGAAGGTGCGTGCAACGGACAGGCTGAACATGGGGGCATCCTCCTCTGGAGCGACAGACACCCCGGATTAGACCCGAAGAAGCCGATCCCCGCCACGCGGCCGGCAGCCCGGACCAACCTCGGGCGGCCTGCGCTCGTTCGCACTCTGTTGCAGTCGGGCCGCCTGAGCGACTTGAACCGGTGGGGCTATCCCGTTAAGCTGGCAACAGAGTCGAAAGTGACGGTCGATGGAACTTCCTTTCCACGCCCTGTTGTACCGGTATTTCTTCTTCGCCTGGCTGTTCAAGGACCTTAACCAGAGCGACCTGTTCGCGCGCTCGGCCGCCTGGCGCTACAACAAGCGCCAGGCCCACTGGCTGCCGCTCTACATACGGCGCTACCTGGTCAGCGGCGCCCTGCTCTTCGCGCTCGGCTGGCTGATCGAACACGCCAGCCCCCTGCTCTCCGCGTTCTTCTACCTGCCCAGCGTGATGTCGGTGCCCCTGGCAGCGGTCGCGGGCGTGGCGTGGATTGGGTTTCAGCTCTGGGATTGAATGTGCCCCGGGCATCAGGAGGGCGGTATCACGCCTCTGCGGCGGTGTGCGGTGCTCCGCAAGGCCAAAGCGGCCCGGCAATGCATGGGCGCTATCAGCCAGCACCGGACATTACTTGCGACTATATTGACCGAGGAACTCCGCAACCCTGCCATGTCCCGATACTGGTTGATGAAATCCGAGCCCGACGAGTGCTCGATCGACGACGCGCTGGCTGCGCCGAATGCGACCGTGGCCTGGACTGGTGTGCGCGGCTATCAGGCGCGCAACTTCATGCGCGATGCGATGCGGGTTGGCGACGGCGTGCTGTTCTATCACTCCAGTTGCGCCGAACCGGGGATCGTGGGTATCGCGCGCGTGGCCTCTGGCACCCGGCCCGATCCGACGCAGTTCGATCCGAAGTCGCCCTACTTCGATGCGGCCTCGAAGCCGGAAAACCCGCGCTGGCTGCTGCTGGATGTGCAGGTGCTGCGCAAGACCCGGCTGTTGGCCCTGGCCGAGCTGCGCACGACGCCCGCGTTGGCTGACATGGTGGTGCTGCGCAAAGGCAATCGCCTGTCGATCACACCGGTCGACGCTGCGCACTGGCGGTTGATCGCCGACAAGATGCTGGCTTGATGCCCAATTCTGCCGAACACTTCGCGTGCGGATGGCGGCATCCACCTGGCCAGTCGCATGTCACTCGGGCCTGAAGCCGGCGTTCCTCAACAGCTCGGCGCCTTGCGCCACCTCGGCGGCAATGAAGCGTTTGAACTGGTCCGGGGTCTGCGTCACCGGCTCGATGCCCAGGCTCGCGAGGGCCCCCGACTTGGAGAGTTCCGTCACGGCGGTGTTGATCGCAGCGTTGAGCGCTGCGATGCGATCGGCCGGCGTGTCCTTGGGAGCCCAGATGCCGTACCAGGACGCGTAGACAAAGTTGGGGACGCCGCTCTCCTGAACCGTCGGCACCTCGGGTGCCAGCGCGCTGCGATTTTGTGCCGTGATCGCTATCGGCCGGACCTTGCCGGACTTCGCCAGTGTCAGTAGCGACACCATCGAGTCGAGCAGCAGGTCGACATGTCCGCCCGCGACGTCCACCAGCGCGGGCTGGGTCCCCTTGTATGGCACGTAGGTGAACCTGACGCCGCTTTCCTTGGCCAACAGCAGCGTCGCCAGATGACTGGGCGCGCCTGCGGCCGGGATCGCCGCCATCCATTTGTCCGGCTGCTGCTTCGCGGCGGCGAGCACCTCGGTCAGCTTCTGCTGGGGAAGCCGCGGGGCGATCACGAGCATCAGCGGCGCTTCGCCCACGCGCGCCACCGGTGCGAAGTCGGCCTGCGGGTCGTAGGGCGGATTGCTCAGCACCTGCTTCGCCAGAACATGGGTGGCCGCCGAGAACAGCAGTGTGTAGCCGTCGGCCGGCGCTGTCTGCACGACTTTGCCCCCGACGGTTCCATTGGCGCCGGCCCTGTTCTCGACGATCGCCGTCACCCCGAGCTGCTTGCGCAACTGCTCTGCGAGCCGCCGTGCCGCGTTGTCGACCCCGCCGCCAGCCGCAAAGGGAACAATGATTCGCAGTGTTTGCCCCGGTTCCGGGAACTTCGCGGCCTGGGCCGCGGCCGACGCGACACCGAGCACGGTGGCCGCGGCAACTAGTCTGAGCAGTCTCATATCGTCTCCGGATTCGTTTCATCCTCGGTGCGCGAAGGAGCGGTCGCGCTCCTTCGGCCCGTCATTCATCGCATGTGGGTGCTGCCGTCGAGGACGCGCCGGTCAGCCGAGCAGATCGGCGCAGCGCAGCGCGTTCGCAATCTCCACATCGGCACCGGGCTCGAGCGGCAGCAGCGGGCTGCGGACCGTTGCATGGTCCAGAATGCCCCGCGCGACCAGCCCATGCTTGAGGGCGACGGTGCCTTCCATGTGCGAGCCGCGGTGGTACACGGTGCGGGTCACCGGCAGCAGGCGGTCATGGATGGTACGGGCCCTTTGGTAGTCCTTGGCCTTGCCGGCGGCGATCAGATCGATCAGCGGCTCCGGCGCGAGGCCGCCATAGCCCACCAGGGCGCCGTCGACGTCGAACATCGTGTGCAGCAGATACTCGTCGTGGCAGGTCAGGATCTGCAGTTCGGGACGCTCGCGGCGGATGACGGGAATCTCGGTGTCCCACCTGCGCATGTTGCGCACGCCATTTTTCATCGCGAACACGCCGGGCTGCGCGGCGATCTCGAGTTGCGTATCGAGGTTGTACGTGGCCTTGGTCGCGTCCGGGTACTGGAACAGGATCAGCGGCAGGCCGCTTTCCTCGTGGATCGCGCGATAGCGGTCCTGGGGCGCGCCCTTCTGGTATCCGAAACGCAGCCAGCCGTGCGACGGGTACACCAGGCCAGCCGCGGCGCCGGCCTTGACGGCGCGCTTGGCCTCCAGGGCGGCGACCTTCGTGCCTTCCAGGGTGATGCCGGCGATGATCGGGAGCCTGCCGCCAACCGACTTGGAGAAGCTCTCGATGACGGCGATCTGCTCGTCGGGGGTGAGGAAGGTGCCCTCGCCGGCGTGGCCCAGGACGACCAGGCCCTTCACGCCATCGATGCTGCCGAGCCAGGATCCAAGCCGTTGAATGGCTGCGTGGTCGACTTCACCTTCGCGCGTGAACGGAGTAACGGGTGCGGGAACGAGGCCGCGCAGATCTATGGCTTTCACTTCAATTTTCCTTTCCAGGTTGGAGATCGGTCGAACGACGCAAGCGTTCGTGGGGCACGCCGCTCGGGAGTGATGCGAAGGGCGTTGGAAGGACTGTAGTCATCGGCCTGCTCTTCGGCTAGACTCAATTCACAGGTTTCAGACTTGCCTTTTTTGGCATAGCAGCGGGGTTCCGGCGATGGATGTGGCGAGCGTCAGGCTCTTTCTCGAAGTGGCCGAGGCTGGCAGCCTCAGCAAGGTCGCGGCGCGCCGCCAGACCGTGCAGTCGCATGTCAGCCGGCAGATCACCGACTTCGAGGCGGCGTGCGGCGGACGCCTGTTCCGCCGCACCGGGCGCGGCGTGACGTTGACGGAGTTCGGGGCCCGCGCCGTGGCCAGGCTGCGCCCCTGGCTGCAGGAGACCGAACAACTCTCGCAGGAGCTGCGCTCCGAATCGGGGAAGCTGCTCGGGCAGGTGCGGCTGGGGATCATCCCGTCGGCCGCGCATCCGCTGATGACGCGGCTGTTCGAGCGGCTGCAGGTGGAGCATCCGGGCATCCGCCTGGATATCGCGGAAGCCCAGGGTGCGGAACTCGACGCCATGCTCGATAGCGGTGCGGTGGACCTCGCCATCGTGTTCCGGTTCCAGCGCCCGAGCGGACGCGAGGAGCGGCTGCTCTGCGAGGCGCACACCTACCTGGTCTCGGCGCCGGGCGACGAACTCACCCGCGAGCCCTCGGTGAACTTCTCGCGGCTTCAAGGACTGCGCTTGGTCCTGCCGCGACGGCCAAGCCATTGGCGCAACGCACTCGATGAAACGGCGCGAAGCATGGGGTTCAAGCTCGAGCCGGTGGCGGAGGCAGATTCACTGACGGTGCAAAAGGAGCTGGTGGCCCGCGGGCCGGGTCTCTACTCGATCCTGGGACCGTTCTCGGTGGCGGCGGAGCTGCGCAGCGGCCGGTTGCAGGCAAGCCGGCTGGTTCGGCCCGACCTGTGCCGCCATGTGACTCTGGCCTTCCCCAAACACGGCAAACTCTCGCCGCCGTGCCATGTGGTCGCCGAGTCGATACAGCAACTGGTCGAACTGTGGGGGCATCAGCTGACCGAGCCGCCGACAGGCGCTCCCGTGGACGAACCATTGGCCGTGCACGCAGAGACGGTGCGCCATGTGCGCAGAAGTCGCTCCCGTGCTGGGTGAGACTCTTCTTGCCGGATCGATGCCTGCTGTTGTAATCTTGATGTCGAACGCTCCCGTCTGTTCAAGTGGCAAGTGGTTGCTGCGCAGCTTTTTCGCACATCGCTATGCCGTTCAGGGCGGGGGCGTCCATCCCGTTGCTTACCTTCTACTTTGCACAAAGGGGACATGGCGGCGTTGCGCTGACAGGCGCGTCGCGGGGCGCTTGCCGCATCGCGACGACTGATGCGCGATGCTGCGGTTCCCGGGGGAGCCGGTCATGCAGTTGCTGCATCAGGCGGTGGGGCTGGGCGGGTTGCTGCTGCTGGCGTGGCTCGCGTCGGAGAACCGGCGCGAGATCGCGTGGCGGCCGGTGGTCGTCGGCTTGGCACTGGGTTTCGTGCTCGCCGTCGCGCTGCTGAAACTGCCGCCGCTGCAGCGCGCGTTGGACGTGCTGAACGACGGGGCCAACCAGCTCGCGGTCGCCACCGCCGTCGGCACATCGTTCGTGTTCGGCTACCTCGGCGGCGCGCCGCTGCCGTTCGCCGAGACCGTGCCCGGCTCGAGTTTCGTGCTGGCCACGCGCGCGCTGCCGCTGGTGCTGGTGGTGGCGGCGCTGTCGGCGCTGCTGTTTCACTGGCGCATCCTGCCGGTCATCGTGCGCGCGTTCGCCTGGCTGCTGCAGCGAACGATGGGCATCGGCGGCGCGGTCGGCGTGTCGGCGGCGGCCAATGTGTTCGTCGGCATGGTCGAGGCGCCGCTGGTGATCAAGCCCTACGTCAACCGTTTGTCGCGCGGCGAGCTGTTCATCGTGATGAACTGCGGCATGGCCACCATCGCCGGCACGGTGCTCGTGCTGTACGCGACCCTACTGGAACCCGTGGTGCCGGGGGCGCTGTCGCACCTGCTGGTGGCCTCCTTTGCCGCCACGCCGGTGGCGATTGCGGTCGCGGCGTTGATGGTGCCGGGGCCGCTGGCCGACGACGCGCGCGTGGAGCTGCCGCGCGAGGACCCCAACAGCGTGGCCGCCATCACGCGCGGCACGCAGGAAGGACTGCAATTGCTGCTGTCGATCGTCGCGCTGCTGGTGGTGTTCGTCGCGATGGTGGCGCTCGCCAACGCGCTGCTGGGCGCGCTGCCCGCGATCGCCGGCGCACCGTTGTCGCTGGAGCGCATCTTCGGCTGGCTGTTCGCGCCGCTCGCGTGGCTGGTCGGCGTGCCGTGGAACGAAGCGGTCGCCGCCGGCACCCTGCTCGGCAAGAAGGTCGTGCTCAACGAGCTGCTGGCCTACCTCGACATGGCACGGATGCCGCCCGAGGCGCTGACGCCGCGCAGCCGGCTGCTGCTCACCTACGCGATGTGCGGCTTCGCGAACTTCGGAAGCCTCGGCATCATGCTCGGCGGCATGGGCGCGATGGTGGCGCCGCAGCGGCGTGGCGAAGTCGCAGAGCTGGGCCTGAAGTCGATCGGCGCGGGCTTGCTCGCCACCTGCGTCACGGCGGCGATGGTCGGGTTGCTGGTCTGATTTTTTCGGGGCGCGGTTGCTGCGCTGACGCCGCGCACCCCAGACCTCTTCCATGCTGTGGGCTTAAACCACACGCTGGACCGCGATCCCGCGCTCGGCCATGATGAGGGCATCTCCGCTCCCCAGTCTCGACCGCGGGCTCGTGGTCGAATCGAAGCGATGGCCACATCCACCGTCTGCGTTGTTGCCGCAGCGCTCCTCTTGACCATGGCAGGGGCACAGTCCGCCGCAGCCGAAGCTTTCGCGTCCGAGCGCCAGCGGATGACGCAGGAGATCACGGCGCTCGTCCGCCAGACCCGCGCCGAGATCGGCAAACGAGCCCTCGACGAGCGCGTGATGGCCGTCATGGCGAAGGTGCCGCGACACGAGTTCGTTCCCGCTGGCCAGCTTGCGTATGCCTACGAGAACCGGCCCCTGCCGATCGGCCACGGGCAGACCATCTCGCAGCCTTACATCGTCGCGCTGATGACCGATCTGGCCAGGGCGGAGCCCGGCCACAGGGTGCTCGAGGTCGGCACCGGCTCGGGTTATCAGGCGGCGGTCATGGCGCATCTGGCCAAGGCCGTCTACACCATCGAGATCATCGAGCCGCTGGGGCTGCAGGCCACGCGACGCCTGCAGAAACTGGGCTACGGCAACGTCCAGGTGCGCCTGGGCGACGGCTACTACGGCTGGGAGGAGCATGCGCCTTACGACGCGATCCTCGTCACCGCGGCGGCCAGCCACATTCCGCCACCGCTGATCCGCCAGCTCAGGGCCGGCGGCAGGATGGTGATTCCGGTGGGCGCGTCGTTCTTGACGCAGCAACTGATGCTGGTCGAGAAGAACCACGATGGGACGGTCTCGACCCGGCAGATCCTGCCGGTGGCCTTCGTTCCGCTGACCGGCAAGCGTTGATATGAAATCCACCCCCGTTGCTGGCTCACTGCGTGTAGCCGCCTCCCCCCTCGAGGGGGCAACACCAGCGGCCCGGCAGAGCCGGTTGCGCGGTGTTCCCCGAAAAGACCTCGCGTTTCATGCGTCGCGGCTTGTCCGAAGCGCGGTGGAGCAACTGAGATGTCGATGACCGGGGCACGCGTGTCTGCTGCTGACGGGGCCGCCCCGCCGGTGGTCGCCGTGGCCCTGATCTCGGCCGCCGCGCTGGCCTACGAGATCCTGCTGATGCGGCTGTTCTCCATCATCCTGTGGCACCACTTCGCCTACATGATCATCAGCCTGGCGCTGCTGGGCTACGGCGCCAGCGGTGCCGTGCTGACCCTCGCGCAGGGCGCGGTGCGCAATCACTTTGCGACGCTGTTCAGCGCGGCCGCCGCGGCGTTCGGGGTCAGCGCCATCGTCTGCTTTGCGCTGGCGCAGCGCGTGCCGTTCAATCCGCTCGAAATCCTCTGGGATCCGCGCCAGATCGCGTACCTGTTCGCTGTCTACCTGCTGCTTCTGCTGCCCTTCCTGTGCGCCGGCGCCTGCGTGTGCATGGCCCTGTCGTGTTTTCGCGGCATGGTCTCGCGCATCTACAGCTTCGACATCCTGGGCGCGGGGGCGGGAAGCCTTGGCATCGTGGCCCTGCTGTTCGTGCTGCCGCCGGCCCACGCATTGAAGCTGATCGGCGCGCTGGGATGGACCGCCGCGGCGGTGGCTTGGCTCGAATGCGGCGGGCCTAGGCACTGGCCGGCGGCCCTGCTGATGGCCTTGGCCGGCCTGTCCTTGCTGTTGCCGCCAGCCTGGCTTGCGCCCACCATGTCGCCGTACAAGGAACTGTCACAGACCTTGCGCATTCCCGAAACCCGGGTGGTGGAGCAACGCTCGAGCCCCCTGGGCCTCGTCAGCGTGGTCGAGAGTCCGCGCGTCGCATTGCGCCACGCGCCGGGATTGAGCCTCAATGCAACGACCGAGCCGCCGCCGCAACTCGGGGTCTTCATCGACGGCGAGGGCCTGAATGCGCTGACCCGGTTCGACGGGCGGCGCGACGGCCTGGCCCATCTCGACCAGATCACCTCGGCACTGCCCTATCACCTGCTGCGCCGTCCGCGCGTGCTGGTGCTGGGTGCCGGCGCCGGGGCGGACGTGCTGCAGGCCCGCTATCACGACGCCAGGCAGATCGATGCCGTGGAGCTGAATCCCCAGGTCGTCGATCTGGTGCGCGGCCGGTTCGCGGACTATGCGGGCGGCATTTATTCGAGCATCGCGCGCGTGCATGTGGCCGAAGCGCGCGGCTTTGTCGCGGCCAGCGGGGAGCGCTACGACCTCATTCAGGTGGCGCTGCTCGATTCCTTCAGCGCTTCCTCGGCCGGTCTCTACGCGCTGTCCGAAAACTATCTCTACACGGTAGAAGCCCTGCAGGACGACCTGAGGCATTTGCAGCCCGGCGGGCTGCTGGCGATCACGCGCTGGGTCACGCTGCCGCCGCGCGATGCGCTCAAGCTCTTTGCCGCCGCCGTGGTGGCACTGGAACGATCGGGCGTTACCGACCCCGGGTCCCGGCTCGCCCTGGTGCGCAGCTGGAAGACCAGCACGCTGCTCGTCAAGAACGGCGCCCTGAGCGACGCGGACATCGCGGCGATCAAGGCCTTCTGCGCCGAGCGCTCGTTCGATCTGGCGTTCTATCCCGGCATGCGGGCGGAGGAAGCGAACCGCTACAACGTGGTCGAACCTCCCGACCTGTTCGATGCTGCGCTGTCGCTGCTGGGTCCGGACCGGGAAGCGTTCCAGCAGGACTACAAGTTTCAGATTGCCCCGGCCACCGACGACAAGCCGCACTTCTTCCACTTCTTCAAATGGCGCTCGCTGCCGGAGCTGCTGTCCCTGAGGAGCCGAGGCGGCTTGCCGCTGCTGGAATGGGGCTATCCGGTGCTCGTGGCGACGCTTGTGCAAGCGGCGATCGCAAGCCTGCTGCTGATCGGCCTGCCTGTGGCATGGGTCACATGGGCCGGCGCTCGGCAGCATGACAGCATGCCACTCGCTGGATCGCGCAGCCGCGTCCTCGCCTATTTCATGGCGATCGGTTTCGGCTTCATGTTCATCGAGATCGCGTTCATCCAGAAGTTCGTTTTGTTTCTGAGCCACCCACTCTATGCGGTCGCGGTCGTGCTGTTCGCGTTTTTGCTGTTCGCCGGCATCGGCAGCCGCGTTTCCAAGCGCCTGACAGAAGGCACGGGGCCCAAGCTGCAGCGCCCGGTGGCGGCGGTGGCGCTCGCGATTGGCCTGTCAGCGGCGCTTTGCCTGGCCCTGCTTCCCTGGCTGTTCCAGCACGCGACGGGGCTGCCGGACCCGGTGAGGATCCTGATCTCGGCCGCCCTCATCGCGCCACTGGCGTTTTTCATGGGCATGCCGTTCCCCTTGGGTTTGGCGAGCGTGGAGGCCACAGATGACCGGCTCATTCCCTGGGCCTGGGGCATCAACGGCTGCGCGTCGGTCACCGGAGCAGTGCTGGCCACGCTGCTGGCGATCCATGTCGGATTCACGGCCGTGGTCGTGGCCGCGCTGGTTCTGTACGGGGTCGCGGCCGCGGCGCGTCCCTGACACTTGATGCGCGCCGCACGTCATCGGCGCATCACCGCCCGTTGCGCAACCCGCGAAGCTTGAGCCGGAGCTACAGTGAGTTACAAAATGGTCGCGTAATCGCCCCTAGATTCCCCAATGAGGGATGGAAAACGCTGGCTTGTTGGGGTATCGTCAGTCCCCCGGACGGAGTGAGCGATGTTGCCAGACCAAGCGTCGAATGCCTCGCAAAAACCACCGACAGTCATTGGGTTGCAACAGTCGCCTTCGATCATGGCCTTAGTGCCTTGACGTGAAAGGGTTTTGTTTTGAGAAATGTCGCGCGCAGAAATGACGCACGACCATGATCCACCAACCTTGAACTGGAGAAACAGCAATGCTGACCGCTGAACAAATCCTGGCCGCCCAGAAGGCCAGTTTCGAGACCCTGTTTGGCCTGACCAACAAGGCGTTTGAAGGCGTCGAGAGACTGGCCCAGCTGAATCTGACCACATCCAAGGCTGCCCTGGCCGATGCCGCCAGCCACACGCAGGCCCTGCTGAACGTGAGGGATGCGCAGGAATTGCTGGCCCTGCAAGCCGGCCTGATCCAGCCCCTGGCTGAGAAAACCGCCGCCTACAACCGCGACCTGTATGAGATCGCTTCGGGCACCTGTGCCGAGTTCGGCAAGGCTTTTGAAGCTGAGTGCGCTGAAGCCCAGAGGAGCTTTGCCGAGTTCGGCAAGGCTTGTGAAGCTGACGCCGCCGAAGCCCGGAAAACGTTTGTCGTTCTGGCGGACGCCGCCGCCAGGAATGCTCCGGCCGGTACTGAAGCCGCCGTGGCTGCGCTCACAAGCGCTGTCACCGCCGCCAACAACGCTTTCGAGTCCGTGCAAAAGACCGTGAAGCAGGCCGCCGAAGTCGCCGAAGCGAACTTCCACACGGTTGCCGCCAGCGCGGCGAACGCCACCAAGACCGCCGCGACCAGGAAGCGCTGATCGTTGGGGCTGAAGTCGGGGGCCTCGGGTTGTGCAAGCAGATGCGCCGGCTTGGCGCAACCCGACATCACGACTGATGCCTCATCACGAAATCAAGCTTCAACCATTCCAGCATGCCCAGCAGCTTGTAGTAGTTGCTGCCTTCCGGCAGGTACTGAACGCGGTAGACCCCACCATCCGCATCGACACCTACGCCAACCAGATTTTGGAGCTTGCCGGCCCTGGCTTTTTCCAGCAGCATCTCGAGGACAGTCACGAATTCCTCGTTGACTCCGGCAGGCGGCAGCTGCTGGGCTCCTGGAAATAGTCTGATGTTGTTCATGTCTGGCCTTTCGGTCTGGTTTTTCACGCTGGCCCCACTGCTGAGCTGGCGCCTTTGAGGCTGCGCTCAGCGGTGGGGCTCGGCGGCTTCGCACAGAGCCGCCCACGGCACGATGGCTTGCATGCTTGGCAAGAGGCCATCGCCAGGATCTGATGCTTCATGGTCGAGTAACGCTTCATGCCCGGTTGCCGTGGACCTTGTTCAGCGCTGCCTTGGGTCCAAAGTATGCAGGCACTCTCCCCTCGGTGTCATGGACCAATTTCCAATGCGTCGCAATTCATCCACACCGGCGAAAAATCCGGTTGCGGTGATTCGCGGCAGCTTTTATAACGGGTCTGCATCCGATGACGACGACGCAATCCGCCCCTGCCGCGTGCGACGTGCTCGTGGTCGGCGCGGGGCCGGCCGGCAGCGCATGTGCGCAGATGCTCGCGCGTGCGGGCTTCGATGTCGTGCTCATCGACCAGCACGACTTTCCGCGCGACAAGGTCTGCGGCGACGGACTGATTGCCGACGCGCACAGGGCGCTCGCGCGGCTCGGCGTCCTCGACGAGGTGCTGGCACAGGCACGAGGCGCGCGGCACGTCGGATGCATCGGCCCGCGCGGCGCAAGAGTCGACTTGCCCGGCACCCTGGCAGTGTTGTCGCGCCGCGAGCTCGACGACATCGTCCGCCGCGCAGCGCTCGCGGCGGGCGCGCGTTGGCTCGCGCCGGCGCGCTTCGACGCGCCGCTTCTCGACGCCCATCAGCGAGCGATCGGCGCACGGCTCAAGCTGGCCGGCGGCGCTTCACATGAACTGCGTGCGCGCTGGATCGTGCTCGCCACCGGAGCGGTACCGCTCGCGCTGATCGCGGCGGGCGTGTGCGAGCGGCGCGCGCCAAGCGGCATCGCGCTTCGCGGCTACGTCAAGAACGACGCGATGGCCGAGCGCATCACCGAGCTCGAAGTGGTGTGGCACCGCGCGCTGCGCGGCGGCTACGGCTGGATCTTTCCTTGCGCCGGCGGTGTGTTCAACATCGGTGTCGGGCTCACGCACAGCCATGCGAACGCGCCCGACGGCAGTGAGCGCATGTCGACGCAGCACGTCACTCTGCGCGAACTGTTCACCGCCTTCACGCGCGTGTACGCGCCGGCACGCGAGCTGCTGCAAGGCGGTGCGCCTCTCGGCGAGTTGAAGGGCGCGCCGCTGCGCTGCTCGCTCGACGGCGCGCGCTGGTCGCGGCCCGGGCTGCTGGTCGCGGGCGAAGCGGCGGGCAGCACCTATTTGCTTACCGGCGAGGGCATCGGCAAGGCGCTGGAGACCGGCATGCTCGCCGCGCAGTCGATCAGCGAAGGCCGCGACCAGCGGTTCGACGACACCGGGGTGCGCGCGCGCTACGAAGCCGCGCTGAGCGAGCTAAAGCCGCGCTTCGACCTCTATGAAAAGGCCAACCGCATCAACAACCACCCGTGGCTGGCCGACCTGCTGATCTGGCGTGCGCGCAACAGCGAACGCACCATGGCTCGCATGCGCGGCGTGCTCGAAGAAACCGACAACCCGGGCGACCTCGTGACTGCCAAGGGGCTGCTGCAGCTGTTCCTGCCGATTCGCTGACCTGGCGAAGGCGAGGGGGCGTTGCATGGGTCAACTGGCCGGCCGGCCCGCTTCAGCCCAGCGCGCAGCTGCGAAAGCCGGCGAAGATGTCGCTGCGCTCGGGCGTGAAGAAGTTGCGGTATTTGGGGTGCGCCATGCGCGGCACGGTTGCAGCGCTGGCGCCGCGCAGCACCTGCCGTGTGCCGAACCAGGGCGCGGAGTAGTCGCGGTAAGGATGGGGCGCGAACCCCGGGTAGGGCTCGAAGGGGGTGGCGGTCCAGTCCCAGACCGCGCCCCAGCGAAACGCCGGCCGGGTCATCGCCGCGCATTCCCACTCGGCCTCGGTCGGCAGCCGGCGCCCGGCCCAGCGGCACCAGGCCTGGGCCTCGTGCCAGCTCAGGTGCACGGCCGGCGCAGAGCTATCCAACGGCAGCCAGGCGCCGAAGCCCTGGCGCTGCCAGCCGCCAGGGCCCTGGCGCAGGTAGCGCGGCGCCGACAGGCCGGCCTGGCGCAGCCACTGCCAGCCCTCGGGCGACCACCAGCGCGGCTCACGGTAGCTGCCTGCCTCGACGAACGGCAGGTAGCGCGCCCAGCTCAGCGGCGCGGCGTCGATTTCACAGGCGGCGAGAGCCACCTGCTGCGTGCCGAGCTCGTTGTCGAAGGCAAAGCCCGGCCCCGTGCGGCCCAGCTGCCAGTCGCCTGCCGGCAGCTGTAGGCTGGCGCCCCCCTGCGCTGCGGATGCCGGACCGCCCTCGGCCGGAAACGCCACCTCGGCCGGCAGCGGCAGGCCCAGGGCCTGCGCCATGTAGACCGCCGCCTCGGCATGCATGTCCTCATGGAACAGCGCGAGCCGGAAGAAGTAGAGGGAGGCATCGTCCTCGGCGCTCGCGGCCAGCAGGGCCAGCGTGTCGTCCAGCACGGCCTGAAGGTAGGCACGCGTGGCCTCGGCCTTGGGCAACGGCAGCTGCCAGCGGCTGTCGTGCGGCACCAGGCTGGAGTCGTAGAGCGCGTCGGAGCCGGCCAGCCGCGACGGCGCGCGCCCATGGTCGGGCACACAGGCCGCGCCGCGCTGGCGCTCGCGGTTGCGGGCCAGCCACCAGTCCTGGAACCAGCCGACGTGGCCCAGCTCCCACAGCGGCGGGTTGAGGTCGGGCGAGCAAGGCACGGCAAGACCGGCGGCGAGCGCGGCCTCAAAGGCGGCGAACAGGGCCAGCGTGCGCGCCCGGGCCTCGCGCAGCGCCTGCGCCAGCGCGGCACGCCCGGCCGTGCGGGCGGCCTCGGCGGGCAGGGCCAAGTTCACGGGGGTGCAGGCCGGCAGCGTCATCGCGTTATAAATCCGTCATGCAAAAGACATCGGTGGTGATTGTGAGCCCGGCGCTGGCCGACGCCAACAACGGCAACTGGCAGACCGCGTGGCGCTGGCAGCGCATGCTGTCGCCGGCCTATCGTACCCGCATCGTGCGCGAATGGCCGCAGGACGCGCAAGCCGCGCAGGACGCGGTCATGCTCGCGCTGCACGCGCGCCGCTCGGCCGCGTCGATCGCCGCCTGGGCGCGCGTCCACCCCGGCCGCGGGCTGGCCGTGGTGCTGACTGGCACCGACCTGTACCGCGACATCCAGACCGACGCCCAGGCCCAACAGTCGCTTGCACTGGCGCAGCGCCTGGTGGTACTGCAGGAACGCGGCCCCGACGCCTTGCCGGCCGCGCTGCGGGGCAAGGCGCAGGTGGTATTCCAGTCCACCACGGCGCGCCAGGCGTTGACCAAGACGGCGCAGCACCTGCGCGCCGTGATGGTGGGCCACCTGCGCGAGGAGAAATCGCCCGACACGCTGTTCGGGGCCGCGCGCCTGCTGAAGGCCGAGCCGGACATCGTGATCGACCACATCGGCGACGCGCTCGAGCCGGTGCTGGGCGAACTGGCGCGCGCCACCGCGGCCGACTGCCCGGCCTACCGCTGGCTCGGCGGCCTGCAGCACGAGGCGGTGCGCCGGCGCATACAGCGCGCCCATGTGCTGGTGCATGCCAGCCGCATGGAAGGCGGCGCGCATGTCGTCATGGAGGCCGTGGCCTGCGGCACGCCGGTGCTGGCCTCGCGCGTGCCGGGCAACGTGGGCATGCTGGGGCCCGATTACGCCGGCTATTTCGAGCACGGCGACGCCGACGGGCTGGCCGGCCTGCTGAGGCGCTGCCGCGACGGCCTGCAGAAAGCCGACAGCCCCGGCGGCGACCTGCTTTCCCGGCTTCGCGCACAATGCCAGCTTCGCGCCCCACTGTTCGCGCCCGAGGCCGAACAGGCGACCCTGCGCCACCTGCTTCACGACTTGCTGGAGATGCCATGACCACCGCTGCCACCACCACCGTCCCCGCGCAGCCGCGCCTGACCTCGCTCTCGCATGGCGGCGGCTGCGGCTGCAAGATCGCCCCGGGCGTGCTGTCCGAGATCCTCAAGGGCACGGCCCGCCTGCCGGTTCCGCCCGAGCTACTGGTGGGCATCGAGACCGCCGACGACGCCGCCGTCTACAAGCTCAACGACGAGCAGGCGCTGATCGCGACCACCGATTTCTTCATGCCCATCGTCGACGACCCGTTCGACTTCGGCCGCATCGCGGCGACCAATGCGATCTCCGACGTCTACGCGATGGGCGGCAAGCCGATCATGGCGCTGGCCCTGGTCGGCATGCCGGTGAACGTGCTGAGCACCGAGACCATAGGCCGCATCCTCGCCGGCGGCGAGTCGGTGTGCCGCGATGCGGGCATCCCGATCGCCGGCGGCCACACCATCGATTCGGTCGAGCCGATCTACGGGCTGGTCGCGCTGGGCCTGGTGCACCCGAGCCGCGTCAAGCGCAACGCCGATGCGCGGGCCGGCGACCTGCTGATCCTGGGCAAGCCGCTGGGCGTGGGTGTGATGTCGGCCGCGCTGAAGAAGGAACTGCTCGACGCCGAGGGCTATGCCCGCATGATCGCGACGACCACGCGCTTGAACACGCCCGGGCCCGAGCTCGCTGCGCTCGACGGTGTCCATGCCCTGACCGACGTCACGGGCTTCGGCCTGGCTGGCCACGCGCTGGAGCTGGCGCGCGGGGCGGGCGTAGGCGTACGGATCGATTGGGCCCAGGTGCCAGTACTGCCTGGCGTACGAGAACTCGCCGCCCAGGGCCATGTGACCGGCGCCTCGGGCCGCAACTGGGCCGGCTACGGCGCCGAGATTGCCCTGCCCGAGGGCTTTGCGGCGGCCGACCGGGCCCTGCTGAGCGACCCGCAGACCAGCGGCGGCCTGCTCGTGTCCTGCGCGCCGCAGGCTGCCGGCGACGTGCTGGCGGTGTTTGGCCGCCATGGCTTCGAGGGTGCAGCCGTCATCGGCGAGGTCATGGCCGCGACGCATGGTCCGCGTCTGGCCGTGCGCTGAACTTCAGGACGGCATCGGGAGCTGGAGCCTCGCGCCGCGCCGCAGCACGACGGCCTCCAACAGTTCGAACAAGGCCTCGCTCAGCAGGGCCAGCAACGCGGCCGGCAGCGCGCCGGCCAGCAGCAGCTGGCTGTCGTTGAGCGCCAGGCCGGTCACGATGCGCTCGCCATAGCCGCCGGCGCCGATGAAGGCGGCAATCGTCGCGGTGCCGATCGCAATCGAGGTGGCTGTGCGCACGCCGGCCAGGATCGCGGGCAGGGCCAGCGGCAACTCGATGTAGCGCATGCGCTGGCCGTTCGTCATGCCCAGCGCCCGGCCCGCCAGACGCAGCCCCTGCGACACTTCGCCCAAGCCCGTGGCCGTGTTGCGCATGATGGGCAGCAGCGCATAAAGCGTGAGCGCGAGCAGGGCCGGCAGGGTGCCGATCACGCCGACCAGCGAGATCAGCACGGCCAGCATCGCCAGCGAGGGCACGGTCTGCAGCAAACCGGTGGCGGCCAGCAGCATGGCGCGGGCGCGCGGGTGGGGAAACGCGAGCACCGCCAGCGGAATCGCGATCAGCGCGGCAACGGCCACCGACACCGCGACCAGCGCCAGGTGCTGCCAGGTCAGCCGTGCGAGATCAGGGCCGAACAGCTTGGCCCGGAAGCCGCGTTGCGCTGCATCAGGTTCGCCCCTGCTCGCCTGCCTCCCGGCCAGGTGGTCGCGTGCGATCACGTCAAACGCCACGCCCTGGAGTTCGGCCCGCGCGTTCATCGCGATCATCGCGGCCTCGTCGATGCTGCCGGCCAGCGTCTGCAGCGCGGCCCAGGCCTGCGGAAAGCGCTTGGGCACATCGAGCCGGTAGAGCACGACCGCGTCATAGCGCGGGAAGTAAGCGTGGTCGTCCTGCAGCACCCGCAAGCCCAGATGCTCGATCTTGGCGTCCGTGGTGTAGATGTCGATCACGTCGACCTGCTGTTGCGCGATCGCGTCATAGGCCAGGCCATGGTCCAGCCCGATCGGCGACTGCGTGAAGCCATAACGCCGGGCCAGCCCCTTCCAGCCGTCGGCCCGGCCGATGAACTCGTTCGACAGGCCCAGCTTCAGTTGCGTGTGGCGCGCGAGGTCGCTCAGGGACTTGATGCCGAGCCGGTCCGCATCGGCGGCGCGCATCGCCAAGGCATAGCCGTCGTTGAAGCCCAGCGCAATGGCCGCGCCCAGGCCCAGCGGCGCCAGCGCCTGGTTCATCGCGTCCAGCGACATCGGCGCGGGGCTCTTGAGGATCTCCAGGCTGATGGTGCCCATGTACTCCGGGTACATGTCGATGCTGCCCGAGCGCAGCGCCTCGTAGACGATGGCCGTGTTGCCCAGCCCCTGCTGCACCTGCGGCGCCATGGCGCTGTGGGGCGCGGCCTTTTGTGCCAGCACCTGCGCCAGGATGTAGGACTCGGTAAAGCGTTTGGAGCCGATGCGAAGCGGCTCGCCGGAAGAAGCCGCTTGAGCGGCGGCCAGGCCGAATGCGCAGCAGCACGCCGCGAGCAGCAGGCACCAGCTGCGCCAGTGGCGGCGGGCGGTCAAGGCAGCTTCGATGCGCATGGGCCGAGCATCCCGCATCGAAGCACGGGGGTCAAGCGCGGGCAACGCGGCCCCGAACTCCTGTCGACAGGTCAGGCCAGCAACGCCACGTTGCCCCCGGCTGCCGTGGTGTTGACGGTCACGGTCTGCTCTGCGCAGAAGCGGTAGAGGTAGTGCGGGCCGCCGGCTTTCGGCCCGGTGCCCGAGAGGCACTCGCCGCCAAACGGCTGCACACCGACGACGGCGCCGATCATGTTGCGGTTGACGTACACATTGCCGACCCGGGCGCGTTCGGCGAGGGCCTGGGCCCGGCTGTCGATGCGGGTCTGGATGCCCAGCGTCAGACCATAGCCCAGGGCGTTGATCTGGTCGATCACGGCCTGCGGGTCGCCCGACCAGCGCACGATGTGCAGCACGGGGCCGAAGATTTCCTGCTGGACGGCGCCAATGGAAGGGACTTCGAACATGTGGGGGGCAACAAGGTTGTCGGTCCGCGCAGAGCCCTCACGCCTTCCCTCTCCCGTCGGGCGAGGGGGCAAATCCGGGGCGGGGAGCAGGTTCTTCGCCCTGGCTTTGAGCCGCTCGATGTGACCCCGCATGCCCTCGAACGCTTCGCGGTCGATCACCGGGCCGACATCGGTGGCCAGCTCGGCCGGGTCGCCGGCCACCAGCTCCCGGGCCGCGCCGCGGATCATCTCGATCACGCCGTCGGCGATGCCCTCATGCACGCAGAGCAGGCGCAGCGCCGAGCAGCGCTGGCCAGCCGAGCGGAAGGCGCTCTGCACCACGGCGTCGGCCACCTGCTCGGGCAGGGCCGTGGAGTCCACGACCATGGCGTTGATGCCGCCGGTCTCGGCGATCAGCGGCACGATAGCGCCGTCCTTGGCAGCGAGCGCGCGCTGGATGATCTTGGCGACCTGGGTCGAGCCGGTGAACACCACGCCGGCGATCTGCGGCTGCGCCACGAGCGCGGCACCGACAGTCTCGCCGGGGCCGTGCAGCAGCTGCAGCGCGTCCTCGGGCACGCCGGCCGCATGCAGCAGCCTGACCGCCTCCAGCGCCACGCCGGGCGTCTGCTCGGCCGGCTTGGCCAGCACCGTGTTGCCGGTGACCAGGGCCGCCGCGACCTGGCCGGTGAAGATGGCCAGCGGGAAGTTCCAGGGGCTGATGCAGACCCACAGGCCGCGCGCCGTCAGGCGCAGTTCATTCGACTCACCGGTCGGCCCTGGCAGCGCGATCGGCGCCATGATGCGTTCGGCCTCGTTCGCGTAGTAGCGCAGGAAGTCGACCGCCTCGCGCACCTCGGCCACGGCATCACCCCAGGTCTTGAAGGCTTCCTTGACCAGCAGGGCGCACAGGCGCGGCAGCTCGCCCTGCATCGCATCGGCCGCGCGGCGCAGCATCGCGGCGCGCTCACCCACCGCTGTTTTGCTCCACTTTTGATAGCACCTTACACCCTTCTCGCATGGCTCGGCGACCCGTTTGGCATCGAACTCCGGCACCTGGGGCACGGCCACGGTCCGCAGCGCGGCCAGCAGCGGCGCGCGCGACTCGGGCACCGTCAGATCGACGCCGGCGCTGTTGGGCCGGGCCGGACCGTACAAGTCCACCGGCAGCGGCAGCGACGGGTGCGGCTCCAGCCGCAGCGGCGAGATCAGCAGCTCGTCCAGGCCGACCGACTCGTCGGCGAGCTGGTGCACGAACGACGAGTTCGCGCCGTTTTCGAGCAGGCGGCGCACCAGGTAGGCCAGCAGGTCGCGGTGCTGGCCGACCGGCGCGTAGACGCGGCAGGAGATCAGCGGGTTCTTGAGCACCTCGCGGTAGATGCCCTCGCCCATGCCGTGCAGCCTTTGCAGCTCGAACGAGGCGCCGGTCCTGGCGGCCATTTGCAGGATCGCCGCGATCGTGCCCGCGTTGTGCGTGGCGAACTGCGGGTAGATCGCATCGGGCGCATCGAGCAGCGCCTTGGCGCAGGCCAGGTAGCTCACATCGGTGTGGTGCTTGTGGGTGAACACCGGGTAGTGCGGCAGGCCCGTCTCCTGCGCCCGCTTGATCTCGGCGTCCCAGTAGGCGCCCTTGACCAGGCGGCACATCAGGCGCAGCTTGTATTTGCGCGCGATCGCCGTGATGTGGGCAATCAGCTCCAGCGCGCGGGTCTGGTAGGCCTGCATCGCCAGGCCGAAGCCCTGCCATTGCGGCTGCTGCTGCGCCACCTTCGCGGCCAGTGCCTCGAACACGGCCAGCGAGAGCTCCAGCCGGTCGACCTCTTCGGCGTCGATGGTCAGGTTGATATTGGCCCGCGCCGCCAGCTCGCACAGCGTCCACACGCGCGGCACCAGCTCGGCCAGCACGCGCTCGCGCTGCGCGTCCTCGTAGCGCGGGTGCAGCGCGCTGAGCTTGATCGAGATACCGTCATTTTTCTCGGTAGCCCCCTTGGATTGGGCGTGAGTCGCTATTTTTTTAATAGCATTCGTGTAGCTCTCGAGGTAGCGCTGCGCGTCGGTCGCAGTGCGCGCGCCCTCGCCCAGCATGTCGTAGGAAAAACGCAGGCCGGCGATTTTCTTGCGCGTCGAAGCGGCCTCTTCCATGGCTTCGGCGATCGTCTGACCCAGCACGAACTGGCGGCCCAGCAACTGCACGGCGCGCAGCGTGGCCGCCACGACGGTGCGGGCACCCAGCTTGGCCATCAGGCCCGGCGCCTCGCCCGACTCGGGCAGGAACTTCTTGGACATGGCGATCGCGGTCGACGACAGGCGTGCCAGCGTGGAGTCGGCCGTGCCCTCGAAGTCGGCCCGGCCCAGCTGGTCGGCCGTCAACGCGATCGCGGTCTCGGCGTCGGGCACGCGCAGCAGGGCCTCGGCCAGCCGCATCAGCGCCAGGCCCTCGGCGCTGGAGATGGGGTACTCCTTGAGCAGGCTCTCCATGGCCCAGAACGGCGGCGGATGGCGGCGCACGGCCTCGACCCAGGGCCGCGCGGCCTGGGCTGCGGCGGCCCAGTCCAACGCGCCGTCGAGCGAGGTCAGGCGGTGCGAGACGATGCGCTCCTCGGGCCGGTAGGGCGAGGGCAGATGTTGTTGGGGTGACATGGCGAACTCCGATGGTCTGGTGAATGTCTCCATGGTGTATGAAAATAAAGTGAATTTCACACTAAATTTCCGTCATTTGCCGCATAATTCACTAGCCATGTCCGCAAGCGCCCTCGACATCGACCGACTCGATCTGAGAATCCTGAACGTCTTGCAGCAGGATGGCCGGATCTCCAACCTCAGGCTGGCCGAGGCCGTGGCGCTGTCGCCGACCGCCGTGCTGGCGCGCGTGCAGCGGCTCACGCGCGACGGCTACATCCTGGGCTACGAGGCGCGGCTGAACCCGCTCCAGCTCGGGCGCGGCATGATGGTTTTTGTCGAAGTGCTGCTGGACCGCACCACGCCCAATGTGTTCGAGGCCTTCAAGGCCGCCGTGCAGGTGCGCTCCGAAATCATGGAATGCCACATGGTGGCCGGCGGCTTCGACTACCTGCTCAAAACCCGCATGGCCGATATGCCGGCCTACCGCGAGTTCGCCGGCACCGTGCTGTGGCAGCTGCCCGGCGTGCGCGAAACCAGGACCTATGCGGTGATGGAAGAAGTCAAGAACACCACGCGGCTGTCACTGCCCGAGGGGTGACCTGCCAAGCGACAAGGGCTGTGGCGATTCGGGCACAGGGGCCACCCCGGGCTGCGAACTATTACCGGAATCCGCATCGAGCTGCGCGCAGCGCTGGCCGAATGGGCCTGGCCGGCCTAAAGTGGGCTTGTCGTTCCCCCTGCATGCGCCATGACCACGCCCTACCCCGCCCTGGCCGCCGTGCCGCTGGCCTATTTGCAGCCCGTGGGCCTGTCGCCCGTGGAGGCGTCCGCCATCATGGCCGCGGCCAATGGCCCCCACAGCACCCTGTGCTGGAATGTGCCGCCCACCGGCATCCAGCCCGATGTCTATCTGGCGCACCTGCGCACCGTGGATTTGGAGGAAGACTGCGCGCAGCCCCTCACCGCCCTGCTGCCCGACCGCTACCCGCCGCGGCTCGCGATCGATGATCGGGGACTGCACCAGGGGCGCCCGGTCTGCCTGGTGGGCGGCCACGAAAACACCCACCTGGCCTGGGCGCCCCACACCCCGGGCGCCCTGGCCGAGCTGCACAGCGGACTGCGCGACGCCGGCGCCCAGCTGACGCGCCAGCGCATCCACTACGCGCTGGGCCGCGAGGCCTGGCTGCGGCGCCACCACTGGAGCCACCAGCGCCTGCAGCTGCACAGCCACGGCCAGTTGATGGCGGTGATCGATCCGGCCGGCTGGCGCATCGCGCTGCGCCGCGGCGCCACGGCCGTGCAAGTCGAGCAGGCCGCGGTGGACATCGTGGCGGCCAGCGCCGGCCTGGACTCCACCGGCATGGAGGTGTTTCCGCTGGAACTGGCGCTCTGGACCCTGGCGCGGCGCTGCAACGAAAGCGCGCTGCCGGAGCTGCTGCCTTCGGGCTTTCTCAGGGCGCGGCTGGCCCGCTGGAACCCCCTGCCCCAGCAGCCCGGCGAGCTCGACGACAACTGCCAGGCGATTTGGAGCGCGCTGGACGCCCACCCCATGAGCGCCGCCGAGCTGCGCCGCAGCCTGAAGCTGCCCGAGCCCGTGCTGTTGCGCGCGCTCGCCTGCATGGCCTTGAGCCGGGTTATCCGCGCCGCCGCCCCCGAGGCCCAGCCGGTCAGCCGCCGCGCCCTGTCCTGGCTGCCCAGCGCCTGGCGCCAGAGCCTCTTCCGCGATTCGCGGCACGGCTGAGGCCTGCCGCCCCCGCGCACAGGACCGCTGCCGGACTCGACGGCTGCGCCCGGGCATCGCAGAATGCGGCTTTTGGAGGAACCGCCATGAAACTGCCTCTGATCACCATTGGCGCCGCCTTGCTGGCCTTCAGCGTCCAGGCCCAGACCCTCAAGCCCGGCCTCTGGGAAATCAGGCAGCAGATGCAGTCCGGCTCGGGCCAGATGGAGCAGTCCATGGCACAAATGCAGCAGCAAATGGCCGGCATGCCGCCAGAGCAGCGCAAGATGATGGAGGACATGATGGCCAGGCAGGGCATGAACGCAGGCGGCACGACGCTGAAGGTCTGCATGACCCGGGAGATGGTCGAGCGCAATGAGATGCCCGCGCAACAACAGGGCGACTGCACGACCACCAGCTCGCCGCGCACGGGCAACACGATGAAGATCGCCTTCACCTGCACCAAGCCGCCCTCGCGCGGCGAAGGCCAGATCAGCTTCGTGAGCCCCGAGGCCTACACCATGAAGATGACGACGCACAGCACTGCGCGCGGCAAGACCGAAACCATGGCGATGGACGCCTCGGGCCGCTGGCTGTCGGCCGACTGCGGCGCGATCAAGCCCGTCGCCATGCCAAAGAAATAGGCGGCCGGCTCAGGCCGCGCGCGGGCGGCTCCCAAAAATCGCGGTCCCGACCCGTACCATGGTGCTGCCCGCCTGGATCGCCGCCTCCAGGTCGGCCGTCATGCCCATGGACAGCGTGTCGAGCGCGACGCCGGCTCCCACGATTTCGTCGAACAAGGCCCTGGCCCTTGCGTGGACGGCCTGTTGCGCTACAAAATCGGGAGCAGGCTCGGGAATCGTCATCAGGCCGCGCAGGCGCAGGCGCGGCAGCTTCGCGACCTCGCGCGCCAGCGCCAGCGCCTCATCGGGCGCGACGCCCGACTTGGTCGGCCCGCCATCGATGTTGACCTGCAGGCAGACCTGCAGCGGCGCGCGATCCGCAGGGCGCTGCTCGCTCAGGCGCTGAGCGACCCTGAGCCGGTCCACGCTGTGGGCCCAGTCGAAATGCTCGGCCACCAGCCGCGTCTTGTTGCTCTGGATCGGGCCGATCATGTGCCATTCGAGTTTGAGCGTTGGCTGTTGCGCGTTGAGCGCGAGGATCTTTGCAACGGCCTCCTGCACGTAGTTTTCGCCGAAGGCGCGCTGGCCCGCGTCAACCGCCTCGCGCACGGCCTCGGGGCCGAAGGTCTTGGAGACTGCCAGCAGCCTGACCTCGTCGACGCCGCGGCCCGCGGCGGCGCAGGCCGCGGCCATGCGCTCGCGAACGCGCTGGAGGTTGTTGCTAATCGTGGTCATAATCAGCGCCCAAGCGTATCAAACAAACACAAGAGGGATTCGTGGACATCACCCAGCTGCTGGCTTTCAGTGTCAAGAACAAGGCGTCCGACCTGCATCTGTCGGCAGGTCTTCCCCCGATGATCCGCGTGCACGGCGACGTGCGGCGCATCAATGTCGACCCGCTGGAGCACAAGCAGGTGCACGGCATGGTCTACGACATCATGAACGACACGCAGCGCAAGAACTACGAAGAGTTCCTCGAATGCGACTTCTCGTTCGAGATCGACGGCCTCGCGCGCTTTCGCGTCAACGCGTTCAACCAGAACCGCGGCGCGGGCGCGGTGTTCCGGACCATTCCAAGCAAGATCCTCACGCTCGAGCAGCTCAACGCGCCCAAGATCTTCGGGGACCTCGCGCTCAAGCCGCGCGGCCTGGTGCTCGTGACCGGGCCCACGGGTTCGGGCAAGTCGACCACGCTGGCCGCGATGATCAACTACCTGAATGAGACCGAGTACGGCCACATCCTCACGGTCGAGGACCCGATCGAATTCGTGCATGAATCCAAGAAATGCCTGATCAACCAGCGCGAAGTCGGCCCCCACACGCTGAGCTTCAACGCAGCGCTCAAATCGGCGCTGCGCGAGGACCCGGACGCGATCCTGGTCGGCGAAATGCGCGACCTCGAAACCATACGGCTGGCGATGACGGCCGCCGAAACCGGCCACCTGGTGTTCGGCACGCTGCACACCTCGAGCGCGGCCAAGACGATAGACCGCATCATCGACGTGTTCCCGGCCGAGGAAAAGGACATGGTGCGCGCCATGCTGTCGGAGTCGCTGCAGGCCGTGATTTCGCAGACCCTGTGCAAGGCCAAGGACGGCCAGGGCCGCGTCGCCGCGCACGAGATCATGATCGGCACCTCGGCGATCCGCAACCTGATCCGCGAGGCCAAGGTCGCCCAGATGTACTCGGCGATCCAGACCGGCAACAGCGTGGGCATGCAGACCCTGGACCAGAACCTGACCGAGCTGGTCAAGCGCAACATGATCAGCGCGGCCGAAGCGCGCTCGAAGGCGAAAATTCCCGAAAACTTCCCAGGCTAAGCCGCACAAGGAGACGTTATGGAGCGCGACCAGGCCAGTAAATTCATCAACGACCTGCTGCGGCTGATGATCAGCCGCAACGGCAGCGACCTGTTCATCACCGGCGACTTCCCGCCCGCGATCAAGGTCGACGGCAAGGTCACCAAGGTCTCGCCGCAGGCGCTGACCGCGGCCCACACGCTGGCGCTGACGCGCTCGATCATGAACGACCGCCAGGTCGCAGATTTCGAGCGCACCAAGGAATGCAACTTCGCGATCTCGCCGGCCGGCATAGGCCGCTTTCGCGTCAACGCCTTTGTGCAGCAGGGCAAGATCGGCATGGTGCTGCGCGTCATCCCCGCGACCCTGCCCACGATCGACGGGCTGGGCATGCCGCAGGTGCTCAAGGAAGTCACGATGGCCAAGCGCGGCCTGTGCATTCTGGTCGGCGCGACCGGCTCGGGCAAGTCGACCACGCTGGCGGCCATGGTCGACTGGCGCAACGAAAACTCCTATGGCCACATCATCACGGTCGAAGACCCTGTGGAGTTCGTCCATGCGCACAAGAACTGCGTCGTGACCCAGCGCGAGGTCGGGCTGGACACCGACAGCTGGGAGGCCGCGCTGAAGAACACGCTGCGCCAGGCCCCGGACGTGATCCTGATGGGCGAGATCCGCGACCGCGAAACCATGGAACACGCCGTGGCCTTCGCCGAAACCGGCCACCTGTGCCTGGCCACGCTGCACGCCAACAGCGCCAATCAGGCGCTGGACCGCATCATCAACTTCTTCCCCGAGGAGCGCCGCGCCCAGCTGCTGATGGACCTGTCGCTCAACCTCAAGGCCCTGATCTCGCAGCGCCTGATTCCCAAGCAGGACGGCAAGGGCCGCACGGCGGCTGTGGAAATCATGCTCAACACCCCGCTGATCGCCGACCTGATCTTCAAGGGCGAGGTCACCGAGATCAAGGAGATCATGAAGAAAAGCCGCAACCTCGGCATGCAGACCTTCGACCAGGCGCTGTACGACGCCTTCGAGAACCATGCGATCAGCTACGAGGATGCGCTGCGCAACGCCGATTCGGTCAACGACCTGCGGCTGCAGATCAAGCTCAACTCGATGCGCGCCAAGACCCAGGATCTGGCGGCCGGCACCGAACACCTGACCATCGTCTGAATCATGGCCAACACCAATCCCAAGATCTACGCCCCCACTCCCGCGCGCAAGCTTGCCTTCCTCGGCCTCGGCGTCATGGGCTACCCGATGGCCGGCCATCTGGCGCTGGCCGGCCACGAGGTCACGGTCTACAACCGCACGGCCAGCAAGGCCGTCGCCTGGTGCGCCGAGTTTGCGCGCACGCCGGCGCCCCGGCATGAAGCCACGCCGCGCCTGGCGGCCCAAGGCGCCGACCTCGTGTTTTGCTGCGTGGGCAACGACGACGACCTGCGCGCCATCGCCCTCGGCCCCGACGGCGCGCTGGCCGGCATGCAGGCCGGCGCGGTGCTGGTCGACCACACGACCGCCTCGGCCCAGGTCGCGCGCGAGCTGCACGCCGCCGCGCAAGGCCTGGGCCTTCAGTTTGTCGACGCCCCGGTCTCGGGCGGCCAGGCCGGCGCGCAAAACGGCATGCTGACCTTGATGTGCGGTGGCGAACAGGCCGCGTTCGACGCGATGGAGCCGGTGGCCATGGCCTATGCCCGCGCCGTCACGCTGATGGGCGGCCCCGGTGCCGGGCAGTTGACCAAGATGGTCAACCAGACCGCCATCGCCGGCCTGCTGCAGGGCCTGAGCGAGGCCATCGTCTTCGGACAGAAGGCGGGGCTGGACATGGCCCAGGTGCTCGAGGTCATAGGCAAGGGCGCGGCTCAGAGCTGGCAGATGGACAACCGCGGCAAGACCATGCTGGCCGGCCAGTTCGACTTCGGCTTCGCGGTCGACTGGATGCGCAAGGACCTGGGGCTGGTGCTCGACGAGGCCAAGCGCAATGGCGCCAGCCTGCCGGTCACGGCCCTGGTCGACCAGTTCTATGCCGATGTGCAGCAGATGGGCGGCCAGCGATGGGACACCTCGAGCCTGATCAAGCGGCTCAAGTAAAAAGCGCTGACGCTATCTGTTTGATAGCTGTCAGCGCCCGCCCCACCTGGGCTCCGCCCGTTTTTAATTCAACTCGCCGGCGGCGTGGCAGCGGGCGGCACCGGTTTGTCCGCCGGGGGCAGCAGGCGCTGCAGTTCCTCATCGCTGATGATCTCCAGGATGCGGACCACGCGCTGCACCCCGCTGACGCTGCGCGCGATCTCGGTGGCCCGGTCCGCTTCGCGCTGGGTCACGCGCCCCATCAAATAGGTCGTGCCGCGCTCGGTGACCACCTTGAACGCATTCGCGTAGAGATCCCGGGCATCGATCAGCGAGGCCTTGACCTTGCCGGTGATCAGGGCGTCCGACGAACGCTGCTTGAGCGAGGGCGTGTCCATGATGACGAGTTCGTTGACGACCGAGCGCACGTTCTCCACCGCCGAAATGACCTGCTCCACCCTTTTCTTGTCCTGCTCGTTGGGCGCCTCGCCGGTCAGCAGGACCTGGCGGTTGTAGCTCGTGATTTCGACCCGCACCCGGGTCCCCAGGGCATCCCGAATGCGGGCCGCACCGCGCAGCTCGATGCGCTCGTCCTCGAGCTGGGCACCTGCGGTGCGCCGGTCGACGGCAACCAGCCCCCCGACCACGGCACCGCCGACCACGACCGGCGCGCAAGCACCCAGCACAGCCGCCAAGCTGGCCGCGGCCAGCAAAGTCATGACAAAACGCTTCATGATGAAACCTCCTGGTCTCCGAGTAATTGGGCATCGACGCCGTCGCAGATGCAGTGCAGGGCCAGCAGATGAACCTCCTGGATGCGGGCCGTCCTGTCGTGCGGAACGCAGACATGGACATCGGTTTCGCGCAGGGCCGTGGCGATCCTGCCGCCGTCGCGGCCCGTCAGCGCCACCACCGTCATCTCGCGCTCGTGCGCTGCCTCCATGGCCGCCAGCACATTGGCCGAGTTGCCGCTGGTCGACAGGGCCAGCAACACATCGCCGGCCTGGCCCAGGGCGCGCACCTGCTTGGCGAACACCTGGCTGAAATCGTAGTCGTTGGCAATCGCCGTGAGGATCGAGCTGTCGGTGCTCAGCGCGATCGCCCCCAGCTCGGGCCGCTCGCGCTCGAAGCGGCCCACGAATTCGGCCGCGAAGCGCTGGGCGTCGGCGGCCGAGCCGCCATTGCCGCAGGCCAGCACCTTGCCGCCGCTGGTCACGCAGGCCAGCACGGCCTGCACGGCGGCGGCCAGGGGTTTGCTCAGGGTCTGGGCCGCCTGGTATTTGAGGTCGGCGCTGTCGATGAAGTGCTGTTGGATGCGTTGCTCAAGCATGGGCAGCGATGATACCCGCGTCGCCTGCAACCGAATGTGAAAGCGCCGGCTCAGCCGGCCTCGAACGCCGCCCGCAGCCACTGCACCCGGGCCTCGATGCTCACCACGTCAAAGCGGCAGGGCGGCGGCTCGCGCCAGCGCATCAGGTAGTGGCGCGCGGCAAACACGATGCGCCGCTGCTTGGTGGCGCTGACGCTGGCGGCCGCGCCGCCATGCCGGGCGCTGGAGCGATGCCGCACCTCGACAAACACCAGCGTGCCGCCGGGCTCGCGCATGATCAGGTCAATCTCACCGCCGCCGCGCCCCGGCGTCCGATAATTGCGCGCAAGCAGCTTGAGCCCGGCCGCCTGCAGATATGCCAGGGCCCGGTCTTCGGCGGCGTCGCCGGCCTGCTTGGTCGTCGAGCCGGGGGCCAGCCCCTTCTTGTTGAGGAATTCCATTGAGCGCTTCTTTTGCTTCTGCCCTGAATGCCGCACGCGAAGCGGCGGCCTCGCAGCATTATCCGCAGGGCGCGCTGTATGTGGTGGCCACGCCCATCGGCAACCTGGCCGACATCAGCCTGCGCGCCCTGCATGTGCTGAGCCTGGTCGACACGGTCGCCTGCGAGGACACGCGCCACACCCAGGCGCTGTTGCGGGCCTACGGCATAGACAAGTCCGGCGGGCAGCTGCTGGCCGTGCACGAGCACAACGAAGCCCAGGCCGCCGAGCACATCGTCGAGCGGCTGCAGCAGGGCCAGCGCATCGCCTACGCCAGCGACGCCGGCACGCCGGCGGTCAGCGACCCCGGCGCGCGGTTGGTGGCGGCCGTGCGGGCAGCCGGCCTTCCCGTCGTGCCCCTGCCGGGCGCCAGCAGCATCACGGCCGCCCTCAGTGTGGCGGGCCTGATCTCGGGCAGTGGCGACGACAGCGGCTTCGTCTTTGCCGGCTTTTTGCCGCCCAGGGCCACGGAGCGCGAGGCCGCCGTCCAGGCCCTGGCCGGCGAGCCGCGCGCCGTGGTCCTGCTCGAAGCGCCGCACCGCATCGAGGCGCTGGCGCGCGCGCTGGCGCCGCTGGCCGATCGGCCCGTGACCGTGGCCCGCGAGCTGACCAAACAGTTCGAAGAAATCGCCACGCTCAGCGCCGGCGAATTGCCCGCCTGGCTGGCAAGCCAGCCGCAGCGCACACGCGGCGAATTTGTGGTGGTGGTCCATCCTGCGCCGCCAACGGGACAAGGCGATGACGGCCTGCGCGTGCTGCAGCTGCTGCTGAAGGAGCTGCCCGTGAAGACCGCGGTCAAGCTGGCAGCCGAGATCACGGGCGCTTCGCGCAACGAGTTGTACCAGGCCGCCTTGCGCTTGAAAGACGAGACCGCCTCGCCTGCGGCCTGAGCCACCGAGCGCGACGGGGCTCTTTCGGCGGCGAAGTCCATCCGCTGCGCGGGTTAGCCCGCATATTTCACACTACTGCGTAGAAACGAGGGCGGCATACCCCTTGGAATGCGCGTTGGTATTGGTATTCAAGACAAACCAGCGAGCGGGGCATGCCGAAGCCAAGCTGTACCGAAGAATTTGAATCCGAGGCCATCGAATTTAGCCACGTGGGCCGACGCGTGGTGGAGGGCCGCTTCGACGGCGGCAGCATGACCAGCGACGGCGGGGTCATGCTGCTGGGCGAGGTCGATCGCAAGATCGGACTGCTCGATGCGGCCGCGCGCTGCGTCGCCGATCCGCGCAGCCCGCTTTTGATCAAGCACGGCGTGCGCGACATGCTGCGCCAGCGCGTGTATGGGCTGGCGCTGGGCTGGGAAGACTTGAACGACCACGGCGCGCTGCGCCAAGACGTGGCGATGCAAACGGCAGTCGGTGTTGACCGCGAGGTGGCCAGCGCCCCCACGCTGTGCCGCCTGGAGAACTGGGCCGACCGGCCAAGCGCCTGGCGGCTGCACGAAGTGCTGGTCGATCAGTTCATCGCCAGTTTCAAGACCGCCCCCGAGGAACTGGTGCTGGACTTCGACGCCACCGACAACCCGCTGCACGGGCAGCAGGAGGGGCGCTTCTTTCACGGCTACTACGACTGCTACTGCTACTTGCCGCTGTACATGTTGTGCGGCCAGCAACTGCTGTACGCCTATCTGCGCCCCAGTCGCATCGATGGCGCCAAGCACGCGGCAGCTGTCCTCAAGCTGCTGGTCAAACGGCTGCGCCAGCAATGGCCGCAGGTGCGCATCGTCTTTCGCGGCGACTCGGGCTTTTGCCGTCAGCGCATCCTGAACTACTGCGAGCGCGCCGGCGTGAATTACATCGTCGCTCTGGCGCGCAATGCGCGGCTTGAGCAGATCACCGAATTCATGGAGCTGTCCATGAAGGATGCCTGGGAACGCAGCGGCATCAAGCAGCGCGAGGTGGGCGAGTTTGTCTACGCCGCCGATAGCTGGGCGCGCCAGCGCCGGGTGATCACGCGCCTTGAGCATGGGGAGCAGGGCAACAACCCCCGCTACGTGGTGACCAATCTCACGGGGCCGTCCCAGGACCTGTACGACGATCTGTACTGCCAGCGCGGCGAGGCGGAAAACCGAATCAAGGAAGCGCAGGTGGGCTTGTTCGCCACCCGCACGAGTTGCCGGCACTTGGCGACCAACCAGCTACGGGTGTTGCTGGCCGCGCTGGGTTATGGCCTGATCGAGCGGCTGCGCGCGCTGGCCCTGCAGGGCACGGCGCTGGCGTCGGCCCAGGTCGATACGCTGCGCATCAAGCGGCTCAAGCTCGCCGCCGTGGTCACGCGCAACACGCGCCGCATCCGCCGGTATCTGGCCTCCAACTGGCCCAGCGCCGATGTCTTCGCGCCCGCCATGCGCCAGCTTCGCTCTCCGTAGCTCCCAGTCCAGCGCCTGGCCCGCGCGTTGACACAAAAATGGCTCGTCATCCAAGACGGGGTTGGGGCAGGTGCGCCTTGGCGCCGCGCAAAGCACCCAACAAATGCTTGCGCGGACCTCTTCGACCTCTGCGATGACCTCATCGCACTGAAAAACCCCGATACCAGGCTATGCGCGGAAAAAGCGTGAAATATGGGGCTAGCCGACGCGATGACCCAGCCGCGCCAGGCCGATCGCGACATTGGTCTTGGCGCCGGCCAAGCGCTTGACGAAGAACTCGACCGCAGCGAGGGGCCCTTGCGTCTCGGCGACGAACAGGGCCATGGTTTCGCCGAGGGCAACCACCTCGCGCGCGAAGGCGTTGGCACTCATAGCGGGGCCTCCACCTGCAGCCGCCGGCTCCAGTCGCGCACCTGCGCGGCGAGCCCCGGCTCGACCGGAATGCCCTGCACCTCGCGCTGCCTGGCGTGCGTGAGTTCGGGGTCGCCCGGCATCAGCGGCGAACCGGGCTCGGCGGCCAGCACGACCGCCATCTGCGCGACGGTGGCGGCCAGCGTCGGCCCGCCGGCGAAGCGCACCGGGTCGAGCACGATGAAGAAGGCGCCGAGCCGGCGCGGCGCATCGAGTTCGGTGAACATACCGGGGATGCGGGGGCCGAACGGGTTGCCGTGCAGCGGCCCGCACAGCAGGTCGATCATGAGCGCGAGGCCGTAGCCCTTGTGACCATAGTCTGCGCCGCCCAGCGGTGTCAGTGCGCGGGTGGCGTCGGCATCGGTGGTCGGCCGGCCTTGCGCATCGACCGCGACACCCTCGGGCAGTGCGTGCCCTTCGCGGCGGGCATTCATCACGCGGTTCCACGGGATCGACGTCGTCGCCATGTCCAGGCACACCGGTTCGCCACCTGCGCGCGGGAACGCGACCGAGATCGGGTTGGTGCCGAAGAACGGCTGCCAGCCGCCGTGCGGCGCGGCGATGCGGTCGGCATGCGTGAAGGCGATCGCAACCAGACCTTCGCGCGCGGCCGGCCGGGTGTACAGTGCGAGCGCGCCGCAGTGCGACGAGTCGCTCACGCCGACCGCTCCGATGCCGCTCGCTCGCGCGAGTTCGATCGCCACCGCATTCGCGCGATGCGCGACCACGATGCCCTGGCCCTGGTCACCGGCGAGCTGCGCCGTCGAGGGGCCGGTGGTCGTGACAGAGATCGCCGGCCTTGCCTTGATCGAGCCTCGGCGTAGCCGTTCGAGGTAGTGCGGCAGGCGCGCGATGCCGTGTGAATCGATACCCCAGAGGCTGGTTTGCACCAGGCCGTCGGCCAGCCGCTGCGCATCGCTGTGCGGCATCCCGAGGGCGACGAGGCACGCCGCGCCCCAGCGGCGCAGCGCATCGGCCGGCACGTCGACACTGCCGGCAGCCACGGGATGGCTCATCGGATCGCCTCCAGCGTCGCCGCGACACCGCGCTCGCGCAGGCTGTGAAGCTGCCGCGCCAGCACGGCGACCAGGCTTTCGTGGCCCGCGAGGTCGCCGAACACCGGCACGAAGCCGGTCAGCAGGCGGGCGCGCCGGATGTCGTCGGGCAGAGCCTCGGCCTGCCCGACCAGCCGCGCCAGCGGGGCGGCGAGCGGGTCGTCGATCGCATAGGTCTCGCCGTTCTCGTCGCGTCCGCGCAGGTAGTGCAGCCAGGCGGCGATGCTGAGCGCGAGCCGCGTGATCGGCGCGTCGGCGGCCAGCCGGTCGCGCACCGTGCCTAGCAGGCGCTGCGGCAGCTTCTGCGAGCCGTCCATCGCGATCTGGTGCGTGCGGTGCGCCAGCGCCGGGTTGGCGTAACGTGCGAGCAGGCTCGCGCGATAGGTGGCGAGGTCGAGCCCCGGCAGCGCCGGCAAGGTTGGCTCGATCTCTTCGCGCATCAGCGCGTCGATGTGACGTCTGAGCGGCTCTTTCGCGATCGCCACATCGACGGTGCGCCAGCCGGCCATCGCGCCGAGGTAGGCGATCGACGAATGCGTGCCGTTGACCATGCGCAGCTTGAGCCGTTCCCACGGCGCCGCCTCGTCGACGAAGCGCGCGCCGCCCGCGGCCCAGGCGGGCCGGTCGGCGGCGAAGCGGTCCTCGATCGCCCAGTCGAAGAACGGCTCGCCGAGCACCGGCCACGCATCGTGCTGGCCGAGCGCTTTCGCCACCGTATCGCGGTCGACGTCGGTGGTGCGCGGCACGATGCGATCGACCATCGAATTCGGGAACGTGCAGCCGGTCGCGATCCAGTCGGCGAGCGCCGGGTCGGCGGCCTGCGCGAACGCCAGCACCGCGGCTTGCAGCAGCGCGCCGTTGGACGGCAGGTTGTCGAGTGACATCAGCGTGAGGGCACCCAGCCCGCGCGCGCGCCGCAGCGCGAGGCCGCGCACGATGAAGCCGATCGCGCTCTTCGGCGCGTCGGCCTGCGCGAGGTCGTGCACGATGTCCGGATGATCGAGGCGCAGCGCACCGGTCGCGGGGTCGTGGCAATAGCCCTTCTCGGTGACGGTGAGGCTGACGATGCGCGCGTCGGGATGCGCGATGCGTTCGAGCACCGCGCGCGGGTCCTCGGGCGCGACCAGCAGCTCGCGCACGCCGCCGATCACCTGCTGCCGCTGTCGGGGCGCGCCGTCGGGGCCCGCATCGCGGATCGCCAGCGTGTACAGACCCTGCTGTGGTGCCAGCGCGTCGCGTGTATCGGGCTGGCGCAGCGACACACCGACGAGGCCCCAGCGCAGGTCGCCGCTGGCGTGCAGCGCGGCCTCGTTGGCCACCGCGAGGTGCGCGCGCATGAAGGCGCCGATACCCAGATGGACGATGCCCCCGCGCAACGCGGCGCGGTCGTAGCGAGGCCGCGCGACGCTCTGCGGCAGCGCGTGCAGGCGCTCGGGGTGCAGGCGGTCCATCACCAGTGCCACAGCGTGCCGTCGTGCTGCTGACGGTTCACCGGCAGATAGGCGCGCTTGTACGGGTATTTGGCGGCGAGCTGCTCATCGATCTCGACGCCGTGGCCGGGTGCCTCGCCCGGGTGCAGGAAGCCGTTCTTGAACGTGTAGGCATGCGGGAACACCGCGTCGGTCTCTTCGGTGTGGCGCATGTACTCCTGGATGCCGAAGTTGGGCACCCAGAGGTCGAAATGCAGCGCCGCGCCCATGCACACCGGCGACAGGTCGGTTGCGCCGTGGCTGCCGGTGCGCACCTGGTACAGCGCGGCGAGGTCGGCGATGCGCCGCAGATGCGTGATGCCGCCGGCATGCACGACGGTCGTGCGGATGTAGTCGATCAGCTGGTTTTCGATCAGGTCCTTGCAGTCCCAGATCGTGTTGAAGATCTCGCCCACCGCGAGCGGCGTGGTCGTGTGCTGGCGGATCAGGCGGAACGCCTCCTGGTTCTCGGCCGGCGTCGCGTCCTCCAGCCAGAACAGGCGGTACGGCTCGAGGTCCTTGCCGAGCCGCGCGGCTTCGATCGGCGTCAGGCGGTGGTGCACGTCGTGCAGCAGGTGGTGCTCCCAGCCCAGCTTGCTGCGCACTGCGTCGAATAGCTTGGGCGTGTGCGCCAGGTACTTCGGCGTCGACCAGTCGTGCTCCGAGGGCAGGTCGGCGTCGGCCGGCTCGTAGAACAGCGTGCCGCGGCCGACGCCGTAGACCTTGTCGAGCCCCGGCACGCCGCTTTGTGCGCGGATCGCCTGGTAGCCCATCTCGGCGTAACGAAGCACCTCGTCGACCGTCTGCTCGATGTCGCGACCGTTGGCATGGCCGTAGACCATCACGCCGGTGCGGCTGGCGCCGCCCAGCAGCTGGTACAGCGGCATGTTCGCCGCCTTGGCCTTGATGTCCCACAGCGCGGTGTCGACCGCGGCGATGGCAGTCATCGTCACCGGGCCGCGCCGCCAGTAGGCTCCGCGGTACAGGTATTGCCAGATGTCCTCGATCTGCTGCGGGTCGCGCCCGATCAGGCAGGGGATGACGTGGTCGGTGAGGTAACTCGCGACAGCGAGTTCGCGGCCGTTGAGCGTCGCGTCGCCAAGGCCGGTGAGGCCTTCGTCTGTCTCGATCTTCAGCGTGACGAAGTTGCGGCCGGGGCAGCAGACGATGACGCGGGCGTTGGTGATTCTCATTGGGTATCCTGGACGGTTACATGATGGCGCCGAGCTGCCACGGCACGAACTCGTTCTGTCCGTAGCCGTGGATCTCGCTGCGCGTGCGCTGGCCGGAGGCGCTGGCGAGCATCAGCCGGAAGATGAGCTCGCCGACCTCGTCGATGCTGGCCAGGCCGTCGACGATGACGCCGCAATCGAGGTCGATGTCGTCCTGCTGGTGCCGCCACAGCGCGGTGTTGGTCGACAACTTCAGCGATGGCGACGGCGCGCAGCCGTAGGCCGAGCCACGCCCGGTGGTGAAGCAGATCAGGTTCGCGCCGCCGGCCACCTGGCCGGTGGCCGAGACGGGGTCGTAGCCCGGCGTGTCCATGTGCACCAGGCCGCGCGCGGTGACGCGCTGCGCGTACTCGACCACATCGACCAGGGCGGTGGTGCCGCTCTTGGCGATCGCGCCGAGCGATTTCTCGAGGATGGTCGTCAGCCCGCCAGCCTTGTTGCCCGCCGAGGGATTGTTGTCCATCTGCGCGCCGTTGCGGTGGCAGTAGCCCTCCCACCACGCCAGCCGCGCCAGCAGCTTGTCGGCTACCGCCTGCGACACGGCGCGCCGCAGCAACAAGTGCTCGCCGCCGTAGATCTCCGGCGTCTCGGAAAGAATCGCGGTGCCGCCGTGCGCGACCAGCCGGTCGACCGCCGCGCCCAGGGCGGGATTGGCGCTCAGGCCCGAGTAGCCGTCGGAGCCGCCGCATTGAAGCCCCACGATGAGGTGGCTCGCCGGCACCGGCTGCCGCTGCACGCGGTTGGCTTCGGGAAGCAGGCGCCGCACCGCTTCGACGCCGTCGGCTACCGCGCGCCCGGTGCCTCCACTGTCCTGGATGCTGAAGGCGATCAGCGTGTCGCTCTCGGCCAGGCCCTCCTGCGCCATCAGGCCGCGGATCTGGTTGGTCTCGCAGCCCAGGCCCACGACCAGCACGGCGGCGAAGTTGGGGTGGCGCGCATAGCCGCCGAGCGTGCGGCGCAGCACGCGAAGCGCCTCGCCTTCGCTGTCGGTCGCGCAGCCCGCGCCGTGAGTCAGGGCGACGACGCCGTCGACGTTGGGGTAGGGCCCGAGCGCTCCCGGGCGGATGTCGCGCCGGAAGTGATCCGCGATGGCGCGCGCCACCGTCGCCGAGCAGTTCACCGAGGTCAGCACGCCGATGTAGTTGCGTGTCGCGACGCGGCCGTCGGCGCGCACGATGCCCTCGAAGGTGGCCGGTAAGGCGGCGTATGCCGTCGGCCGGGCATCGGCCCCGACGTCATGGGCGCGCGCGAAATCGCTGAAACCCAAGTTGTGCGTGTGCACATGCTGTCCCGGTGCGATGGCCTGCGTGGCCACGCCGATCACCTGGTTGTAGCGCCGCACCGGCTGGCCCGGTGCGATCGCGCGCACCGCGATCTTGTGGCCGGCCGGGACCAGGCCGGCGACCGTGATGCCCGCGCCGGGAAGGCGCGTGCCGCCGACCAGCTGGCGCCGGGCGATGACGACGTCATCGGCAGGGTGGATGCGGATGACCGGTTCGATGTCCATCGCGCGCTCAACCGTCGATCAGCGCCGGATCCCAGGCGCGTACGGTCTGACGTTGCTCGCCCAGGCCTTCAATGCCCAGTTGCATCGAGTCGCCCGGCCTCAAGTAAATCGCCGTCGGCTTGATGCCCATGCCGACGCCCGGTGGCGTGCCGGTACTGATCAGATCGCCCGGGTACAAGGTCGTGAAGCGGCTGATGTAGCTGACGAGTTGGGCAACGCCGAAGATCATCGTGCGCGTGCTGCCGTTCTGGAAGCGCTTGCCGTTGACCTCCAGCCACATCGGCAGCGCCTGCGGGTCGGGCACCTCGTCGGCGCTGACCAGCCAAGGGCCGACCGGGCCGAAGGTGTCGCAGCCCTTGCCCTTGTCCCAGGTACCGCCGCGCTCGAGTTGGTACTCGCGCTCCGACACGTCGTTGACCACGCAGTAGCCGGCCACGTGCTGCAGGGCATGCGCTTCGCTGACGTAGCGCGCGGTGCTGCCGATGACGACGCCGAGCTCGACCTCCCAGTCGGTCTTGACCGAACCCTGCGGCAGTACGACCGGATCGTTGCAGCCGATCATCGTGCTCGTGTGCTTGGTGAACAGCACCGGTTCGGCCGGCACCGGCAGGCCCGATTCGGCAGCATGGTCGGCGTAGTTGAGGCCGACGCAGATGAACTTGCGGCAACCTGACCACGGCACGCCAATGCGGCCCGCGGGCACCACTGGCAGCGCCGCCGGATCGAGCGCGCGCAGCGCGGACAGGCCGGTGGGCGTCAGCGTCGCGGCGCTGATGTCGGGCAGCACGCCCGAGAGGTCGCGCCACTGGCCGCGCGCGTCGAGCAATGCGGGTTTTTCGTGGCCCTTGGGGCCGATGCGGGTGAGCTTCATACAATCGCTTGTCAGAGGGGTTAGTTGGACCAGCCGCCGTCGATGACCTGGGCGGTGCCGGTGGTGAACGCGGATTCGTCGGAGGCGAGGTACACCGCGAGCGCGGCGATCTCCTCCGCGCGGCCGATGCGGCCCATCGGCTGGCGCGCGATGAAGGCAGCTTCGACCTGCGCGAGCGTCTGTCCGCCGGCCGCGGCCTGCCCCTCGATGCGCTGGCGCAGGCTGGGCGACTCGACCGTGCCGGGGCAGATGGCGTTGCAGCGGATGCCGCGCGTGATGTAGTCGGCGGCGACTGCCTTCGTCATGCCAATCACCGCGGCCTTGGTCGCGCCGTAGACGAAGCGGTTCGACGCGCCCTTGATGCTCGAGGCGACCGAGGCCATGTTGATGATCGAACCGCCGCCGCGCTCAAGCATGCCGGGCAGGAAGGCGCGCATCGTGCGGTACATCGAACGCACGTTGAGGTCTAACGAGAACTCGAACGCCGCCTCGTTGCAGTCGAGCAACGCACCGTGGTGCACGTAGCCGGCGCCGTTGAACAGCACGTCGATAGGGCCGACGGCGCTCGCGGTGGCCGCGATCGCGGCGGCGTCGCGCACGTCGAGCCGCCGCACCTCGACGCGCTCCTCGGCCGCCAAGTGCTCGAGCAGGGCGTCGTCGATGTCGGTGGCGATCACTCGCGCGCCTTCTCGGGCGTAGGCCAGCGCGGTGGCGCGGCCGATGCCCTGGCCGGCGGCGGTGACGAAGGCGATCTTGCCGTCCAGTCGTGGGGTCATGGGAGGTCTCTCGTCGGTCAATGAAGGGTGTGGCGAGCGACGCTGCGCCGCTCGATCTCGGACCAGCGCCAGGCTATGCCCAGGCCGGGCGCCGTGGGCGGCAGGGCATGGCCGTTCTCGATGCGCAGCCGGCTGTCGACGATGGCGTCGAGCTGCGGGATGTATTCGACCCAGGCGGCGTTTGGTACCGCCGCGCACAGCGAGACATGCAACTCCATCAGGAAGTGCGGGCACACCGGCAGGTTGAACGCCTCGGCCATGTGCGCCACCTTCAGCCACGGGGTGATGCCCCCGACGCGCGCCACATCGACCTGCACGACCGCGCACGCGCCTTGCTGAACGTAGGCAGCGAACTGCCCGGGCGAATACAGGGACTCGCCGACCGCGATCGGCACGGGGCTGGCGCCCGCCAGCCGGGCGTGCCCGGCGATGTCTTCGGCCGGCAGCGGCTCCTCGAACCAGGCGAGGTCGAGCTCGGCATAGGCAGTGGCGCGGCGCACGGCCTCACCGACCGAGAAGCGCTGGTTGGCATCGACCATCATCTCGAAACCCGGCCCCACCGCCTCGCGCACGGCGCGCAGCCGCGCCAGGTCTTCGGCCAGTCGAGGTTTGCCGACCTTGATCTTCGCGCCGAGGAAGCCGGCCTCGCGCGCCGCCACGGCCTCGCGCGCCAGGTCGTCGACGCCCAGGTGCAGCCAGCCGCCCTCGGTGGTGTACAGCGGCACGCGCGGCTGCGCGCCGCCGGCGGCCAACCACAACGGCTGCCCGTCGCGATGGCAGCGCCAGTCCCACAGCGCGGTGTCGATCGCCGCGAGCGCCAGGCTGGTGATCGCGCCGACGCTGGTGGCATGGGTGGCGAACAGCAGGTCGCGCCAAATCGCCTCGACCTGCAGCGGTTCGCGGCCGATCAGCCGCGGCGCGAGTTGGTCGCGCAGCAGCGCCATCACCGACGAGCCGCCAGTACCAATGGTGTAGCTGTAGCCCACGCCTTCGGAGCCGTCGCTGCAGCGCACGCGAACCAGCGGCGTCTCCTGCGTGACGAAGGACTGAATGGCGTCGCTGCGTGGCACCGGTGGCGGCAGGTCCACCTGGTACAGCTCGACCGCGGTGATGCGTGGCGCGCCGCTCACTTGACCATCCCCAGATGATGCGGCAGCCACATCGTGATTTGGGGCACGTAGGTGATCGCGATCAGCGCCACCAGCAGCGGCGCCAGCCACGGCAGGATTGCCATCGTCGTCCGCTCGACAGACAGCCTCGAGATGCGCGCCAGTACGAACAGCACCATGCCCAGCGGCGGATGCAACAGGCCAACCATCAGGTTGAGCGTCATGATCAACCCGAAGTGGATCGGGTCGATGCCCAGCTTGAGCACGATCGGCAGCAGGATCGGCACCAGGATCGTGATCGCCGCGATGGTGTCGATGAAGCAGCCGACGAACAGGATCAGCAGATTGGCCAGCAGCAGGAACACCCACTTGTTGCTGGTCACCGAGAGGATCCAGTCCGCGAGGATCTGCGCCGCCTGCGTGGTCGTCAGCAGCCAGGCGAAGATCGATGCCGCGGTGACGATGAACAGCACCGACGCCGTGGTCTCTATCGTCTCGAAGGTGGCCTGCGCCAGCGTCCTCAGCGTCATCGAGCGGTAGCGCACCAGGCCGAGGAACAGCGCCCAGATCACCGCCGCCACCGCCGCTTCGGTGGGCGTGAACCAACCCATCGTCATGCCCCCGATCAGGATCACCGGCGCCATGAGCGCCATCACGGCCGAGAAGCTGAAGGCCCAGTCCAATGCCAGCAGAACCGCGAACGCGATGCCCGTTGCCAGGTTGGCCGAGACGCCGGCGCGCGTCATCAGCCACACCGCCATCGGGAACGCGAGCACGAGCCCGATCTCGAGCGCGGCCTCGCCGAGGCGCTTCCAGTTGAACGGCGTGTCGCCGCCCCAGCCGTTGCGGCGCGCGAAGTACGCCACCGTGAACATCATCAGCAGCGTCATAAAGATGCCGGGCACGATGCCGGCGACGAACAGCGCGCCGATCGAGACGTTGGCCATCATGCCGTAAATCACGAACGGCAGTGACGGTGGGATGATCGGTCCCAGCGTCGCCGACGCGGCGGTGACGCCGACCGAGAACTCGGTGCTGTAGCCGTGGTCCTTCATCGCCTTGATCTCAATCGAGCCGAGGCCCGCGGCGTCGGCGATTGCGGTGCCGGACATGCCGGAGAAGATCACCGAGCCGATGATATTCACCTGTCCGAGGCCGCCCTTCATCCAGCCCACCAGCGCGACCGCGAAGTTGTAGATGCGTGCGGTGATGCCGGCGATATTCATCAGGTTGCCGGCGAGGATGAAGAACGGCACCGCGAGCAGCGGGAACGACTCGATGCCGGCGATCATGCGTTGCGCGACCACGATGTCGGGCACGCTGCCCGAGACGAGGATATAGAGCAACGAGGCGCCCGCCATGGCCACTGCCACCGGCAGGCCGAACAGCATAAGCGCGAGGAAGCTACCAATGAGCAGTGCCATGTGGGGTCTCTTTCGAAGTCAGTCCGCGGCCTCGAAGGCCTCGGGCCTTTCAAGGATGGAATAGCCGCGCCGCCAGTTCTCGACCGCGACCTGTATGGCGCGCAGCGCCATTAGCGCGAAGCCGGCGAACGCGAGCCAGTAGACATTGCTCTTGTTCCAGGCGATCGTCGTCATTGGCTCGTTGTCAACCGCCAGCGCGTAGCGGGCGACCAGCCAACTCGCGTAAGCGAAGAAGGCGATCGCCAGCGCGTCCATCGCGGTCGCCAAGGCGCGGCCGAGCGACGCGGGCAGGTAGCGGTAGAGGATGTTCACGTGGATGTGCCGGCGACGGCGCACGCACATCGACGCGCCGATGAAGACCACAGGGATCAGGCAGTACACCGCGAGCTCCTCGGTCCACGCGAACGAGTCGTTGAGCGCGTAGCGTGTGAAGAACTGCAGGAACACGAAGGCTGTCATCAGCCAGAAGAAGCCGAGGCAAATCCAGTCCTCGACGCCGTAGCGCGACAGATGGGTCTCGTGGCGGTCGGCCTCGGCGAAGCTCTTGACCAGTTCCTCGGGCGCGACTTCGGCGTGGGCGTGGGCGGGCTGATCGCCGGTCGGCAGACCCAGATGCAGTGACGGTTGTGCGGACATGAGGCGGTCTCGGTGGGGCCGCGCGCGGGCGATGCCGGACGCACGCAGCCGGGGCTTCACTTGATGGCCTGGATGCGGTCCCAGTCCGCCTTCTGGTAGCCGAACTGCTCGAACGGCACCGACTTGAGCACGGTGTCCCGGTACTCGGCGGTGTTGACCTCGGTGACGGTGAGGTTCTTGTCGCGGAACACCTTCATCAGTTCCTTCTCGCGCGCGGCGATCTCCATTGACGCCTTGGCGGCGGCCTCCTGCGCCACCTCGGTGAACATCTTGCGGTCGGCGTCGGGCAGCTTCTTCCACAGCCCGCCGGCAACGATGGTGTTCAGGTGGTCGACGATGTGGCCGGTGAGCACAATGTGCTTCTGCACCTCGTAGAACTTCTTCGCCTCGATCGTCGTCAGCGGGTTTTCCTGCGCCTCGACGGTGCCGTTCTGCAATGCCAGGTACACCTCCGCGAAGGCGATCGGCGTGGTATTGGCGCCGCAGGCGCGGGGCATCGCGAGGTAGGCCGGCACGTCGGGCACACGCATCTTCAGGCCCTTCATGTCGGCGCACTTGGCGAGCGGCCGGTTGCTGCTGGTCTGGCGCGTGCCGTAGTAGGTGGTGGCGATGATCGGGTTGCCCGACTTCTGCTCGTAGCCGGCGGTGAGCTCCTTGTAGATGTCGCTCTTGGTGTAGGCCAGCAGGTGATCGACGCTGCGGAAGGTGTACGGGTAGTAGGTGACGCCGATGCGCGGGAAGGACTTGGCCGCGAAGCTCGAGCCCGAAATGATGACGTCCACCGTGCCGAGCGACAGGCCCTGGTTGAGGTCGTTCTCCTTGCCGAGTTGCGAGGCCGGGAACACGTCGATCTGGTAGCGGCCGCTGCTGCGCTTCTTGATCTCCTCCGACGCCCACACCGACCATTTGTGGAATGGCTCCGAGGTCTCGTAGACATGGGCCCACTTGAGCTTGGTCTGCGCCAGCGACGGGCCGGCCGCGAGGGCGCCGGTGGCCAGCGCCATGGCGGCGAGCAGGGTCTTGAGGGTGCTTGGCTTCATCGATGTCTCCTTGGGAGGTTGCGGGATGCGGACGCGGCCGTTCAGTCGGCCACCAGTTGAACCTTGGTGCTGCGCGAGCGATCGAGCGCGAGCTCGAACGCCTGCTGTGCCTGCGCGAGCGGCAGCTGCGCGCTGATCAGCGGCCTTACGTCGGCGCGACGCGTGCGAATGGCCTGCACGGCCCAGTCGAACTCGACGTCGGCGCGGAAGGCGCCCGCGTAGTCGAGTTCGCGCACCATCACGGCGTTGGCCGGGAACGGCACTTCGGCGGGCAGCGTGCCGACCTGCACGACGCGCCCGCCGCGCTTCACCGCGGCCAGGCAGGTGGCAAGCGCGGCGGCGCTGCCGGCAGCCTCGATCGCGACGTCGGCCAGATCGGTCAGCGCGGCGTTGTCGGTCGCGTCGCCGCGCAGCGTGCGGTCGGCGCCGACGCGGCGCGCCATTTCGAGCGGGCGGTCGGCGATGTCGCAGGCGACCACCTCGGCCGCGCCCGCCAGTCGCGCGGCGATCACGCACATGCAGCCGATGGTGCCGCCGCCGGTGATGAGCACCGTCTTGCCGAGCAGTTCGCCGGCGCGGCGCGCGGCATGCAGGCCGACCGACAGCGGCTCGGCGCAGGCGATCTCGCCCAGCGACACGTCCTCGTCGATCGGCGTGAGCTGGCGCTCGCCGAGCACGAAGCGCTCGCGGAACATGCCCTGCGCATGCGGGAACACGCTCGCGCTGCCGAGGAAGAACATGTGCCGGCACAGGTTCGAGCGGCCGGCGCGGCAGTAGTCGCAATGGCCGCAGGGATGTGAGGGGTTGATCGCGACCTTCTGGCCCGGCTGCACGCGGCTCACCTCGGACCCGACGCGCTCGACCACACCCGAGGCCTCGTGTCCCGGCACGAGAGGCTCCCGGATCGTGAAGGCGCCGGCGCGGCCTTCGCGGTAGTAATGCAGATCGGAGCCGCAGATGCCTCCGGCACCCAGGCGCAGTTGCACGTCGTGCGGCCCCAGCGGGGCGGGCTCGCATGCGTCGAGCCGCAGGTCGAGCGGGGCGTGGAGCGTGCAGGCGAGGGACATCTGGCGCGTTCCTTTCAGTGTGCGGCCGGCTCGGTTTCGGCCGGCTGCAACCAGGCGGCGGCGAAGCGGTCGTGCGAGCGCTGCAGGTGCTGGTGCATTGCGGCGCGTGCGCGCACCGGGTCATGCGCCGCGATCGCTGCGATCACCGCTTTGTGCTCGGTCACCGCGGCGCGCCAGCTCGGTTCGTTTTCGAAGTGCGATCCGAGCTGTTCGAACAGCGGGTTGTTGCGTTCGTCGAACAGGTCACTCACCACTTTCAGCAGCGGCGCGTTGTCGGCCGCCTCGGCGATGCGCAGGTGGAACAGGCGGTCGCCGCGGATCGGCATCTCGCCGCGCACGATGTCCTGCTCCATCACCGCGATCGACTCTCGCAGGCCGTCGACCTGCGCCGCGTTCATCACACGCGCCGCGTTCGAGGCCAGCTCGCACTCGATGATCTGGCGCGCCCGGATGATCTCGAACGGCCCGAACGCGTTGTCGACGCTGCGGGCCGTGGGCGCCGCCTCCCGTGCGAGCACGTAGATACCCGAGCCGACCCGCACTTCGACCAGCCCCTCGACCTCGAGCGCGATCAGCGCCTCGCGCACCGAGGGCCGCGACACGCCGAACTGCGCCGCGAGATCGCGCTCGGCGGGCAGCGTCGAGCCGACCGGGAATTCGCCGTTCTTGATCAGCGCGCGCAGCTGGTCGGCGATCTGGCGGTACAGCCGCCGCGGTTCGATACTCTGGATCGGCATGGCTCAGACCTCCACCAGGGCCTTGATGACGCCGGCAGCCGGGTCCATCAGTTCGGCAAAACGCGTCGGCACCTCGTCGAACGGCAGCCGATGCGTGGCCAGCGCCGCCGTCGGGATGCGACCCGCGCGCATCTCGCGCAGCACGCGCTCGAAGTCCTCGGGCGCGGCGTTGCGGCTGGCGAGCAGCGTGGTCTCGCGCTTGTGGAACTCGGGGTCGCTGAACCGGATGTCGCTGGAGACGATCGAGACCAGCACGAAGCTGCCGCCATGCGCGACGAAGCTGAAGCCCCGCTCCATCGCGCGCGGGTTGCCCGTGGCGTCGAACACCAGGTCGAAGAACTCGCCGTTCGTGCGCGCCCCGAGCTGTGCCAGATCGTCGTCGCCGATCCGCACAGTCGCCGCGCCGAACCGCTCGCGGCAGAACGCGAGGCGGTCTTCCCGCAGATCGAGCACCGTCAGCTCGGCGCCGTCCAGGCGCGCGAAGATCGCGGCGGCGATGCCGATCGGCCCGGCGCCGACCACCAGCGCGCGCTGGCCGGCGCGCACCCGGGCGCGCCGCACCGCGTGCGCGCCGATGGCCAGGAACTCGATCATCGCGGCCTCGTCGAGGCTGATGCCGTCGGCCTTGCAGACGAAGCGCTGCGGCGCAGCCACGGTCTCGGCCAGCGCGCCGTCCGTATGCACGCCGAGCACGCGGATGTGCACGCAGCAGTTGGGCTTGCCGCGGCGGCAGGCGATGCAGTGGCCGCACGACAGGTACGGCATCACGTACACGGGATCGCCGGCCGCGAGAGCACTGCCGGATGGCGCCTCGATCACCTCGCCCGAGAACTCATGGCCTATCACCCGCGGGTAGCTGAGGTACGGCTGGCTGCCGGCGTAGATGTGCAGGTCAGTGCCGCACACGCCGACGCGGCGCACGCGCACAAGCACGTCGTCGGCGCCGCGCACAGGGGCTGGCCGATGCTGCAGCGAGAGCATGCCGGGGCGGTCGCAAACGATGGTCTTCATGATGGTCAAACGGACAAGTGGTAAGGCCAATTGACCAGAAGCTTAAGTGGACCGAAGTGGCCACGCAAATAGGGATAACCCTAGCGCTGCCCTTGCCCCACAAATCTCAACCGACCATTAGGTCTTTCAGTGCATAGCCCTCGCACATCGCCTGCAGCCGCACGTAGCCCTGCCACAGCACTTGGTGGCCTGGAGGCGGATCCTTTGGG
>Ga0187892_10000385_pt1 | contig 116040 bp, 88 predicted proteins | sample MA1701073metaG_FD_139345 | JGI IMG/M metagenome (GOLD analysis project Ga0187892, IMG submission 139345) | Bio-ooze microbial communities from a basaltic lava cave in the Kipuka Kanohina Cave System on the Island of Hawaii, USA - MA170107-3 metaG ... | reverse complement strand
TCGATAGCGACGGCAACGGCGTGATCGGCGGCACGGACTTCGCCGCGTTCCGCGCCCAGTTCGGCCTGAAGCCCGGTCCGTCGCTCAATCCGCTGCGCAAGCCGGCTCTGTGCCGGGCCTTCTGAGCTCGCGGGCGAGGCATCGCCACCCGCCGCGGGGGGGAGCAGGCTGATCGTTCTCGGGGGCCCGGGCGCCGGACGCGCCCGGGCCCCTGCGGTTTTCGGCGGGCGCGGCAGGCCGGCTCCGAGCCCGGCGCCAGGAGGTGGATCCGCCAGCGCCGCCGGCCGCCCGGGTGCGAACTTCGCCCCGACCTGGCCGCGGCGCCGCCCCGCAGCCCGTCGGCGCGCCACGAGGCTGCGACCCGCGGGCATGCGGCTTGCTCTCCCCGGGCCCGGCGGGGGATGGGGAGGCACCGCATGCGATCGCTTCGCTCGATCCTCTGGGTGGGCCGAGGCCGCCACTTCGCCGCCGACCTCGCCGGCCGCGCCCCGCTCCTCGACATCGTCTGGGAGTGCGAGGCCGGCTCCGCCGCCGCGCTCCCCCTCGAGCGCTTCGAGGCGGTGGTCCTCGACGCCGAGAGCGCGGCCCAGGGCCTCTCCGGCCTGCGCACCCTCGGGGCCGGCGCGGGGGCCCCGCCGGTCCTGGTGCGCATCGCCGGGGGCGAGGCCGCGGGCGACGCGCGGCTCCGGGCCGCCGGCGCCGCCGACGTGCTCACCCGCCCTGCCGAGCCCGCAGGAGCCGATGGCGAGGAGCTCCTGCGCCGGCTCGACGCCCTCGCGGCGCGCGCCGCGGGGCGCCTCCCGGCCGCCGCGGAGCCCGGAGCGCGGCCCGCCGGCAGCCTCCCCGGGATGGTGGGCACGAGCCCCGCCATCCAGGAGGTCTTCGCCCTCGTGGCCTGCGCCGCGCGCTCGAACGCGAGCGTGCTCCTGGCCGGCGAGACCGGGACCGGCAAGGAGCTCCTGGCGCGCGCCCTCCACCGGAGCTCCGGGCGGCACCCGGGGCCCTTCGTGGCCGTGAACTGCGCCGCCCTCCCCGAGACCCTCCTCGAGAGCGAGCTCTTCGGGTACCGGCGCGGCGCCTTCACGGGCGCCGACCGCGACAAGCCGGGCCTCTTCGAGGAGGCCCACGGCGGCACCCTCTTCCTGGACGAGGTGGGCGAGACGCCGGCCCCCCTCCAGGCGAAGCTCTTGCGGGCGCTCCAGGAGCGCGAGGTGCGCCCGCTCGGGAGCACGCGCAGCCGTCCGGTGGACGTCCGCCTCGTCACCGCCTCGAACCGCGACCTCTGGCGCGAGGCCACCCGCGGCGGTTTCCGCCTGGACCTCTACTACCGGCTCGCGGTCTTCCCGATCCGCGTCCCCCCGCTGCGCGAGCGCGCGGCCGACGTGCTGCCCCTGGCCAGGCACTTCCTGGCGGGGCTCGCCCGCCGCGACGGAGGGGGGCCCGGGGCGCTCTCGGAGGAGGCGGCGCAGCTGCTCCTCGCCCATGCCTGGCCCGGGAACGTCCGGGAGCTGGAGAACGAGGTGGAGCGCGCCCGGGCGCTGGCGGGGCCGCAGGCGGAGCTCCGCCCCGAGCACTTCTCGGAGCGGCTGCGCGAAGGCGCGCCCGCCGCCCTCGAGGCGGGAGTGGAGCCGGGCGAGTCGCTGCGCGAGGCCCTCGACCGCGTGGAGGCCTGGATGATCCGGCGCGCCCTGGCCGCCCACCAGGGGCGCCGCGCCGCGACCGCGCGATGCCTGCGCCTCACCCGCGAGGGCCTCTACAAGAAGATGAAGCGCCTCGGGATCGGCTGAGGCGCGGCGCGGGCTTCGCGCCCGCCGGGCCCCGCGAGGAGCTCCTCGAGCGTCGAGACGCGGCGGCGCGGAACGCGCTCGAGGGCCGGGGCCAGGGCCTCGAGACCCGGCGCCAGGAGGTGCACCTCGCGGCCGTGGCGCCGCAGCGCGGGGGGCGCGGCCAGGCCGGCCCGGGCCGCCGCCGCGGCTGCGATCCCTGCGTAGGCGACCTCGAACTCGCGCGCGTCGGCCTCCGAGTCCCAGGCGGTGATCCAGGCGAAGGCGCGCTCCCCGCCGCAGCGCGCCGCCAGGTAGCGATCGCCGTCCCAGCCCTCCCAGGCGGCCGGGTCGGGCCGCCGGCCCAGGTCGCGCAGCAGGACCGAGAGGCCGAGCTCACCGGCCCCGTTCTCGTAGACCGGCGTGCAGCCCTCGGGCAGCGCCTCGCGCAGCGGGCCGAGGTCGAAGGCCAGGAAGGGCTCGCGGCGCCGCTCCGGGTGGAGCAGCTGCTCCGTCGAGGCGGGCGGCGCGTCGAGCAGGTCGCGCCACTCGGCCCAGGCCAGCCGGTAGCCCGCCGTGTAGGGCAGCACGAGCGTGAGCCGGATCAGCGCCGGCGCCTGGGCGAGGGCGCGGCTGCGGCCCCCGGGATCCTCCTCGAGCATGCTGCGCCCGAACTCCTCGGGATCGGGCAGCACGCCCAGCGCCTCGAAGCCGAAGCGCACCGCGTCACCCTCGAGGGCGGCGCTCGTGGCCCAGGCGGCGTCGTCCTGGGCGTGGAACTTCACGGCCTCGAAGAGAGCCGGGTACTGCTGGTGCTGGAGCAGGTGGACGAGCTCGTGGGTGACCACCACCTCGCCGGTCAGGTCGCGCCGCGCCAGGCCCGAGAGCAGCCGGATCGAGAGGGGGACGGGCGCGTCCTCCACCAGATAGAAGACGCGCTCGCGGGGGTGGTAGAAGCCAGCGACCTCGGCGGCGTGGACGGCCAGCAGCTCCTGCAGGAGGTCGCGCTCGGGCGGCCAGAGGCCGACGCTGCCGAGCGCGTCCTCGTAGCGGGCGAGCTCGTCGGCAGACCACTCCTCCGCGATGACGCGGGCCACGATCTCCCGGCTCTCCGCCTGGCCCACGACCCGCGCGTCCACGGGGCCGCGGGGCTCGATGCCGCGCGCGCGGCTCGTGCGCTGGAGCAGGTCCGCGAAGGGCTCGGCCCGGATCGCACCCCCGGCCACCAGCGAGTAGCTGCAGCCGGCCAGGGACGCCAGGGACAGCAGGGCCGGAAGCAGCAGGAGGGCTCCGGCGGCGGGTCGCCCCGGTTGGCTCATGGGAGCTCGGCCCGCAGGAACGCGAGCAGCGCCTCCCATCCCTCGGCGGCGGCGCGGGCGTCGAAGGCCTCCGGCCGGGTGGGATCCATGAAGGCGTGGCCCGCGCCGGGCAGGGTCCGCCAGCGGACGCGGGCTCCGGCGGCCTCGAGGGCGGCGCAGCGCTGGCGCGCGCGCAGCGGTGGGAGGATCTCGTCGCGCTCGCCCGAGATCCCCAGGACGGCGGCCTCGCGAGGCGCGCTCGCCAGCTCCGGCTGCGGCAGGACGCCGTAGAAGTCCACGGCGGCGCCGACGCGGTGGCTGCGCTCCGCGGCGAGGAGCGCGATCTCGCCGCCGAGGTCGAACCCCAGCGCCCCGATCCGGGGGCCCTCGGTGGCCTCGCAGCTCAAGAGCTCGGTCACGGCGGCGTCGAGGTCCTCGCCCACCGGCCCGAGATCGAGCTCCGCCGCCAGGCGCATTGCCTCCGCCGCGTCCGCGGCGCGGCGCCCCCGGTAGAGATCCGGGGCCAGGGCCGCGAAGCCCTCGCGCGCCAGCCGGTCGCAGGCGTCGCGCGGGAAATCCCCGAGGCCCGAGGCCCCGTGGAGCACCAGCACGCCGCGCCCGCGGCCCGAGGCCGGGAGCGCCCGGTAGCCCCGCCGGCCCGCCGGCGGCGACCCCGCCGCCCCGAACTCGACGTCGCGGCCCGCGCGACCGCGCGCCATTCTCCCCCCTCCTCCCGGGCTCCCCCGCGATCCGCTGCGAGCCGGCAACATACCGGAGATCGCCGCGGCGCGAGCTCGCGCCCGGCGAAGCGACCGGGCCCATGGGCTCCACTACAATCCGGCGATGGCCGCGGAGCTCCCCGCCCGCTTTCCGCTCGAGCTCCCCGAGGTGCCGGGCGCCGTGCGCGCGGCGCTGGGTCGCCTCTCGGCGGCGGGCTTCGAGACCTTCCTGGTGGGGCGCTGCGTGCGCGACGCGCTGCGCGGCGAGCGCCTGCGCGACTTCGGCGCCGCGACCGGCGCGCCCCCGGAGCGGGTGCTCGAGCTCTTTCCCAGCGCCGTCCCGATCGGCGGTCCCTTCGGAACCGCCATGGTGCCCACCACCGCGGGTCCCCTGGACGTGACCCCGTTCCGGGCCGGCGGCTGCATCGAGGACGACCTCGCCCGCCGCGACCTCACCCTGGACGCCATGGCCTGGGACCCGGCGCGGGCGGAGCTCGTCGACCCCTTCGACGGCCGGGCGGACCTGGCGAAGGGCAGGCTCCGCGCGGTGGGATCGGCGGAGGAGAGGCTGGCCGAGGATCCCCTGCGCGCCCTCCGCGCCGCCCGCCTGTCGGCGATGCTCGGCTTCGAGGTGGAGGCCGCGCTCGAGGCGGCCATGGCCCGGGCGCGGGGGCTCCTGGCGCGGGTCGCCCACGAGCGGCTGCGCTCGGAGCTCGCGCGCCTGCTGCTCGGCCCCGAGGTGGAAGCCGCCCTCGCGCTCCTGCGGCGCACCGGGCTCGAGCAGGAGCTCGCGCCGGGAGCGCGGCCCGACGCCGCGCGGGTGGTGGCGGCGCTGCCGGCGGATCTCGAGCTCCGGCTCGCCGCCTGGCTGCGCGGCAGCGCGGCCGCGGGGGCCCTGCGGCGGCTGCACTTCGGGCGCGCCGCCTCGGAGCGCGTGCTGCGTCTCCTCGAGCTCCACCCCGTGGACCGGAGCGCGGAGCCCGGCTCCGAGGCGGGCCTGCGGCGCCTGCTCCGGCGCGCCGGCGACTCCCAGCTGCGCGGTCTCCTGGCGCTGCGCCGCGCCGAGCTCGCGGTCGCCTCCCCCGCCGAGGCGGCGGCGGTGGGCGCCCGTCTCGAGGCCCTCGAGGAGGCGCTGGCGCAGCTGCGCCGGACCCGCGAGCTCGCGGGGCGGCGCGGCGCCCTGGCCCTGGGCGGGGCGGAGGTGATGGCGATCCTCGGCTGCGGGCCGGGCCCGCTCGTGGGTCGGGCGCTGCGCTTCCTGGCCGAGCGCGTGGCCGAGGACCCGGAACGGAACGAGCCCGCGGCGCTCCGCGCGCTGCTGGTGCGCTTCGCGGCGGACGAGCCCGCGCCGCGCCGCGCCGGGGACCCGGGAGGAGAGCCGTGAGCGAGCTTCGGGTGGGGGTGATCGGCGCCGGCGTGATGGGGAGCGGGATCGCGCAGACCTGTGCCACCGCCGGCTTCGCGACCACCTGCACCGACGTGTCGCGAGACGCCCTGGAGCGCGCGCGCGAGGCGGTCCGCTCGGGGCGCTACGGCTTCGAGCGCGCCCTCGAGCGCGGAAAGCTCGGCCCCGAGCAGGCCGAGGCGGCCCTGGCGCGCCTCCGCTTCACGCCCACCTTCGAGGAGGCTGCGGCGGCCGATCTCCTGATCGAGTGCGTGCCCGAAGACCTGGCCCTCAAGATCGAGACCTTCCGCGCCCTCGACCGGTCGGCGCCCGCCGCGGCGATCCTGGCCTCCAACACCTCGGGCTTCCCGATCGCGGCGCTGGCGGCAGCGACCGCGCGACCCGGGCGCGTGATCGGCTGGCACTGGGCGTCGCCGCCCGTCGTCATGCGGCTCGCGGAGATCGTGGTCACCCCGAAGACGGACGCCGAGACCGTGCGCGTGGTGAGCGAGGCGGCGCGCGCCTGCGGCAAGAACCCGGTGGTGGTGAAGGACGCCCCCATGAGCTGGGGCTTCGTCGCCAACCGCGTCTACGGGGCCATGCTGCGCGAGGCCCAGCGGGTCGTGGCGGAGGGCGTCGCGAGCCCGGAGCAGGTGAATCAGCTGATGGTCGACTGCTTCCGCTGGCCCGTCGGCCCCTTCGCGATGATCCAGGGGGCGACCCGCGGCTGGGACTAGCGGCGCGGGGTGGGGCATGGGCGGCTTCCCGAACGGCCATTTCTACTCGCCGGTGATCGACCCGGAGGAGCTCCGGCGCCGGGCCGAGGAGATCTGGCCCGCCGGGCTGCGCGAGCTGCCCGGCGTGGACCTGGACCTCGCGGGCCAGCGCGCGCTCCTGGAGGCGCTGCGCCCCCTGGCCGCCGACTTCGACTACCCCGGGGGCCCGCGGGAGGAGGCCGAGCCGGCGGGCTTTCGCGATGGCAACGGGCTCTTCGAGGGACTCGACGCGCGCGTGTTCTTCTGCCTGCTGCGCCACCTCGCCCCCCGCCGTCTCCTCGAGGTGGGCAGCGGCTACTCCTCGCTGCTCGCCGCCGACGTCAACCGCCGCTTCCTGGGCCACGTGACCGAGATCGCCTGCATCGAGCCCCATCCCAGGGATTTCCTGGTCGCGGCGGAGCCCCTCGAGGTCCCCGCGCCGGCCCGGTTCCAGTCCGCTCCGCCGAGCGGGCTCGGCGCCTTTCCGCGCGGTGTGCGGCGGGTGACGCTCGCCCCCGTGCAGCAGGTGGGACTCGGGCCGTTCCTGGCCCTCCAGGCCGGCGACGTCCTCTTCATCGACAGCTCCCACGTCTCGAAGACCGGGAGCGACGTGAACTTCCTGTACCTGGAGGTGCTCCCGCGGCTCGCGCGCGGGGTCTGGATCCACGTCCACGACATCTTCCTCCCCCAGGAGTATCCGCGCGAATGGGTGCTCGGAGAGGAACGCTCCTGGAACGAGCAATACCTGGTCCAGGCGCTCCTGATGTACTCGCGCGGCTTCGCCGTCCGCTTCGGCAGCGCCTGTGCCCACCACCACTTCCCGGAGCTGGTGGAGTCGGTCTTCGGGAGCCGCCTGGGCGGCGGGAGCCTCTGGCTCGAGAAGCGGATCTGAGGACCGGGTGGGGCGTTTCCTCGCCGCGCCGCTCCTGCTCGGGGTCCTCTCGGTCGGCTTCTTCTGGAAGCTGGTGCTGACCCGGCAGTTCACCTGGGTCGACCACCCGGACGGCGTGAACCAGGTGATGCCCTGGCTCCAGTTCCAGGCGGCCCAGTGGCAGCAGGGCCGCTACCCGCTCTGGGATCCCCACCAGTGGGCGGGCCAGCCCCTGCTGGGTCTCGTGCAGCCCGGCGCGCTCTCCCCCCTCAACTGGCTCCTCTTCTCCCTGCCGCTCGGCGAGGACGGACTCCTGCGCGTCTCCACGCTGAACGGGTACTGGGTGCTGATCCACTTTCTCGCCGCCCTGTTCGGCTACTGGATGTGTCGCGACCAGAGGCTCTCCCGCGCGGCATCGCTCGTCGCGGGCTGCGCCTTCGGATTCGGCGGCACGCTGGGAACGACCTTCTGGCCCCACGTGGTCCAGTCGGCGATCTGGCTGCCGCTGGTCCTCCTGTTCTTCCTGCGCGTGGTGGAGGGGCGGCGCCCGGTCGCGAACGCGGCGCTCTCGGGCGCCTTCCTGGGGCTCCTGTTCCTGAGCGGGCACCACAACGTGCCGATCTTCGCGACGCTCGGGATGGCCGCGCTCTGGGGCTACCAGCTCCTCGCGCCGCCGCGCCCGCGCGGGGCGAGCGCCGTCCTCCCCTGCGCCGCCTTCTTCCTCTGCCTGGGCCTGATCGCCGCCGCCCAGATCCTCCCCTCCGTGGAGTTCGGGAGGCTCTCCTACCGCTGGGTCAACCTGCCCGAGCCGGTCACCTGGAGCCAGAGGGTTCCCTACGAGGTCCATGCCCGCTATTCGCTGGGCTCGACCTCGCTGCTGGGCATCCTGCTCCCCCACCAGCACCGGGGCTGGAGCCCCTTCGCGGGCTTCGTGGTCCTCTCCCTGGCCTTCCTCGGCGTCGCCACGAGCTGGCAGCAGCGCCCCGTGCGCATCCTGGGGAGCCTGGCGCTGGGCGGGCTCCTCTTCTCGCTCGGGTCCGACAGCCTCTACCACGGGGTCCTCTACGCGCTGGTCCCGGGCCTCGACAAGGCGCGCACCCCGGCCATGGCCAACGCGCTCCTCCAGCTCGGCCTGGCCGGCGCCGCCGCCTGGGGCGTGCAGCGGCTCTCCGCCCCCGGCGGCGCCCTGGCGCCCTGGGGGAGGCTCGTCGTTCGCGCGCTGGTCGCCTCCGGCGCCTTCCTCTTCGCGGCCCTCGCGATCCTGGTCACCGTGCGGGCCGAGACCGGCGAGGAGTACCGGAGCCTGGCGCTCTCGGCCCTGGTGGCGCTGCTGCTGGCGGGCCTGCTCGGCAGCTGGCTGCGTTCCCGGATCTCGAGCCAGAGCGCCGGCGTCGCGCTCGTGCTGCTCCTGCTCTTCGAGCTGAACCTCGTGACCAACGACCGCTACGCGACGATCGGCCGCCCGGGATCCGGACTCTCGAAGCTCCGCGAGAACCACGACATCGCCGCCTTCCTGCGCCAGAGGCCCGAGCCCGTCCGCGTCGAGGTGGATGCCGGCGAGATCCCCTACAACTTCGGCGACTGGTTCGGCATCGACCAGCTCGGAGGCGCCCTGGGGGGCCTGACCCAGGGCATCACCCGCATCCACGGCGAGACCCGCGCCCGGATGCTCCTCGCTGCGAACTACCACGTGGGCCGCGGCCCCATCCGGCCGGGGCAGACCGAGGTGTTCCAGGGCCGGAGCGGGCTCCGGGTGTTCCGCAACGAGGAGGCCTTTCCGCGCGTCTTTGCGGTCCACGAGGCGATCGCCCGGCCCGACGAGTCCTCCGTGCTCTCGGCCGTCGTGGACCCGGCGATCGACCTGCGGCGGAGCGTGCTCCTCGAGACCCGGACCCCGCCGCTCCTCGAGCGCTGCGAGGCGCCCGACGAGGTCCGCCTGAGCCACAGCGAGCCGGACCGGCTCGCGATCTCCGCCCGGCTGGGCTGCACGGGCATGGTGATCCTGGGCGACACCTGGTTCCCGGGCTGGGAAGCGACCGTGGATGGAGAGCCCGCGCCGATCCACAAGGCCTACGGGGTGATCCGGGGGGTCGTCGTCGGTCCCGGGGAGCACGAGATCCGCATGCAGTACCGACCCGGGAGCGTGCGCCTCGGCGCCGGCCTGGCGTGCCTGGGGCTCCTCGCCTGCGCCGCGTTCCAGCTCCCGCTGCCGCGCAGGACCGGAGGGGCCGCTCAGCCGGGAGGGCCGTCGATCGCGTAGAGCCGCGTGCCGCCGCGCTCGGCCAGCAGGCGGATGCCCCACTGCCGGCTCTTCAGCCGGAGATCCTCGGCGATCGGATCGTGCGGGGCCGCCAGGAGGTAGCGGACGCCGCGCGCGCGAAACTCCTCCAGGGCCGCGCGCCGCAGCCCTCCCGCAGCGGGAAGGTCGCTCGCCCGCGGCTCGTCGTCGAGCAGCGCCCAATCGCCCCTCTCGCGCCGGCCGTAGAGCCGAACGCGGCCCCCATCCCGGCCCTTCAGGGTCTCGACCAGCGCCCCATCCACCCGGCGCTCGGCGCCGAGGTCGACCTCCAGGAACATGCCCGGGGAGAGGGCCTGCCAGGACCTCCAGCGCGTGACCGGGCTGTTGTCGAAGGCGAGCTGCACGTCCCACGGATTGGGATCCGCGCGCAGCCGCCACTCGGGGGAGCGCAAGAGCTCCCGCTCCCCGCGCAGGATGCGCCACTCCGCGACGCTCCACTGCTCCCGGTCTCCCTCCCCGGTCTGGACCAGGCGCAGCCCGCGCAGGGGGCGCTCTGCGAAGTCGAAGCGGAGCCCCTGCCGGGGCGCGGAGTCCGCGTGGAGGGCCGCGAAGAGGAACTCGGCCAGATTGGTGTTGAAGCCCGACTGGTAGGCGACCAGGATCTCGCGGCTGGTGTAGGCGTCCGCCGCGCCGCTGTAGCTGAAGACCTTCTCGCCGGGCGGGACGAACTCCTCCAGCATGCGCGCCACCACGTAGCCGGGATGGCGGGCGGCCAGGACCTCCGCCTCCGGCAGCCACCCCAGCGCCGCGGCCACGGGGATGCCCTCGAGCCTCCAGGCATGGGGAGCGCTGTAGAGACCCAGCACGCTCGGCCAGGAGAGGACGGCGTGGGCCAGGGCGAGCGCCGGGAGCCCCCCGCGGAAGGGCTGGAGCGCCAGGGCCAGCGCCAGGGAGAGGAGCGGGAGCGAGGGCAGCAGGAAGCGCGTGCCGATGTTGTTCGCGTAGGGCAGCGCGAAGACCGCCGCCGCCAGGAGCAGGCGTCGGCCCTCCCGGCGCCGCGTGGCCAGGAGCGCCAGGGGCGCGAGCACGAAGACGGGGCCGAGCAGGCCCCCCAGCCGGGCCCCGCGCACGGTGAGATCGAACGGCACCTCCCAGGCGCTCTTCGGGTCGCCGAAGCGGCGCATGCCCTCGACGTACTCCCGCTCGAAGGAGATCCGCACGTTCGGGTTCGGAAACAGGCGGTTCGCGAAGGGCGAGAGCGGGTTCCCGACCACGAGCCAGTTCTTCGCCAGCCAGGGCACCACCATCAGCGCGACGCAGGCGGCGAAGGTCGCCACCGGACGAAGCCAGCGCGTTCCGGGGCGCACCGCCTTCCCCAGCACGACGGCTCCGGCGTAGAGGAGCGCCGGTGCCGCCGTGTACTTCGCGGCCAGGCAGTAGCCGGCCAGGAGGCCCATCGGGACCAGGAGACCCTCCCGTCGCTCGGCGGACCAGATCCGGACCAGGGTGAAGGTGGCGAACACCACGCAGCTCACGGCCACGTCGTTGTAGGCCGAGCTGCCAGCCACGCCGACCACGGGCGAGCACAGGACCAGGAGGCCCGCGCAAAGGCCCGCCGAGGGAAGGCCGAAGCGGCGCCCGTAGCTCAGCACCAGGAGCGGCAGCGCGAGCGTGAAGCCCAGGTGCACCAGGGAGGCGGCGGAGTGCCGCCCGAAGGCGAAGGCGAACAGGTACAGCATCTCGACGCCCTGGGGCAGGTTGGCGTACATGTTCGTCGTGATGCGGCCGAGTCCGTGCTCGCGCAGGGTGCGGGCGACGAGGCCCAGGTGGTAGGTGCTGCCATCCGGGCTCATCTCGGGCGCCAGGGCGTTCATTCCGTAGAGGAAGGCGTAGGCGGAGAAGACGGCGCCCGCGAGCCACCGGGAGCCCCGTCCCAGCGCGGGGAAGGTCGGCGCCGAGCTCCGGCGGAAGGCCCCGCGGCGCCATCCGAGGAGCAGGATCGCCGCGCCGAGCCCCAGGAAGACGCCGGTCCGCGCGAGCTGCAGCGCGCAGAGCGCGAACACCAGGAGGTGGAGCAGGGAGGCGCCGCAGACGAGCCCCAGGAGGCGCTCCTCGTCGCGGTAGAGCCGCGCCCCGACGCGGCGGAGCAGCAGGCTTCCGAGCGCGCTGCAGCAGGCCAGGGTGAGGAGCGATCCGAAGAGGACGGCGACGGCGCGCGGCACTATTCCGTGAAGCCCGCGCCGACGAGCAGGAATCCCAGCCGGGCCCCGTCCTCCGGGGAGACCCAGACCTGGTCGACCTCGGCGGCCAGGACCACGGGCTCCCCGGCCTTCAGGAGCTCCGGGGGAACCGCTGCCTCGAAGCGCTTCGGCCCCGGCGCGTCGTAGCGGGCGCTCCCGACGGGCCTTCCCTCCACGAAGAACCGGACCGTGACGGGTCCGGTCTGCTCGAAGGTGACCTCGGCGATCACGAGGTCCACGAAGACCTTCTGCCCCCGGGTCTGCGCCAGCTGGAATCGCAGCTCCGGTCTCTCTCCCGTCCAGCGCCGGGGGGAGCCCGGATCGCCGGGCGGGATGCCGGCCACGATGTGCGAGTCCACCTCGGGCGAAGCCATCTGGACGCTGGGCCCGAGGGCCGGCGGCTCCGACCCGGGAGGCGCGCTGCGCTGGATCGGGGGCGGGACCCCCTCGAGCTCCGGCGAGCAGCCGTGCGCGGAGAGCAGCCAGGCGGCGCTGAGGGCGAGGCGAAGGAGCACGAGCCGACTCTAGGGCCGCCGCAGGCAGAACTCCGGCGTCCAGTGGCGGTAGACCACCGGCTCCTCGACCGGCTGCACCCGCGCAGCCGCCAGCAGGTGGGTCGGCTTGAACTCCCCCGCGTCGAGCTTCGCCAGGTCCAGGCGGGCCACCTCGTCGATGAAGCGCCGGTCCTCCTCGCGCTCCGGATCGAAATTGTGGCCGAAGGAGCGGTCGACGAAGACGTCGATCAGGTTACCGAAGGGCACGAAGACCTCGAAGTGGAAGTGCTCCATCAGAAGGGGAAGGATGTCCTGGGAGCGGATCCCCTCGTTCCCCTCCCGCGAGCAGTCCCAATCCTCGAACTCCTTCTCGAAGCGCCGGAGCTGCTGGTTCCACTTGTAGCGATCCGGCATCTGGCGCCACAGCTCCTGGACGGTGCCCAGGACCTCGGGCCAGCGCTGGTGCCCGTTCCGCCCGATCATGTCGCTGATCAGGAAGACCCCCTCGTTCCCGATCGCTCGGCGAACCTTGGCGAAGAGCGGCTCCAGCGCCACGATGTGGTGCAGCGAGTGGTGGGCGAGGCAGATCGCATAGGGCCGATCCACGGACCAGTGATCGATGTTGGTGCGGACGAACTCCAGCTGGTCCGCCACGTCCTCTGCGATGGCGAGGGCGCGACCGCGGGCGATCATGTGGGGGTTGAGCTCGAAGCAGCGGAAGCGGAAGTTCTGCGCGCCCCGGGCGCGCGCGGCCCGCGCGAGCCTCACCTCGAGGTCGCCGTTTCCGGAGCCGATGCTCGCGATCTCCACCAGCCCGCCCGGCTGAGTCCGACAGGCGGAGAGGATGTGGTCGAGGAAGAAGGCGTCGATGCCCTCGATCCCGCAGGCAGCGAGGACGGGGCGCAGGTACTTCTCGCTCCAGTAGTGATAGATCCGCGGGAGGTCGTGGACGTTCTCGACCGCCCGGTAGTGCTCGATCTCCTGCTCCAGCCGGCGACCGAGCTCGCCCTCTTCGCAAGCTTCCGGCAGGACCGCCCGCGGAGCCCGCGGGAAGCGGCGGCGCGGGGCGTCCTCGAGGCCCAGCAGCCGGGAGAGCACGGTCTCCGCCGCCTCGCGCGAGAAGCGCTTCTCGATGTTGGCGAGGCCGCCCCGGCGCAGCGTCTCCCAGACCTGCGCGTCCAGGTAGGCGCGCACGACGGCCGCCGCGAACGAATCCGGATCGTCGGCCAGGAGCAGATCCACGCCCGGCGTGGCACCGAGGCCCTCCGCGCCGATGGACGTGCTCACCACCGGCACGCCGTAGCTCATGCTGGTGTTGAGCTTGCCCTTGACCCCGGCTCCGAACCGGAGCGGAGCCACGGAGAGGCGACAGGCCTCGAAGCAGGGCTCGATGTCCAGCACGTGACCCGCGAAGCGGATCGTGTCGCTCGCCAGCGAGAGGAGCTCGGGGGAGGCGTCTGCGCCGATCACCGTGAGCACGACCCCCGGAAGCTCCTCCTGGACCCGCGGGTGGATCTCCCGCGCGTAGTACTCGAGCGCGTCCACGTTCGGCGGGTGCTCGAATCCCCCGATGAAGACGATGCCTTCGCGCGCCTCGAAGGGAGCCCCGGTGGGCTCGGGGACGTGGATGTTCGAGAGCACCTCCACCCGCGCCTCGGGAATCTCGGCCGCCAGCACCGCCCGCTCCTCCTCGCTCACCACGAGCACGGCGTCGGCGCCCCGGGCGAGCTCGAGCTCGGCGCGCTTGCGGTGCTCGAGCTCGCGACCGACGGCGGCGAGCCCCCGCAGCGCGGCCTCCCGGGCCTCCCGCAGGAAGTGCAGGTCGACGGTGTCGAAGACCAGGAGCGCCTTTCGGCAGTGCTTGCGCACGGCGTCGTAGGCGGTGCGCGCCGTGCCGAAGCGGGACAGGATCACGGCGTCGTAGCGGTCGCCCACCTCCCGCAGGTGCCGCTCCAGGGAGTCCGCGTGCGGCGCGTGGAGGCACTCGACGCCGAGCTGCTGGAGCGCCGCCGTGTAGCGCCCGGCGTGGGCGAGGTTCTCGGGAAGGAAGGTCACCCGGCAGGAGAGCTCGCGCAGGATCTGGAGCAGCCGGAACATCCGCAGGGAGCCCGAGTCGTGGTCCGGCATGGGCGTGCGCGCGTCGACCACGAGGACGCTGCGGTGCACCCCCCTTTCGCGGGCGAGCCAGGGGTCGGCGCCGTTGGGGAGCTGGTGCGCGAGATCGGCGGCCCACTTGCGGGCGAAGGCCTCCTGGTTCGCGACCTGGTGCCGCTTGACTCCCTGGGAGGGGTCCCGCCCCGAGCTCACTCCCTCGAAGTGCACCACCTCGGCGGCCGGCTGAAAGAGCACGCGCTGGCCGGCCGCCCGGACCGCGAAGCACAGGTCCGTGTCCTCGTAGTAGGCCGGCGCGTAGCGCGCGTCGAACATCCCGATCTCCAGGAAGAGGCTGCGGGGAACGAGCAGGCAGGCGGCGGAGCAGTAGTCGACCTCGCGCACGTAGCTGTACTCGGGCCGGTTCGGGTCCTGGGAGCGCCCGAAGTTCCAGCCGCTCCCGTCCCGCCAGACGATGCCGCCCGCCTCCTGGAGGGTCCCATCCGGGTACAGGAGCTTCCCGCCCACCGCGCCGACATCGGCGTGGTCGCGCAGCGCCGCGACGAGCGCCTCGAGCCAGCCGGGCCGGACCAGGGCATCGTTGTTGAGGAAGACCAGCAGCTCTCCGCGGGCCTCCCGGGCGCCCCAGTTGCAGGACGCGAGGAATCCCTCGCTCGCCGCCCGGCGCAGGACCCGCGCGTTGCGCACCAGCTTCGGCAGCTCGAGGGTCTCGTCCCTCGAGCCGTCGTCGACCACGATCACCTCGTAGGCGACCCCACCCGTGTGCTCGAGCACCGCTTCGAGGCAGGCGTGGGTGTACGAGAAGTGGTCGCGGGCCGGGATGATGACGGAGACCTCCGGGGCCGGAGCGGCCGGGAAGGCGATGAACCTCCACGGGCCGCCCGGGCGGAGCGCGGGATCGACTCCCGCCGGCGGCGCGATCCCCCGGCGCGCGGCGAGCTTCTGGCGCAGCTTGCGCACCACCGCCCGCAGCCCGCGCGTGCGCCAGAGGTACCAGGCATTGCGCAGCAGGCGGGCGTGGCGCCGCCGCGCGCCCCGCAGGCGTTCCGGGCCCGTGACGCGCAGGACGCGCCAGGCGGCTCGGAACGGGCCGCTCCAGCGCCAGAAGCGGCTCGCAAAGAGCTCGGTGGCGAACGCCTCGCGCTCCTCCAGCGCCTCGGAGAGGCGCCGGGCCCGCCCTTCGAGCTCGCCCCGGGCCGCAGCCTCGCGCGCCAGCGCCGCCTGCGCCGCGGCGAGCTCGCCCTCGCGCTCCTGCCCCCGGGCGCGCTCGGCCTCGAGCCGGGATCCGGCCTCGGTGAGCTGCGCCGAGCTGGCGCCGAGCTCTCTGCCCAGGAGGGCGAGCTCCGCCCTTCCCGCCGCCTCGCGCTCGCGGGCCGCCTGGAGCTCGCGCTCCTGCAGGGCCGCCGCCTGGCGCAGGGCCGCGAGCTCGGCGCTGCGCGCTTCGCCGACGGCCTGGGCGGAGGCGAGCTCGGCTCGCCGCGCCTGCGCCACCTGCTGAAGCGCGCCCACCTCACAGCGCCGCGCCTCGAGCTGCATCCCGACCAGCGCGAGCTCGCGCTCGCCCCCCTCGAGCCGCACGCGCAGCGCGGAGAGCTCGACCTCGCTGGCCGCGACGCGCTCGCGCGAAGCCAGGGCCTCCCGCGCACTCGACTCCGCCCGGGCGCGCAGCGCCGAGAGCTCCGCCTCGCGCTCGAGAAGGCTCGCGCGCGCCCCCGCGAGCTCTCCCGCTCGCAAGCCCAGGACCTCGCGCAGGGCCGCGAGCTCGGCCCCGCGCGCGAGGACCGCCTCGCGCAGGGCCGCCGCCTCGGAACCCTGGGCCTCGAGGCGCGCCGCCGCGGCCAGGGCCTCCCGCGCACTCGACTCCGCCTGGGCGCGCAGCGCCGAGAGCTCCGCCTCGCGCTCGAGAAGGCTCGCGCGCGCCCCCGCGAGCTCCCGGCCGGCGGTCTCCCCGACCCGGGCGAGCTCCTCCAGCCGGAGGCGGGCGCGGCGCTCGCGCCCGAGCTCCGCCCCGAAGAGGTGCTGGGCCGCGCGGAACTCGCGCCGCACGGCCGAGAGCCGCCGGGCCAGCGCGGGGGTCTCGCCCAGCTCGGCGGCGCGCCGCAGCTCCCCGTAGACGCTCCGCACCCAGCGCGAGAGGTCGGGCTCCCGGTCGAGGGATGCGTCCGCCACCCGCTCGTGGCGGAGCTCACCCGTGAGGAAGCCGTGGACGTCGGCGCGGGCCTCGGCCAGGGGGCGCGGCCAGGTGAGGCCCAGCCGCTGCGCGGCGACCCCGAGCGTCCGCTCCCAGTCCGCGAGGAGCTCGTCGTAGGCCAGGAAGGCCCGGGGCAGGCGCTGCGAGTGCTCGACGGCGGAGAGGTAGTGGTCCAGCCAGAGCGCCCAGGCCGTGGTCGGAGGGAGCCCGTCGCGGCGCTCGAGCGACTGCGCCACCTCGAGCGGGTTGCGCAGGATGAAGAGGCAGGAGGGGTTCGCCCCGAGCTCCTCGAGGGCGGAGCCCCAGAGCGGGAGCAGGCGGCAGAGGCGGGGATCCTTGACCATCCAGAGGGGCGAGCCGCCGAACTCGCGGCGGAGCAGGTCCGCGAGCTCGCGCCGGTACGGCACCACCTCCGAGCGCTGCCACCAGTCCTCGCCCAGGGGCCCCGGGTCGCACCATTCGGAGCCGAGGGCGCCGAGCAGGCGGTCGTGGAGGTCGACGACGGCGAGGCTCTCCCAGAATCCCCGCTCGTTCACCCCCGGCGCCGGCGGCATGAGATCGGAGCCGGCGTCGGCGCCCAGCAGATTCACGATGCGCGCCAGGGCCGAGGTGCCGCTGCGGTGCATCCCCAGCACGAGGACGGCGCGGCGCCCTTCCGCGCCGCCGCCCTTCGAGGTCGCGGCCCCGCCGCGCGCGCGGCGGCGCCGCCGGGCCCGGGCCGGCGCGGGGCTCATGGGCGGAAAATCTACCGCATCCCGTGCGGCCCCCCCACCCGCGCGAGCGCGGCGCGGGCGCATCTTCGGCCGCTTCGCGCGTGTGCTATCTCCGCCGGGAGCCCATGACCGGCCGAGCCGCTCTCCCCGTGGACCCCGCCGCGCGGCCCCCCCGGGCGGGCGGGGTGCTCTTCGGCTGCGTGGCCGAGGGAGATCCCCGCTACCTGGGCCAGGCGCTGCGCCTCCTGCAATCGCTGCGCTGGTTCGGCGGCCGGCAGGCCGGGGCCGCGTTCGCCGTGGGGCTGGTCGGCGAGGCGGATCCCGGCTTCGCCCGCGAGCTCGAGCGGCTCGGCGCCGAGCTCTGGCCGCTGCCCCGCTACAGCTCCCGCCACCCGCACTCGAATAAGCTCCAGCTCCCGCGCCAGGCAGCGGCCGAGGCCTTCGACGTGGTGGCGCTCCTGGACTGCGACACCCTCGTGGTGGACGACCCGACGCCCTTCCTCCACGGCGGCGGCCTGGGCGCCAAGATCGCCGACACCGCCAGCGTTCCCCTGCCGCTCCTCGAGGCGGTCTTCGCGCATTTCGGACGGTCGCTGCCGCCCGTGCGCCATGAGACCACGCTGGACCGGCAGCCGACCATCGCCTACTGCAATGCCGGGGTGCTGCTCTTCTCGCGCGAGGCGCGCGGGCGCCTGCTGCCGCGCTGGCTCGCGCACCACGACCGCCTGCTCGAGTGCCTCGAGCTGCTGGGAGACCGGGCGGTCTTCTGCGAGCAGGTGAGCCTGGCCCTCGCGCTCGGCGAGGAGCCGGAGCTCCTGCGCGAGCTCCCGCCCGAGATGAACTTCCCCATCCACCTGCCCCGCGAGATGGTGCCGCCGGAGCTGTTGGACGCCGATGCGCGAATCGTCCACTACCACTGGAAGCTGAGCGCCGGGAACGGGCTCCTCCAGGAGACCTACTTCCCGCGCGTGCAGAAGCGCCTCGCCGATTTCAACGAGCGCCTCGCCGAAGACTGGAGGCGCGACTTCTCGAATGCGCGCTTCTGGAACGAGCGCTACTTCACGAACCCGGAGCTCGGCTCGGGGCTCGGGTCCCGCGGAGCACCGCTCTTCTGGAAGCGCGCGCTGCTCGCCCGGCTCGTGGCCGAGCGGCGCCCGGCGTCGCTCCTCGACGTGGGCTGCGGAGACGGCGAGGCGACGGCGGAGCTCTCGGTCGAGCGCACCCTCGGCATCGACGTGTCCGAGCGGGCGATCGAGGTGGCCCGGAGCCGCTTCCCCCGGCGCCGCTTCGCGACGGGCGACTTCCTGGAGCTCGAGGTCGAGGACGCCGACTGCTGCCTGTGCCTCGACGTCCTGATCCACCAGGCGGATCCGGCCGCCTACCGCGCGCTCGTCGGGAAGCTCCTCCGGCACACCCGCCGCTTCGGGGTGGTCTCGGGCTACGAGCGCCCGCCGCAGCACGGAAGTGCGATCACCTTCTTCCACGAGCCGCTCACCCGAACGCTCGAGCGCTGCGGGGCCCACGCGGTGCAGCGCCTGGGGAGCTACCGCGAGACGGAGGTCCTGCTCTACACCGCGGACCCCCGCGAGCCCGGGCCCGGCGAGGTGCCCGTCGGCGACCGCCCGCTCTTCCTGGTGGGCTGCATGCGCAGCGGGACGACGCTCCTGGCCCAGCAGCTGGGAAGCCATCCGGAGGTCGTCTACTGCCCCTTCGAGCTCAAGGACCTCTGGTCGCGGGTCGGCGGCTGCGAGATGGCCTCGCCCCGCACCGGCGACGCGCACTGCCCCTCCCTCGGCGCCTCCGAGGCGAGCCCGCTCCGCGCCCGGGCCCTGCGGGCCGCGTTCCTGGAGAGCTACCAACGGCACGCCGCGGGCAAGCGCCCCGGCGCGCTCCTTCTCAACAAGAACCCGCACCTCTGCAACAAGCTGCCCTTCGCGCGGGCCCTCTTCCCGAGGGCCCGCTTCCTCGCCCTCACGCGCTCGCTCCCGGCGGTGGTCCACGGCCTGCGCGGGCTCTTCGCGTACGGCCTCGAGCGCCACGGCGTCGTCCACGTCTGGCCCGAGCGCGACGAGCGCGGGGGGCCGCGCTGCTGGCACTGCCACCCGCGGGCCGAGCTCCCGGCCGCCGCGCCGACGGCCCGCCGCTTCCCCGGCGGCGAGCTCGCCTTTCTCGCCGAGTACTGGTGGGAGAGCCAGGCCTCCCTCGAGGGCTTCGCCGCCGGGGCCGCTCCCGGGAGCGTGCTGCGCGTCGAGGCGGAGGATCTCCTGGCCGAGCCGCGCGATGGCCTGGCCCGGATCCAGGGCTGGCTCGGCGTGGACCTGGAAGAGCTCTCGGGCCCGGTCCTCGAGCCCGGGCGCGGCGTGGCCTGGCGCACCGCCCTGAGCCCGCGGGAGCAGGCCTTCCTGCGCGAATTCCTCGCCCGCTGCGACGCGGGCCAGCCCTTCCTGGCGCGCAGCCGGGCGGACCTGGCGCTTCCCGGTCTCTGAGAGGCGGCGTCAGGCGTCGCCGGGGTCGAGCGCGCGACAGCGGGCGCGCAGGTCCACGACCCCGTGGAAGGGCGGCGGCTCGCTCCCCGTCACGCGGAAGCGGCAGGCGGGGACGATCTTGTCGGCGAGAACCGCGCGGCCCTCTCCGAGCCGATCGACGAGGGAGACGGCGATGCTGTAGTCCTCGGGATAGAGCGGGCAGGAGAGCTCGAAGGCCGCCGCCACGAGGCCCGAGGGCCCGGGCTCGAGCTTGGCTCCGGCCCCGGCGCTGCTCACGCCGTAGACCACGTAGCCGCGCTGGTCCCGGACCTGGAAGAGGATCTCGGGGCTCCGCAGCGAGGGGGCGACGCGCGCCCGCACCAGCAGGCGCAGGCGCTCGTCGGGGCGGAAGGCGTCGCGCTCCCCGTCCCCCTCGCCCTCGAGGCGCACGCCGAGGAGCTCGCCGCCCCCGCTCCCGAAGCGGATCCCGTCGCGCAGGGCCCCCGGCTCGAGAGGGCCGCGGTCGGCGACCTCGAAGTCCGTGCCTCGCTGCCGATCGGCGAAGGTGTCGCGCAGGTAGCGCTCCCCCACCGGCTCGGGCGGGCCGATCTCCTGCACGCGCCCCTCGCGCAGGTAGAGCAGGCGATCGCACTGGTTGCGCAGCAGCATCATGTCGTGGGACACGAGGAGCAGCGTCGTGCCCCGCTCGCGCAGCTCGGCCAGCCGGGCCACGCACTTGTGCTGGAAGCCCACGTCGCCCACGGCGAGCGCCTCGTCCACCAGCAGGATCTCGGGATCCACGCAGATCGCGACGGAGAAGGCGAGCCGGGCCTGCATGCCGCTCGAGTAGCTCGCCAGGGGCTGATCGATGAACTCTCCGATGCCGGAGAAGCCCAGGATCTCGTCGAAGCGCGCGTCCACCTGCGCCCGCGAGAGCCCCAGGATCGCGGCGTTCAGGTAGACGTTCTGGCGACCGGTGAAGCGCGGGTCGAATCCGCTCCCGAGCTCGAGGATCGCGGAGACGCGGCGGTTCACCTGAAGGGAGCCGGTGGTCGGCTCGAGGGTACCGGCGACGATCTGGAGCAGGGTCGACTTGCCGGCGCCATTCGGCCCGATGATGCCGAACGCCTCCCCCACCCGGACGTCGACGCTGACGTCTCGGAGCGCCCAGAGCTCCCGATAGAAGCGGCGCCGCCCGCGCCAGAGGCCCTGCCAGAGGCGGTGCTGCGGCCTGGCGTAGAGCCGATAGGCCTTGCCCACTCCGCGCAGGGAGACCGCCCCGTCAGAGGACATCGGCAAAGCCCCGCCGCGTGCGGGCGAACCAGCCGAAGCCGAGCCAGGCGACTCCCCAGGCCGCGAGCCCGTGCAGCGCGAGGCGCGCCCAGTCGGGCGCATCCCCGAAGAGCAGGACGGCGCGAGCCTGCTCCACCGCGAAGGCGATGGGATTGAGGGCCAGGAGCCCCCGGTAGGGATCGGGCACGGCGCTCGCGGGGTAGAAGACGGGGCTCAGGAAGAGCGCCCCGGTGACGAAGATGCCCACGAGCGGGCCGATGTCGCGCAGGAAGACCCCGAGGGAGGCCAGGAACCAGCTGAGGCCCAGGGACAGCACCACGAGGGGGAGGATCACGAGGGGCGTGAGCAGCGCCGTCCAGGGCGGCAGCCCCCGAAGGAGCGCGTGGAAGAGCAGGAAGACCGCGAGGCTCACCGCCGTGCGGAAGAGCGCGGCCCCCATGGAGGCCCAGGGCAGGATCTCCAGGGGAAAGACGGACCGCTTCACGTAGCCCGCGTTCTGCAGGATCGTCGTATGCGCCCGCCCCACGCTGTCGGAGAAGATCCAGAAGACGCTGAGGCTCGCGAAGACGACCAGCGCGAACTCGGACGGCGCATCCAGCGAGCGTCCCCAGCGGACCCGGAGCACCACCCCGAAGGCGAAGCTGTAGACGCCGAGGAGCAGCAGCGGCGTGAGCACCAGCCAGAGGAGCCCCAGGAGCGCCCCGCGGTGCTCCGCGGCCAGCTCGCGCTTCACGAGCTCCCGCAGCAGGCCCCGGTGGACCCAGGCGCAGCGGAAGGGAGCGAGGAGTCCCGTCCGCCGCTCCCTACGGGATGTGCACCGGACCCGAGACCGGGACCGTCCAGGCCGAGCCCGGCGTCGCGACGACGCCGCTCGTCGGCAACGCCGAGAGGCCGCTCATGCGGTAGAGGTACAGGCGTCCGTTGCTCGTCTGGCGCACCACCACGTCCGTATTGCCGTCGGCGTCGAAGTCACCCACCGTGCCCACGGTCCAGCCCGCGGGGAGGAACTGCGCCCGGTTGAAGCTCCCGCTGTTGAGCACCGCGAGCCCGTTCTGGAGGTAGATGAAGCCGATCCCGGTGCTGGCCTCGACGATCAGGATGTCCGCCCCGCCGGCGCCGTCGAAGTTCCCCACGGCCCTGATCGCCCAGCCGGCCAGGACGCCGATGCCTCCCCCGCTTCCCGCCGGCGGGGCCCCGCCCGCGTTGAGGTAGTACTGGCGGGTGAGCCCCGCGCTGTCCCTGCTCAGGATGTCGTCCGTGGCGTCGCCGTTGAACCGCGCGAGGGCCACGATCGTCTCCGTGTTGCCGAGGGTCGGCCCGGCAAAGCCGGTGGCCACGACCGTGTTCTGGCGGAAGTCGAGCGTCAGCTGGTAGGTGAGCCCCGTCCCGGTCTGGAGCAGGAGCAGGTCGCAGAGCCCGTCTCCATTGAAGTCGCCCACGCCGGCGATCACCCAGCCGGCCGGGACCGAGGGCCCGGCTGTCGCGTCGATCACCGTCGTGCCGCTCATCTTGTAGAAGTAGGTGAGGCGCGTCACCGTGTTGTAGGTGATGAGGTCGGCCTGCCCGTCCCCGCTCACGTCCGCGATCGCCACCAGCTGCCAGTCATTGGAGGGCAGCAGCGGCCCGTTGCTGCTCGTGCTGAGGGGCGCGGTCCCGGGCGGATTCACGCTGGCGTTCATCAGGTACTGGAACAGCTGCCGCGTCGAGCTGTTGAGCAACAGGATGTCGGACCGCAGGTTGCCGTCGAAGTCCGCGTAGAGGCTCTTCACCGGGGTCGGCGGCGCGCCCGTGGAGTTCACTCGAGCGAAGGAGAACGTGTCGCTCAGGAAGACGAAGGGCGAGATGTTCCCGCCGGCCTGGTTGAAGATGCCGTCGACGCCGGGGTTGAAGATGTAGGCGAAGATGTCGCCCCCGTCTCGGGCGAGATTCGAGGGGTTGATCTGGAATACGACCCGCGCGAAGGCGATGGTCGTGCTCACCGGGCAGCAGTCGGCGGCCGTCGACGTCGTGGCGACGTCGAAGGTGTAGAGCAGGCCGGTCTGGCTCGCGCTGCTCTCCTGGCTGGTCAAGAGGCCCAAGCTGAAGGGATCCAGGCGCGGAAGCGCCATGGAGGTCATCATGACGCCGGTCCAGCCGAGCTCCTGGAACGAGACGATGTTGAGCTCGTTGCGCAGGTCGCGGTCGAACTCCAGGGAGAGGAAGGCGGCGCTCAAGCCCCCGGCGTCCACGTCGATCCGGATGTCGAGGGTCAGCGTGGCGGGCGCGCTCGCGACCGTCACCGTATTGGTCCCGAGGCCCGTCACCGCGCCGCTCGCGTTGAACCAGCGGAGGTTCACGGAGGTCGCGTCGGCCGCCCGCGAGGTGCCGAGCGCGCACGCCGCCATGCCCAGAAGCGCCACCAGTGTCGAAGCTCGCATCGGTTCCCCTCCCCTGTCCCGCCCGCGGCGGGGTTGGCTCGGCGGTGGGAGCCTCTCGACCTGCCCTCGTGGCCCGCGGCGCGGGATCACGTCCGACCCGCGCGAAGGCCATCGCGCAGCAAGCCGGCGCGGGCCCCGGGAGCCAGCGAGGATCCACCCCACCGTGGCGGAGTCTCGCGCGAATCCCCAGGGGACGCCATATGCCTTCCTTGTACCATGGCGCAGCGCCCGGCGTCCCCCCCTTTTTGGGTGAGCCGCTCCCGGCCGCTTCGCCGACCGCCGCCCGCGCACGGCGCTGGCTTTCCGCAGCGGTTCGCCCATGGTAAACAGGGGGCGAACGGAGGTCCCGAGCGGGCCCGGTGAGGGGGGATCTCGGCGCCATGCACGCAGCGCCATGAAGGCCATGAAGGGGGAGGCGCGCAGCTCGGACTTCGCATCTCCCGCTGGCTTCGGGGTCTGGGCCGGGGCTCCCCAGGCCGCGCCGGGCCAGGCCGGCTCCCGGGAGCCCACGCCCTCCGGCGCCCCCCGCGCTGCGCTCCCGCTTCCGGACTACGCGGCCGGGATCGTGAACTTCCGCTCCTACGGCGACCTCCTGACCTGCCTCGCGAGCCTGTCGGCCCAACGCCACCCGCCGCGGGCCGTCCTCGTGGTGGATCACGATCCGGAGCCGGGCGCGGCCGCGGCGGTCCGGCAGGCCTTCCCCGGCGTGGGGTGGGCCCCGCAGCCCAACCGCGGCTTCGCCGCCGGGGCCAACCGCGTCCTCGACTGGGCCGCCCGCGAGCACCCGGGGGTGCCCTTCGCCCTGCTCCTCAACCCGGACGTCGAACTCGCTCCCGAGTACGCCGGCGCGCTCCTCCGCGAGATGCAGCACGCGCCGCGGGTCGCGCTCGGGGCGGGCAAGCTCCTGCGGCCCGATGGGCGCACGATCGACACGGCGGGGATCGCCATGTCGCGGCAGCGGCGCTCGCGGGATCGCGGCGCCGGCCGGCTCGACCGGCAGCAGTACGACCGCTGCGAGACGGTCTTCGCCGTCTCCGGGGCGGCCCTGATGCTGCGCCGGGCCGCGCTCCGCGACCTGGCGGTGGGCGGCGAGGTCTTCGACGAGGACTTCTTCGCCTACCGCGAGGAGACCGACCTGGCCTGGCGCGCGGGGCTCCTCGGCTGGGGCGCCCTCTACGTCCCGGAGGCGCGGGCCCGGCACCGGCGCCGCTGGCGCCCGGAGACGCGGCGCCGCGTGGAGCCCGCCGTCCGGCGCCACAGCTTCAAGAACCACTATCTCCAGCTGGTGAAGAACGAGCGCGCCGGAGACTTCGTGCGCGACCTCCCCTTCATCCTGGGCTTCGAGCTCCTGCGCCTCGCCCACTTCCTGCTGCGGGATCCCGCTGCGCTGGCCGGCTACGCCGACGCCCTGCGGCTCCTGCCGCGGGCGCTCGCGAAGCGCCGCGTGATCCAGCGCCGCGCCGGCGCGCTGCGGGCTGCGAGCCGCCTCGAGCCACGCGGCGCGGAGTAGCGGCGCGGTGAAGATCGGCCTCGTCGGCCTTCCCGGCTCCGGGAAGAGCACAGTCTTCAACGCCCTCACGGGCCTCGCGGCGGAGACGGGCTACGCCGGCCTCGGCGGCAAGGCCAACCTGGGCGTCGTGAAGGTTCCCGATCCGCGCGTGGACGCCCTGGCGAGGCTCTTCAAGCCGAAGAAGATCACCTATGCCGAGATCCGCTTCACCGATCTCGCGGGGGGGAGCGGCCCGGGACTCGACCGCTCGGTGCTGAACGCCATGCGCGAGGTCGACGCCCTCTGCCAGGTCGTGCGCGGCTTCCCGAGCGCCGCCGGACACCCGCCGGATCCCCTGGGCGAGATCTCCGCCCTCGAGGACGAGACCCTGCTCGCCGACCTCGAGATCGCGGAGCAGCGCCTGGCGCGGCTGCGCAAGGAGCGCGGCGAGCCCCGCGAGATCGCGCTCCTCGAGCGCGTGAGCGAGTCCCTCGAAGGAGAGCGCCCCCTGCGGCGCCTCTCCCTCGACGGGGACGAGCGCAAGCGCCTCACGGGCTTTGCCTTCCTCACCCAGAAGCCGCTGCTGCTCGTGCTGAACGTCCCCGAGGAGGACGTGGCGGCGCCGCCCCCGCCGGAGATCCTGGACGCCGCCCGCGAGCGCGGCCTCGGCCTCGTCGTGCTCTCGGCCCGGGTCGAGATGGAGATCTCCCAGCTGCCCGCGTCCGAGCAGCCGGAGTTCCTGGCTTCGCTCGGGCTCTCCGAGCCGGCGCGCGATCGCTTCGTGCGCGCCGCCTACGGGCTGGTGGACCTGATCTCGATGCTGACCTCCGGACCCGACGAGTGCCGCGCGTGGCCGGTCCCGCGCGGCACGAAGGCTCCGCGCGCGGCGGGCAAGATCCACTCGGACATCGAGCGGGGCTTCATCCGCGCCGAGGTCATCTCCCTCGAGGACCTGCTGGAGCTCGGGAGCGAGGCCCGCTGCCGCGAGGCGGGCAAGTCCCGCGTCGAAGGCAAGGACTACGTCGTGCAGGACGGCGACGTGGTCCACTTCCGCTTCAACGTCTGATCCCCGCGGCCGGCGCGGCGCTCCGGCGGAACGGACCCTTCCGGTGACCCGGGTCACACGGCGCGGGAGCAGGCGCTCCGACCCAGGCCAGAGCGAAATGATGAACTCTGGAAGCGCGGAGCTCCTGCGAGATCTGGCGAGCCCCGGCGCTTCGGTCCTGCGGCGCAGCGGAGGGGGCGAGGCGCCGCGCCCCTCCCTCCCGCGCACGCGGCCGAGCGCGCGGCCGGGTGCATCGTTTCCGCGCCGCTACCGGATCCGCGAGGATGCGGAGGGCCGGGTCCTCGTCTGCCCCGAGGCCCCCACGCTGCGCGTCCGGCTCGAGCGCGGGCTCACGCTGAGCGCCTCCGCGGCCCGGAGCCATCCTCCCGGCGCCATCTTCCTGGACGGCGCCGCCCAGGGCGAGCCCTTCGCCGACCCCGAGCGCGCGCTCTACAACCTCGACCACCACGAGGGCTGTGTGCGCTCCTTCACGCTCGCCTGCTGCGAGCAGGCCATGGTCCTGCTGCGCAAGGGCCTCGACCTGCGCGGGCGCGAGTGGACGCTCTACGCCAACGACGCGGACCTCGATGCCCTGCTCGCGATCTGGATCCTGCTGAACCACCTGCGCCTGAACGACGCCGATCCGCGCGCGCGCTCGCGGCTGATGCCGCTGGTGCGGCTCCAGGGCGCCATCGACGCCCACGGCCTCGAGCTCGAAGAGCTCTGCGCGCTCCCCCCGGAGCTCCACCGCCGCGCCCGGGCCCAGATGGAGCGCCTGCGCGAGCCCGAGCTCGAGCTCCGGAGCGCGGGCCAGTGGAGCGAAGTGGACCTCCTGGAGTACGCCGTCGAGCGGCTCCACGTCCTCGACGCCCTGGTCTACTCGCCCGGCGAGTTCGCCGACCTGGCGGAGATCGAGGAGCTCGAGCGCGTCGAGATCGCGCGCGGCTCGGTGGCGGTGGTGTGCCGCGCGAACGTGGGAATCTACGAGGTGGAGCGCCAGCTGCGCCGCACCCACGGGCGGCGGCTCGGGCTCGTCTGTCTGCAGCGGGACCCGGCGAGCTACAGCCTGAGGCAGGTGGACGCCTCGCTCCCGGCCAACCTGGAGAAGCTCTACGCGCACCTCAACTGGGTGGACCCGGCGACCGGGGGCCGGGCCGCGGCGAACCGCTGGGGCGGCTCGGCGGAGATCGGGGGATCGCCGCGGGCCAGCGGGACGAGGCTCGAGGCGCGCCAGATCGCCGAGGTGTGCCGGATCGCCTATCGGGTCCCGGGCTGGCTCGAGCGGCTGGCGCGGCTGTGGGGGGCCAGCCTGGCGGGGAGCCTCTCGCTGGCGGCCTTCGCCGCCGCACCCCTGGCCGGGCCGGCGCCGGGCGTGGGGGCGGCCCCGGGCGCCGCTCTGGCGAGCTTCGCGGCCGTGCTGACCCTCCTCGCCGGGGGGCTACTTCTCGCGTCCGCTCGCCACACGCCGCGCTTCTACGGACTGCGCTGCCCCGCGGGAGCCGGCTGGGTGCTGGCACTCCCCCTGGCCCTCGCGGGCGCCAGCGCCGGGGGAGCCTGGCTCCCCCTGGTCGCTGGCGCGGGGTCCGAGGGCACGGCCGCGCTGGCACTCCTGGCGGCCCCGCTCGCGGCGGAGGTCCTCTCCCGGGGCTGCGTGCAGGGGAGCCTCACCTGGGCCTTCCCCCCTGCCCCGGCCCGCGCGAGCCTCTGGCCGTCGCTGCCGGTGGCGCTCTCGGCGGCGCTCTACGTGGCCTGGACCGGCGCTGCCCTGCTCCTGGGTCCCCAGCTCGGGCCGGTCCAGCTGCGCCAGCCCCTTCTCCCCGGACCCGCCCTCCCCCTGGCGCTCGCGGGGTCCCTCCTCCTGGGCCTCTCGCTCGGCGTGGTCCGCGAGCGGTCGGAAAGCCTGCTCCCGCCCGTCCTCCTCCACCTCCTGGCCGGGACGGCGGTCGTCGCCCTGGCAGAGCTCGGACTTCCCTAGTCCGAGGGCCCCCCAGGGGTAGAGGCCCTTCTCACTTGCCTCTCCGCTGCGGAGCTGGTAAACAAACGTTTGTTTGGAGAGCCCCACCAACACCCGGGATCGCATCCTCGACGCCAGCGAGGCGCTCTTCGCCGAGCGCGGGCTCGCCGGCACCGCCGTGCGCGACATCGCCGCCCGGGTCGGGCTCAACCCCGCGAGCCTCTACAACCACTTCGCGAGCAAGGAGGCCCTCTACGAGGCCGTGCTCGAGCGGGGCCTGCGGCCGCTGCTCGAAGTGCTCGCCGATGCGGCCGGGAAGGAGGAGCTCGCGGGGCGCGTCGAGCTGATCGACGAGGTCATGGCCCACCTGGAGCGCACCCCGCACCTGCCCCGCCTGATCCACCACGAGGCGGTCACGGGGGGCACGCACCTGGCGCGCGTGGCGCGCGTCTACATCCGGCCGCTCGTCGCCCAGGCGCTCTCCATGCTGAAGCGCCACCCGGGGCTCCTGGCCGGCGAGAGCGGCTGGGCGGAGGACGAGCACCCGCTGCTGATCGCCACCTGGCTGCACCTGATCTTCGGCCACTTCGCCATGGCGCCGCTGCTCTCGGAGGTCTTCGACGAGGACGCGCTCTCGACCGAGAGCCTGGCGCGCCAGACCCGTTTCCTTCGCAAGCTCTCGCTGCGCCTGCTCGACCGAGGCGACAGCCACCGAGGAGAACCCCCCGATGCCGCTGATTGACGTCGACCTCTCGAGCCCCGACACCTTCGTGCCCGGCGTTCCCCACGAGGCATTCCGCCGCCTGCGCCGGGAGGCGCCCGTCTACTGGCAGGAGAGCTGCGAGCCCGAGCAGCGCGGCTTCTGGTCGATCACCCGCTACGAGGACCTGAAGGCCATCTCCAAGAACCCGGCCCTCTTCTCGTCGGCCCGCGGAGGCGTCAACCTGTGGACGCCCGACGAGGAGATGCTGAAGCGCCTGCGGCACATCATGCTCTACATGGATCCCCCGCAGCACCGCCGCTACCGCAACATCGTCAACAAGGCCTTCACGCCGCGCATGGTGCAGCAGCTCCTGCCCAGCGTGCGCAGGCTCGCGCGGGAGATCGTCGACAGCGTGGCCGAGAAGGGCGAGGCGGACTTCGTGCACGAAATCGCCGCCAAGCTCCCGATGGCGGTGATCTGCGAGATGATGGGGGTCGAGGAGGAGGACCGCCTTCCCATCTACGACCTCTCCAATCGCATGGTCGGCTCCGACGACCCGGAGATCAGCACCACCGAGGAGGAGGCGATCCAGGCCAACGTCGCGATGTTCCAGTACGCGGCGAAGGTGGCCGAGCGCGCCCGGCGCCAGCCCGGCGACGACCTGGCCACGGCGCTGCTGCAGGCCGAGGTCGACGGCGAGCGGCTCTCCGAGCTCGACTTCAACTCCTTCTTCCTGCTGCTGGCCGTGGCCGGGAACGAGACCACCCGCACGGTCACCTGCAATGGCATGCTGAGTCTTCTCCAGAACCGCGACCAGATGCGCCTCTTGCAGCAGGACCCCTCCCTCATCCCGAGCGGAGTGGAGGAGATGCTGCGCTACGAGCCGGCGGTGATGCACTTCCGGCGCACGGCCACCGCGGACCTCGAGCTGCGCGGCCAGCGCATCCGGGCCGGCGACGCGGTGGTCCTGTGGTACCCGTCCGTGAACCGCGACGAGGCGGTCTTCGAGGACCCGGACCGCTTCGATGTGAGGCGCGACCCGAACGACCACCTGGCCTTCGGGGTCGGCGAGCACTACTGCCTGGGCGCCAACCTCGCGCGCATGGAGCTGGTGGTGATCTTCGAAGAGCTCCTGCGGCGCCTGCCGGATCTCGAGATGGCGGGCCCCGTTCGCCGCCTGCGCTCGAACTTCATGAACGGCGTGAAGGCGATGCCCGTCCGCTTCAGCCCGGGGGACCCGGGGACGCTGGTCGAGTAGTTGGCTGGCTCGCGGGTCAACTACTCGACCCACGTCTCCGAGGAGGAGGATTCGCCATGCCCGCCTTGAAGCTCGGCCTCCAGCTCGGCTACTGGGGCGCGCAGCCGGACCCGGGCTTCCTCCCGCTCGCCCGGCGCGCGGAGGAGCTGGGCTACGACTCGGTCTGGGCCGGCGAGGCCTGGGGCTCCGATGCCTTCACGCCGCTGGCCTGGATCGGCGCCCACACCCGCCGCATCAAGCTCGGTACGGGGATCGCCCAGCTCTCGGCACGTACCCCCGCGGCCACCGCCATGCACGCGCTGACGCTCGACCACCTCTCGGGCGGGCGGGCGATCCTGGGCCTCGGCGTCTCGGGCCCCCAGGTGGTGGAGGGCTGGTACGGCCAGCCCTTCGCCCGGCCCCTGGCGCGCACCCGCGAGTACGTCGGGATCGTGCGTCAGGTGCTGCGGCGCGAGGCGCCGGTCGCGAGCCCGGGCCCGCACTACCCCCTCCCCTACCAGGGCCCGGGAGCCTGGGGGCTCGGCAAGCCGCTGCGGTCCATCACCCACCCCCTGCGCGCGGACCTCCCGATCTACCTGGGCGCCGAGGGTCCCCGGAACGTCGCCCTCGCCGCCGAGATCGCCGATGGCTGGCTGCCCCTCTACACCTCCCCCTTCCGCCCCGAGGTCTACGCGGAGTCGCTGCGGGGCGTCCGCCCGGGCTTCGAGATCGCGCAGACCATCGTCGTCAACGTGACCGAGGACGTGGCGGCGGGCCTGCTTCCGCTCAAGGCCAACCTGGCCTTCTACGTGGGTGGCATGGGGGCCCGCCGGCGCAACTTCCACAAGGAGCTGATGGCGCGGATGGGCTTCGAGGCGGAGGCCGAGAAGATCCAGGACCTCTTCTTCGAGGGGAGGCGCGAGGAGGCGGTGCGGCTGGTTCCCGACGCCTTCGCCGACGAGATCTCGCTGGTGGGCCCGCTGGCGCGCATCCGCGAGCGGCTCGCCGCGTGGCGCGAGACCCCGGTGACGACGCTCATCGTCGGGAGCCGCGATCCCGAGGTGCTGCGCGCGCTGGCCGAGCTCGTTCTCTAGCGCCCGAGGCGGCCGGCGCCTCGCCGCCGGCGGTTTCCGGGTCCGCGCCGTCTGATACCCTGCCCGGACCGGCGGGGCCCGAGCCCCGGGAGGCGCCGATGCAGGCCGATCTCGTGATCCGCGGGGGCACCGTCGTCGACGGGAGCGGCGCGGCCGCGTTCCAGGCCGACGTGGTGGTGCAGGGCGACCGGATCGCCGCGGTGGGGCGGCACCGCGGCGGCGCCCGGGAGCTCATCGACGCGCGCGGAAAGCTCGTGACGCCGGGCTTCGTGGACATCCACACCCACCTGGACGCGCAGATCACCTGGGACCCGCTGGGCGCGCCCTCGAACCAACACGGCGTGACCTCCGCCATCGTGGGCAACTGCGGCGTGGGCTTCGCGCCCTGCCGACCCGCGGATCGGGACTATCTGATGTTCCTGATGGAGGGCGTCGAGGACGTCCCCCGCGCCGCCATGAAGGCCGGCCTGCGCTGGGACTGGGAGACCTTCCCCGAGTACCTCCAGGCCCTGGAGCGCCGCCCCCTGGGCATCAACGTGGGCGCGCACATCAGCCACGCGCCGCTGCGCATCTACGCGATGGGCGAGCGCGGAGCCAGGGACGCAGCCGCCTCCGACGCGGAGCTCGAAGCCATGCGCCGGTGCATCCTCGAGGGGCTCCGGGCCGGCGCGCTCGGGGTGGCCACCGGGCGCACCACGCTGCACCGCACGCCGGCCGGCGATCCCGTGCCCGGCACCTTCGCCGACCGCCGCGAGCTCGAGGCGCTGGCCGGCGCCCTCTCCGAGTTCGGGACCGGGGTGCTCGAGATGGTGCCGCTGGGCGCCGCCGGCGAGGATCCGGAGGGCTTCGCCAAGGACTACGCCTGGATGCTTCCGGTCGCCCTCGCCAGCGGACGGCCGATCAGCGTGGGGCTCACCCAGGAGCTGGCCCACCCCGAGGTGTGGCGCGACAGCCTGGGGCGGGCCGAGGCGGCCGCGGCCCGCGGCGCGCGCATCCTGCCCCAGGTCGCGGCGCGCAGCATCGGGATCCTGCTCGGCTTCGGCGTCTCCCTCTCGCCCCTCGTGCTCTTCCCCGCCGGCGCCGAGCTGCTGGCGCGGCCGCCCTCCGAGCAGCGCCTGGCCCTGCGCTCGCCCGAGCTGCGCGGCAAGCTCCTGGAGAGCGCGCGGCGCTCGTCGGGAGGGGTCTTCGGCGGCATGGCGACGGTCGACCACGTCTTCCCGCTGCGGGGAGACGGCGTGCTCGCCTACGAGACGCCGCCCGAGAAGAGCCTGCGGGGCCGGGCCGAGCGGGAGGGACGCCACTGGGGCGAGATCGCCCTCGACCACCTGCTCGCCAGCGACCTCGAGGGCTTCTTCCTGCTCCCGCTCTTCAACTTCGACCTCGAGGCCGCCGCGGCCATGCTCGAGCACCCGCTCACCACGATCGGGCTCGGGGACTCGGGGGCCCACGCGGGCCAGACCTGCGACTCGGGATTCCCCACCTTCGTTCTGGCCTACTGGGTGCGCGAGCGGCGCCGGCTCTCGCTCGAGCGGGCCGTGCGAAAGCTGAGCTTCGAGCCGGCCCACCTGTGGGGACTCCACGACCGCGGTCTCCTCCGGCGCGGCGCCAAGGCCGACCTCAACGTGATCGACCTCGGTCGCCTCGATCTCGAGGCCCCGGAGGTGCGCCACGACTACCCGGGCGGCGCCGCCCACCTGAGCCAGTCCGCCCGGGGCTACGAGGCCACCATCGTGAACGGGGAGGTCCTGATGCGCGAGGGCCGCCCCACCGGCGCCCGGCCGGGCCGCGTGTTGCGCAACGAGCTCTGGGAGGACGCCGGCGCCTAGGGCCCGGGGGGAGAGCCATGCAGATCGGCTACACGCCGGAGCAGGAGGCGTTGCGCGACGAGCTGCGCGCCTATTTCGCGGAGCTCATGACCCCGGCGCTGCTCGAGGAGTGTCAGGCCAGCGGCGGCGAGGGAGGCGGGCCCCAGTTCCGCGCCGCCCTGCGCAAGATGGGCCGCGACGGCTGGCTCGGGATCGGCTGGCCCGTCGAGGTCGGCGGACAGGGCCGCACCGCCCTCGAGCAGTACATCTTCGCCAGCGAGGTGCAGCGCGCCCGCTTCCCGCTGCCCTTCCTCACCCTCGATACGGTCGGCCCCACGCTCTTCCAGTACGGGACCGAGGAGCAGCGCCGCACGGTGGTCCCCAGGATCCTGGGCGGCGAGTGCGTGATCGCGATCGGCTACTCGGAGCCCGGGGCCGGCACGGACCTCGCCGCGCTCACGACCCGCGCGGAGCGGGACGGTGACGAATGGGTGATCAACGGCCAGAAGGTCTTCACCAGCCTCGCCGACTTCGCGGACTACGTCTGGCTCGCTGCGCGCACGGACCCGAAGGCCCCGAAGCACAAGGGCCTCTCGATCTTCCTGGTGCCCACCGACGAGCCCGGCTTCTCGGTCTCGCCCATCTTCACCCTGGGCGACGTGCGCACCAATGCCACCTTCTACGAGAACGTGCGCCTGCCCGCCTCCGCCCTGATCGGCGGCGAGAACCGGGGCTGGGGCCTCATCACGAGCCAGCTGAACCGCGAGCGCGTCTCGCTCCTGTGCCACGGGCCCGCCGAGGCGCTCTACGAGGACGTGGTCTCCTTCGCGCGGAGCGCAAAGCTCGCCGACGGGCGGCGCGTGATCGACCAGCCCTTCGTGCAGCGGAACCTGGCGCGGGTGCGCTGCGGCGTCGAGGCCATGAAGCTCCTCTCCTGGAAGCAGGCCTGGGCCATCACCCGGGGCGAGCTCCACCCGGCGGACGCTTCGGCCACCAAGGTCTTCGGCTCGGAGTTCCTGGTGGAGGCCTACCGCCTGCTCCTCGAGGTGATGGGGCAGGCGGGGATCCTCAAGCGGGGCTCGCCGGAGGCGGCCCTGGAGGGTCGCCTCGAGCGCCAGTACCGCACCGCCACGATCCTCACCTTCGGCGGAGGCACGAACGAGATCCAGCGCGACATCGTCGCGGCGGCGGGGCTCGGCATGCCGCGCGACGCGCGATAGGGGTGCAAGCCCGAAGGGCGCGCAGCGAGGCAAAGCCGAGCGGAGTCCCTGGGAAAGCCCGAAGGGCGCGCAGCGAGGCGAAGCCGAGCGGAGTTCCTGGGAAAGCCCGAAGGGCGCGCAGCGAGGCAAAGCCGAGCGGAGTCCCTGGGAAAGCCCGAAGGGCGCGCAGCGAGGCGAAGCCGAGCGGAGTCCCTGGGAAAGCCCGAAGGGCGCGCAGCGAGGCCAAGCCGAGCGGAGTCCCTGGGAAAGCCCGAAGGGCGCGCAGCGAGGCCAAGCCGAGCGGAGTTCCAGGACAGGAGGGCGCGTGGACTTCTCCCTCTCCGACGAACAGAAGGAGCTCCAGGAGCTGGCGAGCCGGATCCTGCGCGACCGCGCGACGCCGGAGCGGCTGCGCGCGCTCGAGGCCGGCCCCGAGAATCTCGACCTCGAGCTCTGGGCGGAGCTCGGGAGCGCGGGTCTCCTGGGCGCCGCGATCCCCGAGGCGGACGGCGGGGCCGGCCTGGGGCTGCTCGAGCTCTGCCTGCTGATCGAGGAGGTGGGCCGCGCGGCGGCTCCGCTGCCGGCCCTCGCGACCCTGGCCTGGAGCGCGCTGCCGCTGGCGCGCTTCGGAAGCGGGTCCCAGCGGAGCCGGCTCCTCCCGGGCGTGGCGCGGGGCGAGCTCCTGCTCACGGCCGCCCTGGCCGAGCCCGGCGAGCCCGACCCGCAGGCGCCCCACGCGCGCGCCGCCCAGGAGGGCGCCTCCTGGCGCCTCTCCGGGCGCAAGATCTGCGTGCCCTTCGCCTCCCGCGCCGAACGCGTGCTGGTGCCGGCGCGCGGCGAGGCGGGCGTGGGGCTCTTCCTCCTGGACCCGGGCTCGCCCGGCGTCTCCCTCGCGCCCCAGCAAACCACGGCCCGCGAGCCCCAGTTCGCCATCGACCTCGAGGGCGCCCCGGTGCCGGAGGCCTGGGTGCTGGTCCCGCCCTCTCCCGCCGGCGCCGCGGCCCTCCAGTGGACCGTCGAGCGCGCCACCGCCGCCAGCGCCGCCCTCCAGCTGGGAGTGTGCGCCGAGGCGCTGCGCATGACCGCCGCCTACACGGCGAGCCGCGAGCAGTTCGGCCGCAAGCTCTCGACCTTCCAGGCCGTGGCCCAGCGCGCCGCCGACTGCTACGTGGACGTCGAGTGCCTGCGCCTCACGGTGCAGCAGGCCGTCTGGCTGCTGGCCCGGGAGCGGCCCGCCAGCGAAGAGGTGGCGATCGCGAAGGCCTGGGCGGGGGACGTGGGCCACCGCGTGAGCTTCGCCGCCCAGCACCTGCACGGCGGCATCGGGGTCGACGTGGACTACCCGCTCCACCGCTATTGCCTGTGGGCGAAGCAGCTCGAGCTCGGCCTCGGCTCCTCCGCGCACCAGCTCGAGAAGCTCGGCCGCTGGATCGCGGCGGCCTAGCCCCGGGCGCGCCGTGGCAGACCTGGCAGCGGATCTCGAAGTGGCGATGGACGCCGTGCGCTCGGCCTCCCGGGCCTGCCGCGCCGTCCAGGAGCGCCTGGTCCGCGCGCACACCCTCGAGAAGACCGACAAGAGCCCGGTCACCGTGGCCGACTTCGCGGCCCAGGCGATCGTCTGCGCCCGGCTCGAGCGAGCGCGGCCCGCCGATCCGATCGTCGGGGAGGAGGACTCGGCGGCGCTGCGCGAGGCCGGCCGCGAGGAGCTCCTCGCCCGGGTCATCGAGCACGTGGCCGCCGAGGAGGGCGGGAGCGCCGCGGACGAGGCCCGCGTGCTGGCCTGGATCGACCGCGGCGGCGGCGAGGCCCGCGGCGCGCGCTACTGGACCCTCGACCCCATCGACGGCACCAAGGGCTTCCTGCGCGGCGAGCAGTACGCGGTGGCCCTGGCCCTGATCGAGGGCGGTGAGGTGGTGCTGGGCGTGCTGGGCTGCCCGAGCCTGCCGCACCCGGGCGGCCGCGGCGCGCTCTTCACCGCCGTGCGTGGGGCGCGCACGCGCGAGCTCCCGCTCTTCGAGGCCGGAGCCACCGGCCGAGAGGTCGCCGTGGCGCCCATCGCCTCGCCGGCGGAGGCGCGCTTCTGCGAGTCGGTGGAGCCGGACCACTCGGATCAGGAGGAATCGGCCGCCATCGCGCGGCGGCTCGGGATCCGGCGCGAGCCCTACCGGATCGACAGCCAGTGCAAGTACGCCGCGGTGGCCCGCAACGACGCGTCCATCTACCTGCGCCTGCCGACCCGCGAGGACTACCGCGAGAAGATCTGGGACCACGCCGCCGGCAAGCTCGTCGTCGAGTGCGCCGGGGGCGTCGTGACCGACGTCGCCGGCCGGCCCCTCGACTTCGCCCGGGGCCGCTGCCTCGAGGCCAACCGCGGAATCGTGGCCACCAGCGGCCGCATCCACGGCGCCGTCCTCGAGGCCATCCGGACCGTCCGGGGCGGCTGACGCAGCGGGGAACGGGCCATGGACAAGCGCATCACGCCGGGGGACGCCATCGCCGAGCTGCGCGACGGCATGACGCTCGGGATCGGGGGCTGGGGGGCGCGGCGCAAGCCCATGGCCCTCGTGCGCGAGCTCCTGCGCTCTCCCGTGAAGGACCTGACGCTCGTCTCCTACGGCGGTCCCGACGTGGGGATGCTCTGTGCGGCGCGCAAGATCCGCAAGCTCGTCTTCGGCTTCGTCTCCCTCGACGTGATCCCCCTCGAGCCCCACTTCCGCCGGGCGCGGGAGAAGGGAGAGATCGAGGTCATGGAGCTCGACGAGGGCATGCTCCAGTGGGGCCTGCGGGCCGCCGCCATGCGCCTGCCCTTCCTGCCCACCCGGGTGGGCCTCGCCTGCGACGTCGAGCGGCTGAATCCCGACCTCAAGACCGTGCGCTCGCCCTACGCGGACGGCGAGCTCTTGCTGGCGATGCCGGCCCTGGAGCTCGACGTCGCGCTCTGCCACGTGAACCAGTGCGACGCGCGCGGGAACTCCCAGATCCTGGGCCCCGATCCCTTCTTCGACGACCTCTTCTGCCGGGCTGCCCGGCGCGCCTACGTGAGCTGCGAGCGCGTGGTCCCGACCGGGGAGCTCTGGAAGGCCGGCCCTCCGCAGACGATCTGGATGGACCGCAGCCTCGTGACGGGCGTGGTGGAGCTCCCCGGCGGCGCCCACCCGACCTCGAACGCGCCGGACTACGGGATCGACGGGGAGCACCTCCGGACCTGGGCCGGCGCCGCCCGGGAGGAAGGCTTCGCCGACTACCGCGGGCGCTTCGTCGACCTCCCGAGCCACGCGGCGTACCTGGAGGCGGTGGGAGGGGCGGAACGGCTCGCGGCCCTGCCTCTCCCGGTCTTCTGAGAGGGCGCGACGCGGAGCCGCCCGGCTGCGGCCCCGGGGGCGCTGGCGGCGCCCCGTGGTAGAGTTCTGCGCCGGGAATCCTCCCATGCCGCACACCCTGGCGGAGCTCTGCATCACGGCGGCCGCCGAGGCCTGGCGCCACGACGGCGAGGTGCTGGCCACCGGGATCGGGCTCGTGCCGCGGCTGGCGGCAGGCCTGGCGATGCTGACCTTCAACCGGGATCTCCTGATGACCGACGGCGAGGCGTTCCTGGTCTCGGAGCCCGTGCCGGTGGGACCGCGCCAGGGCTACGAGCCCCGGATCGAGGGCTGGATGCCCTACCGCCGGGTCTTCGAGACGCTCTGGCAGGGACGGCGGCACGCCATGGTGGGGCCGACCCAGATCGACCGCACCGGCGCCGCCAACATCAGCTGCATCGGCGACCACCGCCGGCCGCGGGCGCAGCTCCTCGGCGTGCGCGGGTTCCCGGGCAACACGATCCACCACCCGAACAGCTTCTTCGTTCCGAGCCACTCGAAGCGGGTCTTCGTCGAGAAGGTCGACATGGCCTCGAGCGTGGGGTACGACCCGGCGCGCTTCCGGCCCGGCGTGCGGCGCGACTTCGTGGATCTGCGCCTGGTCGTCACGAATCTCGCGGTGCTCGACTTCCAGGGGCCGGACCACACCCTGCGGCTCGCATCGCTGCACCCGGGGGTGGGCGTCGACCAGGTGCAGGAGCATACGGGTTTCGAGCTGGCGCTCCGCGACCCGCTGCCGACCACCCCGACACCCGGCGCCGAGGCGCTGCGCCTGATCCGCGAGGTCCTCGACCCCCACGACCTGCGGGCCGGCGTGTTCGACGCCTGACCCCGAGGAGTCTCCCTTGCCCTTCCACGTGAGCATCGACCAGGGCGTCGCCGAGCTGGTCCTCGACCACCCGCCGGTCAACGCCCTGCCGAGCGCCGCCTGGGCGGAGCTCGCGGCCACCCTCGAAGCCCTCTCGCGCGACCCGGCGGCGAACGCGGTCCTGATCCGCGCCGAGGGGCGCGGCTTCTGCGCCGGCGTCGACATCAAGGAGCTGGCGAGCGACCCGGGCGCGATCATCCGGGTGAATCGCGGCTGCTACGACGCCTTCGCGGCCATCCACGACTGCGCGGTGCCGGTCGTCGCCGCCTGTCACGGCTTCGTGCTGGGGGGCGGGATCGGGATCGCGGGCTCCGCCGACGTGGTGCTGGCCTCCGAGGACGCGAGCTTCGGCCTGCCCGAGATCGACCGCGGCGCCCTGGGCGCGGCCAGTCACCTGATGCGCCTCTTCCCGGTCCAGAAGGTGCGCCGCATGTTCTTCACCGGCGAGCCCATCTCGGCGCAGGAGGCCTTCCGGCTCGGCGCCCTCGAGGCGGTGCTGGCGCGCGAGGCGCTCCTGCCCGAGGCGCGCGCGCTCGCCCGCAAGATCGCGGCCAAGAGCCCCGCCGCCCTGCGCCTCGCCAAGGAGTCCCTGAACGGGATCGAGCTCCTCGACCTCAAGAAGAGCTACCGCTTCGAGCAGGGCTTCACCCTCGAGCTCTACCAGTCCCCGGACTCCCGGGAGGCGCGCGAGGCCTTCGTGGAGAAACGCGAGGCCCGCTTCCCGAAGCGGCCCGGCGAGCGGTAGCCAGTTCGATGAACTCCGCTCGGCTGCGCCTCGCTGCGCGTCGGCCGACCCTCGGGTCGGCCTCCTAGCCGCCATGGAGCTCGCCTTCACGCCCGCGGAGCGGGCCTTTCGGCGCGAGGTGCGCGGCTGGCTCGAGGCCCACGTGCCCCGCGCCCCGCTGCGCTCCATGGACACGCGGGAGGGCTTCGAGGAGCACCGCCGGTGGGAACGAACGCTCTTCGAGGGCGGCTACGCCATGGTCACCTGGCCCGTCGAGCTCGGGGGCCGGGGCAGCAACCTGATCGAGTGGCTCGTCTTCGAGGAGGAGTACTACCGGGCCGGCGCCCCCGGGCGGGTCAACCAGAACGGGATCTTCCTGCTCGGCCCGACGCTCATGGAGTACGGAACCCCGGAGCAGAAGGCGCGCTACCTGCCCCGGATGGGCTCCGGCGAGGAGATCTGGTGCCAGGGCTGGTCCGAGCCGAACGCCGGGAGCGACATGGCGGCGATCCGCGCGAGCGCCGAGCGCCGCGACGGGGTCTACGTGCTGAACGGCCAGAAGACCTGGGCCTCGCGCGGCGCCTTTGCCGACTGGATGTTCGGGATCTTCCGCACGGACCCGGGCTCCGAGCGCCACCGGGGGCTCAGCTTCCTGCTCTTGCCCCTCGACCTCCCGGGCGTCACCGTGCGCCCCATCGCACAGCTCGACGGGGAGACGGGCTTCGCCGAGGTCTTCTTCGACGGCGCCCGGGTGCCGGTCGAGAACCGCCTGGGCGAGGAGAACGCGGGCTGGCAGGTGGCCATGTCGACGGCGGGCTTCGAGCGCGGGCTCATGCTCCGGAGCCCGGCGCGCTTCGAGGCGACGGCCCGGCGCCTGGTCGAGCTCTACCGCCGCCACCGGGACGAGGCCGAGCCGGCGCTCCGGAACGCGGTGCTCGACGCCTGGATGAAGGCCGAGGCCTACCGCCTCAACACCTACCGCACCGCCTCGCGCCTGCGGCGCGGCGGCCGGATCGGCGCCGAGGCGAGCCTCAACAAGATCTTCTGGTCCGAGCTCGACCTCCAGATGCACGAGACCGCCCTCGCCATCCTGGGCGCCCGCGGCCAGCTCCTGCCCGAGGCGCCCGAGGCGGGCGACGTGGGGGACTGGCTCGACGGGTTCCTCTTCGCGCTCTCGGGGCCGATCTACGCCGGCACGAACGAGATCCAGCGCAACATCATCGCCGAGCGCATGCTGGGGCTGCCGAGGGCCTGAGGCGTGGACTTCGACTTCAGCGAGGACCAGCGGCTCTTCCAGGAGAGCCTGCGCGAGCTCCTGGCTGTGGAGTGCCCGCCCGGTCTCGTGCGCTCGCTCTGGGAGAGCGAGACGGGCCGCTCGCCGGAGCTCTGGGCGAAGCTCGCGGGCGTGGGGCTCCTGGGGGCGCGGGCCCCGGAGGCCCTCGGCGGCCTCGGCCTCTCCGAGGTGGACCTCGTGCTGCTCCTCGAGGAGACCGGGCGCGCCGCCCTGCCGGAGCCGGCCGCGGAGACGGCGGCGGTGGCGGTGCCGCTGCTCTGCGAGGCGGGCTCCGAGGCGCTCTCCCGCGACTGGCTGCCGCGCGTCGCAGCGGGGGAGGCCGCGCTCGCGGTGGGCTTCGAGGAGGATCCCCTCGTCGTCCACGCCGGGAGCGCCGACCTCCTGCTGCTGCCGAGCGGCGACGAGCTCCACGCCGTACCGCCCGGCGCCGCCCGCTGCGTGCGGCAGCCGTGCAGCGATCCGGGGCGCCGGCTCTTCCGCGTGACCTTCCGGCCGGGACCCGCCACGCGCGTCGCCCGGGGGCCGGCGGCCCGGCGCCTCCTGGCCGCGGCCTTCGATCGCGCGGTCCTGGCCGCTGCCGCCCAGGCGCTCGGCGTGGCCCAGCAGCTCGTGGATCTCGCGGTCCGCTACGCCGGCCAGCGCCGCCAGTTCGGCGTCCCGATCGGCTCCTTCCAGGCCGTGAAGCACCCCCTCGCGAGCGCGCAGGTCGGGATCGAGTTTGCGCGCCCGGTCGTCTACCGCGCGGCCTGGTCCCTGGCGCAGGGCGCTCCGCACCGCTCCCTCGACGTCTCCCACGCGAAGCTCGCCGCCGGCGAGGCCGCCACCCGCGCCGCCCGGGCGGCGCTACAGTGCTTCGGCGCGATCGGTTACACCTGGGAGCAGGACCTCCAGATCTGGCTGAAGCGCGCCTGGGCCCTGGACGTGGCCGCGGGCACCGGAGCCTTCCATCGCGCGCGGCTGGCGGCGGTGATCCTGGACGGCGAGGCCAGCCTCGGCCCGGGCGGCCTCGACGCGCTCAGGCTCTGAGCGCGGAAGCGGGCGGAGGACCCCATGTCCCTGGAACGGCTGCGGGAGATCGAGGCGCAGCTCACGGGCCCGGGCGGCCCCTTCGAGGTGGTCGCGGGGGAGGTCCTGGGCGAGCGCATGCAGGTGCTGAAGCAGCGCAAGCGCTCCCTGCGCCAGCTTCTCGAGGAGAGCGCCGCCCACGGCGACAAGGAGTACATCGTCCACGGCGAGCGCCGGATCGGCTACGCGGAGCACCTGCGCCAGGTCGCCTCGCTGGCCGCCGCCTTCCGCGAGCGCTACGGGATCGGCCCCGGCGACCGCGTGGCGATCCTGGCCGAGAACCGACCCGAGTGGATCCTCTCCTTCTGGGCCAGCGTGAGCCTGGGCGGGATCGCCGCGGCGCTGAACGGCTGGTGGACCGCCGACGAGATCCTCTACGGCGTGCGCCACTGCGACCCCAAGCTCCTCGTGATCGACCGCAAGCGGCGCGACCGCGTGGCGGATCGCGACCTCGGCGTCCCGCTGGCGGTGATCGAGGACGACTTCCCGGAGCTCCTGGCCCACGACCCGCAGGCCGCGCTTCCCAGCCAGCCGATCGCCGAGGACGACCCCGCGGTGATCCTCTACACGAGTGGCACCACCGGGCGCCCGAAGGGCGCCGTGAACACCCACCGGGGCGTCTGCGGCTTCGTGCAGCTCGTCATGATGAACGGCCTGCGCATGCTGCTCCTGAACCAGGCGCAGGGACGCGCGCGCGGGGGAGCCCCGCCCCAGCCCTGCGCCCTCATGACCGTGCCGCTCTTCCACCTCTCGGGGCTCTACGCCGGCGCCGTCATGATGCTGGCCGTCGGGGCCAAGACGGTCTGGCGCTCGGGACGCTTCGACCCGGAGGACGTGCTGCGCCTGATCGAGAAGGAGCGCGTCACGAACTGGTCGGGGGTCGGCAGCATGGCCTACCGCGCCCTCCACCACCCGAACCTCCCGAAGTACGACCTCTCGAGCCTGCGCAACCTGGGCTCGGGCGGCGCGCCGGTGAGCCCCCGCATGCAGCAGCGCATGCGCGAGGTGGCGCCCACGGGCTCCCAGGCCCTGGCGCTGGGCTACGGCCTCAGCGAGTCGGTGGGGGTCGCCACCATGATCACGGGCCTCGAGCTCGAAGAGCGACCCACCTCGGCGGGCCGCGTGGTGCCGACCCACGAGGTCGAGATCCGCGACCCGGATGACAAGCCCCTCCCGGAGGGGCAGGAGGGCGAGATCCACATCCGCAGCCCCTACCTGATGCTCGGCTACTGGGGCGATCCGGCCGCCACGGAGAAGGCGCTCAAGCCCGGCCGCTGGCTCGCCACCGGCGACATCGGCCGTTTCGAGGACGGCTACCTCTACATCAACTCCCGGGCCCGGGACATGATCCTGCGCAACGCCGAGAACATCTACCCGGTGGAGATCGAGCACCGGCTCGAGGCGCACCCGGCGGTTGCGGAGGCGGCCGTGCTGGGCGTCGAGCACGAGGTGCTGGGCCAGGAGGTGAAGGCGATCGTGGTTCCCGCCGCCGGCGCGGAGATCGATCCGCGCGAGCTCGGCGCCTGGGTGGCCGAGACGCTGGCCGCCTACAAGGTGCCCTCGCTCTGGGAGGTGCGGCGCGAGCCGCTCCCGCGCAATGCTTCGGGCAAGGTGCTGAAGGACGTGCTGACCGGCGAGGCGCCGAACCGCTTCGTCGAGGAATAGCGGCCGGGCCGGCCGGGAGGGGTGGAGCATGGCGAGGCGGGAGCCCGGCTGGCTTCTCGCGCTGGTTCTCCTGGCCGCGCTCGCGCGGCCGGCCGCCGGGGCGGACCCCGCGCCGCCGCCCAGCGCCAGGCCGGCGCCTGCGCCGGTGCCCAGCGAGTTCGAGGCCGCCTTCGGCGTGGGCGACGAGCTCCTCGGCCGCCTCGAGGCGCGCGGCGTTCGCGCGGATCCCTGGCGCGCCGGCCGCACGCCCACCATGAGCCGCCACGGACTCGTGGCCTCCTCCTCCGCGCTGGCCTCCCAGGCGGGCCTCGACGCCCTGCGCCGGGGCGGCAGCGCCATGGACGCCGCCGTGGCCGCGGCCGCCGTCTTGAACGTGGTGGAGCCCATGTCCACCGGGATCGGGGGCGACGCCTTCTTCCTCTACTACGAGGCGAAGACCGGCCGCGTCTACGGGCTGAACGGCTCGGGCCGCTCGCCCTCGGGGCTCTCGCGGGAGCATTTCGCGGAGAAGGGCCTCGAGCGGGTGCCGGAGTCGGGCTGGGAGGCGGTGACCGTGCCCGGCGCCGTCGACGCCTGGGGGGAGGGGCTCGAGCGCTTCGGGCGCCTCCCCCTCGCGGAGCTCCTGGCCCCGGCCATCGCCTACGCCGAGCAGGGCTTCCCGGTGACGGAGATCGTCTCCTACCACTGGAAGTCCCACGAGGAGGAGCTGCGCCGGGACCCCTGGAGCTCGCGCCACTACCTCTTCGACGGCCGCGCGCCGGAGATGGCCAGCGTGGTCCAGCTTCCGGCCCTGGCCCGCTCGCTGCGGCAGCTGGCCGAGGGGGGGCGCGACGCCTTCTACCGCGGCCCCATCGCCCGGGAGATCGTGCGCATCGCGCAGGAGTCGGGCGGCTTCCTCTCCCTCGAGGACTTCGCCGCCCACCGCTCGACCTGGGTGGAGCCCCTCCACGTGAGCTACCGCGGCCACGAGGTCTACCAGATCCCGCCCAACGGCCAGGGGATCGGAGTCCTCATGATGCTGAAGGTCCTCGCGGGCTTCGACCTGCGGGCCCTGGGGTTCGACACGCCCGCCACCCTGCACACCCTGATCGAGGCCAAGAAGCTCGTCTACGCCGACCTCGCCGCGTACGTGGCGGACCCGGAGCGGGCGGAGCTGCCGGTCGACTATCTGCTCAGCGAGGAGTACGCGGCGTCGCGCCGCGCCCGCATCGACCCCGCGCGGGCCGCGGCGGAGGTGCTCCCGGCCGAGCTCCCCGCCGGCCACGACACGGTCTACCTCGCCAGCATCGACCGGGAGGGGAACGCCTGCTCCTTCATCAACTCCGTCTACGATGGCTTCGGCAGCAAGATCACCGGCGGCGAGACGGGCATCGTGCTCCAGAACCGCGGCGCGGGCTTCACGCTCGAACCGGGCCATCGCAACGAGTACGCCCCCGGCAAGCGCCCCTTCCACACCATCATTCCCGGCCTGGTGCTGCGGGACGGGAAGCTCGCCCTGGCCTACGGCCTCATGGGGGGCGCCATGCAGCCCCAGGGCCACGTCCAGCTCCTGCTCCACCACCTCGACTTCGGGCTCGGGATCCAGGAAGCCGTCGACGTCCCGCGCTGGTTCCACGCCCAGGGCAGGATCGTGCTCGTCGAGCACGGGACGCCCCGGGCGACGATCGAGGCGCTGCGCGGGCTGGGGCACGAGGTGCACCCGGCCGGCCTGCGCTTCTTCGGCGGCGCCCAGGTGGTGCAGGTGCACCCCGAGACGGGCGTCTACCTGGGGGCCTCGGACCCGCGCAAGGACGGCGCCGCCCTGGGCTACTGAGCCCGCGCCGCGCCCCCTGCGGCGCCCTGCCGGACCAGGTCGCGGAGGTCGTCGGGCGCGCGCCAATCCGCCGGCGGCTCCGAGTAGCGCAGGCCATCCTCGGGATAGCGCGCCTCCCAGGCCGCGAGCGCGCGCTCGAGCGCGACCACCCGCTCGGGCTCGCGCCCGGCGAGGTCGATGCGCTCGCGCGGGTCGGATCCCAGCTCGTAGAGCGCGGTATCCCGCGAGCCGGGATATCCGCGGATCTCCTGGGTCACGAGCTTCCAGGTCCCGTCGAGGGCGGCGCGGAAGATCGAGAGCCTCCACTCGACCCGGAAGAAGAAGGGCTCGCGGCTCCGCTCCGGCGCCCCCTGCAGCACGGACCAGAGGTTCATGCCCTCGGCGGGCGCGCCGAGCGGAGCGAGCTCCGCCGCCGCCAGGAGCGTCGGGAAGAGGTCGTGGTCGCGCAGCAGCTGCCCGCTCTTCCGCCCGCCCGGAAGGCGCCCCGGCCAGCGGACCGCCGCCGGGACCCGGATCCCCCCCTCCCAGGTGGTGAACTTCTCCCCGCGCAGCGGCGCGTTGCGGCCCCCCTGGCTCGGGAGCCCCCCGTTGTCGCTCAGGAAGACGACGATCGTCTGGTCCGCGATCCCCTCGCGGTCGAGGCCTTCGAGGATCCGCCCGACCTCCCGGTCCAGCGCGTCCACCATGCCCGCGTAGGCGCTCCGCTTCGGGTCCGGGAGGTGGCGATAGAGGGCGGCGTTCTCTTCGGGGACCTGGAGCGGGGCGTGGGGCGCGTTGGGCGCGAAGTAGAGCAGGAACGGGCGCTCGCGGTCGCGCCCCGACAGGAAGCCCAGCGCCGCGTCGCCCAGGAGGCGCGTCGCGTAGCCCTCCTCGTGGAGCGACGCGCCGTCGCGCTGCCAGTCCAGGCTGCCGTCGAGGGGCTCGCGGTGGCTGAAGTAGTCGATCCAGCCCCCGAGCATCCCGGTGAAGTGCTCGAAGCCCTGGGCGGTCGGGAGGTAGTCCCGGCGGGCGTGGCCCAGGTGCCACTTTCCGATGGCGGCCGTGGCGTAGCCCGCCTGCCGGAAGCGCTCGGCGAGCGTGACCTCCCGGGCGGGCAGGCCCTCCGGCGACCAGTTCATGAGCACCGAGAAGAGGAGCCCGAAGTGGAGCGGCGAGCGACCGGTCAGGATCGCGGCGCGCGTGGGCGTGCACATGGGCGAGACGTAGAAGCGGTCGAGCTCGACCCCCTCCCGGAAGATCCGGTCGATGTTCGGGGTCGAGATCTCGCTCCCGTGCCAGCTCAGGTCGTTCCAGCCCAGGTCGTCGGCGAGGACGACGATCAGGTTGGGGTGTCGGTCCACGAGGAGCGGGAGGGGCGCCTCCCGGTCGGCGGCTCCCTCGGCGCAGGCCGCGAGGGCGACCAGCGCCGCGAACGGCAGGAGTGCGGCGAGGCCGGCGCGGTGCCGGAGCTGGCGAGGGCCGGCGCGCACGCCTAGCGACCGACCGCCGCGGCGAGGGGGTTCAGGTCCGCCGGCGCCGTCCAGCCCGCCGGCGCCTCGCTGTAGCGGATCCCGTCCGCGGGATGGCGCGCCTCCCAGGCCGAGAGGCGCCGCTCGAGCTCGGCCACGCGTTCGGGCTCCCTGGCCGCCAGGTCGACGCGCTCGCCGGGGTCGCGCTCCACCTGGAAGAGCTGGCGGCTGCGCCACTCCGGGTGACCCGTGGGCTCCGACGTCACGAGCTTGAAGGGCCCGTCGAGGGCCGCGCGCCAGGTGACGTGACGGGCGTCGGTCGCGAAGAAGAAGGCCTCGCGCTCGCGGGGGGCGCCCCCGCGCAGCGCCGGCCAGAGGTCGAGCCCCTCGCAGCCGGCGGCAGCGGCGGGCCCGAGGTCCGCGGCGGCCGCCAGGGTGGGGAGCAGGTCGAAGTCGCGCATCCGCTGCTCGCTGACCACGCCCGCCGGAAGCCGACCCGGCCAGCGCAGCACGGCGGGAACCCGGATCCCGCCTTCCAGGGTCGTGAACTTCTCGCCGCGCAGGGGGCGGTTGCTCCCGCCCCCCTCCGGGAGGGCGCCGTTGTCGCTGAGGAAGACCACCAGGGTCCGCTCGGCCCGCCCCCCCCGGTCGACGGCGGCGAGCACGCGCCCGAGCGCGCGGTCGAGGGCCGCGACCATGGCGGCGTAGCGCTGGCGGCGCGGATCCGGGAGGTGGACGGTGCGCGCCAGGTCCGCCTCGGGAGCCTGGAGTGGCACGTGGGGTGCATCGAAGGCGAGGAGCAGGAAGAAGGGGCGCGCTGGATCGCGGGCCTCGAGGAGCCGCAGGGCCTCGTCGCCCAGGAGCTGCGTCGAGTAGCCCTCCTCGACCAGGGACTCGCCGTTGCGCTGCCAGTCGAGGGTCCCGTTCTCCTCCTCCCGGTGGCTGAAGTGGTCGATCCAGGCGCCGAGGAGCCCGTAGAAGTGGTCGAAGCCGTGGGCGCGCGGCAGCTGCTCCGGGCGCGCGTGGCCCAGGTGCCACTTCCCGACCAGGGCCGTGGCGTAGCCCGCCTCCCGGAAGCGCCGGGCCAGGGTCGGCACCCCGGCCGGGAGCCCGCGTTCGGACCAGGGCGGCACTCCGGAGTAGAGGAGCCCGAGGTCGACGGGGGAGCGGCCCGTGAGGAGCGCCGCGCGCGTGGGCGAGCAGACAGGAGACACATAGAAGCGTCGAATCTCGACGCCCTCGCGGAACAGGCGGTCGAGGGCCGGCGTCTCGATCTCGCTCCCGTGGGCGCCCACGTCCCCCCAGCCGAGGTCGTCGGCCAGCACGACGAGCACATCCGGGCGGGAGGATCCGGCAGCGCGCGCACCCTCCGGCGAGGGCTCCGGCGGCGCCGCCCGCGCGGCTCCCACCCCCGCGACGAGGGCCAGGATCGCGCCCCACACCGCCCGCCCCGCGCGCACTCGTCCCCCGGGCCCCGTCTGCCGCGCGCGCTAGCGCTTGCAGATCACCGAGGAGCCGTGGCCGAAGAGGCCCTGGTTGATGCTGAGCCCCACCCGGGCCCCCTCCACCTGCCGCTCCCCGGCGTCTCCGCGCAGCTGCCAGACGAGCTCGCAGACCTGGGCGATGGCCTGGGCCGGCACCGCCTCGCCGAAGCAGGCCAGGCCGCCGCTCGGGTTCACGGGGATGCGGCCTCCCAGCGCCGTCGCCCCGTCCCGCAGCAGGCCTTCGGCCCGCCCGGGCTCGCAGAGGCCGATGTTCTCGTACCAGTCGAGCTCGAGGGCGGAGGAGAGGTCGTAGACCTCCGCCAGGTCGAGGTCCTCGGGGCCGAGGCCCGCCTCCTCGTAGGCGCGCTTGGCGATCGCATCCCGGAAGGGCGTCTCCGGGAGGGGGGCGCCCCGCGCCGAGTCCGTGGCGAAGTTCGGCATCTCGATCCACGTGTTCGGGTAGCTGGGCGTCACCAGCGAGACCGCGGCGATCCGGACCGGGCTCGCCCCCGCGCGCCGGCGCGCGTACTCGAGGCTCGCCAGGACCAGGGCTGCCCCGCCGTCGCTGGTGGCGCAGATCTCGAGCAGGTGCAGCGGGTCGGCCACGAGGGGCGACTCCAGCACCTCCTCGACGCTGCAGGTCTTCTGGTAGCGCGCGTAGGGGTTCGTGGCGCCGTGGCGGCTGTTCTTGACCTTGACCCGGGCGAAGTCCTCCGCCGTGGCCCCATGGACCTCCATGCGGCGGCGCGCGTAGAGCCCGAAGTAGATCGGATTCGCGGCGCCCAGCAGGCGGAAGCGCAGCCAGTCGGGATCCTCGGGGCGCTCGCCGGGCTGGGGACCGAAGAAGCCCTTGGGGGCCGTGTCGGCACCCACCACGAGGGCCACGTCGCAGAAGCCCGCGAGGATCTGGGCCCGCGCCGCCTGGACGGCCTGGGCCCCGGTGGCGCAGGCGCCGTAGGTGCTCATCACGGGGATCCCGGTGAAGCCCAGCGCCTGGGCGAAGGTGGCGCCGGCCACGGTGCCCGGATAGCCGTTGCGCATGGTGTCGCCGCCCACCAGGAGCTGGATCTCCCGCCACTCGAGTCCGGCGTCGGCGAGCGCGCGGCGCGCGGCCTCGACGCCGTACTCGACGAAGTTGCGGCCCCACTTTCCCCAGGGATGCATCCCCACGCCGAGAACCGCCACGTCGCGCTCCATCGCTCCTCCTGTCCACCGGCCGCCCGGGAGGAGGCTACCGCGTGGTGGGCCCCGGGCCAGGGCGGGCCCGCGCGGCGTCAGATGCGGCGGGCGCGGCCCTGCCAATAGCGGTCCCGCAGGCGGCGCAGGGTGAGCTTCCCACTCGCCTCGCGCGGGAGGCGCTCTTCGAAGTCGATCGAGCGCGGGACCTTGTAGCCCGCCAGGTGCCGGCGCGCGAAGGCCAGGAGCTCGCGCTCGAGCTCCGGCGAGGGCGCGCGGCCTGGCCGGAGCTCCACCGCCGCCTTGACCGACTCGCCCCACTCGTCGTCGGGGATGCCGAAGACGCCCACGTCCGCCACGGCCGGGTGTTGCTCCAGCACCTGCTCGATCTCGACCGGGTAGATGTTGACGCCGCCCGAGATGATCGTGTGGGAACGCCGGTCCGTGAGGAACACGAAACCCTGGGCGTCGACGCGGCCCAGGTCGCCCAGGGAGAGCAGGTGGGGCTCCGGGTGCGCCGCCGCGGTCTTGGCCGCGTCGCCGTGGTAGCGGAAGACCTGCGCCAGGGAGCGGTGGCGGCAGAAGAGCTCGCCCTCCTCGCCGGGCGGGAGCGGCCGCCGCGCCGCGTCCCCGGCGAAGACCTCGTAGTGCGGGAGCGCGCGCCCCACGCTGCCCGCGTGCGCGAGCCACTCCTGCGCGCCGATCCAGGTCACGACGCCGCTCTCGGTCCCGCCCCAGTACTCGGTGAGCACCGGGCCCCACCAGTCCAGCATGCGCTCCTTCACGCCCCGCGCGATCGGCGCCGCCCCGTGCAGCACGAGGCGCAGGAAGGAGGGATCGAAGGCCCGGCGCTCGGGCTCGGGCAGGCGCAGCAGGCGCACGAACATCGTCGGCACGAGGTGCGTGTGGGCCACACGCCGCTCCTGGAGGAGCCGCAGGGCCAGGCGCTCGTCCCAGCGCGGCATCACGAGGAGGGGCGCGCCGTTCATCAGGTCGTAGACGGCGAACATCAGCGGCGCGGCGTGGTAGAGCGGGCCGGTCACCAGGTGGGGGCCGCTCCCGTCGAGCCCCACGGCCCTGCCCTGCTCCCCCAGGCTGGCGAGCTGCTCCGCCACGCTGGCCTGGCGGGCCCGCAGCACGCCCTTGGGGCGGCCCGTCGTGCCGCTCGTGTAGATCATGTTCGCGCCCGGGGGCCCGTCCAGCGGGAGCGGGGCGTCGGAGGCCGCGGCGAGGGCCGCCTCGAGTTCGGCGCCGGCCCGCACCAGCGTGGGCGCCGGCGAGCGGCGCCCGGCCTCCTCGTGCGCCTCGTCCACGAAGAGCACCTTCGCGCCCGAGTCCGCGATCACGTACTCGATCTCCTCGGGCAGGAGGTGGCGGTTGACCGGCGTGAGCCAGACACCCGCGTGGATCGCGGCCAGCAGGAGCTCGATCACCTCCCCGCGGTTCCCCATCAGGACGGCCGCGTGGTCGCCGGGGCCGAGGCCCAGCTCCCCGCGCAGGAGCCGCGCCAGGCGGCGGCTGCGAAGCTCGAGCTCCGCCCAGGAGCGCTGGCGCACGCCGTCATCGAGGGCGAGGGCCCTGGGATCGCGCGCGGCCCGCCCGGGGATCACCCCGGGCGGGAAGGCGCCTGCGCCGGCGGGCCCGCGGACCCGCTCACGCGCCGCGGAGCTTGCGCAGCTCCTGCTGCACGGCGCGCTCGTTCGCCATGGCCTCCTCCATGCTGGCGCCCTCGCCGTAGAGGAGCGAGCGCTTCACCACCGCGTTGCACTCGGGCTTGCACTCGGCGATGAGCCCCGCCATGGCGCGCGCCTCCGGGAGCAGCGATTCCAGGGGGACGACCTTGTTCACGAGGCCCATCTCCAGGGCCTCCTCGGCCAGGAAGGTGCGCGAGGTGAGGAGCAGCTCCAGGGCCTTGCCCCGGCCGACGAGGCGCGGGAGCAGATGGGAGCTCCCGAGCCCCGGGAGGATCCCGATCCTGGTGAAGGGCACCGCCATCTTCGCGCCGGCCGCGGCGATCCGGATGTCGCAGGGCAGGATCATGGTCACGCCGGCACCGATGGCGTGGCCATTCACGGCGGCGATCACGGCCTTGGGATAGGTGAGGAGATCCAGGGGAAACTTGCGCAGGAAGTCCTCCTCGCCCAGCGGGCGGCGGGAGGCCGACGGCCGTTCCTTCAGGTACTCGAGGTCGACGCCGGCGCAGAAGGCCCGCCCGGCGCCGGTGAGGATCACGGCGCGCACCTCGGCGTCGTCGCGCAGCCTCTGGAAGGCGTCCACCACCTCGTCGCCGAGCTCGGGGATGTAGGCGTTGAGCTTCTCGGGCCGGTTCAGCGTGACCGTGGCGACGGCGCCGCTCTTCTCGAACAGGATGTGCTCGTACATCGTCCGCGCAGCTTACCAGACGGGGACGTTGGTTGAGTAGTTGACCAGCGCGGCTGGTGCCGCGCCCGGCCCGGATCCCCCTGCGTTGGTCAACTACTCAACCAAGGTCCCCGCCAGATCGGCCATCAGCGCGAGGGCCTCGTCCTGGGGGCTCGAGAGGATGAGCCCCGTGGCTCCGGAGGCCTCCCAGGCCCGGTAGCGCTCCCGGATCCGCGCGGCGGGGCCCACCAGGGAGGACTCGTCCAGGAACTCGTCGGGCACGGCCGCGCTGGCCTCCTCGCGCCGCCCGGCCAGGAAGAGCTCCTGGATGCGCTCGGCGGCCTCGCCGTAGCCGCAGCGCACCATGCGCTCCCTGTGGAAGTTCATCCGGGGGTGGCCCATGCCGCCCACGTAGAGCGCGGTGAAGGGCTTCATGCCCTCCAGCGCCCGCTTCACGTCGTCGGTGAGGAGCACGCTGGTGGCGGCCATGATCTCGAAATTCGCGAAGGACTTGCCTCCCCCCGCGCGCCGGAAGCCCTCCTCGAGCCAGGGCCGGTAGACCCGCTCCAGCATGCCGGGGGAGAAGCCGAAGGGGAGCCAGCCGTCGGCGATCTCGGCGGTGAGCTTCACCATCGCCTCCCCGCCGGTTCCCAGCCAGATCGGGAGCTCGGGGTTCGGGTGCAGGATCGACTTCAGGGGCTTGCCCAGGCCGATCGAGCCGGGCCCCCGGTAGGGGAGCTGGATCTCGCGCCCGGCGTGGCTCACGGGGCCCTCGCGCCGCAGCACCTGGCGCAGGATCGCGACGTAGTCGCGCACCCGCTGGCTGGGGCGGCCCCAGGGCTGCCCGTACCAGCCCTCGACGATCTGGGGGCCCGAGAGCCCGAGCCCGGCGACGACCCGCCCGCGCCCGGCGAGCTCGTCGAGGGTGGCCAGCGCCATGGCGGTGGCCGCGGGCGCGCGGGCGGCCAGCTGGAGAACCGAGGTCCCGAGGCGGATCCGTTCGGTCTGGGCCGCGATCCAGGCCAGCGGCGTCAGGGCGTCGCTGCCGTAGGCCTCGGCGGTCCAGACCGAGTCGAAGCCCAGCGCCTCGACCCGCCGGATCCGCTCGATCGGGATCCGGATCCGCTTCTCGTCCCACTGGAGGCGCAGCCCGAGCTTCACGTCAGGCGGCGGTCTCGATCTGGGCGGCCACCTTCTCGCAGTGCTCCTCCAGGGTGCCGAAGCTCGACTCCAGCACCCAGGTGCGCTTCAGGTAGTAGTGGGCCGGGATCTCCCAGGTGTAGCCCATCCCTCCGTGCACCTGGATGCAGGCCCGCGAGTTCTTCATGGCGGCCTCGCCGGCGTTGATCTTGGCCCCGGAGACCGCGCGCTCCACGTCCCCCACCTCCGGGAAGTCGAGGGTCGCGCCCGCCGCATAGGCCGCCGCCCGCGCCACCTCCTGGCGCACGAACATGTCGGCCAGGATGTGCTTGATGGCCTGGAAGGAGCCGATCACCCGCCCGAACTGCTCGCGCTTCTTGGCGTAGTCGACGGCCATCTCCTGGGTGGCCTCGGCGATTCCGAGGAGCAGCCCCGAGACCAGCGCCGTCCCGGCGAGCCGCAGATCGCGGGCCACCTCGGCGTCGCCGATGCGCTCGCCCGCCGGGAGCTCCGGCACGTGGTGGACGGGGGTCAGCGGGTCGAGGGGCACCGCCACCGGCCGGGCGTCCAGGCTGCGCGGATCGACCCGGTAGACGCCGTCCTCGCGCAGCAGGAGCAGGGCGTCCAGGGCCTCCAGGTGCTCGACCACGTAGGGCGTGGGCGCGGCACAGACGAGGTCGAGGCCGCCCACGACGGTCTCGCCGCTGGCGGCGCCGTCGACCAGGCCCGCGGCCAGGTGGCTGAAGACCAGCGGGCCCGGCACGAGGGCGCGCCCCAGCTCCTCGAACACGAGGACGGCGTCGGCGGTTCGCAGACCCACGCCGCCCTCCTCCTCGGGCAGGCGCAGGCCGAAGATCCCCATCTCGGCGAGCTCGCCCCAGAGTGCCTGCTCGAAGCCCGGTCCCTCGAGCGCGCGCAGGTGATCGATCGTCACGCGGCCCTGGCAGAAGGAGCGGATCCCCTGCTGCAGGGCCTGCTGGTCCTCGCTCAGCTGGAAGTTCACGGTGTCCCCTCTCGGCTAGGAGCGTTCCCGGGGAAGGCCCTGGATCCGCTCGGAGATGATGTTGCGCTGGATCTGCGACGTGCCGGCGGCGATGCTGAGCGAGAGCGACTGGAGCGCCTCCCAGGACCAGCGCCGCACCGGGAGCCCCGCCAGGTCCGAGCGGCCCAGCGCCGCGCGCCCGAGCACGCGCAGGGAGAGCTCGCCCACCCGCTGCTTGAGCTCCGTGAAGAAGAGCTTCACCGCCGAGGCCCCCACGCCCGGCACGCCGGAATCCCCCGCCTGGGAGATGGAGAGCTTGAGGAGCGCCCAGAGCGCGTCGAGCTCGGCCTGGAGCTCGCCCACCTCGCGGCGCAGGGCCGCGTCGTCCCAGGCGCGCGCCTCGCTGCGGGTGGCGCGCTTCGCCACCTGGGCGACCTCCGCGAGCCACTGCTGGAGCTCGTACATCTCGCCGGCGAAGGCCGTGCCGCGCTCGAAGCGCAGCGTCACGTTGGTGATGCGCCAGCCGTCGTTCTCCGCGCCCACCCGGTTCGCCACGGGCACCCGCACGTCCTCCAGGAAGACCTCGCTGAACTCGGTCTCGCCGTGGATCTCCGGGAGGGGCCGGATTTCGATGCCCGGGAGGTCCATGGGCAGGATCAGCCAGCTGATGCCGCGGTGCTTGGGAGCGGCCGGGTCCGTGCGCACCAGGAGCTCAGCGTAGTCCGCCACCTGGGCGAAGCTCGTCCAGATCTTGTGCCCGCTCACCCGGTAGTGGTCGCCGTCGCGCTCGGCGCGCGTCTTGAGCCCGGCCAGGTCCGAGCCGGCCCCGGGCTCCGAGAAGCCCTGGCACCAGACCTCCTCGCCGCGCAGGATGCGCGGCAGGTGCGCGGCCTTCTGCCCGGGGCTCCCCTCGACGATGAGCGTCGGCCCGCCGTGCAGGAGCCCCACGAAGTTCACGCCCACGTAGGGCGCCTTCGCGCGCGCGTACTCCTCGTGGTAGACGAGCTGCTCCGAGAGGGAGGCCTCGCGCCCGCCGTAGGCCCGCGGCCAGGCGATCCCGGCGTAGCCGGCGTCGAAGAGCTTGCGCTGCCAGGCCGTGTCCCAGGCGCGCCGCGCCGGCCAGTCCTCCCGGGCGGGCGGGGGGCCGTGCAGGCCCACCGCCTCCCGCAGCCAGGCGCGGAGCTCGCGGCGGAACTTCTCGTCGGATTCGGAGTACCGGAGATCCACGGGGGGGTTCAGTATCCTGCAACGAGCCGGGATCTGCAAAGGGGGAGCAAGCGAGCATGACGGCCGCGCCCTTCGACGCGACCTACGCGCTCGACGACCGCTACGCGCGCCGCTCGGGCCGCGTCTTCCTCACGGGCGTGCAGGCGCTGGTGCGGCTGCCGCTGATGCAGCGCCAGCGCGACCTCCTGGAAGGCCTCGACACGGCGGGCTTCATCTCGGGCTACCGCGGCTCCCCGCTCGGCACCTACGACATGGCCCTGTGGCAGGCGCGGCCCTTCCTGGAGGAGCATCACATCCACTTCGAGCCCGGTGTGAACGAGGACCTGGCGGCCACCGCGGTCTGGGGCTCGCAGCAGGTGCAGGCGCTCCCGGGCGCCCGCTACGACGGCGTCTTCGGGATCTGGTACGGGAAGGGCCCGGGCGTGGACCGCTCCTGCGACGCCCTCAAGCACGGCAACTACGCGGGCGCCGCGCGCCATGGGGGAGTGCTGGTGCTGGCGGGCGACGACCCGGGCGCCCGGTCCTCCTCCATCGCGCACCAGAGCGAGCAGGCCCTGGTCCACCTCGCGATCCCCGTGCTCCAGCCGGCCGACGTCCAGGACCTCCTGGACCTGGGCCTGCTGGGCCTCGCGCTCTCGCGCTACTCGGGCTGCTGGGTGGCGCTCAAGTGCCTGACCGACACGGTGGAGAGCGCGGGCTCGGTGGCCGTGGACGCGGAGCGCGTACAGATCCGGCTTCCCGGCGACTTCGAGATGCCCGATGCGGCGCGGCGCGGATCGCCCGTGGCCTCCGAGGAGGCGGTCTACCACCTTCGGCTCCCGGCCGCCCAGGCCTTCGCGCGCGCCAATGGCCTCGACCGGGTGGTGCTCGACTCCCCGCGCCGCCGGCTCGGCATCGTCACCGCCGGCAAGGCCTACCGGGACGTGCGCCAGGCCCTGGACGCCCTGGGCCTCTCCCCGGCGCGCGCCGCCGAGCTCGGGATCTCGCTCTACAAGGTGGCACTCGCCTGGCCCCTCGAGCCCCAGGCGGCGCGGCGCTTCGCCGAGGGCCTCGAGGAGATCCTCGTGGTCGAGGAGAAGCGGCCGCTCCTGGAGGAGCAGCTCGCGGCCCTGCTCTACGCCTCGGCGCGCCGGCCGCGCATCCTCGGGAAGCGCGACGGGAGCGGCGCTCCCCTGGTGCCCGACGTGGGCGAGCTCTCGCCGGACGCCGTCGAGGCGGCGCTGCGCCGCTGGCTCGGCGCCCGCGGCGGCGAGCTCGCGGCGGCGCTCCGGCCGCCGCCCCCGCCTGCCCCGCTCGAGCTCCCGGGCGGCGGCGCGGCCCTCGCGCGCACGCCCGCCTTCTGCTCCGGCTGCCCGCACAACACCTCGACGCAGCTTCCCGAGGACAGCGTCGCGGGCGGCGGCATCGGCTGCCACGGCATGTCGGCCTTCATGCCGGAGCGGCGCACCGTCTTCTTCACCCACATGGGCGGCGAAGGGGCCAACTGGGTCGGGGTTGCCCCCTTCACCACGACGCCCCACATCTTCCAGAACCTGGGCGACGGCACCTACTTCCACTCGGGGCTCCTCGCGATCCGGGCCAACGTCGCCGCGGGCACCACCCTCACCTACAAGATCCTGGTGAACGGCGCCGTGGCCATGACCGGCGGCCAGCCCATCGAGGGCGAGAGCATCCGGGGCGAGCTCACCACCCCCGAGATCGCGCGCCAGCTCGACGCCGAGGGCGTCGCGCGCATCGCGGTCCTGAGCGACGAGCCGGGGAAGTACGCCCGCGGCGCCTTCCCGGCCGGCGTCACGGTCCACCACCGCGACGAGCTCGACCGCGTGCAGCGCGAGCTGCGCGAGGTGAGCGGTGTCTCGGCCATCGTCTACGACCAGACCTGCGCCGCCGAGGCTCGTCGGCTGCGCAAGCGCGGGGAGCTCCCGGACCCGGATCGGCGCGTCGCGATCAACGAGCTCGTGTGCGAGGGCTGCGGCGATTGCAGCGTCGTCTCGAACTGCATCTCCATCGAGCCGGTCGAGACGGAGTTCGGCCGCAAGCGCCGGATCAACCAGTCGAGCTGCAACAAGGACTACTCCTGCGTCAAGGGCTACTGCCCGAGCTTCGTGAGCGTCACCGGAGGTCGCCTGCGCCGGGCCGGCGGGATGGCCAGCGGGGACGGTGGCGACGAGCTCTTCCGGGGCCTTCCCGAGCCCGCCCGCGCCGACTCCTCGCAACCGGTGAACGTCCTCGTCACGGGAATCGGCGGCAGCGGGGTCGTGACGGTGGGCGCACTCCTCGGGATGGCGGCGCATCTGGAGGGACGGGGCTGCTCGGTCCTCGACGTGACGGGGCTCGCCCAGAAGAACGGGCCCGTGACGAGCCACGTGCGAATCGCCGACCGGCCCGAGGACCTCCACGCCACGCGCATCGCCCACCGGACGGCGGACCTGCTCCTCGGCTGCGACATCGTGGTGACCGCGGGCCCCGAGAACCTGGCCCGGCTCGCCCCGGGGCGAAGCGTCGCCATCGTGAACAGCCACGTGACCCCGACCGCCGCCTTCGCCACGAACCCGGACCTGGACCTCTCCTCGGCGGCCATGCGGGAGGTGATCGGCGCCGCCGCGGGGCCCCAGCGCTGCGAGTTCGTGGCAGCCACGGAGCTCGCCACCGCGCTCCTGGGCGATGCGATCTTCACGAACCCCTTCCTGCTGGGCTACGCGGCCCAGAGGGGACTCCTCCCGGTGGGGCTCCCCGCCCTGGAGCGGGCCATCGAGCTCAACGGCCGCGCCGTGGCGGAGAACCGGCGCGCCCTGGCCTGGGGCCGGCTCGCCGCGCGGGACCTCCCGGCGGTGGAGCGCGCCGCCGCGCCGGGCCTGCGCCGGCCGGAGGCGCCCGCGGCGGAGCTGGGGCTCCCGGCCCTGGTGGCGCGGCGCGTGGAGTTCCTGACCGCCTACCAGGACGCCGCCTGGGCGCGCGGCTACGCGGAGCTCGTGGCCCGGGTGGAGGCGCGCGAGCGCGAGCTGGGGCTCGCCGACGCCGCGCTGGCCCGGGCGGTGGCCCACTCCTACTTCAAGCTGCTGGCCGTGAAGGACGAGTACGAGGTGGCGCGCCTCTACACCGATGGCTCCTTCCAGCGCCAGCTCGAGGCGGAGTTCGAGGGGCCCTATCGGCTCCAGATCCACCTGGCGCCCCAGTTCCTGCCGCGCTGGCTTCCGGGGCGGCTCGCCCGCCGGGACCCGATCACGGGCCGGGTGGCGAAGGTGGCCTTCGGACCCTGGGTCTTCGGACTGCTGCGACTGCTCGCCCGTCTCCGGCTCCTGCGCGGGACGCTGCTCGATCCCTTCGGCTGGACCGCGCACCGGAGGCTCGAGCGGCAGCTGGCGCGCGAGTTCGAGGCCCTGCTGCTGAAGGAGCTCCTCCCGGGCCTCTCCGCCGAGAGCCAGGCCCTGGCCGTCGAGATCGCGAGCCTCCCCCAGCAGGTCCGCGGCTTCGACAGCGTGAAGGAGCGCCAGCTCGAGGAGACCCGGGCCAAGCAGGTGGACCTGCTGGCCGCCTTCCGGCTGCGCGCCCCGGCCGCGGGCTCGCCGGGGCCCTCCCTCCCGCCCGACCGGGCCTGAAGCGAGCGCGCCCGCGGCGGCGCTCCGGTCCGGCCGCCGGGGCGCCGCGGCGCGCCGCGCCTCCGCCGGCCTGCCCCCTACCCCAGCCTGACGCGTCGCGCCCCAGCACCCAACCCGAATCCCGATCCCCGCCGTTCCGGCCGGCACGCGCGTTGCCCGCTCTCCCAGCGGCATCGCCGGGCACCCGGCCCGGCGCGCGGAAGGAGGCATCGTGCGGCACCACTTCCATCGCTGCGCCCCCCTGCAGGGGTGCGCGCGCGCCGCTCTCGCCGGGGCGGCCTGGCCCGCGCCCTGAGACGCGCCGGGGCCGGGCCCCGCCGGGGGGCTCACGGGCTCGACCGTCCTCACGCTGCTGGTGGTGCCCGTCGTCTACAGGCTGCTCGACGACCTCCAGGCCGGGCTGGCCCGCCGCTTCCCGCGGCGCCCCCTGCGGCGCGCGGCGGGGGCGGCAGCCGCCCGGAGCTGACCCACCCCGGGCCGGCTGGCCGCGGGCCACAGCGGCGGGGTGCCGGAGGCCCCCCCCTTCGCCATCCTGGGGCCGAGGTGATCGCCATGCGGCAGCTCCTGGCCGCCCTCCTCGTCGTCTCCGCACTCCTGGCCTGCGGCTCCACGCCGAAGGAGCCGCGCGCCGCGTCCCACGCCGACCCGGCGACGCGGCGCTCGCTCCCCGCCGGAGACCTCATCGGGGGAGCCGGCCTGTACGGCGGCCACGCCTGGCTCGGGATCCCGTTCGCGCAGCCGCCGCGGGGCCCGCTCCGCTGGCGCGCCCCGGAGCCCCTCCCGCGCTGGCCGGGAGAGCGACCGGCCCTCGCCTTCGGCTCCCCCTGCCCGCAGCTCGCGAGCCCCCTGGGCGGCGTGCCGGGCCCGCGCGGCGCGGTCGTCGGCGACGAGGACTGCCTCTTCCTCAACGTCTACGCGCCGGCCTTCGCGCCCGGGGCCCACCCCGGCCCGGGCGCCCGTCTCCCGGTGATGCTCTGGATCCACGGCGGCGGGAACACGATCGGCGCCGCGAGCTTCTACGACGGGAGCGCGCTCGCGACGCAGCAGAACCTGATCGTGGTGACGATCCACTACCGGCTGGGCGCCCTCGGCTGGTTCCGCCACGCGGCGCTGCGCGAGAGCGCGGCCCCCTCCCCCACGGATCCTCCGGGCGACGCCTCCGGCAACTACGGCACCCTCGACCAGATCCGCGCCCTCGAGTGGGTGCGGGACAACATCGCGGCCTTCGGCGGCGATCCGGGCAACGTCACGATCTTCGGCGAGTCGGCGGGCGGGCGCAACGTGCTGGCTCTCCTCGTCTCGCCGCGCGCGGCTGGCCTCTTCCACCGCGCGATCTCCCAGAGCGGCGGCACGCGCTCGGCGAGTCTGGCGGAGGCGGAGCAGTGGAGCGATGCCCCGGAGCCGGGGGCTGCCACCAGCTCCAACGAGATCCTCGCGCGGGTGCTGGTCGCCGGGCGGATCGCGCCGTCTCGCGACGCTGCCCGGGCGTGGATCGCCGAGCGGCCGGCCGCCGCCCTGGCGGGCTTCCTCCGCGACCTCCCCGTCGACTCGCTGCTGCGCGCCTATCCGGGCTCCGGGACCGGCATGGTCGACCTGCCGCAGATCTTCCCGGACGGCGCCGTGCTGCCGAGCGAGCCCACGCTGGAGCTCCTGCGGACGCCCGGGCGCTTCCACGCGGTACCCGTGATGCTCGGCACCAACAAGGACGAGGAGAAGCTCTTCGCGTTCCTGAACCCCGGCTACGTGTGGCGGCTCTTCGGATTGCTCCCGATCGTGCGGGATCGCAGCGTCTTCTTCCGCGACACCGACTATCGGACCCGGAGCTGGAAGATCGCGGGCGTCGACGAGCCCGCCCGCGCCCTCGCCGCCTCCCAACCGGGCCGGGTCTTCGCCTATCGCTGGGACTGGGACGAGGAGCCGAGCGTCCTCTGGGCGGACCTCGGCGAGCTGGTCGGCGCCGCCCACGGCCTCGAGATCCCGTTCGTGTTCGACCACTGGGAGCTCGGACCCGAGGGGCGCTATCTCTACGGCGAGGCCAACGCGCCGGGCCGCGAGGCGCTCTCGGCGGCCATGCAGAGCTATTGGGCAGCCTTCGCCCGCGACGGCGATCCCGGCCGCGGCGCCGACGGCGAGCTGCCCGCCTGGAGGCCCTGGGATTCCGCCGGCGAGAAGTACGCGGTGCTCGACACGCCCGCGGGCGGCGGGTTCCGCATGAGCGGCGAGACCGAGACGATGGCCGAGCTCACGGCGGCGATCGCCGCCGATCCGACCTGGGCCGACGACGCGGAGCGCTGCACGGCGCTGGCGTGGATCCACGAGCGCGCGCCGAGCTCGTTCGACGCCGCGGCCTTCGCGTCCACGGGCGGCGGCCGCTGCGCCCGCTTCGATCCCCGGGAGCTGATCGCCGCGGCCGCGCGCTGACGGCCCCGACCGATCGGGGCTCCCGGCGCAGGGGCACATGGGGAACGGGTGCTCCCCCATGGGGACTCGATTGGTGACCAAACATATCTCAGGAGATCCCCCGACCCACGAGAGCCCTCCCTGTGTGGGCTGGAGGGGTGGGATTTCGCGCCTCGAACCCGGGAGTGAGGTTCCATGCCCCGAGTTTTCGCGACTTCTGCACGCCGATCGATTCTCGGGTAGAGTCGGAGCATTCGTTCGGCGTATGGAGCCAAGATCCATTGTATTCGAAATTGTTTCATGGCTCCCGGAAGCTCTGATCGAGCGGTCCACGCGCTCCGCGATGTCCGGGTCGGGCCCTAGCGTCGAGTCGCGCGCGCCGTCGGCGTCCCGGGTGCTCGGGGAGGCGCGCGCGCGCCTCGCGTACCGGAGGGGACGGCGGCGCGCCTCCCGCTTCTTCGCAGCACTCACCCCCTTCCTCGACGCCTCCCGCGCCCACATCGCCATCGTCGCCCCGAACGGCGCGATCCTGGGGGTCAACCAGGCCTGGAGAGCCTTCGCCGAGAGCGAGGGGCTCCGCCTCGCCAACGGCGGAGTGGGCGCCAACTACTTCGAGGTCTGCGCGCGCGCCGCTGCGTCGGGCAATGCGCTGGCGCAGCACGTTCTCGACCGCCTCCGCGAGCTCGCCCCCGGAGGCCCCACCGGGTTCAGCGTGGAGTATCCCTGCCATGGGCGGTCGGGGCGGCGCTGGTTCGAGCTGGTGGTCCACCGGATCGGGGAGCCGGCGCCCAGGCACCTGCTCTTCGCCCACCGGGAGGTGACGCAGGAGCACCTCGCGCGAGAGTCGCTGGAGGCGAGCGAGGCCCTCTTCCGGCTGCTGGCCGAGAGCGCCAGCGATGCGCACGGGCGCATGAGCCTGGACGGAAAGATCCTCTACGCCTCGCCCGCCGTGCGGGCCGTGCTGGGCTACGAGCCGGAAGAGCTGGTGGGCCGACCGGCCTTCGAGCTCCTGGTGCCGGGCGAAGGCCAGGCCCGGCTGCTCGCCGAGCGCGCGCGCCTCCTGAGCCAGGGGGCAACGGTGGGCCTCGAGGTGATGGCCCGCACCCGTTCGGGCGACACGCGAATGCTCGAGGTGCGGGCCCGCGTCATGCAGAATCCTGCGACGGGCCCCGCCGAGATCGTCGCCGTGATCCGCGACATCACCGAGCGGGAGCGCAGCCAGGAGGAGCTCCGGCGCTCTGCCCAGCAGCTGCGACGCCTCGCCGAGCGGGCCACCTCGGGGCGGGAGGCCGAGCGCGCCGAGATGGCGAACGAGCTCCACGACGAGCTCGGCCAGGCCCTCACGGCGCTCAAGCTCGAGCTGCGCGCCTGGTCCCTCGAACCCCCGCCCAGCGAGGAGGCGCTGAAGGAGCGCGTGGACGAGGCCGTGGCGAGGATCGAAACCACCCTCGACTCCGTCCGCAGCCTGGCCTCGCGGCTCCGCCCTCCCCTGCTGGACAGCCTGGGCCTCGCTGCGGCGATCGAGCTGCACGTGCGCGATTTCTCCCGGCGCACGAGCCTCCCCTGCGAGTTCCCCCTCGCGGTCGAGGACGTGGAGCCGAGCCCGCAGCGCGACATCGCGGTCTTCCGGATCCTCCAGGAGGCCCTCACGAATGCAGCGCGCCACGCCGGAGCGAGCCGGGTGACGGTCACGCTCGCGAGGCGCGGGGCAGAGCTCCTGCTCGAGGTCTGCGACGACGGCTGCGGCATCGAGCCGGGCGCGCTCGCGGCCGCCTCGAACCTCGGGATCGCGGGGATGCGCGAGCGGGCTCTGGCGGCGGGCGGCCGGCTCGAGCTGGGGCCCCTCCCGGAGGGGGGAACCGCCGTGCGGCTCTGGGTCCCGCTCGACCTCACCGAGCGCAGCGACGGCGAGGGCTGACCGGCCTCCCGAGGCGGCGCGCCTTCCGCGAAGGCGGCGGGCGGGTGGCAGACCGCGTCAGTCCACGATCCCCTGCTTCAACGCCAGGCGGACGATCTCGGCGTTGCTCGCCACGGGTAGCTTCTCCAGGATGCGCGCGCGGTAGGTGCTCACCGTCTTCGCGCTGATCCCGAGCTCCGCCGCCACTCGCTTCACGCTCATCCCGCGGCCCAGGAGCCGGAAGACCTCGTACTCGCGCTTCGAGAGGAGCTCGTCGATCTCGTGGACGTCCCCCGTCGCGAAGCTCTGGGCGAGCTTTCCGGCGAGGCTGGGGGACACGTAGCGGGCCCCCCCGGCCACCACCCGGAGCGCCTCGGTCAGCCGCTCGGGAGACTGGTCCTTGGTCAGGTACCCCGCCGCTCCCGCCCGCAGGGCCCGCGGGCCGAAATCCTCCTCGGCATGGATGCTCATCACGAGCACGGGAAGCGCGGGAACGGTCCGCCGCAGGCTCCGGATCGTCTCCCGGAAGTCCGACCCGGGCATGGAGACATCCAGCACCAGGACATCGGGCCTGGTCCCAGCGGCCATCTGGAGCACCTGCTCGCCGGAGGCGGCCTCGCCGACGACGCTGAGGTCGGCGGCCTCGTCGACGATGCGCTTCAGACCTTCGCGGACGATCGGGTGATCGTCCGCAATGAGGATGCGGATCATGGCCCCCCCGACAGCCATTGTGTCCCAGATGCCGACACCGGTCCAGGGGATTCTTCCCATCCGATTCCGCCCTACAGCCCGGATCCGGGGAACACGCGGGGCGGGCATCGAACGCCGCGCTACGAGACAGGTGGGGGATCGCCCTTCCGTCGCAGGCCCCGCCCCACGTCGCGCTGGGGACGCGCTGCCCGCGTCGCCGCTCGCGCTGAAGCGGCCGGACGCCACGGCCACAGAGTGGGAAAGAGCGTAGAGCGGCTCGCGGGCGCGACCGGCCGGAGATCCGGTCACTGCGGGGGCAGGGGTGGCCGTGGCCGAGGAACCGATCCGGGTCCTCCTGGTGGCAGACGATCCCGGCGCCGCCGCCGGGGTTCGGGCGCTCCTCGCCGCCAGCGGCACCGGCCCCTTCGAGCTCTCCCGCGAGCTCGCTCCAGGAGGTGCCGCCGAAGCTCGCCGGGCACGAGCCCGATGTCCTGCTCCTCGACCTCGCGCTTCCGGAGGGCCGGGCCTTCCGCGCCCTCCGCGCTCGGACCGGGGAGGCGCCCATCCTCATCCTCGCGGGTGCCGAAGGCGAGGGGCTCGAGAGGCCGGAGGCGCGCGTCGATGCCTTGCGGGTCGAGGAGGCAGGAGGTCGGCGAGGGCGGGAGGCCGGGGACGGCGCGGGCGCTGGCCCCGGGGTGAGGCGCTCCCGCGAGCGCTAGCTTCGGCGGAGCCTCTCGCCAGGCGAAGGAGCCCTCCCATGTACCGAGTCGTCCAGTGGAGCACTGGAAACGTCGGCGCGCTCACCCTGCGCGCCATCCTGGGCCACCCGGATCTGGAGCTCGCGGGCCTGTGGGTGCACAGCGAGAAGAAGGTGGGCCGCGACGCCGGCGAGCTCTGCGGGGTCGGCCGCGTCGGCGTGGTCGCCACGAACGACGCCGACGCCGTCCTCGAGACCCCGGCGGATTGCGTCGTCTACACCGCCACCGCCGATCTGCGCATGGGGGAGGCGCTGGACGACGTCTGCCGGATCCTGAGCAGCGGCAAGAACGTCGTGTCGAGCTCGATCGTCCCGCTGGTGCACCCCTCGCACCTGGGACCGGACGTCGAGCGCCGGCTCGAGAACGCCTGCGCCGAGGGCGACGCCTCGGTCTGGTTCTCGGGCATCGATCCCGGCTTCGCCAACGACCTCCTCCCTCTCACCCTGTCCGGCCTGTGCGAGCGCTGGACCGAGATCCGAGTGCGCGAGGTGGTGAACTACGCCACCTACGACCAGCCCGAGGTGGTGCTCGGCACCATGGGCTTCGGCAAGCCCATGGACGAGCTGCCGCTCCTGCTCCGGCCCGGGATGCTGACCCTCGCCTGGGGCGGGACGATCCGGCTGCTGGCCCAGGGCCTGGGCCTCGAGCTCGACGAGATCCGCCAGCACTACCAGTGCCTGCCGGCCCCCCGCGACCTCGCGACGCCCATGGGCACCATCCCCCGCGGCAGCCGCGCCGCCCTGCGCTTCGAGGTGCAGGGCATCGTCGGCGGCAAGCCGCGTCTGGTGGTGGAGCACGTGACGCGCATGCACGACGACCTGGCGCCCGACTGGCCTCGCAGCGAGGGCGGCTACGAGGTCGTGATCGAGGGCGTGCCCCGCATGGTGTGCCGGCTCGAGATGGCCGACGAGCACGGCGACCATGCCGTGGGCGGCCTCGTGCTGACCGCCACGCGCCTCGTGAACGCCATCCCCGCGGTGGTCGCGGCCCCGGCCCGCCCGCTCACCCCCCTCGATCTCCCGCTGGTCACCGGCCGTGGCCTCCTGGCGGACTGACGGCCCGCGGGTCAGCCCGACCCGCGCCCTCCCTGGAGGCGCCAGCGATAGCCCAGGTAGCGGGGGAGGCCGGCCAGCCGGGACAGCGCGCCGCTGCCGACCTGGAGGCGCCGGTAGTCCGCGAGGACGAGGCGCAGCGCGCCCAGCGGTGTGCGGCGCAGCGCCGAGCGGCTGCGCTGGGCGATGCTCCGCTCCCGCCGCTCCAGCCGCGAGACCGGAGCCGCGCGCAGGCGCCGCAGGACCTCGGCCGGGACCTCCACCGCCAGGTGGGTGGTGAGGAGCTCGCAGGCCTGGCGCAGCCGCAGGCCCACCCGGAGCTGCCTCGCGAGTGCGAGCATCCGCTCCCAGTCGATCTCGGCGCCCTCCCTGCGCACCACGAGCGCCGCGTCGACGATCCAGCGCTGCGAGGGAAGCGGGTTCCACTTCGCTCCGTGAAGGATGGTGTGGAGAAGCTGCTCGCTCGGGTGCAGGACGCGCGTGGCGACGCCCGCGATCTCCCGGGCGCGCGAGGAGCGCCAGAAGGGCTCGTCGAGACCGGGGGCGCAGGACTCGAAGCAGACGTGCCAATGCAGATCGAGGGAGCCCTCCGCGCGTCCGAAGCCCAGGGAGTGCCGGAAGCGCAGGCTCTCGGCCCCCCCGGCCCGCTCGGGCCGGAAGCCCAGGCGCGCGAGAAGCCGCGCCGCGGCCACCGCCCGGGAGGTCGGAACGGCGATGTCGACGTCGGCCATGGGACGCGCGGCGGGGTCGCCGCCGTAGACCGGGCCCAGGGCGAGCCCCTTGAGCACCAGCGTCGCGATCCCCTCGCCCGCAAGCTCCGCCAGCACCTCGCCGGCCCGCGCCGCGTGGGCCTCGTTCTCCGCGCGGGTCCGCTCGCGGAAGGGCCGGAGCAGGGGCAGCAGCGGATCGGAGGGAATTTCGCGTTCCAGGTTCCAGGCGACCGTCGGGAGGAGATCCGTCGATTCCGGGTCGAGCTCTGCCTGGCTGGCGACCTCTCGCTGCCAGCGTTCCCAGGCGACCCGGGCGGCGTCGCCGGTGGCCAGAGCCGCGCGCAGCAGCCAGGCCTGCGCCGGCGTGGGCCAGAACCCGCCCTGCTCGGGCGTCGGGAGCGCTGCCCCGGTGGCGCTCACCGGCGCGCCCCCAGGAGCGCGCCCAGCGCGGAGACGGCCTCCTCGAGCGGACCCATGCGCACCTCGAAGGCGGCGAGCCCGCGCATCCAGCGCACCAGCCGCTCCACCCGCGCCGTGGTCAAGGCCTCGGGCAGCGAGAGGCAGCTCTCGAGCAGCCGGCGCAGCGCCTCCAGCGGGTCCAGGGGGTCGAGAGAGATGGCGGAGCCGGGCTCGAAGCGCGGGAAGAGGAGGCCCGCCACCGGATGGCCACCGGGCCGGTCGGGCGCGATGGATCCCGCCGGAGGCGGGAGATAGCGCACGCGGCGGCCGTCCTCGCGCTGGTGGACGGCGAGCTTCGAGAGCCCGGGGTAGAGGGGTACCAGGCTCTCGACCGCTCCGGGCTTCACGGTGAAGGCCAGCGGCACCGGGCGGACCCCGAGGGTGCGAGGCTCGAGCAGGGCCACCTCGTCGGAGAGATAGGCGAGGCCGCCGCGGACGAGAGCCGCGGTCAGCGTGGTCTTGCCCCGACCGGGAGCGCCGGGCAGCAGCCAGCAGCCGGTGCTCCCGAGCACGGCCCCCGCGTGGATCTGCATGAAGTAGGCATGTCGGTCCATGGCGATCAGGCGCAGCTGGAGCTTCACCACCGGAGCGATCGCGTCGGTCGCGATTTGCGACCCGACGGCCACCCCGTCCACGACCACCGCGTGGCGACTGCCGGTGCGCCGCACCTCGACGAGCACGTCCCCTGCGCCGCGCCGGCTGCGCTCGAGGTGCCGCAACGCGGGCAGGAGGCGCGCCCGGGCCGCCGCGCCTTCGACCACCAGGTCGAAGCGCGTGGAGAGCAGGTGGGCGCGATAGACGCGACCCCGCGCGGTGCGCGGGGCGGAATGCGGCCGGGGAGACCGCCCCGCCGCGGGCCGCCGCAGGGGCCGGGGCGGGTCGGTGCGGCCTTCGCCCGCGCCCCCCGTCCGGATCCATCCGCGCCGGGTCCACGCGCGCAGCGCCCCCTCGACCCGGCGCAGCGCCAGCCGCGCGCCGCAGCCGGAGCGCTCGGCGAGCAACCGCGCCAGCTCGGCCGGACCCGCGCCGGACTCGAGCCCCAGCCAGAGCAGGGTGCCCGGGGCATCGAGCGCGTGGATCTCCTGCCGGTCGGCGGCGAAGAGGACCCCCCCGCTGCCGAGGACGAAGAGCCTGAGCCCCGGGGCCCGCCGCGGGGGCGCGCACCTCGCCGCCGGGCTTGCCATCCCTGCGGGTACTCCGTCGCGCCGGGGCGGTTGCTTCCGCCCTACTTGTCCTTCTTGTCCTTCGTGCTCTTCGCGCTCTTCGCGCTCTTCTTGCTCTTCTTGGCCTTGCCGTAGCCGCCCGATGCCCGGGAGGGCTTCGCCGAGGCGGACAGCAGGAGGGAAGCCACGGGGACGCCCAACGCGGCCTTCCCGGCCTGCTTCAAGAACTTGCGGCGCTCGTTGCCCCCGGATGAGCCAGTGGACTCTTGCTTCTCGATCTTCATCTCCGCATCCTCTTCTTCAGCAACTGCTCGGGAATTCGAGTTCGGGCCATTCTACACGAGCGGACTCGCTCGGAGATCGGGTTTCTCCGCAAAAACGTACTCGCTCATGGGGTGCGACTCGACGCGGTCGAGAGCCAGGAAGGATGCGCAGCTCTCGAGCATGCGCGCCTGGTTGCCGCGAAAGCGCTCCTCGGAGCCGCGCCAGTCGTAGAAGGCGCGGGGGTCCGCGAGCGCCTCCGCGGGGAATCCCTCTTCGACGATGGCGGCCCAGGGAGGCGCCCCGGGCGTGAGGGCGCGCACCACCTCGTTGCGCGTGTAGGCGAAGCTGCTCTGGGTCCGCAGGGCAACGTCTCGATGCACCTCGTACCAGTGCCGCAGGAAGTCCGGGTAGGCGAGGCCGTCGCGGGGCTCGATGCAGGAGACGGCGTTGAAGCCCGGCGTGCGGGCGCCGCGTACCCGGGCGGGGAGGTCCGGCACGAGGGGACGCGACTCGACCACCAGATAGCCCGCCCAGCGCGCGGCAGCCGCGGCGAGGGCGCCCTCGAGGGGAGCCCGGTCCTGGGAGCACTCGAGCCAGAAGCAGGCGAGTCCGGCCGGGCGCGGGTCGAGCCGGCTCCGGTGGAGCGCCGCCCCCGCCCGCACGTGCTCGTCGACGGCGCTGATCCGGAGCCCGCAGGCGCCCTGTGCCTCGAGGGCATCGGCCTCCCGCAGGAGGGCATCCCGGAAGGCGGGGTCCGCCAGCTCGGCGGGCTTCCAGAGCACGTACACGAGCTTCTCCACGCCGCGAGCATATCGATATCGGGGACGTTCCTTGCGTTCTTGCGAAACGCGGGGTGCGTTTCGCAAGAACGCAAGGAACGTCCCCGCGATTCCCGCGGGGAAGGCGCGTCCGGCGGGGTCGGGATTTCCGTTTTGCCGCGCCCCGGCCGGTGGTATACTGGAATCTGACGAACCGTCAGATACTCGGAGGAGAGAGGCCATGCGCGAGTACCGACTGATCGACGCCGACTGCCACGTCGTGGAGCCGCCCCACATCTGGGAGCGCTGGCTCCCGAAGAAGTTCCAGGACCGGGCTCCCCGGCTCGTGAAGGACGAGGAGGGCGGCGACGCCTGGCAGTTCACCCCGGGCGGCCCCCTCATGTACATCGGCCTCGTCGCCACGCCCGGCATGCGCTTCGAGGAGATGAAGTGGAAGGGGTACACCTACGACACGGTCCGCAAGGGCTGCTGGGAAGGCAAGGCCCGCCTCGAGGACATGGACTTCGACGGCGTCGACGCCGAGTTCATCTACCCGAGCCAGCGCACCATGCACCACTTCATGGGAAACGAGGACCGCGACTTCCACCGCGCCGGCATCCACGCCTACAACGACTACATGAACGACGAGTTCTGCGCCGTGGATCCCGAGCGGCTCTTCTTCCTGGCCCAGATGCCGAACCTGGGCGTGGCCGAGGCGATCGCCGAGCTCAAGCGCTGCCGCAAGAAGGGAGCGCGTGGCGTCATCATCAGCGCCTGGCCGAGCGGCGAGGACGACCTCACCCGCGACGATGACGAGTTCTTCGCCACCGCCGCCGACCTGGGCATGCCCGTCAGCATCCACATCAACATCCAGCGCAAGCGCGAGAAGCGGCCCAAGCTCGAGGGTCCCGCGGCGATCGGCACCATGGCGATGGCGGGCATGCTCCAGTTCCCGCCCATCATGTGCGAGCTCATCATGAGCGGGCTCTTCGACCGCGTCCCCAAGCTCAAGATCGTGGGCGTCGAGACCGAGTGCGGCTGGGCGCCGGAGGCCCTGGAGCAGGTGGACAACTTCTACTGGCGCAACCGGACCCATACCGGCGTCCAGATCCAGCAGATCCCGAGCCAGTACTTCCACCAGCACTTCCTGCTCACCTTCATCACGGACCGCACCGGCGTGCGCAACCGCCATGCGATCGGGGTCCGGAACATGGCCTGGTCCTCGGACTACCCGCACCACGGCTGCGACTGGCCCTACAGCCGGAAGGTGGTGGCGGAGATGTTCGAGGACGTGGCAGCAGACGAGCGCTACTGGATCTGCGCCGGCAACATCGTCGATCTCTACGACCTGCCGCAGGCGCTCACGACTCCGAAGGCCTAGCTCGTCCAGGGCCTCAACGCGCGTCGAAACGCGCGTTTGACAGCCGCGGGTCCCGGCTCGTAGCCTCGCAGGGGGAGCGAGGAGCGCGCAGACGCCATGGCCCGAGCGAGGAGGTCGTCCCCGGTCGTCGATGGCGACGGGCACGTGATCGAGCCGCCCAACGCGGTCTGGTGGGAGCGCATGGACCGCGCAAAGTGGGGCGACTGGATCCCCCACTTCGACTTCGAGGAGCAGGCGCTCTGCGTGGGCGGCGTTCCGCGGGCCGGCGGGTTGAAGGCCCTCTCCGAGGCGGCTGCCCTGGCCGGGATCACCCTGGAGGAGGTGCAGGAGGCGACCGGGCGCAACCGGCTCGCCATGGCCCGCCCCGGCGGCCACGACCCCCACGCGCGCGTGGCCGACATGGACCGCGACGGGATCGACCTGGCCGTGCTCTATCCGACGGCGGGGCTCCTCTTCGGCCCCCTGGACCCCATCGAGGCGCTGCGCCGCCCGGACTTCGTGGCCGCCTGCCAGCGCGCCTACAACGACTGGATCGCGGAGTTCTGCGCCGCCGAGCCGCGGCGGCTCTTCGGCGTGGGCTCGGTGCCGCTCCAGGACCTCGACCTCGCGGTGGCGGAGGCCGAGCGCGTGGCGCGGCGGGGCCTCGTAGGCGTCTGGATCCGCCCGGCGCCCTACCTGGGCGAGCTCCCGCTCAGCCACGCGGCCTACGACCGCTTCTGGGCCGCCTGCCAGGACCTGGACCTCTCCGTGTCGCTCCACCCGGCGGTGCACGTGGATACGCCGGGAGCCTGCCGCAAGTTCGCCCTGGTGCGCGAGAACGCGAACCTCGCCTTCAGCAACGTCGCCGTGAGTCCCGAGTACGGGGGCTCGGGCTTCGGCCAGGCCATCGGCAACACCGTGGACATGATCGTGAGCCTGGGGCGCCTGCTCATGGGCGGGGTCTGCGAGCGCTTCCCGCGCCTGCGCTTCCTCTTCCTCGAGGCGGGCGGCGGCTGGTGCGCCACGCAGCTCGAGCGCATGGACGAGCAGGTGGAGGCCTTCCCCCTGGAGGGGCGCTGGCTCGCGCTCAAGCCGAGCGAGTACTTCCGCCGCCAGTGCTACATCAGCTTCGAGCCCGAGGAGTGGAACCTCGCCGCCTCGGCTCGCCAGATCGGCGCCGACCGGGTGATCTGGGCCTCGGACTACCCCCACCCCGAGTACCACCCGGGCGTCGTCGGCGAGCTGCGCGAGCACCTGGCCGGGCTCTCCGCCGATGACCGGAGCCGGATCCTCGGGAAGAACGCCATCGAGGCCTATCGCCTCCCGGTGTCTTCGGGCAGCTGAAGCCGTCCCTCGGGCCGCACGCCGAGGAGCAGAACCAGGGCCAGCGCGTTCAGCGCTGCGAAGAGGCCGAAGGCCAGGTCGTAGCTCCCGCGCCGGTCGAAGACCGCGCCGGCCAGGACCGGCCCCAGCGCGCCCGCCGGGAGCAGAACCACCGTGAGGGCGCCGTAGATCTTGGCCAGGTAGCGAACGCCGAAGCAGTGGGTCACGACGAGCGGGAACATCACGTCGCGGGCGTTGACCGAGAAGCCGTAGACGAGGATGAAGGGCCAGACCCAGGCGACCGAGAGCGGCACCAGGAAGACCAGGAGCGAGGAGAGCGTGATGAGGGCCGTGTTGAGGAGGGCGGAAGTCCGGGTATGGAGCCGGTCTGCCAGGAGCCCGAAGAGGACCTTGCTCACCACGCCGAGGAAGATGCTCACGCCGTAGAGGCGCGCGGCCTCCTCGGGCGAGTAGCCCGCGTCGCGCAGGAAGAGCACCATGTGCCGGATCATGGCCACGAAGTAGAAGAGGATGGCGAAGAGCGCGTAGGCCAGGATCCAGAAGCTCCGGGTGCGCAGCGCGGGCCCGAGGTCGACGTCCTCGGTGACGCTGCCGGCGGCCGCCCGGGAGTCCACGGCCCCACCCGCCAGGGGCCCCTCCCCCGCCCGCGGCTCGCGTACGGCCAGGAGCGCCGCGGGCAGCATGACCAGCGCTCCCAGCGCGCCGAAGGTCACGAGCATCTCGCGCCAGCTCTGGCGCGACGCCAGCGCCGCACCCAGCCAGGCGAAGGCCGAGCCTCCGAAGTTCGCGCCGGTGTAGACGATGCCGAGGGCCAGCCCGCGCCCGCGCCCGACCCAGCGCGTCACCACCGCCCCCGCCGTGATGTCGCCCACCCCCGCCAGGGCAACGCCGGTGAGTCCGATCAGGCACGCGAACCCGACGATCGAGTGCACTCCCGCCATGGCTGCGAAGCCGATCCCGAGGGCCAGCACGGAGGCCGCCATCACGCCCCTCGCCCCGAAGCGCACGCAGAGCGCTCCCACGAAGGGGCTGGCCAGGGCCTGGGTCGGGAGCTGCGGCGCCAGGGCCGCGGCCCACTCCGCCCGTGTCCAGGCGAGCTCGGCGATCATGGGCTCGGCCACCAGCGAGAAGACGTAGCCGTAGCCGAGACCCATCTGGACGACGAGCGCGCCCAGCACCACCCAGGCGGCGCGGCCCCGGATGTCGCCCAACGCCTTCAAGCCCGGCCCCGGTGCCCGCGGCGGGCCATCAGTCGGCGAGGATCCGCTTTCGGGTGACGAGGCCCCAGGTGCGCTCCACGTCGAGGAAGCCCGCCACGTCGGCCGCGATCACGCCGGGGCTCGTGGCGTCGCGGTAGAAGCGCTCGCGATGGTCCTCGAGGGTGCGAAAGGCGAGCTCGGCCACGGAGTCGAGCGCCGGTGCCCCCTGGGTGACGGCGCGGACCACGAAGTGCTGCACGTAGCGCCAGATCCCCGGGTGATGCTGGCGGGCCAGCGGGCCGTGGCCATCCCGGTAGCGCGCGACGAAGGCGGCGCGGTCGAGGTCCCGTCGGCGCCGACCGAAGTAGAAGAGCGTGAGCTCCGGCGGCGCCGCCCCGGCGGGGCTCTCCCGATCGCCGTCCCACTGGACGACCTCGTCCACCAGGTAGCCGTGAGCGACCTCCGGTGCGAGCCGACCCACGACCTCGTCGACGTCCTCGAGCCCCGCGAGCCAGAGGCAGCCGACCGCATCCAGGCGCGAGGGCCGGGGCGGGCGCCCGGGGCCTTCGGCCAGGAGCGCATCGGTCGGCTCGGCGGCGTAGAGGGCCCGGCGGCGCACGCGCGGGAAGCGACAGCGCTCCAGGAACTCCTCGCGGGAGAAGCCCGGGGCCCTGCGCAGCGGGAAGAGCAGCTTGACCGCCCCGCTCAGGCCCGGACCCAGCGCGGCAGCGCGATCTCCTCGGTCAATCGCTCGAACACGACCCGAACGGGAGCTCCGATCCGGATCGCCGCCGGATCCACCGCGTTGATCGGATCGCCGGCCTCGGGAACCAGGTTCCCGATCAGGCGCAGGGTGGGGTCCTCGTCCAGGGCCACGCAGATCACGTTGTAGGGGGCGAGCTTCATGAAGTGGGGCAGGAGCGGCGGGTGCGGCACCACGAAGGACCAGATCGTGCCGCGCCCGGAGACGCGCTCCCACTGGAACTCCGTCCCATGGCAGGCCGCGCACATGGGGCGGGGCGGAAACCAGCTGCGGCCGCAGCCCGTGCAGCGCGGCATGCGGAGCTCGCCCTTGCGCGCACCCTCCCAGAAGGGCGCGTTGTCCTCGTCGATCTCCGGGACCAGGATCTGCTCGGTCATCTCGCTCATGGCTACTTCCTCAGGATCATGGCGCTCGTGGGGACGCCCTCGCCAGCGGTCACGATGCAGCTGTCCGCGCCGGCCACCTGGCTGGTCGAGGTGCTGCGCATCTGCCGAACGCCCTCGTTGATCAGGTTGAATCCGTGCACGTAGGCCTCCGAGAGTCCGCCGCCGGAGGTGTTCACGGGCAGGCGCCCGCCGATCTCGATGGCGCCGTCGTTGGTGAAGTCGCCCCCCTCGCCGCGCTTGCAGAAGCCGTAGCCCTCCAGGGAGAGCGGGATCAGGGGCGAGAAGGCGTCGTAGAACTGGGCCACCTTGATGTCCGCGGGCCGGATCTCGGAGCCTCGCCAGAGCGCCGCAGCACACGCCCAGGCGGGACCCCGCAGCGGGTCCTCGTTCCAGTAGTTGGTCATCGTCTGGTGCTGGGGCGGGAGCCCCTGCCCGAAGGCGTGGATGTAGGCCGGCGGGTGGGGGCAGTCCCGGGCGCGCTCCGCCGAGACCACGACGCAGGCCAGCGCGCCATCGGTCTCGAGGCAGTTGTCGAAGAGGCAGAGCGGCTCCGAGATCCAGCGCGCGCTCATGTACTGCTCGCGGGTGAGCCTCTTCTCGTACATGATGGCCCGCGGGTTGCGGTTGGCGTGTCGGCGCGCGGCCAGCGCCACGTTGGCCAGGTGGTCCCGGGTGCCGCCGTACTCGTGCATGTAACGGCGCGTGAGGAGCCCGATCTCATCGACGGGGCGGAGCAGCCCGAAGGGCCGCGTGAAGCCCGCCGCCCCGGGCACCTCCTGCGTCACCCCCGCCCAGGGCCGCTGCCCGGAGCCGCGCTTGCGCGAGCGCCAGGCCACCCCGACCCGGCACTGCCCGGTGACCACCGCCATGGCCAGGTGGCCCACGCAGCCGGGGCCGGCGCCCCCGCCGTAGTGGACCTTGCTGAAGAAGGTGACGTCCCCGGCGCCGATGTTTTTTGCGACGGCGACCTCGTCGTTGGTCTCCATGGTGTAGGAGGCCATGCCGTCCACCTCGGAGGCCTCGATCCCGGCGTCCTCGAGGGCAGCGACGATGGCCTGGCAGGCGAGCTTCAGCTCCGATCCGTCGAGCTTCTTGGCGAACGGGGTCTCGCCGATCCCGACGATGGCGGTGCGATCCCTGAGCGTGGACATGGGGCTCCCCTCGTTTTCTGCGATACTCGCGGGCGCCCCGCATGATACGCGATCCGGGCGGACGGCAGGGGGAGACCCAGGGTGGAGCTCGGCGTGACCCTGCACGCGACCGATCGGTCCATGAGCCCGATCGAGCTCGCGCGCGAGGCCGAGGCGCGCGGCTTCTCGTCGCTCTTCCTGCCGGAGCACACCCACATCCCGGTCTCCCGGCGCACGCCGCCCCCCACCGGCGAGGCGGAGCTGCCCGAGGAGTACCGGCGCTCCCCGGACCCCGTCGTCGCCCTGGCCGCCGCCGCCTCGGTGACCGAGCGCATCCGGCTCGGGACGGGAGTGCTGCTGCCGGCCCAGCACGACCCCCTGGCGCTGGCCAAGGCCCTCGCGACCCTGGACCACCTCTCGGGGGGGCGCCTCGTCCTGGGGCTCGGCTTCGGCTGGAACCGCGAGGAGATGGAGAACCACGGTATCGACGTGGGCCGGCGCCGGGAGCGCGTGCGCGAGACGCTGCTCGCCATGCAGGCTCTCTGGTCCCGGGAGGTGGCCGAGTTCCACGGCGAGTTCGTCGACTTCGAGCCCAGCTGGCAGTGGCCGAAGCCGCTCCAACAGCCGCGTCCGCCCGTTCTGATCGGCGGCGCCGCCGGCCCCCGGCTCTTCGCCCACATCGCGGAGTACGCCGACGGCTGGCTCCCGATCGGCGGCTCGGGCCTCTCCCGGGCGCTCCCGGAGCTGCGCCGCGCCTTCGCGGCGCGCGGGCGCGACCCGCGCGGGCTCCGCGTCGTGCCCTTCGGGACCCTGCCGGACGCGGGCAAGCTCGCCCACTACGAGTCCCTGGGAATCTCCGAGGTGGTGCTGCGCCTGCCCTCTGCGGGGCGCGACACCGTGCTCCCGGTGCTGGACGACTTCGCGCGCTTCCTATGAGCCGCCGAAGCGCTGGCGCAGCTCCTTCTTCTGGATCTTGCCCGCCGGGTTTCGCGGCACCTCCGCCACGAGCTCGAGCTGCTCCGGGATCTTCTGGAGCATGAGCTTTCGGGCGCGCAGGAAGGCGACCATCTCCTCGAAGCCCAGGGGATCCGCCGCGTCCCTGCAGGCCACCACGGCGCAGCAGCGTTCGCCGAGCTTCGCATCGGGGAGCCCGATCACCGCCACGTCCGCCACCTTCGGGTGCTGGTAGAGGAGGTCCTCCACCTCCTTGGCGCTGATGTTCTCGCCCTTGCGGATGATCACGTCCTTGAGGCGGCCGGTGATCACGACGAAGCCGTCCGCGTCGAGGAAGCCCAGATCTCCCGTGCGGAAGAAGCCCCGCTCGTCGAAGGCCTCGGCGTCCAGGCGCGAATCCAGGTAACCCTTGCAGAGCTGGGGACCCAGCACCCGCAGCTCGCCCTCCTCGCCGGGGCCGGCCTCCCGGCCATCGAGCCTCACCACCCGGATCTGGGCGCCGGGGGGATTCGCGCGGCCCTCCGTGTGGGCGAGCTTCTCGTCCGGGTCCCGCAGCGTGTTCATGGCGATGATCGGGCACTCGGTGAGCCCGTAGCCCGAGACGATCCCCGCGCCGCCCAGCTCCTTCTTGAGGTCGAAGTGGAGCTGGGGTGGCTTGGGAGCGCCTCCGCCGGGGAAGGAGCGCACCTGGGGGAAGATCCGCGCTGCGCCCCGCTCGCGCTGGGCGGCCAGATAGGTCTGGTGGAAGGCCGTTCCGGCCCCGGCGATCGTGACCCCGAAGCGGGCCAGCACATCCACCGCGGCCGGGCCGAAGGTCTCGATCGCGATCTGCGCCGCGCCCGAGAGGAGCCCCGCCATGAGCCAGCCCGGCCCGCCGATGTGGGTCACCGGGAAGACCAGCGCGATGCGGTCGTCCTCGCGCAGCTCGAGGACGCGCACCAGACCGCGGGCAGCCACCAGCAGCGTGGCATCCGTGTGCCGCGCGCCCTTCGGATCCGCCGTGGTGCCCGAGGTGTAGAAGGTCCAGCGCACGGGCGCCGCCTCCGGCGCCGTCGCCTCGGGCGGCGGCGGGAGCCGCTTCGGGTCGCCCTCCGGAAGCTCGTGGTCCACCACCAGCACGTCGAGCCCCGGGGCCTCGGCGGCGATCTCCCGGGCCATGCCCGGGTAGTCGAACTTCCGGAAGACCGGCGGCACCACGAGCAGCCGGGCCCCCGTCTGGCGCACGCAGAACCCCACCTCCCGCTGCCGGTAGATCGGAAGGATCGGGTTCTGCACGGCGGAAAGGCGCGCGAGCGCCCCCGCGAGCACCAGGGCCGAAAGGCGCGTGGGGAGCACCCAGGAGACCGGCACGCCGGGCCCGATCCCGCGCCGGGCGAGGCCCGCCGCCGCGCGCTCCACCGCCGCCCGGTAGCCGGCGAAGGAGAGGCTGCGGTCGGCGTCGTCCACGGCGAAGAGGGCGTCCGGGCTGGCGGCCGCGCGCCGCTCGACGAGCTCCCACAGGCTGCGTCCCTGGATCACCGCCCTCCCCCTCGAAGCGCCGCCCGGGCGCGCTCGCGCAGGACGAACTTCATCACCTTCCCCGAGGCGTTGAGCGGCAGCTCGTCCACGATCGCGACGCGCCGCGGCACCTTGTAGTTCGCCATCTTCTCCCGGCACCAGGCGAGGAGGCCCTCCTCGCTGAGCTCGGCCCCGGGCTTCGAGACCACGAAGGCCATTCCCACCTCCCCCAGGCGCTCGTCCGGGATCCCGATCACGGCCACCTGGGCGATCCCGCCGTGGGAGAACATCGCATTCTCGATCTCCGCGGGATAGCAGTTGAAGCCGCCCAGGATGTACATGTCCTTCTTGCGGTCGGTGATGCGCAGGTAGCCGCGCTCGTCCAGTACGCCGACGTCGCCGGTGTGGAGCCAGCCCTCGGCGTCGATGGCGGCCGCCGTCGCCTCCGGGTCCTCGAAGTAGCCGCGCATCACGTTGTAGCCGCGCACCACCACCTCGCCGGGAGCTCCGCGCGGGACCTCCCGCCCGACGTCGTCCACGCAGCGCACCTCGACCTCCGGGAGGGCCCGCCCGGAGGTGGTGGCGATGGTCTCCGGGTCGTCGTCGTGGCGGCACATGGTGGCGGTGCCGGTGGCCTCGGTGAGCCCGTAGCCGGTCACCACCGTCTCGAAGCCCAGCTCCTCGCGCATGCGGTGCACGAGCTCCACCGGGATCGCGGCGGCCCCGGTCACCGCGAGCCGCAGGCTCGAGAGGTCGAAGCGGCTGCGGTCCGGGTGGGCGAGGAGCGACTGGTACAGGGTCGGCGGGCCCGGGAGCACGCTCACGCGCTCCCGGGCCACCCGCTCGAGGACGGCCGGCACGTCGAAGACCGCGTGGGGAAGCGCCGTGGCGCCGCAGATCAGGGACGCGAGCCAGCCCGCCTTGTAGCCGAAGCTGTGGAAGAAGGGATTGACGATCAGGTAGCGGTCGCCCGCGCGCAGCCCCACCACCTCGGACCAGGCGTTGAAGACCCGCAGGTTCTGGCCGTGGGCGGTCATCACGCCCTTCGGGTGGCCCGTGGTGCCGGAGGTGAACATCAGGTCCGCGAGGTCGTCGGGGGAGACGGCCAGGGCGCGCTGCCGCGCTTCCGCGGGGGAGATCCCGGCGGCGCGCTCCAGGAACTCCTCCCAGGGAACCGCGCGCCCCCCGTGGGCGCGGAAGGTCACGCGGGTCTCGAGCTCGGGAAGCTCCTCGCCCTCCAGCATCGCGAGGTAATGATTGCCCAGGAATTCCCCCACGGTGCAGAGGACCCGCGCGCGGCTCCGGCGCAGGATGAACGCGGCCTCGGCCCCCTTCATGCGCGTGTTGATCGGGACCAGCACCGCGCCCGCGCACTGGAGCCCGAGCGCCGCCACCACCCACTCCCAGGCGTTGGGCGCCCAGATCGCCACGCGATCGCCGGCCAGGACCCCGCTGGCGCGGAAGGCCCGCGCGGCCACGAGGGCGCGTTCGGCGAGCTCGGAGGTGCGGAGGACGACCGGGCCGTCCTCGAGGGCGTGGCGGTCCCGGTGGCGCTCGGCGGAGGCCAGGAGCAGGCGCGGGATCGTGGTCTCCGGCGCGATCATGAGCCCGCCCCTCCCCTCGCGAGCGCGCGCCGGGGCTCGCGGCCGCTTGCTGCGCGCGACCCCTACCCTACCATCGCCGCGCCGACCGGGGGAGCTTGGCTCCATGGATCTGCGATTCAGCGACGCCGACGAGGCCTTCCGGGGCGAGGTCCGCGACTGGCTTGCCGCGAACCTGTGCGGCGAGTTCGAGGTGGTGCGGGGCCGCGGCGGGCCCGGCGACGACGACGCGCTGATCGAGGAGCGCCGGGCCTGGGAGCGGCGCCTGGCCTCGGGCGGCTGGACCGGCCTGGGCTGGCCCGTAGAGCACGGGGGCCGCGGCGCCCCCCTCGTCCGGCAGATGATCTTCTACGAGGAGTACGCGCGGGCCGGCGGCCCGGGCCGCGTCGGCCACATCGGGGAGGCGCTGCTCGGGCCCACGCTCCTCGCCTTCGGCAGCGAGGGGCAGAAGCGGCGCTTCCTGCCCGGCATCCTGCGCGGCGAGGAGCTCTGGTGCCAGGGCTACTCGGAGCCGAACGCCGGCTCGGACCTGGCCAACGTCCAGACCCGGGCCGAGCTCGTTGACGATGAGTGGATCCTCACGGGCCAGAAGATCTGGACCTCCTGGGCGGGCTGGGCCGACTGGTGCTTCGCGCTCTGCCGCACGGATCCCCGGGCGCCGAGCCACCAGGCGCTCTCCTACCTGCTCGTGCCGATGAAGCAGCCGGGCATCGAGGTGCGCCCGATCGTCCAGATCACCGGGCGCTCGGAGTTCAGCGAGGTGTTCTTCGACGGTGCCCGCACCGCCGCCGAGAACGCGGTGGGGCGCCCCGGCGAGGGCTGGAAGGTGGCCATGGGCACCCTCTCCCTCGAGCGCGGCGCCTCCACCCTGGGCCAGCAGATCCTCTACCAGCGCGAGCTCGACGGGATCCTCCGCATCGCGAAGCAGAACGGCGCCGCCCGGGACCCGGTGCTGCGCCAGCGCCTGGTCGACGCCTGGATCGGGCTCCGCATCATGCGCCTCAACGCCCTGCGCGTGCTCTCGGACCAGAAGGCCGGCGAGCTCGGCCCGGCGGCCATGATCACCAAGCTCTACTGGGCCACCTGGCACCGGAACCTCGGCAAGCTCGCCCTGGACGTGCTGGGTCCAGAGGCGGAGCTCGCGGAGGGCCTTCCCTACCAGTTGACGGCGCTCCAGCGGATGTTCCTCACTGGGCGCGCCGAGACCATCTACGCCGGCTCGAACCAGATCCAGCGCACCATCATCGGCGAGCGCGCCCTGGGCCTCCCGCGCGAGCCGCGCGCCGCGCGCTAACCGGATGGCGCAGTGTCGAGCTCCCAGGGGCGGCGCCCTGCGCCCATCTATCTCGCGCTGATCGTGGCTGGCGCCGGGGCTACGTGCACCTCGGAGGACGCCAACCGAACAACAACGTGGCTTTCTGGACGGCCAACGTCGTTCAGGCCGCGGGGTTTGGATTTCGCCACGTTCATGAGGGCATCGTGGCGTCCCAGGGTGGAGGCGCGTTCTTCGAAACCCTGGTTGCGCAGCAGACGTGGATAGGGCTCGTGCTCGGTTGCGTGTATCGTAGTTGGGGCATCGGGCGGCGATCCTCTCGCCCCTGGCAGCCGATGTTCTCGGCCCGATCGTCGTGGTGTCGGTGGGATTCGTCTACCGATGACGAGACACGCGGCCCTGGGCCACGAAGCTAGCGCGAGGTGTTCCGGGCGGCGTTCAGGTAGGCCGGGAGCTCGCCGCCGCCGTGGAGGAGGAGGCTCGCGCCGCTCACCCAGCTCGCGAGGGGGGAGGCCAGGAAGAGGCAGGCGTTGCCCACGTCCTCGGGCTCCCCCAGGCGGCGGAGCGGGATCGTGGCGGCCACCGCGGCGATCCCCGCCTCGTCGCCGTAGTGGAGGTGGGCCTGCTCGGTGCGGATCGGGCCCGCGGTGACGGCGACGACCCGCACCTTCGGCGCCCACTCGACCGCCAGGGTCGCCGTGAGGCTCAGGAGGCCCGCCTTGGCGGCGGCATAGGCGGCGGCGCCCGGCGAGGGGCGGATCGCGCTCACGCTCGCGATGTGGAGGATCACCCCGCCCTCCTCCTGCCGCTGCATCAGGGCGTTCGCGCGCTGGGCGAAGTGCAGGGCCGCGATCAGATTGAGCCGGATCACGCTCTCGTGGAAGCGCGCCGAGGCGCTGTCGCTCTCGGCGGGGGGCGCGCCTCCCGCGTTGCTCACCAGCACGTCCAGGCCTCCGAAGCGCTCCGCCGCGGCGCCCACCACGGCCTCGGCCGCCCCGGGCTCGCGCACGTCCGCCGCGACGAAGACGGCCTCGCGGCCGCCGCCCGCGGGCAGGGCCTCGGGCCGGCTCCGGCCGCAGATCACGACCTCCGCCCCGGCCTCGAGGAAGCGGGTGCTGATGCCGCGTCCCACGCCCCGGCCGCCGCCCGTCACGAGCACCCGCCTGCCGGTCATGTCGAGGGGGTTCTCCACGCCTCTGCTCCGCTCCCTAGAGGCCCATCTGGCGGGCCAGCCGCTCGCGGTGGTGGGCGGCGTCGCCCAGCAGGGCCTCGCTCGCGCGGGCGCGCTTCAGGTAGAGATGGCAGTCGTATTCCCAGGTGAAGCCGGCGCCGCCGTGGATCTGGAGGTTCTCCGCCGCGCAGTGGAAGAAGGCCTCCGAGCACCAGGCCTTGGCCACCGCCGCCGCCGCCGGGAGCTCGGCGCGCTCGTGGGCAGCGACCCAGCCCGCGTGGTAGCTGGCCGAGCGCGCCGACTCGACGCGCAGCAGCATGTCCGCGCACTTGTGCTTGATGGCCTGGAAGGACCCGATGGGGCGCCCGAACTGCACGCGCTCCCTGGCAAAGGCCACGGCCATGTCGAGGCAGCGCTGGGCCCCGCCCAGCTGCTCCGCCGCGAGGGCCACGAGGGCCACGTCCAAGGCCTCGCGCAGGAGCGGCCAGGCGCCGCCCTCGGGGCCGAGCCGGGCCGCCGCCGGCACGCGCACGTCCGAGAGCCGAACCTCCGCCAAGCGACGCGTCTGATCCAGGCTGGGGAGCCAGCGGCGCGCGACGCCGACGGCCTCGCCGGGCAGATGGAAGAGGCTGAGCCCGTCCTCGCCGCGCGAGCCCGGCTCGCGCGCCGCCACCAGCAGGAGCTCCGCCGTGTGCCCGTCGAGGACGAAGCTCTTGGTGCCGGAGAGCACGACCTCGTCGCCCTCGCGGCGCGCGCTGGCCTCGATCGCGTCGGCCTCCCAGCGGCCGCCGGCCTCCGCCAGGGCCAGGGTCGCGCTGGTCTCGCCCGCGGCGATCCCCGGAAGGAGGGCCTGCCGCTGCTCCTCGCTTCCCGCCAGCAGGATCGCGTTCGCCGCGAGACCCACGGTCGAGAAGAAGGGCGCGCAGAGGAGCACCCGTCCCATCTCCTCCATCAGCGCCACGAGCTCCACGCAGCCGAGCCCCAGCCCGCCGTAGGCCTCCGGGATCGCGACCGCGGTCCAGCCGAGCTCGCTCCCGATGCGCTTCCACACGGCCGGATCGAAGCCGTGCTCCGTCTGCATGGCGGCGCGCACGCGCTCCGGCGACGAGTGATCCGCCAGGAAGGCCCGGGCCGCCGCCCGGAGCTCCTCCTGCTCGTCGCTCCATGCAAAGCGCACGGCGGCTCAGGTCCCGTAGACCTTCTGCGGAGGCACGGCCTTGGCGAGGAGTTCGCGGACGGCGGGGCCCAGCTCGGCGGGATCCCAGCGCGCGCCGCGATCGAGGACCGGGCCGCTGCGCCAGCCGTCCGCCAGGCTGATCCTCCCGCCCTCCAGCTCGAAGACGCAGCCCGTGACGTCGTTCGATTCCGCGCTCGCGAGCCAGACCACGACGGGCGCGATGTTCTCCGGGTGCATGGCGTCGAAGCCGCCCGCCGGCGGCGCCATCCGGTCCTGGAACACCGCCTCGGTCATGCGGGTGCGCGCCGAGGGCGCGATGGCGTTGGCGGTGACGCCGTAGCGGGCGAGCTCCGCCGCCTGGACCAGGGTGAGGGCCGCGATGCCGGCCTTGGCGGCGGAGTAGGCGCTCTGGCCCACGCTCCCCTGGAGACCCGCCCCCGAGCTGGTGTTCACGATGCGCGCGCTCCGAGCGCGCCCCGCCTTGGACTCTTCGCGCCACCAGGCCGCGGCGTGGCGCGCGACGCAGAAGTGCCCCTTGAGATGCACGCGCAGCACGGCGTCCCACTCCGCCTCGGAGGTGTTCGCGAACATGCGGTCGCGCACGAAGCCCGCGTTGTTCACGACCGCGTCGAGGCCGCCGAAGCGCTCGAGGGCCGCGCCCACCAGGCGCCCGGCGCCCTCCCAGTCGGCCACGTCCTCGCCGTTCGGGAGGGCCTCGCCGCCGAGCTCGCGGATCCGCTCCACCACCTCCCGGGCCGGGCCCGCGTCGGCGCCGCTCCCGTCCCCGGTCACGCCCAGGTCGTTCACCACCACCCGGGCCCCCTGCCGCGCGAGCTCGAGGGCGTGCTCGCGACCGATGCCGCGGCCCGCGCCCGTGACGATCACGATTCGCCCCTCGCAGAGCTTCGGCATCCGCGCTCGGCGCCTCTAGCCCAGGCGCTCGAAGATCGTGACGTTCGCCTGGCCGCCACCCTCGCACATGGTCTGGAGGCCGTAGCGGCCGCCGCTGCGCTCGAGCTCGCCCAGCAGCGTGGCCGTGAGGCGCGCGCCCGTGGCCCCGATCGGGTGGCCGAGCGAGATGGCGCCGCCGTTCGGGTTCACCCGGGCGGGGTCCGCCCCGGTCTCCTTCTGCCACGCCAGCACCACCGAGGCGAAGGCCTCGTTGATCTCGACCAGGTCGATGTCCTCGAGCCGCATGCCGGTCCTGGCCAGGGCGTGGGCGGTGGCGGGGATCGGGGCGGTGAGCATCCAGATCGGGTCGGCGCCGCGCACGCTCAGGTGGTGGACCCGGGCCCGGGGCCGCAGCCCGAGGTCCTTCACCGCGCGCTCCGAGGCCACCAGCAGCGCCGTCGCCGCGTCGGAGATCTGGCTCGAGACGGCCGCCGTGAGGCGCCCGCCCTCCCGCAGGGTGCGCAGCCGGGCCATCTTCTCGAGGCTCGTGTCGCGGCGCGGCCCCTCGTCGAGGGCGAGGTCCTCGAAGGGAACGATCTCGTTCTCGAAGCGCCCCTCGTCCATGGCGCGGATCGCGCGCCGGTGGCTCTCGAGGGCAAAGACCTCCATGTCCTCCCGCGAGATGTCCCATTTCTCGGCGATCATCTCCGCGGCGCGGAACTGGGAGACCTCCTGGGTCCCGTAGCGCTCCACCCAGCCCCGGGAGCCCGAGAACGGGTCGGCGAACCCGAGCGGCTCGGCCAGGGTCTGGGCCGACTGGATCGGGATCATGCTCATGTTCTGCACGCCCCCGGCCACGATCAGGTCGCTGGTCCCGCTCATCACCGCCTGGGCGGCGAAATGGAGCGACTGCTGGGAGGAGCCGCACTGGCGGTCGATCGTGACGCCGGGCACCGCGTCGGGGAGCCCCGCGGCGAGCCAGCAGGTGCGCGCGATGTCGCCGGCCTGGGGGCCCAGCGCATCGCAGCAGCCGAAGATCACGTCCTCGACGAGGAGCGGATCGAGGTCGTTTCTCTCGATCAGGGCCCGGATGACGTGGGCGCCGAGGTCCGCCGGATGCACCTGGCTGAGCCGCCCACCCCGCTTTCCGACGGGGGTCCGCACGGCATCGACGATGTAGGCCTCGGCCATGGTTCTCTCCGGAAATGAGGGACTCGATTCTAGCCCCGGGGCTGCGCGCTCGCCCGGATCGGCTCGGATTGACGATCCCCGGGTCGGGGGCGATGCTCCGGCGCGCGCGTCGGGTGGGTGCTCGGGAGGCTCCGGGAGGGGGCGATGGCCAGGGCGGCGCTTCACACGGCACTCTGCGACCTCCTCGGGATCGAGCACCCCATCGTGCAGACCGGCATGGGCTGGGTGGCGGGCGCCCGCCTCGCCTCCGCCACGGCCAACGCCGGCGGGCTCGGCATCCTCGCCTCGGCCACCATGGACCTGCGCGAGCTCGAGGCCGCCGTCGCCGAGACCCGCGCGCGGACCCAGCACCCCTTCGGCGTGAACCTGCGCGGGGATGCGCCGGATGGGCCCGAGCGCGTGGCGCTCCTGATCCGGGAGCGGGTGCGGGTCGTCTCCTTCGCCGGCGTGCCGAGCGAGCGCCTGATCAAGACCTGCAAGGAGGCCGGGCTCGTCTCGATCCAATCGATTGGCGCGCGGCGCCACGCCGAGAAGGTGGCCGCCTGGGGAGTGGACGCGGTGATCGCCCAGGGCGCCGAGGCCGGGGGCCACGTGGGCTCGGTGCCCACCAGCGTGCTGCTGCCCCAGGTGGTGGACGCGGTCCGCATCCCGGTGGTGGCGGCGGGCGGCTTCTTCGACGGCCGGGGCCTGGTGGCCGCCCTCGCCTTCGGCGCCGCGGGCATCGCCATGGGCACGCGCTTCCTCCTCACCAGCGACTCGCCCGTACCCGACGCGATCAAGCGCCTCTACCTCGCCGCCGGCGTGGACGGGACCCTCGTCACGACGCGCGTGGACGGCCAGCCCCACCGGGTGCTGCGCACGCCCTTCGTGGAGCGCCTGGAGCGCGCGGGGCCGCTTACGCGCCTCCCGCGCGCCCTCGCCAACGCGCTGCGCTTCCAGCGCATGTCGGGCATCCCCTGGCGAGATCTCTGGCGCAGCGCGCGGGAGCTGCGCCGCTCCGAGGGACTCGCCTGGAGCCAGGTCCTCCAGGCCGCCAACACGCCCATGCTGCTGCGGCGCTCCATGGTGGAGGGACGGGCCGACTCCGGCGTGATGGCCTCCGGCGTCGTGACGGGGCTCCTCGAGGACCTCCCGAGCTGCAAGGATCTGATCGAGGCGATCGTGCGCCAGGCCGGCGAGGTGCTGACGAGGCTCGAGGCGTGAAGGTCTCCGCGCTCCCCCCGTATCCCCAGGGCCGCGAGCTGCTGGCGGGAAAGACCGTGCTCGTCACCGCCGCCGCCGGGACGGGGATCGGCTTCGCCACGGCGCGCCGCTGCGCCGAGGAGGGGGCGGCGGTGATGCTCTCGGACAAGCACGAGCGGCGCCTGGCGGAGTACGCCGCGCAGCTCTCCCGCGAGATCGGCCGCCCGGTTCCGGCGGAGCCCTGCGACGTGACGCGCGAGGCCGACGTGGAGCGCCTCTTCGCCCGCGCCGTTGCCGAGCTCGGGCACCTGGACGTGCTCGTGAACAACGCCGGGCTCGGCGGCACGGCGGAGCTCGCCGCCATGACCGACGAGCAGTGGAGCGCCGTCCTCGACGTGACGCTCTTCGGGACCTTCCGCTGCACCCGAGCGGCCCTCCGGCACATGCTGCCGCGGGGGACGGGCAGCATCGTGAACCTGGGGAGCGTGGTGGCCTGGCGCGCCCAGGCGGGGCAGGCCCACTACGCCGCTGCCAAGGCCGGAGTCCTGGCGCTCACCCGCTGCGCCGCCCTGGAGTGCGCGCGCAGCGGCGTGCGGGTGAACGCGGTGGTGCCGAGCCTGGCGGTCCACGCGAACCTGGCGAAGGTCACGAGCGAGGAGCTCCTGGCGGAGCTGGCGGAGCGCGAGGCCTTCGGGCGCTCGGCGGAGCCCTGGGAGGTGGCCAACGTGATCGTGTTCCTGGCCTCGGACCTGGCGAGCTTCATGACCGGCGAGGCCGTCTCCGTGAGCAGCCAGCGGTCCTGAGCGCGAGCGCCGGCGGCGCGCGCAGCGGGGCGCAGCCGAGCGGAGCGGGAGGGAATGGCGTGAAGGAGGACGTCGCCCCGGCGCGGCCCGGCGAGGAGCTCCCGGTGGAGCGCCTCGAGGGCTGGCTGCGGGAGCGCCTGCCCGGCCTGGAGGGCCCCCTGCGGGTGCTTCAGTTCCCCGGCGGCCACGCCAACCTGACCTACGAGCTTCGCCTCGGCCCTCGCGAGCTCGTGCTGCGCCGGCCGCCGCTCGGCCCCCTGGCCCCCGGCGCCCACGACATGGTGCGCGAGTACCAGGTGCTCTCGCGCCTCTCCCCCCACTTCCCTCGCGCGCCGCGCGCCTTCCTCCTGTGCGAGGATCCGGAGGTGATCGGGGCCCGCTTCTTCGTGATGGAGCGCCGCCGCGGCGTCGTGGTGCGGGGCACGGTCCCCCCGGAGCTGGCCCGGCACGAGGACGTGGGCCGCCGCCTGAGCTTTGCCCTGGTGAACGCCATGGCTGACCTCCACGCCGTGGACTACGCGGCTGCCGGGCTCTCCGACCTCGGTCGCCCCGAGGGCTTCGCGGAGCGCCAGCTCGCCGGCTGGAAGAAGCGCTTCGAGCTCGCACACGAAGAGCCGCTCCCGACCTTCGACGAGGTGCACGCGGCGCTGGGGGAGCGCCTGCCTCCGGCCGGCCCCGCGTCCCTGATCCACAACGACCTGAAGCTCGACAACTGCCAGTTCGACGCCGCCGACCCGGACCGCGTGGCCTCGATCTTCGACTGGGACATGGCGACCCTGGGCGATCCCCTCTTCGACTTCGGGACGCTGCTCGGCTACTGGCCCGAGCCCGGGGACCCGGAGGAACGCGGCTTGCAAGGGGTGACGAGCCTGCGCGCCGAGCTCCCGACCCGGCGCGAGCTGTCCCTGCGCTACGCGGAGCGGCGCGGCGCGGCGCTCCACGCCCTCGCCTGGTACGAGGCCTTCGCGCTCTGGAAGACCGCCGTGATCCTGCAACAGATCTACGTCCGCTTCGAGCGCGGCCAGACCCGCGACGCGCGCTTCGCCCGGCTCGGCGCCGCCGTGCCGGGCCTGGTGCGCGCCGCGGCCGGCGTTTTGGAGAGCGCCGACGGCGCCAGTGGGCATTCGCCATGAAAGGGAGGATCCGGAGATGACGAGAGTCCGGCCCAGGGGCCCCGGGGCAGTCGGGGTCGCGGGCCTCGCGCTGGCCGTAGCACTCCTCGCCTGCGCCGCCACGGAGCCCGGGGCGGACGTCCGCTACTCGGGCTTCCTGCGCAACTACGACGAGCTCGCGCCCGGCGGCGCGGGCCAGGCGCTCCTCGTCTACCGCAATCCAGCCGCCGATTTCTCGCGCTACGACAAGGTCCTGATCGATCCCGTCACGGTCTGGCGCAGCGTCGGATCGGACCTCGCGGGGCTGCCCCGCGCGGAGCAGGAGCGCCTCGCCAATCACCTCTACTGGGCGCTGCGCGAGGAGCTCGCGAGGGATTACGCGCTCGCCGAGGTCCCGGGCCCCGGCGTGCTGCGGATCCGCGCCGCCATCACCGAGGCTCGCGCCGCCAATGCGGTCATGGACACCGCCTCGACGGTCGGGCCCGTTCTGCGCGCGTACTCGGAAGCGACCAGGCTCGCCACCGGCACCGAGGCCTTCGTGGGAGAGGCGGGGGTGGAAGGCGAGGTCCTGGACTCCGTCACACGGGTGCGGCTCCTCGCGGCCATCGACGAGCGGGCCGGCGCCAAGCGCCTGAAGGGCTCGAGCCAGGCCTGGGACGACGTCCTCGAGGCCTACCGCCATTGGGCGCGCCAGCTGAGCGACCGGCTGGCGCAGCTGCGGGCCGAGCCTGGAGGCTAGCCCGGGAGCTTGAAGACCCGCAGGGCGTTCTCGCGCAGGAACTTGGGCCACACCGCGTCCCGGAAGGGCACGTCCGGCAGCTCGCGGAAGATCCGCTCCAGCGAGAGCCCCATGGGGAAGTACCCCGCGTACAGGATCTTGTCCGCCCCCCGCGTGTTCGCGAACTGGATGATGTCCTTCGGGTAGTGCTTGGGGGCGAAGGCGCTCGTCATGTAGTAGAGGTTCGGCCACTTCAGCATGAGCTTCACGGCGAGCTCGGTCCAGGGCTCGGCGCCGTGGCGCATCACGAAGCGCAGATCCGGGAAGAACCAGCAGACCTCGTCGATGCGCTCCACCTTCTGGGGCGAGAGGGGGAGGCGCGGGCCCGGCACGCCGGCGCACAGGCAGACCGGCAGGTCGAGCTCCACGCACTTGGCGTAGATCGGGTACCACCTCTTGTCGTCGATGGGCACCTGGGGCAGGAGGCCCGCCGGGAAGCCCGTCACGGCCGCGATCCCGTACTCGCGGTGGTAGCGCTCGATCTTGCGCACCTCCTCCATGCCGCGGTTGGGATCCGCCTCGTAGGAGGCGAAGAAGCGGTCCGGGTGGCTCTTGAGCGCCATCAGGGTGGGCTCGTGCTCCTCGGAGACGCCGATCATCGCCCGCTCGATCCCGACCTTGTCCATCTCGGCGATGGCGTAGGCGATGTAGTCGTCCTGCTTCCCCACCTGGGGCACGCCCTTGAACATGTACTCGGCGGGGAACTTGAACTTCTTCAGGCTCTCCTCGTCCCGGAGCCCGGGCTTCATGAAGGCGTAATGACCGGTCGGGTCCGCCGTGGGGATGCCCATCATGAGGTCGATCACGCCGATTCCGCGGGGCATGCCCATCTCACTCTCTCCTTCTCGAATCCGTCCGTGCGCCATCTCGCGAGCCCGGGCCGCCCCGCGCGGGGCCGCTCAGGGCTCGAGCACCACCTTGAGGGCGCCGGCCTTGCGATCGGCGGCGATGCGGAAGGCCTCGGGCGCGGCCTCGAGCGGGAGCCGGTGCGAGATCACCGCCGCGGCGATCTCGGGCCGGGCCGCCAGCAGCGCCGCCGCGATCTCGATCTCGCGCACCGCCCCCGCCCGCCCGTAGAGGCTGCTCGGCACCACCCGCACCTCCTTCAAGGAGAGCGCGAAGCCCGGCAGCGCGAGGCCCTCCCAGCAGGTCGCGAGCAGCAGGAGCCTGCCGCCCGGGCGGCAGAGCTCCACGCAGCGCTCGAGGGCGCTCGCAGTCCCGGCGGCGTCCACGACCAGGTCGTGCTCGCCGCCCTCGCCTGCCAGGGCCGGCGCGCCCAGGCGCAGGCCGGCCGCGACCTGCGCCGCGTGGCGGGCCGCGAGTGCCACCTCCGCCCCCGCGGCGCGGGCCGCCGCGACGGCCAGGAGGCCGATCGAGCCGCCGCCCACCACCGCCACGCGTTCGCCCAGTCCCAGCCCCGCCCGGCGCAGGCCGTGCACCGCCACCGCGAGGGGCTCGACCAGGCAGGCGTCGTGCGGGTCGAGGCCCGCCGGGAGCGGCACCAGGCAGCGTTCGGGAACGCGCACCTCGTCGGCCATGCCACCGTCGTGGGAGACGCCGAGCACGCTGCTCGGGCCCTCGCGGCACAGGTGGTAGTCGCCGCCGGCGCAGAGGTCGCAGCGCCCGCAGGGGAGCAGCGGCTCGATGGCCACCGGGCGGCCGTCGTCGAGCACACCGGCCATCTCGTGGCCGAGGGTGGCCCCGATCGGGTGGCGCGCCGCCAGCAGGTGGAGGTCCGAGCCGCAGATCCCCGCCGAGCGGATCCGCACGCGGTAGCCACCGCCCCGCGGCGCGGGGACCTCCGCCAGCTGGACGGCTCCGTCGACGACGCGCACCGCGCGCATGGCTCCTCCTCGCCGGGCACATTGGGGGATGCCCGGGAGGCTGTCAACGTCCCTGCCGGATCGCGTCGAGGAGGAGCGTCGAGGCCAGGCCGTCGGCGAAGCTGGCCGGGTGGGGGCGCGAGCCGGGCGGCGCGGGCGGCGGAGCGAGATCGCCTCGGATGGCGTCGCGAAAGGTCTCGCAGAGGCGCGTGTAGGCGGGGAGCTCGATCTGCCGGTAGAGCTCCCGGGGATCCTCGCCGCGCACGGCCGGCGGCGGAGGGAGCCGGAGGTCGTCCGGGAGGTCGAGTCGGCGCGTGCCGGAGCGGTCCGCGAGGAAGACGCCGTCTCCCTCCAGCCAGAGGCTCCCGCGCGTCCCCGCCACCCGCGTCATGTTGGCCAGGGGCCCGAAGGCGCCCCCCGTCTGCTGGAGCACGCCCAGGACGCCGCGCTCGGTGCGGAAGCGCACCGCGAAGGAGTCCTCGGCGACCCCCTTCCGATCGGAGACCAGGCAGCGCCCCGCGTCGAGCTCGGCGATCTCGCCCAGCCAGACCCGGATCTGGTCGACGGCGTGGGAGCCCGAGGCGAGGAGCCAGCCGCCCCCCTGCTCCGGGTCCCACCACCAGCCGGGCATCGCGAAGCCCGGATCGGCCACGAGCGGGACGTAGCTCGCGAAGGTCGCGAGCCGGGGCTCCCCGATCGCCCCCTCGGCGATGGCGCGCGCCGCCAGCGCGCGCTCGGGCGCGAAGCGGAACTCGAAGCCCACCAGGTGGATGACCCCGGCGGCCTCCGCCGCCTCGAGCATGGCGCGCGCCTCGCCGGCGTGGAGAGCGAAGGGCTTCTCGCAGAGTACGTGCTTCCCGGCGGCGAGGGCCAGGAGGGCATGCGGCGCGTGGCGCGCGGGCGGGCTCGCCACGGTCACGGCAGCCACTCCCGGGAGCGCCAGCGCCTCCTCCAGGGAGGTCGAGGCGCGCGGCACGCCCAGGCGCGCGGCGCGGCGCGCCGTGCGCTCCGGGTCGCGTCCCACGAGCGCCTCGACGCGAAAGCCCGCGGCGCGGAGCGCCGGGACGTGCACCCGCGCGCCGAACCCGGTCCCCACCACCACCGCGCCGAGGGGATGCCGGGCCATCGCCCCTACTCCGGTGCGCCGAGGACCACGAGCTGGTCCACCACCAGGGCGCCGCGCGGCCGCACCAGGATCGGGTTCAGGTCGAGCTCGAGGAGCCGCGGACCCAGCGCCGTCGCGAGCCGCGCCACCCGCAGCAGCGTGCGCACGAGCGCCGGCACGTCGGCCCGCGGCCGCCCCCGCGCTCCCCGCAAGAGCGGGTAGCCGCGCAGGGACTCCACCATCTCGCGGGCGTCGCCCGCGTCGAGGGGCAGGGGGCGCACCGCCACGTCCCGGAGGACCTCCGCGAAGATCCCGCCCATCCCCACCAGCAGCGCCGGTCCGAGGCAGGGGTCGCGGATCACCCCCGCGATCATCTCGACGCCGTCCGGCACCATCGCCTGCACGCTCACGCCCCGGATCCGCGCCCGGGGGCGTGCGCGGCGCGCCGCGGCCTCGAGCTCGCCGTGGACCCGGCGCGCTGCCGCGGTCGTCGCCACGCCGAGCCGCACGAGCCCGGCGTCGGACTTGTGGGGGAGGTCCGGCGAGTCGAGCTTCAGCGCCACCGGGAGGCCGATCCGGCGCGCGGCCCGCACTGCCTCCGCGCCCGAGCGGACCAGCACCTCCTCCACCAGCGGAATGCCGAAGGCCGCGAGCAGCGCCCGGGCCGGCGCGGAGGCGAGGGGCTCCCCGGCGGGAGCCGCCTCGAGCACGCGGCGCGCGGCCGACGGCAGGGCCGACCGCAGCGGCGGGCGCGACCTCAGGCGGGGCCGGGCGCTCTGGTAGTCCGCGACCGCGCGCAGGGCCGCGAAGGCGTTCCGGAAGCTCCGGAAGAGCGGGAGCCCCGAGCGCACGATCGCCTGGAAGCCCGGCTCGTCCACCTTGAAGGAGTTCCAGGTGACGACGAGGGGCTTGGCGCAGCCCCGCGCCGCCAGGTCCTCCAGGTCCGCGCCGAGCTCGTCGGTCATGGGAGAGAGCGCCCCGGTGACCCCCACCACCACCACGTCCACCGCCGGGTCCGCGGCGATCACCTCGATCACCTCGCGCCGCACCTCCGGCGGCCGGCTGGTGAGAAAGACGCCGCCGTTGTCGACGGGGTTCGACACCGTGAGGTCGCGCGGCAGGAGCTCGCGCAGCCGGGCCTGGGTGGGCTCCGAGAGGCGGGGGATCTCGACGCCCGCGAGCTCCGCCACCTCCGCCATGAGCGTCCCGGATCCCCCCGAGATGCTGTAGAGGGCAGCGCGCGCTCCGCAGCCCGCCGGGAGCTTCGCGAAGAGCGCCGCCGTCTCGAGCAGCTCGTCCAAGTCCCGCACCCGCACCACCCCGTACTGGCGGAAGAGCCCCTCGACGATCGCGTCGGAGCCCACGAGGTGGCCCGTGTGGGAGCTCGCCATGCGCGCCCCGGCCTGCGTGCTCCCCACCTTGAGGAGCACGACGGGCTTGCCCCGGGCACCCGCCGCCTCGAGGGCTCGCCGCAGCCGCTCCGGCGTGCGGAAGCCCTCCACGTAGCCGGCGATCACCGCCGTCTCGTCGTCGTGGGCGAAGTACTCGATGAAGTCGCTGACCTCGAGGTCGGCCTCGTTGCCGCAGGGGATCTGGCGCGTGAAGCCGATGCCGAAGTGGACCCCCTGCACGATCGGCCGCCCGTTGTGGCCCGATTGGGTCACGACCCCGATCCGGCCGCCGCGCAGGTTCGGGACCTCGGGGATCTTCTCGAGGACGTTGGTGTTCGTGTTGGGCCCGAGGAGGCGGACCCCGGCGCGGCGCGCGGCCGCCAGGAGCTCGCCCTCGAGCCGAGCGCCCTCCCCTCCCACCTCCCGGAAGCCGGAGCTGAAGACGATGGCGTGCCGGATCCCCCGGGCGCCGCACTCCTCGACCACCTGCGCGCAGAGCTTCGCCGGCGCGCTGATCACGGCGAGCTCCAGGGAGCCGGGCACCTCCGCGAGGTCGCGATGGATCGGGATCGACCCGACCGACCCGCCCTTCGGGTTCACCAGGTGCCAGTTGCCCGCGCCGTAGCGCGCGTCGTTCTGGGCCCGGGTCTGGGCGTCGGAGAGCGCGCGGTTCACCTGGCCCACGATGGCGACTCCGCGCGGCGCGAAGAACGGCAAGAGGTCGTCCCGTTTCTCCGCCATCTCCTCCTCGGGGCGTGGCATGATGGCCGATCGCGGGCGGGGCCGCTACAGGGGAACGGCGCCATGGAGAAGCGACTCGGGATCGGGTTCGTGGGGAGCGGATTCATCACCCGCTTCCACATGCAGAGCTTCCAGGCCGTGCGCGACGCGGACGTGCTCGGCGTGTGGAGCCCGAACCCGGAGCACGCGGAGGCCGCCGCGCGCCACGCGAGGAGCCTCGAGGTCGGCGCGTGCCGGGCCTTCGCCTCCCTGGCCGAGCTCGTGTGCGCCCCCGAGATCGACGCCCTCTGGATCTGCGGCCCGAACGACCGCCGCGTCGAGCAGATGGAGGAGATCGCGGCCCTCCTCGGGGCCGGCCGGGCCGAGCTGCGCGGCCTCGCCTGCGAGAAGCCCCTGGCCCGCAACGTCGCCGAGGCGCGCCGCATGCTGGAGCTCGTGCGGCGCGCCGGCGTTCCCCACGGCTACCTCGAGAACCAGGTCTTTGCGCCCTCCCTGGTGCGCGGCCGGGAGATCCTCTGGAAGCGCGGCGCGGCGCTCTCGGGCCGCCCCTACCTGGCGCGCACCGCCGAGGAGCACTCGGGCCCCCACGAGGCCTGGTTCTGGCAGGGAGAGCGGCAGGGGGGCGGCGTGCTGAACGACATGCTCTGCCACTCGGTGGAGGCGGGCCGCTTCCTGCTCACGGAGCCGGGGATGCCCCGCCAGTCGCTGGCGCTTCGCTCCGTGAGCGCGCAGATCGCATCGCTCAAGTGGACGCGGCCGGAGTACGCGGAGCTGCTGCGCAGATCCATGCCCGGCGTCGACTACCAGGCCCGACCGGCCGAGGACTTCGCGCGGGCCACCCTGCGCTACGCGGACGAGGGGGGCCGCGACCTCCTGGTCGAGGCGACGAGCTCCTGGAGCTTCGTGGGAGCCGGCCTCCGGCTGAGCTTCGAGCTCCTCGGTCCCGAGTACTCGATGCAGGTCGACTCGCTCCAGACGAGCTGCCGGGTCTTCTTCAGCCGCAACCTGCGGGAGGCCGCGGGCGAGGACCTGGTGGAGAAACAGAACGCGGAGCAGGGGCTCGCGCCGCTGATCGACAACGAGGCGGCCTGGTACGGGTACGAGGCGGAGAACCGGCACATGGTGCGCTCGTTCCGGCGCGGCGAGCCCCCCGCCGAGACCTTCCAGGACGGGGCCGACGTCGTCGAGATCCTGATGACCTGCTACCGCTCCGCGGAGGAGGGTCGCGTGATCGCGTTTCCGGCCCCGGGCATCGAGTCCTTCCTCCCGCAGGTGGCGACCGGGCGCTGGCGGCCGTAGCCCGGGGCCCGCCGCTCCTTCAGCCGCGAGCTAGGCTCCCTCCCATGCCGGAGCCCGCCGCAGCGCCGCTCCCGGCGGCCCCGCGGGCCGCGCGCCCCGGGGTGCTCCGGGCCCGCGGCCTCACCAAGGTCTACGAGACCGGCGAGGTTTCGGTGCGGGCGCTGCGCGGCGTGGACCTCGACCTCGGCGAGGGCGAGCTCGTGGTGCTGCTGGGGCCCTCGGGGAGCGGAAAGTCCACCCTGTTGAACATCCTGGGCGGGCTCGACACGCCCACGGAAGGCCGGGTGTGGTTCCGCGAGAGCGAGCTCACCCGCTCGGACGACGCCTCCCTCACGCGCTTCCGCCGAGAGCACGTGGGCTTCGTCTTCCAGTTCTACAACCTGATCCCGAGCCTCACGGCGCTGGAGAACGTGGCGCTCGTGACCGAGATCGCGCGGCGGCCCATGACCCCGGCGGAGGCCCTGGCCCTCGTGGGGCTCGCCGACCGCCTCGAGCACTTCCCGGCCCAGCTCTCGGGAGGCGAGCAGCAGCGCGTGGCGATCGCGCGAGCCATCGCCAAGCGGCCCGAGGTCCTGCTCTGCGACGAGCCCACCGGGGCCCTCGACAGCGCCACGGGCGTCCTGGTGCTCGAGGCCATCGAGCAGGTGAACCGGGAGCTCGGCACCAGCACCGCCCTCATCACCCACAACGCCGGGATCGCCGAGATGGCGGATCGGGTGCTGCGCTTCGCCGACGGCCGGATCGCCGAGATCCGCGAGAACCCGGCGCGCCGGCCGGCCCGCGAACTCTCCTGGTAGGCGTCGTGCGCGCCCTCGACCGCAAGCTCCTGCGCAGCCTCTGGCGGATGCGCGGACAGGTGGTGGCGATCGCCCTGGTCGTGGCCTCCGGGGTCGGGGTGCTCCTCATGTCCCTGGGCGCCCTCGAGGCCCTCCAGGAGACCGCCGCCGCCTATTACGAGCGCCACCGCTTCGCCCACGTCTGGGCGAGCCTCAAGCGCGCGCCGGATCACCTGGCCCGGAGCATCGCGGCTCTGCCCGGGGTGCAGACGGTGGAGACGCGCGTCGTCCGGTCGGCCGTCCTCGACGTGGCGGGCTTCCGCGAGCCGGTGATCGGGCAGATCGTCTCGATCCCCGAGCACGGCGAGTCGCACCTGAATCGGCTGGCCCTGCGCGCCGGACGTCTCGTCGCTGCGGGCCGCCCCGACGAGGTCGTGATCAGCGAGTCCTTCGCCGAGGGCCACGGCCTCTCACCCGGCGACTTCCTCCACGCCGTCCTCGGGGGCCACCGGCGCCGGCTCGAGATCGTGGGCGTCGCCCTCTCGCCGGAGTTCGTGTACGCCATCGCCCCCGGCGCCCTGATGCCCGACGACCGCCGCTTCGGCGTGCTCTGGATGGGCCGCCAGGCGCTGGCCTCCGCCTTCGACCTCGACGGCGCCTTCAACGAGGTGACGCTCTCGCTCCTGCGCGGGGCGTCCCCCGAAGCGGTGATCGAGGGCCTCGATGCCCTCCTCGACCCCTACGGCGGACTGGGCGCCTACGACCGCAGCGAGCAGCTCTCGAACTGGTTCCTGTCCAGCGAGATCCAGCAGCTCAAGAGCCTCGCGACCATCATGCCGACCATCTTCCTGGCGGTGGCGGCCTTCCTGACCCAGATGGTGCTCTCGCGCCTGATCGCCACCGAGCGCGCCGAGATCGGCCTCCTCAAGGCCTTCGGCTACCCGAGCGCCGCGATCGGCTGGCACTACCTGAAGCTCGTGGCGGCGATGACGGCGGTGGGGGTGGTCCTCGGCTTCGCCGTGGGCGCCTGGATGGGCCGCGTCACCACGGAGATCTACGCCGAGTTCTACAAGTTTCCCTTCTTCCAGTACCAGCCGAGCCCGGGGCTCTTCGCCCTGGCGGCTGGAATCAGCCTGGCCGCGGCGCTCGGGGGCGCCCTGGGGGCCGTGCGGCGCGCCGCCGCGCTCCCGCCGGCGGAGGCCATGCGCCCGCCCGCGCCGGCCTTCTACCACCGCGGAGGTCCGGCGGGCGGGGCGCTGGCCGGTCTCTTCGACCAGCCCACGCGCATGATCTTCCGCCAGATCGCCCGCGAGCCGCTGCGCTCTGCCCTCACCGCCACGGGGATCGCCTTCGCGGTGGGGCTCCTCGTGATGACCCTCCAGTGGATGGATGCCATCGAGCACATGGTCCACGTGCACTTCTTCGAGGCGCAGCACCAGGATGCCACCGTGGGCCTCGTGGAGGCGCAGTCGAGCGAGGTTCTGCGCGAGCTCGCGCGGCTCCCGGGCGTGCGGGCGGCGGAGCCCCTGCGGGCGGTGCCCGCGCGCCTGCGGGCGGGCCACCGCTCCCGGCGCGAGGCCGTGCAGGGCGTGGTCCCAAACGCCTGGCTCCAGCCCGTCTACGACGCCTCGGGCCACGCGCTGGCCGTCCCTCCGGAGGGCCTGCTCCTCTCCACCAAGCTGGGCGAGCTCCTGGGCGTTCGACCCGGCGACGCGGTACGGGTGGAGGTGCTGGAGGGAAGGCGGGCCAGCGCGGAGATCCCCGTGGCCGCGCTCTTCGAGACCTACATCGGCACGCCGGCCTACCTGCACATCGACGCCGTGGCCCGCCTCCTGCGCGAGCGGCCTTCGGTGAGCGCCGCCCACCTGCTCGTGGACGCGAGCCGGGAGGACGCCCTCTTTGCGGCCCTGAAGGCGCTCCCGGAGGTCTCGGCCGTGACCCTGCGCCGCGCCGCGGTGAACGTGTTCCACGACACGATGGCCGAGACGATGCTGATCTTCATCTCCTTCTTCGCCGCCTTCGCCTGCGTGCTGGCCGGCGGCGTGACCTACAACAGCGCGCGGATCGCCCTCTCCGAGCGCGCGCGGGACCTGGCGACGCTGCGCGTGCTGGGAATGACCCGCGCGGAGATCTCCTACATCCTCCTGGGGGAGTCGGCGCTCCTCACCCTCGCGGGCCTCGCCCTGGGGTGCGCCGTGGGTGCGGGCCTCGCCTGGGGCCTCTCCGACGCCTTCGAGACCGAGCTCTACCGCGTGCCGACGGTGATCGAACGCGGCACCTTCGGGATCTCGGTGCTGATCGGCGTGGCCGCCTCCCTGGCATCGGCCTTCCTGGTGCGGCGGCGGCTCGACCGGCTCGATCTGATCGGCGTGCTGAAGACGCGCGAGTAGGCAGCGGAGCAGGGCCGAGGGCGAGAGCGGGAGAGGCAGAGGGAGGGCCGGAAAGGCATGGACTGGCGAAGGCGGCGCATCGCGCTCTGGTCGGGGCTGGGCCTCGCCCTCGGCCTGGGCCTCGCCGTGGCCTTCGCACCGAGCGCGGTGCCGGTGGATCTCGCCCCCGCCGAGGCCGGGACCCTCACCGTGACGGTCGACGAGGAGGGCGAGACCCGGGTGCGCGACGTCTTCGTGCTGTCGGCGCCGGTGGCCGGTCGGGTGCGCCGCATCGAGATCGAGGCGGGCGACGCCGTGGTGGCGAGGGAGACCGTGGTGGCGGAGATCGAGCCCAGCGATCCCGACTTCCTCGACGTGCGCAGCAAGAGCCAGGCGGAGGCCGCCGTGAAGGCCGCCGAGGCGTCGCTCTCCCTCGCCGCGGCCTCCCTGGAGCAGGCCCGCGCGGAGCTCGACTTCGCCGAGAGCGAGCGCGAGCGCAAGCGCGAGCTCGAGCGGCGCGGAGCCGTCTCCGCCCGCGACCTCGACGACGCCGAGCGCCTCTACCGCACGCGCCGGGCCGCGGTGGGGACCGCGGAGGCCGCGCTTCGCGAGCGCTCCTTCGAGGTCGACCGGGCGCGGGCCCAGCTCGTCTCGCCCCTCGACGCGCGCGGGCCCCGGGGCGAGGGCTGCGCCTGCATCCCGCTTCGCGCCCCGGTGAGCGGGCGCGTGCTGCGCGTCCTGCGCGAGAGCGAGGGCGTGATCCGGGCGGGCGAAGCCCTCCTCGAGATCGGGGACCCGCGGGAGCTCGAGATCGTGGCGGACCTGCTCTCCTCGGACGCCGTCCGGGTGGAGGAGGGCCAGCGGGTGATCGTCGACGAGTGGGGCGGCGAGGGCTCCCTCGCCGGGCGCGTCCGGCGGGTCGAGCCCCTCGGCTTCACCAAGATCTCGGCGCTCGGGATCGAGGAACAGCGCGTCAACGTGCTCGTCGACTTCACGGATCCCCCGGAGCGCTGGCGGCGGCTCGGGCACGGCTACCGCGTGGTGGTGCGGATCGTGCTCTGGGAGGGGGTCGACGTGCTGAAGCTCCCCCTCACCGCTTTCTTCCGGAGCGGCGGGGGCTGGGCCGTGTTCGTCGCCGAGGGCAGCCGTGCGCGCCTGCGCCCGGTGGAGCTCGGGCAGACCAACGGCCTCGAGGCCGAGGTGCGCGGGGGGATCGAGGCGGGCGCCCGGGTCGTGGCCTACCCGAGCGACCGCGTGCGGGACGGCGTGCGCCTCGCGCCGCGGGCGGGGAGCAGGTAGGGCCGGGGGGGCCGGGTCTTCCGTCAGCCGCGGGTGGCGGGCTGATCCAGATAGATGGGCGAGGACCAGGCCCGCTCCTGGGCCGGAGCCAGGCAGTCGTCGCCGGCGGGCGTGCGGTAGCTCCCGGAGCAGGGGGCGACGCGCAGCGCGCGCCCCTCGGCGTCGAACTCGGTGCGCAGCGTGGCCCCGTTGATGGCGGGCGTCGGCTCCTGGAGTGCGCGCACGTAGTAGACGGCGTCGCGGCCGACCGTCGCGTGCTCCGGGTCCTCGAACAGGGCGCGGCAGCCGGTGGGGTCCGGCGGGCAGTCGAAGCGCCGCCAGGGGTCCTCGATCAGGGGCCCGACGGGCTCCCCCGGGCGCTCCTGCGGGCGGATCCGCACCACCTCGATGGCCGTGATCGGGTGCCGCACCTCGCCGGGGTTGTGGCACTCGTCGAGACAGAGCCGGTGGAGTCGATCCGGCGCGAGGGCCGCGCGGGCCTCCGGCGGGCAGCCGGGCTCTTCGACGAAGGCCCCCGCGGCGCGCACCTCGAAGCGCGGCACCCCCGCCATCTCGACCTCGCTCCCCATGGGCGCCGGGCCGCCGGGTGCGTTCAGGAGGTCGAACCAGAGCAGGATGCGGGGGCCGCTCGTGCCGTAGACCTCGCGCCGGACGAGCGCATCCCAGAGCGAGCGCCGGTCGCGTCCCGCCGCGTGGACGGCGACCACCCCGCCCGGGTACATGAAGCTCGCCTCGCGCTCCCGCTCGAAGAGGGAGCGCAGGCGGCTCTGCTCCACCGGCTGCGGGCGCCGCGGGTCGTCCGGATCCCCCACCAGCCAGCGGCGCACGCGCCGCTCCGTCGACTCGGTGACGATCCCGCGCCCGTCGGTCATGACCCGGCGCGCGTACTGCTTGTAGCCCGTGCCGGGCCGCGCGGCGTGGTTGTCGGTGGAGGCGATGAAGCCGAAGCGGAAGCGCAGCGGGCGGCCATCGGGGCCGGGCTCCCCGAAGCCCGAGACCGCGGCCCCGTACTGGGCCGTCTGGCCGGGGCGGAGCGAGAGGGCCGGCTTGAAGCAGTCCCGGCACTGGTCGCAGTCGAGCCACTCTGCGGCCTCCGTGTCGGGGAAGACGAGCTGCGGCTGCGTCCCCGCCTCGAGCGTCAGGCGCTGCGCCTCGGCGACGCGCGCCTCGCACTCCGCCGCCGGCAGATCGCCGCAGCGCCCGCGCATGATCTCGCCGGCTCGCCAGCAGCAGGGGAGGAAGTCGGGAGTGGGCTCGGGGCAGACGGGGGCCCCGCCGGCCTCCGCCTCGCCAGCGGGGAAGCTCCGGTACTCCTCGCCGTTCCCGTGGCCGGACATGACCTCGAGCAGGCGTTGGCGCGCCGGGTCGTGCTGGGCGCGCGAGAGCTGGACGTCGAGGGTCGCCCCCGGAGGCGCGTGCAGGCCCCAGGCCAGCCCGTGGGGGATCACGAGGGACTCGAAGCCCCACTCGTCGAGCTTGCGGAAGAGCTCGGCGGGGGTGGCGGCCTGCTCGGCGCAGTCGGCGGGGAGCTCGCGGGTATCGACGCCGCGAGGGCAGTCGGGCGTCTTCGCCATCCGCCCCACGATGTCGATCGCGTCGGCGTAGGCGCCGTAGCCCAGCAGGCGGGTTGCGAGGGCGGCACCTCCCACCAGCCAGCCCGGCGGCCGCCGCTGGCCCTCCCCGGCGGCGGAGGCGATCGGACGGGCCGGGAGCTCGTCGTCGGCGAGCCCCGGGAAGATCACGTTCTTGTGCCCGTAGTGGGTCTCGGGCGTGTCCCCCACCTGGGTCCACTCCCAGCCCGCGAAGGCCACGAGGTCCGGCGCCGCCGGGTCGCCGGCCTTGGCATTGCACTCGCGTACGCTGCGCCGGGTCTCCGCCCAGAGCTCCGGCGGGAGCCCCTCCGCGTGGTCGTTCAGCGAGAAGAAGTCGAGCCCGGCGCAGTAGCGCGCGAAGTCGCAGGCGTCCGCCGGGGGATGCGCCCCCTCGCCGCCGAAGAGGGGAAGCGCGTACAGGAAGGCGTCGAAGGAGAAGGTGGTATGGACGTGGAGGTCGCCGAAGAGGATCTGCTTGGCGCGGGCCGGTGCGACCCCGCCCAGGAGCTCGCCCGCGCGCTCGCGGACGCCCTCCCGGGCCGCCACGAGCTCCGCCGAACGCGCCGGCCCCTCGATCCTGCCGGCGTCGCGCTCGGGGCCGCCACAGGCCGCGCTGAGGGCGGCGCCCGCCAGGAGCGCCCGGGCGATCCGCGGGGCGCGGCAGCCGGGTCGCGTCACGCCGGGCTCCGCGCGCCGCCGGCGCCTCAGGCTCCCGCGCCCAGGTGGTCGCGGATCCAGCCGATCATGACGCCGTAGATGGTCTCGATGGCCTTCACGGCCTCCGCCTCGCTCACGCCGTGGGGCTCGGCCTCGCAGATCCACTCGAGGCTGCTGCGGCCCTTCCCCGCCGCCGCCACCTTCATGGTGGAGCGGTAGCTCTTCACGGGGAACGGGATGCCCTGGGGGATCGTGTAGACCAGGGTGCGGGTTCCGTGGTCGACGCTCTCGAGGCGCTCGTGGATCTCGCCCTTGGGTCCCTGGAAGATCCGGAACATGCCGGGCCCCTGGCCCTCGAGCTTCGCGTTCATGCCGCCGGGGATCCAGGGCACGTTGCCGAAGTCGGCCACGAGGGCCCAGAGGGTCTCGGCCGGAACGGGGATCTCCTGCTTCACCACTGCCCTGGCCATGGCTCGTTCCTCCTCCTGCGCGCGCGGCCGCGCCGGGCGCCGCGCCGCGAGCCGACCGGGCATTCTAGACGATCCCGCGCCGGGGTTGATAGCCTTCTCGGCGGCGGAGGGGCGGATGGAGCACGGGGGCGACCGCACCGGCGAGCAGGGCGCCCTCCGACCTCCCCGGCTCTCCGGGCGCCTTTCGAGCTTCCGCTACGCCGCCCGCGGCCTGCGCGAGCTCGTCGCCCGGGAGCCCAACGCCCGCATCCACGCGGCAGCCACCCTGGCGGTCTGCGGCCTCGCCCTCGGCCTCGGTCTCTCGCGGCTCGAGTGGTGCGTTCTCGTCCTCGCCATCGGCCTCGTGTGGCTGGCCGAGGCGCTGAACACCGCCCTCGAGCAGCTGTGCGACCTCGTCTCCCGCGAGGAGCACCCGCTGGTGGCCCGCGCCAAGGACCTGGCGGCGGGCGGCGTCCTCGCCGCCGCTCTCGCCGCCGCCCTCGTGGGCCTCCTGCTCTTCGGGGGACGTTGGTTGAGTCGTTGACGCGCGCGCAGGCATCGGGCCCGGGCCCGACCCATCCCCCGCGTTCGTCACCACCTCGACCAACGACCCCGCCTACCGCAAGAAGAGGGAGTAGGCCGGGTTCTGGGTCTCCTCGACCCAGGGGTAGCCCAGCTCGTCCAGGTAGCCCCGGAAGGCCGCCTGCTCCCCGGGCGGCACCTGGATGCCCGCCAGCACGCGTCCGTTGGCGGCGCCGTGGTTGCGGTAATGGAAGAGCGAGATGTTCCAGTTGGGGCTCATGAGCTGAAGGAAGCGCAGCAGCGCCCCGGGGCGCTCGGGGAACTCGAAGCGCAACAGCCGCTCGTGGGACACCCCGGGGCCGCGCCCGCCCACCATGAAGCGGGTGTGGAGCAGGGCGAGCTCGTTCTCGGTCATGTCCACCACCGGGTAGCCCTTGTCGCGCAGGGTCGCCATCAGCTCCGCGCGCTCGGAATCGCCCCGCGTCAGCTGCACGCCCACGAAGATGTGGGCCTCCCCGCCGTTGGCGTAGCGGTAGTTGAACTCGGTGACCGAGCGGCTGCCCAGGGCCGTGCAGAGCTGCCGGAAGGCACCCTTCTCCTCGGGGATCGTCACCGCCAGGATCGCCTCGCGCTTCTCCCCGAGCTCGACGCGCTCGGAGATGTGGCGCAGGCGGTGGAAGTTGATGTTGGCGCCGCTCTGGATCGCCACCAGCGTCCGGCCCTGGCCCGTCCCCGCCTCCCGCTCCAGCCACTTCTTCATGCCCGCCACGGCCAGCGCGCCGGCGGGCTCGGTCAGCACGCGCGTGTCCTCGAAGAGGTCGAGGATGGCCGCGCAGACCTCGTCGACCCCCACCGCGACGACCCCATCCACGCGGTCATTCACCACGCGGAACGGCTCCTCGCCGATGCGCTTCACGGCGGCCCCGTCGCAGAAGAGACCGACGCGCTCGAGGTCGACGGGCGCGCCGGCGCGCAGCGCCGCCTCGAGGCAGGCCGCGTCGTCGGGCTCCACGGCGATCACCCTGGTCTCCGGCCGCAGGAACTTGACGTAGGCCAGAACCCCGGCGAGGAGCCCTCCCCCGCCCACGGGCACGAAGATCGCATCGATCGGCCCCGGGTGCTGGCGCAGGATCTCGACGCCGATGGTGCCCTGACCGGCGATCACGTCCGGGTCGTCGTAGGGGTGGACGAAGCAGAAGCCCCGCTCCTGCGCCAGCCCCAGCGCCTTCTGGCAGGCGTCGTCGTAGCTGTCTCCGTGCAGCAGCACCTCGGCTCCCAGCGCCGCCACGGACTGGACCTTGATCTCGGGCGTGGTGGTGGGCATGGCGATGATGGCCGGGTAGTGAAGGCGACTCGCGGCCAGGGCCACGCCCTGGGCGTGGTTTCCCGCCGAGGCCGCCACGATGCCGCGCCGGGCCAGCTCCGGGGCCAACGAGACGATCTTGTTGTAGGCGCCGCGCAGCTTGAAGGAGAAGATCGGCTGCAAGTCCTCGCGCTTCAGCAGGACCCGCTCTCCGTAGCGCGCCGAGAGCCGGGGCGCCGCGTCGAGGGGCGTCTCGCGCGCCACGTCGTAGACGCGCGCGCGCCGGATCCGCTCGGCCCAGGCTTGCAGCACGCGCGGAGGATAGCGGGTCCGTGCCCTGGAGAAAATCGCCTTCGCCGCCGTCCTCGCGGCCCGAGTCAGCGATTCTCCTGGGAGGATGGCCCCGACTCGGACGGGCGGAACCGGCTCGCCAGGTGCTGTGCAACGCGCTCCGCGATCAGCTTTCCGCGCACGTCGGATACGCGATAGTGGATGCCCGCCCATACGCGCGAGTCGATGACGTCCTGGATGAAGTCGTCGACGTTGGCGAAGGTGCGAACGCGGGCAGCCCCGGGCGGTAGCACGGCCGGCGGAACCTTCGTCTCGATGGACAGGGGAAACTCCTTCGTCCCGAAGAACTCGGCCATCGCAAGGGCGCCCCCACCCATCCACGCGACGTGACCCGACGTGTACTCCGGGTGGTTGGGCGTTCCGCCAAAGACATCCGCCAGCGGAGCCCAGGTCGGATTCTTCTCCGTGCTGGCGTTGCCGTCCGTGTCGCCGGCTCGAATCGCCGTGATGGGGCGCCAGAAGTTGTAGTGATATTTCGAGTCCCAGTTGGCGATGATCGCGTCCTGATACGCGGACATGACCATGGCGAAGTAGCGAGCGTTGTCCGCGAGGCCCATGTTGCGGGCGCTGGCCACCTGGCGAATGGTGACCGGGAAGACGTCATTGGTACCCCAGAGATAGAAGATCCCGGTGGCCGTCTGCTCGGGGGTGCGGCGGCTCTTGAAGCGGCTGCCGTAGTCCTTGACCTCGTTGTACTCCCGGGCCCACTCCGGGCTCTCAAGTGCCGGCGGCCCTTCCGGACGCACCGCCGAGGGGCTGGAGAGGAGAAAGGGCCGGATCGCCGCCCAGGAAGGGGTCGCTGCGGGACGGAGCTGGGTGGGAGTCGGGATCCACACCCCGGGACCGCTGCCCGGCGTATAGGGCACCTTGGCGAACCGACCATCGTCGGATCGAAGCGCGAGCATCTTTGCGGCCACGTCGCGTCCCAGGGCGATCCCGTTGGCCTTCTCGGGGCCTTCGGGGATGGGGGCCAGCGACGTCGCCAGCCGGGTCGCATAGGCTCCGGCCTGCTTCGGATCATCGGCCGCGTACACGTCATGGGCGGCCTGGGCTGCGGCCGCCTCCACAGAGGCGGGCAGCGCGACCGAGGGCCGGATCGCATAGGGCTCGTGCCCGCCCACGACCGCCACGACGGCATCGTACACGGCGAGATGCGCGATCGTCATCGTGACGGTCCGGTTTCGCCGCGCCAGCTCGAAGCCGTGGCGATTCCAGTCGACGACGACGTCGGCACTCGCGAGGGCCGGAGCGGAAGAGCTGAAGATCAGAGAGAGCAAGAGCAGGACTCCGGCTCGCTTCCCCGCCGGCCTCCGGCCTCCTCGGGCATGACTCATCTCGCGCTCCGTCCGCATCTCTCTCTCGCGGCGCTCAGTCCGGGATCACCAGCCCGGGCGGGAGCTCCCCCTCCCGCCAGGCCTGCTGCTCCACGCGCCGCGCGATGCGCCAGCCCGCCGGCGTGCGCACGAGGTCGTCCTCGTAGTAGCCGCCGATGAAGAAGAGGTGGAGCGAGCCGTCCTTCCGGCGCGCTCCCATGGGGTTGTAGAACATGGTGCGCGCCCGCGCGCGGTCGCCCTGAAGCTCCACCGCGGAGTTGGCGATCAGGTGCTGGGACATGGCGAAGGGCGCCAGCGCCCGCTCGAGCCAGGCGCGCACCTCCGGATAGCGGCCCCGGATGCCGCCCGAGGTGCGGTAGTCGATCTCCGCATCGGGCAGGAAGACCCCATCGAGCAGCGCCCAGTCCCGGCCATCGATGGCGGTGGTGTAGCGCGTGAGGAGATCCTGGATGCGCAGGCGGTCCGAGACCTCCCGGCTGCTGAGGGGTGCTTCGGACATGGGACCAGCCTACCACGGCCCGGCCGCCGCCGGCCCGGCGTATAATGCCGGCGGTCCCTCAGGGCAGGAGGTCCGATGGCCGGCTACGAGACGCTCCTCGTCGAAGACGCAGCCCCCGGCGTCCGCCGCGTCACGCTCAATCGCCCGGAGAAGCGGAACGCCATCAGCAATCGGCTGCGGAGCGAGCTCTTCGCGGCGCTCCAGGCCGCCGACGGCGACCCGGCGGTGCGCGTCTCGATCCTGCGCGGCGCGGGCCGCTGCTTCTCCTCGGGCTACGACCTCGGGTCCGAGCTCTCGAAGGACCAGCCCTACTACACCGCGGGCGGCGACGGCGCCTGGTCCCGCCACGTGACCGAGGGCTGGACGCGGATCTGGGACCTGGCCAAGCCCGTGATCGCCCAGATCCACGGCTACGCCATGGCCGGCGGGACCGAGCTCGCCACCGCCTGCGACCTCGTCTACGTCGCCGAGGACGCCAAGATCGGCTACCCGGTGGTGCGCCTGGTGAGCCCGCCGGACATGCAGTTCCACCCCTGGCTGGTGGGGCTGCGCCAGGCCATGGAGCTCTTGCTCACCGGCGACTCCATCAGCGGCGCCGAGGCCGCCCGGATCGGCTTCGCGAACCGCGCCTTCCCCGAGGCCGAGCTCGAGGCGCGCGTGCTCGAGATCGCGGAGCGCGTGGCCAAGGTTCCCTCGGACCTCCAGCAGATCAACAAACGCTCCGTGCACCGCGCCATGGAGATCATGGGCTGCCGCGCTGCCATGCGGGCCGGCTCGGAGCTCCAGGGCCTGGCCAGCCACCAGGAATCGGTTCGCCACCTGCTGGCGAACATCCAGCAGAACATGCGGCAGGCTTTCGACAAGCTCTGACATTCCGCGCGCGAGCGGGTACCGCTCGATCGCCGAGACCCTGGGAGCGGCTGCGCGAGCGCCAGCGGGACCGGCAGGGCCGCGACCGTCTTCACCGAGGCGCCGCCGCTCGGGTCGCCGCGTCCTGTTCGGGCTCCGGTTCGGCGTCCCGGAACCTCGTTCGCAGTCGCTCGAACAGCTCGCGCGCCATGAGCCGGTGCCCTTCCGCGTTGGGATGGAGGATGCCGCCATCTCCGGGACGCAGGCGGAACAGACCGTAGCTCCGGAACGGCTGGTGCAGGTTCAGGACCTCGAACCCCACTCGCCGCGCTTCGTGCCTGACGATCTTGTAGACGATCTCGAAGGCCGCAAACTGCTCGCCCTCTCGAAGGTACGGCACGATCGTCACGAGAACCCGGAACCCGGCCTCGCGGGAGAGACGACGCAGACGCTCGAGAGCGTATCGGAAGCGTCCGACTTTCGCGGCCGACGTGTACCATCTCAGGAACTCGGTCCTCCTCCGGTCGGGGGCCGACTCCAGATCCCGCCGGAGAGAACGCATCAGCGGGCGAAGCTTCCGGTCGTCATCCACGGGAAGGATCCGGCTCGCGTAGGTCTCCCGGAACACGTCGTCCCGATTCAGAGCCTCGAAGTTCACCCGCAGCGAGACGCGATCCAGGCCGAAGGCGAGGAGCTGGGCCAGGCGAGAGCGGCGGATGATGGCCCCGTGCCGCTCCAGCAGCTGGACCATGAGCAGGTTCGTCGAGTGGACGCCGAGGTCGTTGATGCAGAAGGCGACCACGACGAGGTCGGGGTCGAGTGCGACCCCAGTCTGCTCGAAAAACGCGACTTCGTTGAGGGTGTCGTACCCGCCCACGCCCAGATTGAGGACCTCGACCGGCTGACCCTCCGCCTCGAACCGAGCCTGCAGGAGCTCGGTGAACCGGTGCTCGACGTCCAGCTCTTCCGCGAACGTGATCGAATCGCCCAGAACCACGATCCGGTGCGTGCCAGGACGGGGTCGCGCCGTGACCTCGCGGTCCCGGAATCCGAGCGAGTTGATCGACACCGGAAATCCCCAGGCACGACCCCGCGCGCCGGGGACGAGCTCGTAGGCCAGGTCCGGGTGCGACGAGGTGCGCAGGAAGCGGTGGCGTCCGCCGGAGAGCTCACCCATCTTCTCGTAGCCGGCCACGCGCAGCCCGAGCTCGAGGAGCAGCGCGGTGAGCGTCGTCGACAGCGCAACGAGGCCAGCGCGGTAGAGGAGGAGCCGGGTTCTGCGTTTCATCCTGGGCGCCGGCGAAGGGACCGTGACGCCATCCCGGGACCGATGCCATGCCTGAGACCATCGTCGTGTCCGTGCACGGCTGTAGCGCGACGTACACCGACAGCTACGGCTCGGATCGCCGGTCCGCCTGCGAGCGGCGGCGGGCGCCGCGGGGACGGATCAGGCTCTCTCCGAAGGATCGCGAGCACCTGCATCCGCGCGCCGGGCGCCTCGATCGGTGGGTTGGATCTCCCCCGGAACCCTCCCCGGATCCCTGGCACGAACGCCTTCGATCTCAACTTCGCTCCGCCGACCGGCAAAGCCCTCGGCGCCTTCCCGAACCGGCCGGTTCCGGACGGCGCGTCCGCTAGCGACGCAGGCCGCCCGGAACCTCCACGGTCTCGGTGTCGCGCCCGGAGCGCAGGACCGTGCCCGGGAGGCTCCCGGTGGGCTGCGAGCCCCGCGCGATCTCGACGCCGTTCACCAGCACGTGCTCGATGCCCTCCGCGTCGGCGTACAGGCGACCGGCGCCGGCCGGGAGGTCGAAGCGCGTGTAGGTGGGTCCGCTCCCCACGGTTTCCGGGTCGAAGACCACGACGTCCGCCCGCCAGCCCTCCGCGAGGCGCCCGCGCTCCACGAGCCCGTACAGGCGCGCCGGCACGTCCGTGAGCTGGCGCACGGCCTCCTCGAGGCTCAGGAGCCGATGGACCCGCACGCCGTTGCCGAGCACCTGGGTCGACTGGGCGAAGGTGTCGATCATGTCCAGGTGGGCGCCCGCGTCGGAGGCCCCGATCACCGTGCGGTCGTCCCGCCAGCAGCGGCCCCGCAGCTGCCAACTGGCCTCGTCGTCCCCCGTGGAGGGCGGCATGAACGAGGTCCTGAGCCCGTCCGAGAGGGCCAGGTCGATCATGGCGTCGAAGGGCTCCTTGCCCTGCTCCGCGGCGATCTGCTTGACGGTCCGGCCCACCTGCCGTTCGTTCCCGGGCGCGAAGGTCTCGACCACGCGCAGGTTCCCCCAGTGGGAGAGCAGGCGGAAGACGCCCGCCTCCTCGGAGTTGGCGCGCCGATCGAGCTCCCGACGGGTGGCCGGGTCCCGTAGCCGGCGCATGCGCTCCGGGACGGGCTGGCGAAAGAGCTCGGCCCAGCCCGGGAGCGCGTCGAAGAGGAAGCCGCTCGCCAGGTTGATCCGCACCACCATGGGCTGGGGAACGGTGAGCGCCACCACCTCCGCGCCGCGGGCGCGGGCGTAGTCGGTGGCGGAGAGCTGCGCCTCGACCATCGCGGCGTTGGCGGAGCTCGGAGCCAGCACGTTCCAGTTGACGGGCCGGTTGGCCGCCAGCGAGATCTCGGTCATGAGCGACTTCTGCTCCTCCTGGAAGGCGCCGATGCCGGGCAGGAACTCGATCGTGGTGCCCGGGTGGTCGCGCACGACGCGGGCGAGGGCCACGATCTCGGCGCGGCTCGCGTGCCGCGAGGGCACGGGCTGGCCGGCGGCGTCGTTGTGCGTGGGGGAGATGGTGGAGGAGAAGCCCAGGCCCCCCTGGCGCAGGGACTCGGAGAGGAGCCGCTTCATCTGCTCCAGGTCCTCGGGGCCGGCCTCGCAGCCCACGGCGCGCTCGCCCATCACCACGCGGCGGATGGCGCAGTGGCCGACCAGGAAGCCCGCGTTCACGGCGAGCTTGCCCTCCAGGCGGTCCAGGTACTCGCCGAAGGACTTCCAGTCCCAGGGCACGCCGGCCGCCAGGGTCTCGATCGGCATGCCCTCGACGCGCGCCAGCATGGGCATCAGATAGGGGCCCGCCTCGGGCGAGAGCGGGGCGATGCTGAAGCCGCAGTTCCCGCCGACCACCGTGGTCACGCCGTGGAAGGAGGAGGGGGAGAGCATCCCGTCCCAGAAGACCTGCGCGTCGTAGTGCGTGTGAACGTCCACGAAGCCCGGGCACACCACCAGGTCGCTGGCGTCGATTCGCTGGCGCGCCGGCTCGTCGACCCGGCCCAGCGCTGCGATGCGCCCGTCCCGGATGCCCAGGTCGGCGCGGCGCCGCGGGGCGCCCGTCCCGTCGATGAGGGTCCCCCCGGCGATCAGCAGGTCGAGCATGGCGTGGCGTCCTCCCTCGGGTTCTCCGCTGCCCAGTATACGCCGGCGCCGGGGGCCCGGCGGAGCGGTCAGCAGGCCGCGAGGAACTCGAGCAGCCAGGCCGCCGCGGGCTTCGGGTGGGAGAGGAAGAAGTGGTGGGCGCCGGGAAGACTCGCGAGGCGCGCCCCGGGGAGCGCCGCGCGCAGCTCCGCCTCCTCGCGCTCCGTGAGCACGAGGCTCTCCTCGCCGCGCGCGAGCCAGAACGGGAGCCGGATCCCGGCGAGCTGGGGAAGCAGGTCGCCGGCTCCGTCGCCCTCGAAGGAGAGCACCGCCCGGTCGAAGCGGAAGCTCCACTCGCCGGGCGCCGACCGGGCGATGGCGTGGTGGGCGAGGAGGTCGAGCACCGGCGGGGGCACCCCCGGCTCGGGCGGCACCAGCCGGAAGGCCGCCAGCGCGGCCTCCCGGCTCGGATAGGGGCGCCCGCGCCGGCGCCCCTGCACGCGCTCGAGCCAGCGGCGCTGGCTGGGATCCCCGATCCCGCGCACCCGCGAGTCCAGGAGCGCCACGCCGCGGACCCGCTCCGGGTGGTGCGCGGCGAGAAAGGCCACCACCCGCCCGCCCATGGAGTGGCCCGCGATCGGGAGGGGCTCCGGCGCGAGGGCATCGAGGACCGCGAGGAGGTCTTCCGTCTGGCTCTCGATCCGGTAGTCGGGCTCCTCGGGCCAGTCGCTCTCGCCGTGGCCGCGCGAGTCCAGCGCGATGAGGCGCCGGCCGCGGACCAGCGCCGGCACGAGGGGGTCCCACCAGTGGGCGTGGCCGCCGCTCCCGTGCACGAGGAGCACGCTCGGGTCGCTGTCGCGACCCCAGATCAGGCAGTGGAGCTCGCGCGAGCCCACGGGAAGCCGCACCTCCTGCGGGAGGAGGCCGCCGGCGACGGCCCGCACGAGCTCCTGGCCTTGGGACATCGGGCGCGCAGCGTAGCCCGGGCCTGCGCGGCCGCTACACTCGGCGCCGGCTCGCCGGCGGAGGACCCGATGCTCGAGCTCACGCGCCAGGGCGACGTCTTCCTGCTCCGCCTCGACGCGGGGGAGAACCGCTTCACGCCGGAGCTCGTGGCGGAGGCGAGTCGCGCCCTCGACCAGGTGGAAGAGGCCGGGGCCCCGAAGGCCCTGGTCACGACCGGGAGCGGCCACTTCTACTCGAACGGACTCGACCTCTCCTACCTGGTCGGGGCGGAGCGCCGGGCCGCCGACGCCTATCTGGCGTCGGTCCTGGATCTGATGGCCCGGGTGCTGGTCTTCCCCGCCTTCACCGTGGCGGCGGTGAACGGCCATGCCTTCGGCGCGGGCGGCCAGCTCGCGCTGGCCCACGACCTGCGCGTGATGCGGACCGGGCGCGGCTACCTGTGCATGCCCGAGATCGACATGGGGGCCTCGCTCCACCCGGGAATGACGGCGCTGCTCGAGGCGCGCCTCCCTCCCCAGACCGCCCACGAGATGATCGTGACGGGCCGGCGCTATCCGGCCGAGGAGGCGCTCGCCCGGGGCATCGTGGAGCACGCGGTGCCCGAGGCGGAGGTGGTGCCGCGGGCGCTGGCGCTGGCCGCGGAGCTGGCGGCGAAGGCCAAGCCGGCCATGGCCCAGCTCAAGCGCGGGCTCTACGCCCCGGTCCTCGAGGCCCTGCGCATCCCGCTGAGCCAGGCCCTCGCCGCCCTCTAGCCGCGCCCTCGCGCCGGTGGCACGTCCAAAGACTCGATCGCCACCGCCTCCCCGGTCCGGCAGGACCGGTAGATCCCCATCACCAGGGCGAGCGCCTCGAAGCCCTCGCGGCCCGAGACCAGGGGCGGGCGGCCCGTGCGGATCGCCTCGCCGAAGTCCGCGAGCTGGCGCTCGAAGGACCCGAGCGAGATCGCCAGGGGATCCGAGGCTCCGGAGGCCCCCTCCTCCCGGAGCGGCGGCGGGCTGCCCGAATCCCGTTCCACGTCCCAGGCGACGAGGCGATCCCCGGCCAGGAGGGCCGAGCCCTGCGCGCCGTGGATCTCGATCCGCTCCGGATAGCCCGGCCAGATGGCCGTGGAGGCCTCCACCACCCCCGTCGCCCCCGACTCGTACTGGAGCAGCGCGGAGACCAGGTCCTCGGACTCCATCTGGTGCGCGGCTCCGAGCTGCCAGGTGCCGAACACGCGGCTCACCGGGCCCGCGAGCCAGCGGAGGAGGTCGAGCTGGTGGATGCCCTGATTGATGAGTGCGCCGCCGCCCTCGGCTTTCCAGCTGCCCTTCTCCGGGCGGTCGTAGTACGACTGCGGGCGATACCACTTCACGGTGGCGTCGCACTGGAGGATCCGGCCCAGGCGGCCCCGCCGCACGGCATCGACCAGGAACTGGCTGGACTCGTCGAAGCGATGCTGGCTCACGACCCCCAGCGCGATGCCCCCGCTCCGGGCCACCTCCAGCATGCGCCGGGCCGTGTCGAGATTCGTGGCCATGGGCTTCTCGACCAGCACCGGCTTGCCCGCGCGGGCGCAGGAGACCACCGGCTCGAGGCGGAGCTCCGGGAGGGTGCAGACGTCCACGAAGTCGATGCGGGGATCGGCACAGATCTGCTCGAGGGAGGAGACGAACTCCGCCCCCTGCTGCTCGGCGAACTGGCGGCCGCGCTCCGGATTCCGGTTCGTGCAGACCAGGATCTCGTCGCCGATGTTGCGGTAGGCCTGGGCGTGCTTGTGAGCCACCGCCCCGGTGCCGACCAGTCCGACCCTCACCCTGCCCTCTCCGATCCGGCCCGCCCGCTAGGAGGTCGCGCTTCCACTCGCCACCGGACGCGCGAGAGCGCCTGCGCGCCGGGCCAGGTGATGCGCGACCTTGGCGATGGCGAAGGCGATCTCGTCCACGTTCTGCTCGCTGTAGTTCTCGAGGAGATCCAGCGTGAGCCAGCGCGCGAAGGCCTCCTCGGCCACCGGGCAGAGGCCCCGGGGATAGCAGCGGTCGGTGCCCAGGTCCTGCGACTGGAAGGGATAGCGGGAGCCGGGAAAAGCCGTGCGCTCCTGGAAGACGTCGTAGAGGTAGACCGGCCGCCCCCCGGTGATCAGGTGGTCCCTGGCGTCGACCCCCTCCGCCCGCAGAGCCCGGGCGAAGTCGGCCGCCGTGGCCCTGAGCGCCCCCGGGTCGATCTGGAAGAGGTAGAGGAAATAGGAGTGCTTGCAGCCGGGCGGGATGCGCTGCGAGGAGACCCCGGGCACGTCGGCCAGCTGGTCCGAGAGGCGGCAGCCCAGCCGATGCCGCTTCTCCGTGAACTCGCCCAGGCGCTCCAGCTGGGCCAGGGCCACCGCACCCTGGAGCTCGGTCATCTGGTAGTTCGGAGCCAGGAAGAACGGGTTGCGGATCCCCTCCTCGCGCTGATAGCACTTGTCCAGGAAGAGCGAGGCGACATACCGCAGGCGCGAATCGTCGGTCAGCAGCATCCCGCCGGAGCCGGCGGAGATGTGCTTGAAGTGATTCAAGGAGAAGCAGCTGGCGGTGCCCCGGCGGCCGACGGGCTCCCCGGCGTATTCGCAGCCGTAGGCCTGGGCGCAGTCCTCGATGACCGGAAGCCCCCGCTCGGACCCGATCGCCAGGATCGCGTCGAGATCGGCGGCCAGGCCCGCGTGGTGCACGGCCACGATCGCCCCCGTCCGCGGGCTCACCGCCGCGCGGACGGAGGCCGGATCCAGGTTCAGCGTATCCGGCTCCACGTCGGCGAACACCGGCAGGAGCCCCTGATACAGGATGCCGGTGAGGGTTCCCATGTCGGTGATGGCCGGCGCAATCACCTCGGTTCCCGGCGGAAGCTCCAGGGAGGCCACCGCCATGTGCACCGACGCGGTGCCGCTCGAGCAGGCGACACAGTGCCGCTTGCCATGGAGGTCGGCGAAGCGCCGCTCGAGCTCGCGGACCTTGGTGCCGAGGTGGAAGAAGAGGACGTCGGAGTCGATGACCTCTGCGAGGTGGCGCTTCTCGAGGTCGCCGTGGCGCTTGCGGGGGGGGATCGGCGTCTCGACCGCCGGGGCTCCCCCGTCGATCGCGAGCTTCCTCGTGACGTCGAATTTCACGCGGGCTCCGGCTCGGGCCAAGCATGCACCATTTCGCGGGCGCCCGCTCAGCCGGCTCCGAAGAGCTCGCGCACCGCGGGCTGGCTCACCTTGAGCGAGGGGGTGCGCGGCAGCGCTTCCACCACGCGAATGCGGATCGGGACCTGGTAGCCCGCCAGGCGCTCGCGCGCGAAGTCCAGGAGCTCCGCTTCGCCGGGCACCGGGGCGCCCGGCTCGAGCTCCACGGCGGCCACCGGTACGAAGCCCAGGCGCGGGTCCGGGAGCCCCACCACCGCCGCCTCCCGCACGGCCGGGTGCTGCTCCAGCACCCGGGCCACCTCGACCGGCGCGATCTTGAAGCCCCCGCGGAGGATGGCGTCGTCGGCGCGGCCCTCGAGGAAGAGGAACGCGTCCGCGTCGAGGCGCGCGAGGTCGGTGGTGCGGACCCAGCCCGCCGCGAGCCCGCCGAGCTGGGGAGCGCGCACCTCGAGGAGGCCGACCTCGCCGCTCGCGAGCACGGCGCCGGTCCCCGGGTCGACGACGCGGAGCTCGACCCCGCGGTTCGCGCGCCCGGCGCTGCCTCGCTTGGCCGCGCCAAAGCGGCGCCGGTCCTCGAGGGTCCAGCCGGCCACGCCCCCGGCGAACTCGGTGGCGCCGTAGACCGCGAGGACCGGGATGCCGTAGCGGGCCTCGAAGGCGAGAGCCAGCTCCGGATCCAGCGGCGCGGTACCCACGGTCACCGCGCGCAGGCTGGCCAGGTCCTCGGACGGGAGCTCGGCGTCGAGCACCATCCGGAGGGCCGCCGGCACCAGGCTCGCCTGCGCCGGCCGGTGCCTCCGCACCAGCCCGCGCCACGCCTCGACGGAGAAGCGCTCGAGGAGAGCCACGCGCCGTCCCGCCAGGAGCGATTGGAGGAGCCGCCAGAGTCCGCTCACGTGCACGAGGGGGCTGCTCACGATCGCCACCCCGGAGCGGAGCCGCGGGCTGGCGTCCGCGCTGCGGCCCGACTCGTAGTGGACGGCGCCGAGGAGCGCCTCCTCGAGGCCGCGGGCGAGAAGCGGGACGCGCTTCGGAGGCCCGGTGCTGCCGCTGGTCTGCATGACCACGGCCACGCCCGGCAGGCGCGCGTGGTGGGGCCCGGGGCCGGGCCGCTCGAGGCCGGGCAGCGCGCCCAGGGGCCGCTCGGGCCCGCCGCCGAGCACCAGGGCGGCGCTCCCGGCCTCGCGCGCCGCCCGGGCCAGGCCGGGAACCCCCCAGTCCTCGGAGGCGGCGACCACGGCCGCGAGGCGCAGCGAGTGCAGCTCCTGGGCCAGGCGGGTCGCCCCCTGGATCGGGTTCAGCGTCACGAGGCAGCGCCGGCCGGCCAGAAGGCCCAGCAGCGCCGCCACGTGGGGAGGGCGGTTCCGCAGCAGCACCCCGACCGCCGCACCCTCTGCGAGACCCGCCCCGCGCAGGAGCGCGTCCAGGGGTCCGGCCATGGCCGCGAGCTCTCCCCAGCTGTGCCACGCGCCCTCGTACTCGACGGCGGGCGCAGCGGGATCGAGGGCCAGGACGGCGCGGATCTGCTCGGGAAGCTCCCGGCTCAGAGGGAGTAGAAGCGGCGAGCGTTCTCGCCGGCGATCTTCGCCCGCGAGGCCTCGCTGAGGTCGCGGCGCGTGCGCAGGTGACTCGTGCTCTCGGGCCAGTCGCCGTCCCAGTGCGGATAGTCGCTGGCGTACATGATGAAGTCGTCGCCGAGCACGTCGATCACCCCGGGCAGGATCGGCTCCTCGGGCTCGCAGCTCACGTAGAGGTTCCCGGCCTCGAGGTACTCCCGGGGGTCGCGCTGCCAGCCCTTGCCCCCGCGCACCCAGTCGCCGCGCTTCTCGTAGTGCTCGTGCAGGCGGTCGATGAAGTAGGGCACCCAGCCCACCCCGGCCTCCAGGAAGGCCACCCGCAGGCGCGGGAAGCGGTCGAAGACGCCGCCGCTCACGAGCGCCGTCATGGCCGCCATCTGGTCGAAGGGGAAGCTCACGCAGTGCACCTGGATGTAGTTGTCGAATCGGTCGATGCCGATCTTCGGCAGGTGGAGCCCCGGTGCGCCGTGCACACCGAGGGGCATGTCGATCTCCTGGGCCGCCGCGTAGAAGGGGTCGAGATCCTCGTGGTCGAGGTTCCGGGTGGCGAGGGCCGGCGGGACCAGCATGGCCACGAGGCCCTGGTCCTTGGCCTCGTGCAGGATCTTGATGGAGTCGTCCACGTACTCGATGGGCGCGACGGCCACGCCGTAGAGCCGGCCCCCGCTGCGCCCGCACCAGTCGGCCAGCCACTCGTTGTAGAGGCGCGAGAACCCCGTGGCGAGGTCGCGGTCCCGGAGGGTCGGAGCGCAGAGCCCCATGCTCGGGTAGAGCACCATCCAATCGATCTGGTCGCGGGAGGCGTCGGCCAGCATCCCCTCCACGGTGTAGGGCTGGACGCCGGGGACCGCAGTGAGCCCGTGCTGCGGCGGGCAGCCGGCTCCGGGTCCCTCGGGCTCGGGATAGCGCCGGCCCTCCCAGACGAGCCCCGGCCGCGGTGCGCCGGCGGTCTTCACGTGCTGCGGCCAGCGCTCGAGCACCCGGGGCGCCAGCTCCTGGCCCTCGAT
>Ga0187892_10000384_pt1 | contig 116088 bp, 90 predicted proteins | sample MA1701073metaG_FD_139345 | JGI IMG/M metagenome (GOLD analysis project Ga0187892, IMG submission 139345) | Bio-ooze microbial communities from a basaltic lava cave in the Kipuka Kanohina Cave System on the Island of Hawaii, USA - MA170107-3 metaG ... | reverse complement strand
CTATGCGCGGGTGTTTGCTGCTGGCTAACACGTCGGACCCAAGACAGGAGCCGGATGCGGTCACACCGCACGTCCGGATCTGTGGAGGGGGCTCGCCGTAAGGCGGATTCCTACTCCGACCAGCCTGCTATCGCAGGCTGAAGACAAAGAAACCTGAACAGTTCACTTCAGCTTGATGGGTAATGAGAGTTGAGCGGGGGCGCGCTTCGCTTGCCCCTTCCCGACACAAGCTAATGCGACTTGCCCTGCCCCCTTCCCAACACAAGCTAATGAAGCTTGCCCGCTACGGCAGCGCCTCCACAATGAAGAAGAACTTGAAGCTCCCGGTTGCCTGCACCCCTAACAGGAACTGCAGGTTTACTGAAGCGCCGGGCGCCAGCGGCGTGCCCACGGTGATGGTGCCCGCCGCCAGGGATGAATGAATCCCACCTCCCTGCGGTTGAGCAGGTGGTGTCTCCACTGTGGTTCCCTGGACGTTCACCGTGCACGGCGGTGGGCCCGCGCCCGAGGCCGAACATGTAGCCGTATCGTTGATGCCCATCACCACTACCAGCGGGGAAGTTCGCGCGCGCAGATCTGCCGTGCCGGCCGGCGACGGCGCCGGGAAGGTGGACATATCAATGATCCGGACTCGCAATCGAGTCACCGGCGCTCCAGTGTTGTTCACGAAGCGACGCCGAATCGACATCGTCCCGAACGTCGAGTTGTTACCCGGATCCGAAGTCAGATCTCGCACCCGGTTCGGAGGCTGAGCCCCGGCCACCGAAGCATCCAGCAGCACTGCCCCGATTGTTGGATCACGCCTGATCGGACTGGCCAGGTTCTCCGGTCCGGGCGCACCCAATCGCTGTCCCGAACCGGCACTTATGCCGTTCGTGTCAACGAAGGTGAAATCAGCCGTGTTGTCGTTGGTGTCTTTGGGATTGCCGGCAGTCGGGCAAGTCGGTGTTGACTGGTTACATATCGTGCGGAAGAAGCTGTGCTGCCCGAGCGCCGTAAGGTTAGTCGTCAGACCCGGCAGGTTGGTGCCTTCGGCCAGCAGGGCGCAAAGATTTGTAGTGTTGGTCCCTTCGCCCACGCCGTCGAGCGAGTTAAAGCTCGATATGTTGAGGACGTTCGTCGTGCTGAAGAGGGCGATGTTGGCATTCGTGTCGATGTTGGCAGTGAGCGTTGCATCGCCCGCAGCATAGGACGCGAGCGAATAGGTCGCGCCCACAAACAGGAAGTGACCACGCGCCGGAATGACGGTGCCGTTAGGGATGGTGCCGACGAGTACCGGTGTCGCGTCACAACTGCCCACGCCCATCATGTAGAGGCCGAATCCGGGTGAACCATCGGAGGACGCTACAGTCAGTGGCGTGTCAGTGTTGTTGTAGATCTCCACGAAGTCGTCGTTCGGATCGTTACCAGCCCCCGGTCCAACTGTGCGGAACTCGGAAATAAGCACCGTCCCCGCGGCGTTCCCTGGGGTAATGATCCCAATTCCCTGACCAACCACCACGTTGGCCTGTGCCGGATCCGCAGTGATGTTGACTAAGAAAGTCTCGTCTGTTTCGGCGTTATCCGAGTCAGCCAGGATGTCGACAGAGACAGTTTTCATTTGCTGGCCAACCAGGAAGGTAGTACTGCCACCAACAACCGCTGTGTAGTCGGTACCTGCTGTGGCCGGATTGATGCCGCCGGCGGCAGTCGCATAATTGATGGTGATCGACTGTGTTGCCGGAGCAGAGAGGGCCAACGTGAACAGCATGGGCCTGGAACCGGAAGCGGGTTCTGCTGCCCGGGCGTTGCGAATGAAGGCGTCGGGTGGCGTCGCGATGGGTGTCAGCGTCGGGTCAGCGCCGCCGCCGACTGACGGATCGTCAGTGAGCACTGGGCCACCGCCGCCGCCGAATGAGATCGAGCCCTGGTTCGAAACCTGTGGTGGTCCGGAGTAGGGATTCTCTACCTGCACCTGGAAGGTGATGGTGACTGACCGACCGGCCGGCAATGTGCCGATGTTCCAAGTCAGGGTGGTACATGCTGGTCCGCCTCCGCCAGGAGTCGGATTACAGCCGCCGGGGGTGACCACAGGCGGCGTCGCTCCTGGAGGATCGTCAGCCGGTTTGGGTGGAGTCCGTGAGACGTTCTTAGCTGCCGAACGCTCAACTGGCGCCGGACGAACAACTGTTGTCTGGCCGGCCGCACTACCGCGAGCTTGCGAAGCGAGCGTACGCGGCGAGGAGATGAACGGACGAGAAGTGAGGCTGTCGTTGTTCGCGGCAACGGCAGTCTGTGGCGCCGGAGCACCTGGCGTGCTCACGTCGCCGCCGGGGCTGTGGCTATCGCCGCCGGGTCCTGGGATCTCATCGATGACGGTTTCGGGAGCGGAAGGCTGCGTGCAAGCCGGTGCTCCGAACGTTGGGCTGCCCGCGACCGTGACTGTCGCCCCGCTATTCGCGGCGGCGACGGCGGCAGCACTCGCCTGCGTAACGTTGATCTGACCGGGAGCGGCGTTCTCGTTAATCTGAATCACACCGACCCCTGCGGCGGGCAGTGTGTTGCCGGAGATGTTCAAACAGATGTTGCCGCCCACAACGGCACCGGTGCCGGTCGCCGCCGCGAACTCGATATGCGTGCCGTTGGTGTCGTTCAGGTCATTGCCCGTGACCGTCGCATTGTTAGTGCAGCTGTTGATGGCTCGAACGCGCATGACTTCGAGCAAGGCGTTGGCGTCAACGATGTTGCCGCTTAGCAGCCCGTTCACCGACGCCGTGTTCTGACACTGCACTAGCACTGCCTCCGCCGTGCCGTTGCCGGCGGTCCAAAGAGTGCCGGCGGGTGCGGGCGCGGGATTCTGTCCGATATCGTTATTCGTCACTCTCACGTCCGCATTCGTGACGTTGTTCCGAACATCGGTAAAGATGGCGTGCTTCGTGGTGGAGCCGAGCCGGTCAATGTTGTTGTTGTTGATCGTGAGATCGAGCGGGCCAGCGAAGGTGTCGGCGACCACCGAGATACCACGGCTGCCGACGATGTTGGTGAGTGTGTTGTTGCGAATTTGGCCATTCACCGTTGGGCCGCTGCCGTCGAGGTCGCCATCGGTGACGTTAATCGCGCCGAGGTTGGTGATCGGGCGCATGATGTCGTTGAAGCTGTTCGAGTCAACGTCGAAGTTGAAGGTTACCGGCCCGCCGAAAGGCGCGAAGAAGATCCCGCCGTTGCCGTTGACGTTAGCGTTGCTGAAGGTCGAGTTCTTGACCGTGACGTTGATCGTGCCAGTCGAGCCGGTGAGGGTGACCACCTGAACGCCATCTCCGAAGTTGTTGGTAAAGATGCTGTTCCCTTCCACCGAAATGGTTGCGTTCGTGGTGCCTGCCGTCTCCATCCTGAGAGCATTACCAGCGGTTGAATTCCGTAAGGTGGAACCTGTGACGATCAGACTGCCCAGATTGGTGTTGGTGTTGAGGGTCTTTATAAACTTCGCCAGCGGGTGCCAACTCCGCGACCACTTGCGTCCAATCCGCGTCCAACTCATCGGCCAGGATCATCGGCAGTGAAGTCTGCACGCCCTGGCCGAACTCCAGCCGGTTCACCTGAATGACGATCTTGCCATCCGGCCTGATTTGAACGAAAGCATCCGGTGGGTAGACCTTGGGTGGCTGCGCCGGCCTTCCCTCCTGCGCGAATGCGGGGTAATCCAAGTACAGCGAAACCAGCAATCCGCCAGCGGCGGCCGTCGAGGCAAACAAGAAGCTTCGCCGGTTCAGATCCAAATCCTTCTTTTTTCCTAATGCTGCTCGCATCGTCCGCCTCCTTACAATTGTTGGGACGCGCTCTTGATGGCTTCACGAATTCGCACGTACGTCGCGCAGCGACAAAGATTCCCGCCCATCGATTCTTCAATGTTCTGATCCGTCGGTTTCGGCGTGGCTTTCAGCAGTGCTACCGCGCTCATGATTTGTCCGCTCTGACAGTAACCGCATTGGACTACATCCTTTTCGACCCAGGCGTTCTGCACTACGCGGCCCACCGGATCCTGAGCGATCGCTTCAATGGTAGTTATCTTCCGATTACCAATCAGCGAAACCGGAACGACGCAAGACCGGGTTGCGATGCCGTCAACGTGCACGGTGCACGCGCCGCAGGCGCTAATGCCGCAACCATATTTCGTGCCGGTCATTTTCAGATCCTCGCGCAAAACCCAAAGCAGCGGTGTTGAAGGATCAACGTCCACCTTTTTCGATTGGCCATTCACATTAAGTTGATAAGTTGCCATGGCGTGCTCTCCTCATCTTCCGCGCGGGCACGGCGTGCCGGCTTCGACCCAGGTACGAGTGGCGTTTGCGAACTCCACGTGTGTTAGCGGCGGCAAAGTGCGCATGGTGCCGTCAGGCCGTCGCCCCGGATTCCAAGCCCAAAGCACCAGTTTGTCTTCTGCATTATGTTTCAGCAGCGTGCGTCCATCCATATTGTGGTTTCGCGACCGGTCGGTCACGGCCCGGCACACTGCCGCGCTCGACAATGGTCGATCGGTTGTGTCCTGCCAGCGCATGGACAGAGGCGCGAGATGCCAATTCGGACTCCCGGGCACGCCGGGTACTGTCAGCGTTAACTTCCTGATGACAACCCACACAATTCAGCGCGGCCACGCCTTTGCCCTCGGGACCGCCGCGGACGACGTTGGCGAAATGGCGTTGGCGATCGTCGCCTTGCTGCGGGTAGTTGGTCGCCGTGTGACAGTTAATGCAGCGCGGTGAAATCAGAACTGAATAGACCTGCTCCCATGCGGCCAAGCCTTGGGCGAGTTTGGGATCGGCGGTTGATTTCCTGGATTCCCGAAACTCAATGGCGGCGCTTGCCGTCAGCGCAATCCAAGTCACAGCGGAAACAAGAATGAAAAGAATTGTTCGAATGAAAAACCGAGAGTTCGAGAGCATACCGCTCCTTTCAGCGATTACTTACCATCGACCGAGACGCAGGGTTAACTTTGGAGGGGGTTAATAACGACTAAAGTACCACGCATCTCGACAAAGGTTAACCGGAGAAAATGCCTTTGTGTTCATTGCCTTTTCTTAGTCTTTCAAATTTTTACTTAACAAGCTCTATTGTCACTTTTAACGAGCCGGGCTTGTTGAAAGCTTCCATATCGCCGTCCATCTTTCCGAGGATGACGAGTCCGCTCGAATAACCAAAATCTTTGTAATAAATCGCCAGATTCCCCCAAGGCGCGTAATAAGCAATATCCCCGACATCAGGATTGCTGCCCGCGGGATCGCCTTTCGTTGATAATCTCTTTGGCAGATTGCTGATTTTTTCGGTCTCCGCATGATCTTCCAAGGTCAGAGTCAGCGGCAGCAGCGAAGCAAAATCCCGGGCTGCTTCGCTGTCGTTCAAAGTGGCTGTAACTTCTTTCTCTCCGACTTTTATTCTTACCTTCATATCCTCTGCCTTTTTGCTTGATAGGTCGTTCGTCTGCGCGGGCTGCGTCGTGCTGACCGTACCTTTTTCCGCGCCGCAAGCGACTTGATTGAGACACAAACAGAGAGAGAGAGAGAGAGAGACGAGGGAATAGCCCAATCTGAGCGCGCTACTCCAAGCGTGAAGAGGTTATTACTTATTGTCAGACGATACTGCTGAGCTCGGTAAACGCGGCGCGCTCGATCTTCTCGGTTTCGAGCACGCGCTCACTAATCGCTCCAAACAGGTCCAGCGTGTCAGCCTTTGACAGTGACAGCTCTTTTGCGCTTCTCTCGTGCAGCTGTTTAAAACGATCTCGAAGGGATTCGAGCTCTTTGTCGATCGCGGCAGTACGGGGTTTCCGGATCAGAACCGACCTGCGGGTGAGAGCCTCGCGAGTCTCTTTGAGCAGAGGGATCGAATCTGGCAGCGCTGCATCCGATATTGCCCGCCACGACGCCTCGCTCTCACGGAATTGCTCGGCAACTTTCTTCAACGCTGACTTCTTTAATACGCCGGCAGCCTGGTCGAGAAAATCAGCGTACAGCCCGCGAAACGCGCTGCCCCCGTAGCCTCGCAATTCGATCTGCTCGAACACAGTACTCATAGCGCCATGCAATGGTGGTCCGCCAGGGAAACAGTTGGGCCAGCCCTTCTTGTTTTTTGTGTTGGTCAACATCTGGGCCCATTTGTTCAGCGCCGCCAGGCCAAAATTCGCGATCCCCAGACCCTCGAGCATTTGACTGCAAGTGACCCGAATTCGATCTGATAAGGTTTCGCGCAGCTGGGGTTTGGCGGTCGCCTCGCTGATCACCACCGTACGGAACTTGGGAGCCCAGTTTGAATTACGCGCCTCGGTAAGCTCCTCCATGCTCATCCGGATCACGCTGTCGCCTAAATCCCCAACAAGTACGTCATCCCCTTCCATTCCATACACCACCACCTGGTGATAAGCGAGTGGGTTACCCGACAGAAACATGTACGGCAGCTTCGTGACCTCAACCCAGACGATGGGAGTGAAACCGTCGTTCAGGATCTTTACCAGGCTCTTTGTTGCCGCGGATGGCGATGAGGAATGCCGTACGTCGGCGGTCGCGCCCCAACCCTCGGTCATCTGTAACGTGAAGTACGGAGTGTCACCCTCTTTCGCGTGGATTCGTGAACCGATGTAAACCGGATGCCCGCCATGCATATCAAAGAGCCAATAGGCGCACCCAATGCCGCCACCCAGTCCGAACAGGATTTCCTCGGTGCAGAGGTCGCTCGTACAAGCGTCGCGCTGAATCAACACATTTCGCAGCGTGGCAGATTCGGGATAACGGCCAGGCACATGCTTTTTCGCGGTAAGCGTTTTTGTACTCATGACACTATCATCGCTCAAGAGACTCGCCGCATTCTAAGAACACATTTCAACGCAGCCCTGCCGCCAAGGTAAGCGGCAAGCAGCTTCGTCGAACCTGAAATCGCTATCATTCCCCAGTCGTACGCCTTTGCCTGTCCAAATATACCGAGTGGTATGTCAATGAGCGGCACGATGAGCCAGGCCGACAGACACATCGCCACAGCGCGGGTGCCTGCCTTCCGTCCGACCCACCGGCAGGCGAAGAACCAAACGGGAATTCCCACTACTATGGACACGATCGGACTGGCGAACTGTGCATGGTTTTGATAGTAGGGAAGCGCTTCACCAGGATGGATCAGATAGCTGTAGATCCCAACCCAGGCGAACGCCGCCAGCGTTACCGCGACAACCAGTCCGACCGCAGTGATTGCCACCCAGCCCCACGGAATGTGATCGCCTTTCGCCTGGCTCACTGCTTTCGCATGAACGGTTGCCTCTTGCATATACCTTTCTCATTTTCTAATCCGGCTAACCGGAATGTAGATTTCGGTGTGATTCATTTCGTGGTTGGCGTCAACGCGCGTCGTGCGGTAGAACTCAATACAGGGTAGGCCACCAACCCGATAGCCTTTCATTCTCGCAATCCTGCGAACAATAGTCGCGAACGCCTCTGGGAAGGTTCGATAGTGTCCCACATGCGTGGTTACAGCAAACTCGGCGGCGTTGAGCACCTGATGTCCGATTGCCCCTTCGGATGAAAACTCCTCCGGTACAACGATGCCGGCGTCGAAGCGTAATCGCTCCGGGGCGGTGAGACCCGGTGCGTCTTGTGCGATGCCAAGGAAAGTCAGGTCAACGGGTAACCGCTTGGATCTCGCCCAATCGGCCAGCTGCTGCCAGAGCTGGTCTGGTACATTCTCGTATGGTCCAACGTGCCGAATGAACGCTACGTGCAGTTGCGCCAGGTGAGCGACTCTTGTCTGGGATAACTCAAAATCGTTGTAAAGCTCGTCAAGGCCAGGCGCAGAGAGTGCCCTTGCGCGCATTATGCCGTGAGCCCACTCTCGGTAGCTTTTCGGTGTGACTTGAAATCTACGTTTAAACTCGCGCGAGAACGTCTCGTGGCTTTGAAAGCCGGAGTCGAGCGCGACGTCGAGTATTGTGGAGTCGTGTATTATTAGCCGGCTCGCTGCACGCTCGAGTCGCAGGCGTTGCGTGTATTGCTTCAACGTTTCACCGACCGCAGAGCGGAACAAGCGGTGAAAGTGAAACTGCGATAGCCCAACTCGCTTTGCCAGTACCTCAAGCGATAAGTCCTGATCGAGGTTGGCCTGGATGTGCACCAGCACAGGCAGTAGCCTCTCTATCTCGTTTCCAGCTCTATCTCCTTGGGTTCTTGCCCTCATTCAGCAACCCTTCCGCTTTTCTCGGCGAATATTCGGACTTTCGGAATTATATTTTGAGTTAAAAAGCTTTTCTTGACGATTCTTGCGGTTGAGCTTGGCAAATCGAGGAGCCTGGTGCGATTTCGCGCGCGTTTACATCAAGCGAGCAGCAGACAAAATTGGTTTAGGAAAGCGTATCGGCTGGCACACCTTTCGTCATACCTTCGAGACGATCCTGAATGCCAACGGAGAGAATCCGAAAGTGATTCAGGAATTACTGCGTCACGCTACTCTGAAGGTCACCATGGACACCTACGTCCAGGCTGTCTCCGACGAGAAGCGCAATGCGCAGACTAAGTTTGTAAAAATGCTGCTTCCGGGTATTCGCAGGACAGTGGTTTAGCTTAATGGACGTTTCTGGGCGTGCGGCGAAATGGCGATGTTCTTGTAAGTGATTGAAAGAATTGGCGTCCCGTACGGGAGTCGAACCCGTGTCGCCGCCGTGAAAGGGCGGTGTCCTAGGCCACTAGACGAACGGGACGCAATGGACAGCTGATGAAATGCAGCGAGTGGCTAACTTACCGTAGAGGTTTCAGGACTGTCAAACGCGACTATCTTCGAGAAGCTCATAACGACCGCTGCTGAATCAGTACTCCTTTGCGGTGGGGGATCCTAAATGGACGATCCACGAAGTTACACGAATCAACACGAACAGACTTAGTGACGTTTCGTGTGAGTTCGTGGATCGTCTGATTGCCGTGCTGATTGAAAGGTGTGAATTTCACCACGGAGACACGGAGAACACGGAGGGTTTTTGAAACCGAATTATTCCAGCTTCGCTTCAACCGGATTACTCGAGGTGCACCGTCTTCACGCCGTGAGCAATTACTCGCGCCGGCAGATCGCGAATGAGGGGAATGCGAAGCAATAGTCGAATAAACCAAGGCATTCGAAGTGGCTGATCAGATCTGAGCGCGGCCGCGATTATGCGTTGCTGTACCTGCGACTGAATCCACTGGATAACCTTCGTTGGGAATTCTCGCTGCTTTTGGACCTCTCTAAGATTTTCAACATTAAGTTGTCCTGACTTCAGAGGCTCGGTCAACACGTTGGCGGCCACGACCGCATCCTGGATTGCATAGTTGATCCCAACTCCTCCGATTGGAGACATGACGTGCGCGGCGTCGCCAATCAAAATCAAACCCGGCTGGTACCAACGGGGCACTCGACTCGATTCGACAGACAACACAGCAACCTGTTTCCAATCTTTCAGGTGCTCCACACGGTCAGGAAACTCAGTGAGCAGTTCACCGATCTTTTTTCGTAGGGAATCAATTCCAGCCGACCGTAGTTGGCTGTAACTCCCTTTGAGGATGACAAAGGCGACCTGCCATTCGTTTAGACGATCTAAAAGGATTAGGGCGTGACCGCGCCCGAAATGCGCGAGTGCACCTTCAGGATCCTCCGGCTTTGCGCGGAATCCGAAACCAAAGAACGTCCATGGGCGGCGAAGTCTTAACCGGTTCGAATCCGGCAAGCTTTCTAACTCGCGAAGAGCGTCCGTCAGCTCCGACCGTCAATGTTGCCCGGATTTCATGCTGCTCCTTATCTGAGCGATAACGAACGCCGCGAACGACTCCCCCCTCTTCGATTAGCTCCTGAACGCTCGCGCCCATGACCAGACGAAAGTTGGGGTAGCGCTTTGCCTCGTTCGTAATGAATTCAAGAAACTGCGATTGCGGAACCATCATGATGAACGGGAACTTCTTTTCGACTCGGCGGAAATCGAAAACCGTAAGCGGCCCTTCCGGGGTGGCGAACATCGCCGTGTAAATCTTGCTGTGACGAAGTTGGAGCAGTCGCTCCGCCAATCCCAATTCGTCCATGAGGTGGAGTACGGAAGGATGAATCGTGTCGCCGCGAAAATCGCGTTCAAAATCGTCTTGAGCCTCAAGGAGTGTGACTTGAATTCCGGCTCGCGCCAGGAGAAATGCCAGGATTGCCCCGCCCGGACCGGCACCGACGATGCAAACGGCAGTTTCGAGCGATGTGATTGGCTGCTCGGGCTCAGACGACGTCGTATGTGAGTCAGACATGACGTTCTAACAATGATCCTCAGTGGTCGTCAAAGCAAATTAATTCTTCCGCACCGTAACTTTTCCTTCGCATCGGGTAATAAGGATCAGGGCTTGAAGTTCAAACATCTGAGTCGAGCAAGCTGCCAATACCAACGATTTTGATTCTTGGATTGTACTTCGAACCCGAATTCGCCATTCGTGCATCGAAAACATGTTTCCCGAACCGGAACTGACGGCGCTCTTGAGACAGTGGCAGATACCCTCGCTGAGAGCGTTCCTCGATAGGCGATTGGCTTACGCCTTGGTTTTGAACCTCCCCGTGAAACCTGAACCCAGACGAGCTCACATCGGGCTCACCCAACCGGAGGTTTCCATGAAAACATGCAGTTCATGCGGAGAAGACTTTGAAGACAAGTTTAGCTGCTGTCCCGTTGATGCTACACCACTGAAGGTCCGGCACATTTTAGATTATCGTCGGGCTCCCAGTACCGCACACCATCGACCAACTAAAGTGTGTCGGACATTGAACGAATATCACCCCACGCTCTTGAATAACAGAGGACTTCTCGAACGACTCGTAGTTGAAATCGAGTTCACCGTATTTCGAGTAAAGACAGCCTGGCCCGACTTCAAACGCGATCCAGTTGGTTTTGGAAAAGCGACACTGTCAGCTTCGACAACTCTCCTAAAGCAGCAGCTCAGCGGTTCAACGCTCGCAAGCCGCATGGTCGCGGTTTCGGTTGTCCTGACCGCGGTTCTGGCCGTGGCTCTGGTTGACCGAATCGACTTTCAGAGTGGAGACGAAAGAGAGACTAACCCTGCTCAAGAGTTAGCCCAAATACTGACAATCCCGGCTACGCAGCAAATCCCCGATCCATCTGATACGGGAGTGGGAGTGGGATCGAAAGGACGAGTCGGCCTTGAAGTAGGCAAGGGAGAGGGCTCGAGGCCCGAGACGAAGCGCGCTCGCGGCGGCGGCGGTGGCGGTGATAATGACCCAACAGATCCGCAGCAGGGAAAAGTGCCGCAGTATTCGGAGATTCCGGCGCCTATCCCACAGTCGCCGCCAAAGCGGAATCCAGTCCTCCCTGTGGCGGGCGTTGATATCGATCCTGCCCTTTGGAAGGACCTCGCCTATTCGAAGTATGGCGACCCGCGTTCAACTTCAACTGCACCCTCGAACGGTTCAGGTGAAGGCGGTGGCATGGGAACTAATAGAGGTCAGGGAATCGGAGAGGGAAGTGGTGACGGATTCGGCCCCGGATCAGATGGAAACATGGGCGACGAGCGACGAGAAATCGGAGGTAGTAAACGCGGCGGAGGTTCAGGCACCAACCCGGCTCTCGACCCAAACTACGTGTTCCCGACTTCAACCGTGAGTCAAAGGCCACGTGTGCTTTCCAAACCCGAGCCCCAATACACAGAGGAAGCTCGAAAGAATCTGGTGACGGGAACGGTTGTGTTGCGCGTCGTCTTTTCCCGCAGCGGCGAAGTCACAAACATCCGCACTGTTGCGGCATTGCCATTCGGACTGACGGAAAGGGCGATCATGGCTGCGCGGCAGATCAGGTTCTCTCCGGCGACGAGAGATGGACATGCCGTGTCGGTCTATATGCAGTTGGAATACAACTTCAATCTGTATTGAAAAATGGTCTTTGGATTTGGGGCTTGGCCTTGGGTCCTGGACTCTTGATCGATAGCGTTGGCTGGGCCACTCAACCATGGTTCGGTGGTTGAGTGGCCCAATGATAGCTAACTGGGATGCAAAGACCAAAGTCCAAAGTCCAAAGACCGTCTCCCCACAGCCATCGCAAAATCGATTCTCAGCATCCATGACGATAGAAACGCAAGCTCTTCCTCTTTCCGCGTTCTATCCCCAGGGCAATCGGGAACTGAGGCTGAGGTTCAGCAGTCTAAGAACCCCAGGAACTTCCAAAACCTTCACGCCGCGAAGCAGGTGCGACGTGCTCACCGCGAACTGTGTCTAGGAGGAGACTATGCATCAGAAGTTCTTTTTCAAACTACTCGCAATCCTGGCAACCTCGGCCGCCGCCATTCTGGCTTTCGCCAATCTAAAAAGTTCAAACACCACTGTCCTGGCCCAGGAATCTGAAACGCCTGGCGCCCTCCAGGTTCTGGACGCGAGCGGAAAGCCCAAGGCGCTTTGCCCGCTTAAGCAGACCAATGTTAGGGCCGAAATCAGCGGCTTCCTTTCACGAGTCGTAGTTACACAGGAATTCCAGAATCCCTTCAAAGAAAAGATCGAAGCGGTTTACACGTTTCCACTTCCGCAGAACGCCGCCGTCGACGACATGACGATGCTGGTTGGCGATCGCACCGTGCGCGGGAAAATCCTGCGACGCGAGGAGGCGGAGGCTGTCTATGAAGCTGCTAAAGCAGGCGGACAGGTTGCGGGGCTGCTGAATCAGGAGCGGCCAAACATCTTCACCCAGTCGGTAGCCAACATCATGCCGGGTGAACAGATCAAGATAACGATCAGTTATGTCGAGACGCTGAAATATGAAGACGGCACATACGAATTCGTCTTTCCGATGGTGGTTGGGCCTCGTTACAACCCAGGAACTCCCACCGGCGCCGCCGCGAGTGGGAACGGTTTTTCACCCGATACTGATCGCGTGCCCGATGCATCGCGCATAACACCCAAGCCTGTCCCGGAAGGAATGCGAGTCGGCCACGACATCTCGCTCGACATAACGCTCGACGCTGGTGTGTCAATTGATAACCTGAACTCGGGATCGCACGCGATCGACCTCGAGCGATCGGGAACGGCCCAGGCTCATGTGAAACTTAAAAACGGTTCGGTAATTCCCAACAAAGACTTCGTTCTCCGCTACGACGTCGCCGGAAAAAACATCTCCGACGCGTTGTTGACTCATCGCTCAGACAAAGGCGGGTTCTTCAGTTTCATTATCCAACCACCGGAGCGCGTTACCGTAGAAGATGTAACTCCAAAGGAACTGGTGTTTGTTTTGGACACTTCCGGTTCGATGACTGGCTTTCCGATAGAGAAGGCGAAAGAGACAATGAAACTGGCGCTGGACAATCTGTATCCGGCAGACACTTTTAACCTCATCACTTTCTCGGGCGACACGCATGTGCTGTTTCCGGCGCCGGTATCGGCAACCCCGGAGAACCTGCGAAAGGCTCAGGCATTTCTGGCCAGCCGGTCAGGTTCCGGCGGCACGGAGATGATGAAAGCTATCCGGGCAGCGCTCGACCCTTCCGATGCTCAAGGTCACGTACGCATCGTTTGTTTCATGACAGACGGCTATGTCGGGAACGACATGGAAATCATTTCCGAAGTGCAAAAGCACCGGAATGCGCGCGTGTTTGCTTTTGGGATCGGCAACTCCGTGAACCGTTTTCTGCTCGACAAGATGGCTGAATACGGAGCTGGAGAGGTTCAGTATGTAGCGCTAAATGACGATGGGGCGGCCGTAGCAAAGCGCTTCCATGAGCGCGTTCGCAATCCATTGTTGACTGACATTTCCATCGACTGGGCCGGATTGCCGGTCGCGGATGTTTATCCCGAGCGCATTCCTGATCTGTTCGGCGCCAAGCCGGTGACTCTGACCGGGCGTTATACGGCAGCTGGACGGGGAACTGTGCGGCTGACAGGCAAGATGGCAGGTCGAGAGTTTGTGCGCGAGATCCCGGTTGATTTTCCCGAATCAACCAGCCGGCACGACGTGCTTTCATCGCTTTGGGCCAGGTCGCGGATCGCCAACGTGATGGGCCAGGACTATGCCGGGATGCAGCGGGGCGTGATGAAAACCGAATTGAAGGAACTGATCACAAATCTCGGACTCGAGTATCGCTTGATGACGCAGTTCACCTCGTTCGTGGCTGTCGAAGAGATGATTGTTACCGATGGCGGAACGCCGCGTCGCATAGACGTGCCGGTGGAGATTCCGGAGGGCGTGAGCCGCGAAGGAGTGTTTGGTGAAAGAGGCAGGTCGGCGGGCGGTCCGACGGGATTGTTCACAACCTATTCTGCCCAGCCGATGGCGAGACGAGAGCTGTTGAGGACTGAATCAGTGACCGTTGCTGACTCATCGAAAGCCAAGTCTGGCAAAGGCAGTGGCGTGGGCGCCGGATCCGGCGGCGGAATCGGACCGGGTGTTGGCGGAAATGTAGAGGGCGGCGATCGCAGGGCCGGCGGAAATGCTCCGAAGGCTGTCTGGGCCGATAAGGATGTCGGGTACTTCAACCTATCTCCAGAGGAGCAGAAACTCCATTTGCTGTCCTTGAAGCTTCATCCTGGCGTGCTTGCAGTCATCGAACGACTGACGAAGAAAGAGCCGGCCAGCGCGGACGAGGCGAAATTTGTTCGCAATGGAAAGGCCGAAGTTCAGGTTTGGCTCAACGAAAAATCGCCCGAGGCCTTGGCAGAGTTGAAGAAGCTCGGGTTCGAAGTCGTTCTCGATCCCAAATCCGCCAAGATGGTCATTGGCAGGTTGCCAATTGAGAACCTGCAGAAACTCGCGGAGCTGAAGTCGGTGAGATACGTGGCGCCGCAGAAGAGCTGATTGTCGGGGCGGAACTCGATGTCCGCCCCTTGCGAAAAGCTGAAGGCCGATGAAATGCAGAACGGGGCGGAAACGGAGTTCCGCCCCTACAAAATAGCCGCCTGGAGAATTGACCATGGCACGATTCAATAGTCGATTAGATCATGTGCGAGTTGCGGCACCTTGCCCTGCCGACTGGGACGGAATGGTTGGTACCGATCGTTTCCGGTTCTGCGGGCAATGCAATCTGAATGTTTACAACCTCTCGAGCATGACTCGTGCTGAGGCTGAATCTCTTATCGCCCGAACCGAGGGTCGGCTGTGCGTCAGGTTTTACCGGCGCACCGATGGCTCGATCCTGACAAGAAACTGCCCGGTCGGACTCAAGGCAATCCGGCGGCGACTTTCAAGCTTTGCTAAAGCGGCGACCACTCTGTTTCTGAGTTTCTTTGCGGGACTGGCTGCCTACCGAGCGGCCGCGGAATTGTCAGTTCAGCAGACTCACGTAATGGGCGTCATTGCGATTAACGATCCGGACGCGACGCCTGCTCTGGATATGGGTACGGCTCTTACCCCCGAGGTGGGCGGGTTGGCTACTGATCTTGCATTGATCAACGGTGAGGTCGAGCGCATCCCAAAAAAGTCACGCCGACGGCATCGCTAAACGAAACTGAACACGATCCACGAATTCACCCGAACCCACACGAAGAAGAGCTTCGTGTGGGTTCGGGTAACTTGGTGGATCGTATTTCAAGTCGGCACAGACTAAAGGAATCTCTGATCAAGTGAATTAGGCAACAGCGCCTCAGTCGCGACAAAGGTAACCAGGGTGGACAAGGCAAGTCACAAAAGCTTGTGTTGGGAAGGGGGCAAGCGAAGCGCGCCCCCGCCGAAGCGTTAGCGCAAAATTTTGGTTACAATCAATTCAGATCGAATGGAGACCGTCCGCTACACACTCTATGTCTAATTCAGGAGATGGATTCGCTAACGCTTCAGCGGGGGCGCGCTTCGCTTGCCCCCTTCCCGACACAAGCTTATGTTGATTGAGATGTCTCCGCTTACCTTCACAAGGTGCGAAATGATTCCCACTCCTTGATCAGACCTTCCTAAAGTCTGTGCTAGCTACTTCTTCGGCTCCAACACCAGCCGCTGCTTCGTTGCTTTTTCAATTGAGGCGTCAGTAAACGGAAACGCACGCGGCGTAACGGCGCGCCAGTCCGCAAGTTGATCGGTCCAGTGTGGGCTCGTGGGAATGCCTGACTGGCCCAACCCGATGCCATGCTGGCTCTTGTCCCAATCTCCGGGATCAGCGATCAGTCGCATTGAAACCGAGGCACCCACATTAACCGTCGCGCCGGCGAGGCCACCGGTGCCGTTTTGAGGTACAGAGTCAACAGTAAACTGCAAACCAACTAAGGGAGCAGCGGCCAAGGGATGAGGGAAACGCGCCTTTGCCATCTCGCCCCAAAGCCATTTCGATTCGTCCGCCCCAAGGTTCTTCGTCAAAGTTTGACGAGCTTCGCCATAGCAGGCAAAGAAAAGGTCAGCGTATGTCTTGTATTGACTCGGCAGCCAATCGGCCGGCTGAGAAGTGATGATGCGATCAAGCGTGGTATCGAAATTTGACCACCCGAAGATACGGGTTAGATCCGGACCCAAAGCACCGCTGATTATCTTCGAACGAAACGCTAGTCGCATTTGCGCCACGAGTGGCGCTGTCGCCGCGTCGGCGTTGAGCCGTCCATCCCAGGCATCAAAGGCTGCTACTGTATCCTGCAGCTTTTGATCGCCGGCAAACGCACTGTGTCCCTTCAAAGCTTTGGAAGCTTCTCTCGCGAAGGTGGCGGCCGCGAGCGAATGGGTGTCACCGAGAATGCTGCGGAAGTCGTCCGCAGTCATTCTTTTCTTCTGTTGCAGCAATTCCAGAATTCTCCGAGCGCGATAAGGCTGCGCCCAGGAGTGTGTCAGGAAGTAGGGATAATCCGTACCCACGATTCGCTGATTAGCCGTGACGATCATCCCTGAAGGGGGATCGAGAAGCTGTGGCAGTTTTTCGAACGGGATGAAGCTGGCCCACTCGCCGTCGTCTTTGGAACCATCGTAGGGCACGCTGCCATCGCCCGACTTTCTGATCGGCACCAGACCGGCAGCGTAATAACCGATGTGTCCTTCGGTGTCGGCATAAACCATGTTCTGCATCGGACCGGTGTAGCCTTTGAGAGCGGTTTTGAACTCGTTCCAGTTGCGCGCTCTGTTTTGCTGATAGAAACCGCCGGCGTTATGAAGTTTCGGATCGAGAGCGGTCCAACGAAGGGCGTAACGTTTTCCGTCTCGTTCGTAAACAACTGGCCCGTGCCGCGTGACGGTTACGTCGAGCGTCACGGTATCGGTTGCCGTATCAACGAGTCCTTTTCGTACTTTGATATCCTCTTTCCGAATTTCAGCCTCGCGCCAACCCGCGGGTGTCGAATATCGGCGCGGGTTCGCCGGATCAAAGGTTTCAAAGTAGAGATCTTGAACGTCAGGCCCGACGTTTGTGAATCCCCAGGCGATGCGATCGTTGTGACCAATTATCACGCCTGGGATTCCGGGCATGGTGACGCCAGCCACTCTTAATCCGGGAGCGGCCAAGTGGACTAGATGCCAAATCGACGGCGCCGACGCTGCGAGATGAGGATCGTTCGCCAGCAATGGTTTTCCCGATGCAGTGTGTTTACCGCTAACGACCCAGTTGTTGCTGGCGGCCAGGTTCTCAGAATAGAGTCCGACTCGTTCGAGAGATCGAGACATCAGTTCGAAGTCTTTAGCGAGCGATTGAAATCCCTCGGTTGAGATCACGCCATTCGATGCCGGGACCGAAGCGACTCTCCTGGTGTCTTTCCCGACCACCAACACATCAATCGCCGAGATCTCAGGCAGCATTGCAGCCTTTTTCTCAGGAGGAAGTTGACCGAGTGCTGCGCGCATTACGTCAAGTCGCCAGGTGGAGGACAGCGATTCAAAAAAGAGTTTTATCAGGACCAGCGAGTCGGCTGGTGTCCACGGCCGAGGGGTGTATTGCAGTAACTGAAATTCTGGAGGCAAGCTGCGGGCGTCAAGCGATGCGATGTAGGCGTTCACGCCACGGGAGTAAGCCTCGAGCAGGGCGCGCGCCTGGGGATTGGCTTGAGCAGCTTCTGCATCAGCTACCTGCGCGAATCCAAATGTACGATGACGCTTGTCTTCTTCAAGAGCGGGAGTTCCAAAGATCTCGGCCAACTCGCCGCGCGCCGTCCGTCGCAAGAGATCCATCTGCCACAAGCGATCTGCGGCGGTGGCGTAGCCTTGCGCGAAGAAAAGATCGTCGTCATTGGCGGCCGCGACATAGGGAATTCCTCTTTCATCGCGCCTCACGGTCACTCGCCCGCGCAAACCTGTTATTTCAACTGGTTTCTCCTGTACTGAGCTTGCCGTTGGTTGCTGGGCAAATACCCACGGTGACGCGATGACGAAAGTCAGGACAAGTGCGAAGATGGAAAAAGCACGGTTCAGTATTGGATTCATTTTGTTGTCTCTGATTGGCTCCTGAACAGAAATTGCCGAACTCTTGGGAAGCAGCCAAAATAGTAACATACGCGCTTAGCGACATTGTCCGGCACGAACCCTCGGTCAAGACAGACAATGATCAACGGGACAGCTCAAGCGCAGTAACCAGCAGTCAGAAAGGGGACCCTGTCCTCGCCGACTTTGCGCTAGAAATATGCTGTTGCCCTACCCCTTCGGAGTAATAATGTTCCTTCCCTAGCTCTTGATACTTTTCGTGCAATGCGTTCCAGCGCAAAGTCGGCGGGCGCTGTGTCCTCTTGGTCCTGACTGCCGGTTACGGGGTGCGTACTTTTTCGGCGCAAACTAGCGGAAATTGAGCCGACTCAGTTAGAATCCGCCCAGCCGCGTCGGTTTTTCCCAGACCCCAGGACTTACCTTCGGGTGGAGTCGTCAAAAAAAGATGCCAGCGCTCGCCCAGGGACTTCGTTTAGGCAGATTTGAGATTAAGTCGCAGCTTGGTGCGGGCGCTATGGGTGAAGTTTACCTTGCGCAGGACACGCGTCTGGGTCGCAAGGTCGCGCTCAAATTGCTTTCCTCAGAGGTCACCGGAAACAACGACCGATTGCAGCGTTTCGAACAGGAAGCCCGAGCCGCTTCCGCGCTAAATCACCCAAACATTCTAACGATTCACGAAATCGGCGTAGAGAACGGCGCCCATTTCATTGCGACGGAGTTCATCGACGGAGTGACTCTGCGACAGCAGATGAAAACCACTGACCTGACGCCCGCTGAAGCCATCGACGTCGCTATTCAGACTGCGTCTGCTCTCGAAGCCGCTCATGCCGCCGGGATTGTCCATCGTGACATTAAACCGGAAAACATCATGCTGCGCCGCGACTCGATCGTGAAGGTCCTCGACTTCGGTCTGGCAAAACTGACCGAACAGAAGGAGGCGATGTCGTCGAATCCGGAGGCTGAAACCGTTCAGCTCCTGCGCACCGCTCCCGGTTCGGTGATGGGGACCGTGGAGTACATGTCGCCAGAGCAGGCCCGCGGCAAAGAAGTAGACGAGCGCACAGACATCTGGAGTTTGGGCGTCGTGATTTATGAAATGGTGGCAGCTCAGCGGCCGTTTCAGGGTGAAACCAAAAGCGATGTGTTTGCCGCGATCCTTACGACTGAGCCACCGTTACTGTCGAACTACATCGAAACCGTCCCCGAAGAACTTCAGCGGATCGTTAAGAAAGCACTGAGGCCAAGGAAAGAAGAACGCTATCAAAGCGTGAAAGATATGGTGGTTGATCTAAGGAATCTGAAAAACGATCTCGAGTTTGCGGACAAGCTCAATCGACACACCGCGGACAAGCTTTCGGTGCGCACGGCCCAACGCGCATCGGATGCCCCTGAAGTTTTACCCAGACAATTTCCCATGCGCTACCTGCTCGTGGGTGTCCCGATTCTAACGTTGGTAGCGCTAGGTGCTTGGTGGCTGTTTGGTAACCGCAGTAGCAACGTGGACTCCGCCTTCTCACCTCGTACATCCGAAGTATTTAGCTGGAGTAGCACGCCCGGGGAGGTTTACAGCATCGGCTCATTCTCGCCTGACGGGCGGATGATTGCTTTCGCTTCGACAAAAAACGGAAGCAAGAACATATGGATCAAGCCCACTGCCGCCGGCGAACCGATCCAGATCAGCAAAGACGAGTTTGGGAACGACAGCCCCATCTGGTCGCCCAGCGGTGACGAAGTCGCTTTCTACTCAAGGCGCGGAGATCAAAATGGCGTGTGGCGAATGCCATTCTCCGGGGGCGCCACGTCGTTAATCGCGACGGTGGGTCAGCACAGCCCGAGGTTGAGATACTGGTCCAAGAGCGGGACGATCTACTATGAATCACAACAGAATCTTTTTGCGCTCGAGCTGGCATCCGGACAGTCGAGGCAATTGACTAACTTTGGCAGCGTTAAAGCCAACGCTAATACGATCAGCATTTCACCTGACGAACAAACGGTGGTTTTCGTGAGCACCGGCGAAGATGGCCGCAGCCGTCTATACCAGATTCCTGTCAGCGGCGGTTCACCTCAAGCCATCGCTGAAGACTCGTCGGAACTCCGTAATACTGCCTGGCATCCGGACGGCAAGAGAATCTTCTATAGCGCCAGGGTTGATGGCACCTATCAGGTTTTCGCGGTAGGAATCGACAACCAGAAAAGTTCGCAAATCACGTTTGGTGAGAACGACAGCCTGGTGCTCGACGTTTCCGAGGATGGAACAAGAGTGCTGTACGGTTCCTCCAAAGAAGAATCCGACGTCTGGGGCGTCGACGTCGCCAAAGCTGAAGAGTTTTCGGTCACACACGATTTGACTTCCGAACTCTGGCCGAGCGTTTCCCGAGACGGTAAGACTGTCGCATTTCAGTCCGTCAGAAATCTCAGCCAGGGTGACAAGATTTTCAATTGCACTATTCGCACTGTTCCCATTGGCCAGGATGCTGAGCCCTCGCAACTCACTGCTGATGGTTTCCTTCCGACCTGGTCCCCTGACGGAAAACAGCTTGCCTTCATGCGTGTAATCGGCAAGACGTATAGCTTGTGGACCGTTCCGCCGATTGGCGGTCGGGAGATTCAGTTGACGAGTGGAGGTCTGCCTTCGGTGGAGTTTAGTCCGCTGCCATACAATAGAGTTCAAGTCAGCCCTTTCAGCTGGTCGCCCGACAGCAGCCGGATCGCCTACATCTCCAATAGAAGCGGTCAGCGAAATGTCTGGACAGTCGGCGTCGATGGATCGAATGATCGACAACTCAGCGGCAACACAGATTCGAATGTGTTTGTTTACTCACCGCTTTGGTCGTCAGACGGCAAACGCATCGCCTTTTCATCGAGGACTGACAAGGCGTCTGCTGACAAGAAGATCGTTTTCAAACTCTGGATCACAGATTTAGATAAGCAAGAATCAAGAGCGGTGTTCGAAACAGATTCGTTCGTGCGGTTGCTGGGATGGTCCCACGGAGATAAGGATCTGGTTTTCGCTTCTTCGAAAACGCGGAGCGCGTCTCCGGCCGAGGTTAAGCTCGCTCAGGTTTCTACTGCGGGTGGCGCAGACCGCTCGTTGGCTGTGCTTGACGCCGCCTATCTTTTCAACACTCATCTATCAGCGGATGGGAAATTAATTGCGTTCACAGCTCATCGAGACGGGAAAGACAATCTGTGGCTGTTACCGTCAAGTGGTGGTGAAGCAAAGAAACTCACTGCGAACAATGATTCGCGTCTTTATTTTTCGAGCCTGGCGTGGTCATCCGATGCCAAAGCAATTTACTTCGCCAAGCAGTCGAGACATAGTCTGCTTTCCATGATTACAAACTTCAAATGAGGAGATTCTCCGAATGTCTAATCGATTAACCGCCGCCTTGATCCTTTCGTTGCTTTTCGCCATCAGCGCATTAGCGATTGCCGGTGGCCATAAGGGTGAGGTAGACAGTCAGAACGCTAATTCCAGCACCACCATGGCCCCTGCCAACCGCTGCGATGCTGTCACAGATGCCGAGATCGTTACAGCAATCCATGACAAGATCAGAGCAGACAAAGTGTTATTTGCACAGCGCAGCCACTTCAACGTGAGTTCTCTGGATAGGATTGTCACGCTTAACGGATTTGTGAAGGGCCGGTCAGCTGTTCTTCGTATGGGTAGGCTCGCCAGCGGTACTAGGTGTGTGAGAAGAGTGAAAAACAAACTGGGCTCCGCATTTCGTGTTGGCTGTGGACCGGGTCAAAAGCAGTGCGGCGACATCTGTATAGACGAAAACGCCACCTGTAATCCCATGGATCGACAGTAATTTGACGCTGCCGAGCTTCGGGCTCTGACGTATGAAATCCGGCAAAGCCCCCTAACCATCGATCTGCTCGGAATGTGCTGCTGATTCGGCTTGGTCGTCGGGGCTTGCTAACTTGAAGGCGAGTCCCGGAAACGGACGTGTCAATGAAGAAGGCTGACAAAACGCGTCGGCAACTTACAACATCCAGAACCTCGCTCAAAATCAAGGTCAGGAACCAACGCCTTCGAGATCGATTTGGTGAGCTCGTGCTTCCTCCGGAAATTCCGCTCGATCAAATCAGGGCTGACGCCATTCGTCGAGTCAGGGAATACCAGATTCAGGTCAGGATGAGGATGGGCGCTCCGGAACGTTCTTCAGAGGTTTGGAGTTTTCCGAGAACGCAAGCCAAGCTGGAAAATCCAGGCAAACCCCTGCCTACTGACGATGGCAAGCTTGCCCGTTTTCTTCCTTATTTTGATTGGCGGCTGGCTGGCGTGGTGCCGCGCGTCCGAAATCAACAGAACTGTAACGCGTGCTGGGCCTTCACCGCCGTCGCGGCATTCGAAAGCGCCATTATGAAAAACAGCCAGGAATACAAACCTGAAGTCAGAGAGCTTTCCGATGGCGTAAAAATGATTCAGGCGGTGCTTTCGGTGCAGACGGTTCTGGACTGTGTCAGCGAAGGAAATTGTGACGGCGGCTGGTACGGAACGGCCTTCGCGCATTTCATCGACAATGGATCACCAGTCAAACCCCTGGAGAGTTTTGAAGTGGCTGACCGAGATTTTATCGGCAAAAAGGGAAGATGCACTGAGAGTGAGAGAGTCGGCATTCAAGCAGTCGCGTGGGACTTTGTCGCAGACCGCCCTGAGCGAATACCCTCAATCAAAAAATTAAAAGAGAGTCTGTTAAAACATGGGCCACTCGCGATTTGTATTACGAGGGACGAGCGTCTGAACAAATACAAAGGTGGCGTATTCACCGAACGGATAGGTCCGCGAGAGCGCCGCTCGCGAATGCCCAACCACGCAGTGTTGCTAACCGGTTGGGACGACAAGAAGAGGGCTTGGATCATTCAGAATTCCTTTGGCGAGGATTGGGGTAGTTCCTGCGTCTCCCGCAAGAGCCTTAAGATTAGTCCCGTGGTGGGAAAACTTCTGAAGGATCGGGGAGGCTGCATGTTCATCCGTTGGGGCAGCAACAACGTCGGCAAGTTTGCTGCCTGGATCGAAGCCCCAATCTTCGAGATGAAACCTGTTACCTGGCCTGAAGGGCAGAATCCATGAGGCAAAAGAAATCAAAAAGTTTTCAGGTGAAGAGTTTCATTCTGGTTGGGCTGATGCTCAGCAGCGTCGTCTTTGCTACGACCGCGCGGGTCCAGGTCCCGGCTACATCAACGCAGTCTGACCCTCCAATCGCACAGCCTTGCGAGCAACAATTTGACGAAAGCCGGATCTCAACCAAGACCAAAGAAGCGCTCGCGAAACAAGGCGTGAACGCGAGCACGGTGGCGGGACGCAGATTTCGACTTGGAGCAAGTTCCGATTTGGAGAACCTTCGCGAGTATCTGCAGGGCACGGACATCCCTAAAGACCTTCCTCGAATAGCGCAGCGAGTCAGACGGGAATCGCAGCGAAGAATGGCTCAACAAGAATTGAACCAATTTAAGTTCAAGGAGGCACACCCTGGAGCCAGGTTTGAGCCTTACAATAAATTGTTTGAAACCATCAAAGCCGCTGCGCGAAAGAAACGTCCCAGAATGCCGGTAGCCAAAAACCTGAGTTGGTTTGCCGCCGCGTTGGATCGATTCGATTGGGGCGATTGGGGCATCCTTTCGCCCGTACTCAATCAGGGCCAGTGCCAGAGTTGTTGGGCGTTCGCGGCCACCGCTGCGTATGAAAGCAACGTTCGCTTCCAGGATATGAAGATGCAATACACGCGTTTTGAAAAGCTACCGGACGGCACGGAGGTCCCGGTAGCTCCAGCTTACAAGGTCTTTGATCTCTCTGAGCAGGCGCTCCTCAACTGCATCGCCGACAAGGAAAATGGTTGTGAAGGCGGCTGGCCGGGAGCCGCTTTTGATTTCATGGTTACGAATGGCCTGGCTGACGGTTGGTCGGCGGACTACGTTGGGGAAGTTCAACGTTGCAAGGTCAAGAAGGGATTAAAAGCAGCCGCCTGGGGCTTTGTTACTGATCCGCCAACGCAACCGACAGTCATACAACTAAAGCGAGCGCTGCTTGATCATGGTCCCATTGTGGTGTCAGTGAATGTGGGTAAATGGATGTTCTTCTACCGGTGCGGCGTTTTCGATATGAAAGAGGAAGGACGACCAGGTCACTCCGTGTTGCTCGTCGGATGGGACGATTCGAAGAGAGCCTGGCGGATCCAAAACTCCTGGGGAGAAGAGTGGGGCGAAAAAGGTTTTATGTGGATCGCCTGGGACAGCAACAGCGTTGGCCACTACGCCACGTGGATCGAGGCTCCAATTGGGGTTAACACTGGGTTGCTTTGATCCGTACTAAGCACCCCCGTCATATGGCCTGCGCAAGTTCCGCTTCGGCTTTGCCTCAAAAGTCGAAATCCCACCGACGGCAGTCGGTGGATTTTTCAATTCCGACCTACAAGGCTGCCTCGAAACCAGAACTGAATCCCACCCACGGTAGTGGGTGGATACTTCAGATCCAACCTGCTTCAATCTTGCAGTTAAGACTCAACTTTCAGACATCAGAAGCGTTCTTGACTAAACGGAGGCTGGACCTGAACAATCCACCAACCTCCGTTGGTGGGATTTGAAGGGCAAGTTGGGTCCCTATTTTAGGTTGGACCTTAACAATCCACCGACTGCCGTCGGTGGGATTTGAACTCTTGAGGCAAGCCACCGATTTCACAAAAAAATCGGGCCCTGCTTTTGAGAACAGGACCCAGAGGTTAGAGTCGATGTAAGTGCTCTTACTGCTGCGGGCTGGCCTCGCCACCAACAACCGCACGACCCTCGGAGTTGTAAACCGCGACGGTGCCAAACTTCTCCAGAATCGACTTTATCTTGCTGGCATCACCCACAATCACAACTTGCTGCGTTTGCGGGTTAACGTATTGGCGGGCCACCCGCTGCACGTCGTCTGCACTAACGGCCATGACCTTCGCGGGATAGGTTTCCCAGTAGTCCGTGGGAAGATTGTAGATCTTGCGGAGCATTGCGTAGTTCAAAAGCTGAGTTGGTTGCTCCAAAGACAACGCGAAGCCCGCGACGATCGATCTTTTCTGCTCCTCAAGTTCTGAGGCCGGAACGGCTTCATCGCGTATGCGATTCAATTCCTTGAGAAACTCCGTCATCGCGCCCTCGGTTACTTCAGTCCTTACGTCACCGCCGGCGGACCACGGCCCGGGATACTTCACAGCCTGGAAACCACTATAGACGCCGTACGTGTAGCCCTTCTCCTCACGCAGGTTGAGAAAGAGACGAGCCGAGGCGCTGCCTCCAACGATGCCGTTCATGACTACCACCGGAACGTAATCAGCGTGACGACGGTCGATGGCAATATTTCCCATCGTGACGGTTGACTGAACTGAATTTGGACGGTCAACGAGATAGATCTTCCCGGTGGTGGCTGGGGTCGGATTCGGTGGAAGAACTTCCTTGTAGGTGGTCTTCTGCCAACCTTCGAGCAACTGTTTCAGCTTACCGATGACCTCCGTCGCCTTCACGTCACCAGCGATGCCGAGAATTGAGTTCTGTGGGACGTAATGCTCACTGTGCCAGGCAGCCAACATTTCTGGTGTCAGGGCGTCGAGGACAGCAGCAGTTGTTGAATTGATGGCGGCTGGGTGTTTGCCGTAGACAGCCTGTCGGAAACGCTCATCAGCCAGGAACCCAGGCTGTGTGCGCTGCTGAATTAGCTGTGTCTTCAGGCGGGCTTTTAGTTTTCCTAACTCCTCAGCCGGAAACGTGGGGTTCATTAGCACGTCAGTCAGCAGCGGAAACCACTGGTCAAAGTTATCTGATAGACCAGACGCGCTGATGTTTGTTGCCGCTGACCCGAAGCCGGAGTTTGCGAAGAGGGTCGCGCCTAGCTTGTCGATCTCTTCAGAAAGTTGACGGCTATTTCGGGTCTTGGTGCCCTCACGGAGCATTTGCGCAGTGATGTTCGCGATCCCGGGCTTGTCGGCGGGTTCAAAAATCGGACCCGAACCACTGATCTGCAGACTAGTTGTGACAATCGGAAAACGATGGTCTTCCAGGACGAGCACTGTTAGCCCATTTGGAAGCGTGGCTTCGACGGGCTTGGGTAATTGCACTCGCAGTACTTCCTTCGATACTGGGGCTCGGTTCTTGCGCTCGACTTTGCTGCGAGAGACACCCTTATCCTGGCCCGGTGGTTGTTGCGCCGTCGTCGAGGTCAGGGGCGCTAACAGAGCGATGGCGGCGAGAAAGACGACGATGGTTTTGGTTTTGAGTAGTTCTGAGTATTTCATAATGTTTCTCCTTCTCACTCGCCGGCTTTCGCCGCCGCGCTCTTCGGCTTGGGAATGGTGGTGATAACCGTTCGGTTAGTGTCACGCAGATAGGTGCGAGCCACGCGCTGAAGGTCGTCCTTGGTAACGCGCCTGACCTTGTCTTCGAGGTCATTGATGAGACCTGGCTCGTTGTAGTAGACGGCGTACTGGCCCAGGACGATCGCGCGAGTAAGTGAGCTCTGAAGTTGTTGAGCGCGCCCCCGGCGCAGAGACATGAGTCCTTTCTCAATTTCCCAATCAGCTACCGGTTGGGTCTTCACGCGCTCAAGTTCTTCGTACACCAACTTTTCGATTGCGGCCAGGTCTTTCCCCGGCTGCGCCAGCACCACGGCCGAGAAGAGTGAAGGGCCGCGACGCTCCTGCGCGCCTCCAAAGACGCCCGTGGCGACTTCCTTCTCCTTCACCAACTTCTGGTAGAGACGCGACGACTGTCCACTGAACAAAACCTGGCCCAGCAAGTTCAACGCGTAGTAATCAGCTGTATTGCCTTGCGGAATCTTGTAAACCATGTCGATCCGTGGCGTACGAGCAAAGTTGTCTTCCAGGGACGCGCGACGTTCGGCCTTCTGTTCGGGTTCTGTCATGTCAGGTGCCGGCGGCGCTGTTTGCGAAGGAATGTCCTCGAAATACTTCTTAACTTTCGCGAGCATTTCATTCGTTTTGAAATCTCCCACCAGCGTTACCACGGCGTTGTTGGGTGCGTAGTAAATTCGGAAGAAGTCGGAGACGTCTTTGAGGTCTGCGGCGTTGAGATCCTCCATCGAACCGATAGTTGAATGCTTGTAGGCAAAGTTGTCGTACGCGGTGTCGAGAATCGCTTCAAACGTCTTGCCGTATGGTTGGTTATCAACCCCCAACCGCCGTTCTTCCTGGACTGCGTTGCGTTGGTTATCGAGATTGGCCTGGTTTATCACGAGGCTGCGCATGCGATCAGCTTCGAGGAAGAGACCAAGATCCACCTGGTTGGTAGGCAGCGATTGGAAGTAATTGGTTCGATCCTGGTTGGTCGTGCCGTTCATTGCTCCGCCGTTCAGGTCGATAAGGATGAAGTGCTCGCCTTTGCCGACATTCTCCGAACCTTGAAACATCATGTGTTCGAAAAGATGCGCGAAGCCAGTGCGGCCCTTGCGTTCGTCGCGGGAGCCGACGTTGTAGGTGACCGCAATCGAGTAGGTTGGCGCTGAGTGATCCTCCGACATGATCACTCGTAACCCGTTCTTCAGGCGAAATTCCTTGATTGGGATGTGAACCTTCGCCGCCGTCTGCGTTGCTTTTGAAGTGTGCGACCGGGCAACGGTCTGTCCCATCACGGCCGTCGTTGCACCCGCAAGCAGGCAGGCAAAAATAAGGGCCACTTGCAAACGCTTCACTATGAACATTTGATTCCTCCGATTTTCCGACTTTTAAGTCAGGTTATAGAGACTCGCACAACCGTCTGGGGAGACCGGTCACCGTGGGCTAGTTGAGTGGCGACATTATACACACCGGCAGGCTCAGATCAATTTCGATTTGCGGCTGGAGTTGGGCGACAGCGCTGGTGGCCTCAGCAAACTTAGCCGCGGTTTTCTGCTTGGTGAGAGAAGCGTTGATTGAAGATACGATCCACGAAATCACACCAAATGACACGAATTGTTTCGTGTAAGTTCGTGTGGTTTCGTGGATCGTATCTTGGTTTTTGGGCCTGGCTCCAACGCTTCGGTGAAAAATGACATTGACCGTCTCATCGATATCAAACTAGAATCGCCATCAATGTCGCGGCACCATCCCAGTCTCAATCGTTTTCTAGGTTTCGTGTTGGCACTTCTAGCTTGCTCAGCAGTCGCCACTGCCCAGCAACGTCCACTCATAACCGAAGACGTCGACATCATTCCGCCGGGCACAATGCGAATTGAGGCCGGAATTGACTTTCTACAGGGCGCAAAGTTTCCTGCTTCGGGCCTGACCGGCGACCTGACGCGTGTAGGGGTGATCGGAATCAACATCGGGTTGGCCCCCAACGTCGAGTTTCAAATTGAAGGAGTGGCGCAGAACTTTTTGAGCATTAACACGCGTGGTGCGTCGGCTTTTCCATTGACGCTGCCGCCCGGTGCAAACTCAGCCAACGACACGGGGGATTTCACGCTGGCGACGAAGATAAAACTTCGAGCCGAAACTCGTCGCGGTCCTTCACTTGGATTTCGGTTTGGAGTCCAACTGCCAAACTCCAACCAGGAACGAGGCATCGGGCTCAATCAGACCAACGCTTTCGGATCCATCCTCGTCGGCAAAAAGTTTGGGCACAACGGGCGGGTGAATACTTTTGGCAATGTGGGGATTGCCATCCTGACTGCGCCAACCCAGTTTTTTACTCAGAACGACGTTTTGACTTATGGACTAGCCGGCATCTTTCGTCTCAACAAGCAGTTTAGTCTGGCGAGTGAAGTCAATGGCCGCTTGAACACGAGGCCCGGGAGCGGTCCACTCGGAACCGAGTCACAATCTGAGGCGAGACTAGGAATGCAGATTCGTGCTTCGGGTCTGCGCTTCGACTTTGCCGGAATCAAAGGCCTCACCAACTTCAGCCCGAACTCCGGCGTCACCATTGGGGTGACCTACGACACACCCTCCGTGTTCGCACCCGCGAAATAAAATCCGCCGATTACGCAGACTACACAGATTCCTTGAAAAGAGTGACCGGCCGCTGTCGGTCGAGGTTGTCCAATTAGCACTCCTATTCCACTTGAAATCTGTGAAACAAGTCCGCAGTTTCTTGTCTTTTGAACAACGTTTGGAATGAAAACACGATCGTGTTTCCGTTTTGGTTGCGGCCAGAGTCGGGCTGCGCAATCCGCGTAATCTGCGGATTTTGGATGAGTCGCCTTTGAGAGTTGAGCGGCATGAATTATGTTTTGATCGGTTTCTCAGGCGTTCTGTTGAGAATCCCTTGGAGTTGTCACTTATAACGCATGTTTGACTGGCTTCGAACAATAGGTCTTTGGCTCGAGCAATACGTAATCAGCGTACCCATTTACATTGCCGCGCCGGCGATGGTGATGATCGGGGCGCTGGATTCGTCGCTTCTTTCTCTGCCGGAAATCAACGACTACCTGGTCGTGGGTCGCTGCTACAAGTATCCGTCAGCTGTCTTCTATTTCCCGCTATTCGCCGCCGGCGGCTCCGTCCTGGGGTGCTGGTTGCTCTATTCGATCATGCGACGCGGCGGCCAGGCGCTGTTGCGTAAACGCTTTAAGCCGGAAAGCATTCAGCGCGTTGAGCGGGCCTACGCGCGGTTTGGTTTTTTGGCGATTGCGATCCCCGCGATCCTCCCGCCCCCATTGCCCTTTAAGATCTTTGTCGCGACTGCAGGCACGCTGGAATATCCGCGCTGGAAGTTTCTGCTTACCGTCATGCTGGCGAGATCGTTTCGCTACTATGTTGAGGGGATCCTGGCAGTTTTTTATGGTCGCCGGGTGTTATTGTTTCTCAAAGACAATGGACTGGTGATATTGAGCATAGCAGCGTCAGTTGTGGTACTGGGATTGCTAATTTACGTTCTATGGAATCGTCGCAGGGTTGGGTCGCGTCCGACTGGAGCGGAAGGATCTGGCTTAGATTGAAGTGGTGATGCGTAGGAATCAGAACCGAGCGCGATGGCAAATGAGAAATGAGAAAGGTGGACTCAACTCTGAAGTACAAGAAACCGCTTTCTGTTTCGCCCCATGGGGGCGAGATGTTTATAGCCCTGGTTCACCCTCTTCAATCTAAGCTCCGTAGGAGCGCAATGTGCGTCGGCTTGCAATCCGCTCTAACCTACGTTTCGCTCCTATGGAACTTAAGATCATGAGGTTCAGCTGTTGCTATAAACATCTCGCTCCGCCGGAGCGAAAAACAATTCAATGTTGCACTTCGAAGTTGAGCCTGCGAATGACCAATGGAAGATGATCGGGTCGTTTGCCACGGTCTTTATAGTTACCGACTAATTAATTAAAATTCATGCTGGGCAAACTAACAAAATATCTTTCTCGGTTGTCAGACTATCTCGTCGCGTTTGGGCCTTTTGGATTATTCGCGGTCGCAGTTCTGGATTCGAGTTTCGTTCCACTACCGAGCAGCGCAGATGCACTAATGCTGCTACTGACCGCGGCCCACCCGCGTTGGATGGTTTTGTATGCGCTCGTGGCCACGGCGGGGTCGGCTGTCGGCTGTTTGATCCTCTACTACGCTTCGCGTCGCGCCGGCAGACGGGCCTTAAAAAGGTTTTCCGAATCAAAACAGAAGCGTGTCAAGGAACTGATCGATCGTTACGACGTGCTATCAGTGCTGATCGCGTCGCTTTTGCCGCCCCCATTCCCGTTCAAGATGTTCGTGGTTACCGCCGGAGTCTTTCGCTTTAGTCTTACCCGTTTCATGGCGGCGATAGTTGTCGGGCGCGGGTTCCGTTTTTTGCTGGAGGGATATTTTGCAATCCGCTATGGCGCGCAGGCGAAAGTCTTTCTGGCAAAGTATTACCCATGGATTGGGCTGGGTCTTGCGGCGCTGATTGTTGTTGGGTTTCTCGTGCGAGGATTTCTCAAGCGAAAGCCGGAATCGGCTGAGGCCAGTCTAGAAGCTGGGAACTAGCGGCAAGAGTTGCGGCGAATCAATGAGGTCTGGGGCTTTAGGTTCGTAAAGTTGGAAACTGCGGGCACTCGCCAGATCCTTGATTCCCTGTTCATCGAGTCGAGGGAGCAGGTTTAAGAAAACCTCAGCGGTGGCCAGAGCGTCGCTGCCGGCACGATGGCGGTGGAGAATTGGGATAGAGAAATGGTCGGCTATCGTATCCAGCCGGTAGTTCGTTAGACCTGGAAAAGCCCGGCGCGAGAGTTTCACAGTACAGAGATCAGAGTTAATCATCCTGTGGCCAGGGTAAACCCGCGAGATTTCGTGATTTAGGAACGTAGTGTCGAAAGGCGCGTTGTGCGCAATCAAAACCGCATCACTGGCGAAGTTCAACCACTTCGGAGCGACTTCAGCGAACACCGGCGCACTTTTGACCATCTCGTTGGTGATGCCGGTCAGGGCGATCACGAACCGAGGAATCGGAATTTCGGGATTGACCAGAGTTAAGAACTTGTCGACGATGCATCCCTGCCGGATACGATACGCTCCGAGTTCGATTACGCGGTTGGGCGGCATCTTGGCCCCGGTGGCTTCAAGATCAACGACTACAAAATCCAGATCCTTTAGCAGACGAGATTCGGCATCGTCGTTTTGGAGTTCAATCGTCTGTCCATCAACAAACCTGAACCGCAGGTCGTCTTTGACTAGATCAGCCACCAGGAGACCTGCTAATTCATCATCGATGTGGGAAACTTTGAAAACCGCATCGACAATCTCACTGGCGCGGGCACGCCCGCCACAGTCGCGTAAAAGATCAATTGTTTCCTGAACCAGAGTCGAATCTGAGACTAGATTGGGATAAGGCGGCATCGGGCCGCGATTGTAACATGCATTGAGGTAAGCAATGCGAACAGAAGATGTCATAGAACGATTTAAGATCACGGGCGCGTTGCTGGAAGGCCACTTCATTCTCTCGAGTGGTTTGCACAGCGCTAACTATCTGCAGTGTGCCCTTGTGCTGCAACATCCAGCCGAAGCCGATAGGTTTGCCCGGGCCATTGCCGAACATTTCAAAGAAGAGAAAATCCAGCTGGTGGCGTCGCCGGCGATCGGGGGACTTGTGATTGGCTACGAAGTGGCTCGCCAGCTCAGCGCGCGATTCATCTGGACCGAGCGTGAGAACGGTGTGATGACGCTGAGACGCGGGTTCTCTATCGATCCGAACGAGACGACTTTGGTTGTCGAAGACGTGGTCACCACGGGCGGCTCAACCCTTGAGACTATTCGTGCTCTGCAAGCTGCCGGCGCCAACGTGATCGCTGCGGCTTCGATCATCGATCGTTCGTCGGGCAAGGCGGACGTTCGTGTCCCTCGAGTTTCATTGGCCTCGCTGGACGTTCCATCAGTAGATCCTTCTGTCTGTGAACAATGCCGGAGCGGGATACCGGCAATCAAGCCAGGCAGTCGAAAGACACCGATCAGTTGAAAAACCGCCAAGACGCGAAGAACGCCAAGGAGATATGACCGGCCTTGCCTCAAAAGTCACCGCTCAGCTTGGATTCGGCTATGCCGTCTGATGTGAGGCGGTGGCTTTGCCCCGCCGTTTCGTCCCTTTTGATTTTCGGGGGCTATGCCCCTTTTCATTCTGGCTCAGTAAAAATCGAGGCGGGAAGTGTTGGGGCGTAGCCCCGGGTCACCATCTTGGCGCAGCCGGCGGGGCACAGCCACCGCCTCACATCAGACGGCATAGCCGAGGCGACGCATAATTTTGACTTTTGAGGCAAAGCGGATATGACCAATGATTTCTTTTAGTCCGTCTCTTCTTGGCGTTCTCCGCGTCTTGGCGGTTAGACCCAACCAATGAACTTCAGGCTCACAATTCAATACGACGGCACAGACTTTCACGGCTGGCAGCAGCAAGGCGAGCTGCGTACGGTGCAGGGTGAACTAAGCCACGCGCTGGCTTTGATTGAAGGCACCGAGGTGGTTGTTCATGGTTCGGGGAGAACTGACGCTGGAGTTCACGCCCAGGGTCAGGTAGCCAATGTGAACCTCCACCGCGAAATCACACCCGAAAAGCTGCGTGCGGCCATCAATGGAAACGTGGGAAAAGACTTGCGTGTCACCGAGGTTTCGATTGTCGATGCAGATTTTCACGCCCGCTATTCAGCGCTTGAGAAAACTTACATCTATCGGATTGTGAACGGTCCGGTCATTTCTCCATTTTGGCTTCGCTACGCACATCACGAAGCTCGGTGCCTTGATATTGAGAGGATGAGTCGAGGCGCCGGCCTTTTTTTGGGCACCCACGACTGGAGCGCCTTTTCGGCAGCCGATTCAGACGTAGAAAACCGCGTAAGGACAATCAGCAGCGTGGAAGTGACGGAGAGGACTGACGAGTGTCCGGGTCGAATGATCGAGGTCAAGGTAACTGCTGATGGTTTTCTTCGTTACATGGTGCGATCAATAGCGGGCACGTTGCTCGCTGCGGGTCGCGCCGAGATAGACGAGGAACATATCAAGCGCGCGATTGAGGAAGGCGATCGTTCTCTGGCTGGCGCCACGGCTCCTGCCGGCGGGCTGACTCTGTTGTCGGTTCGCTACGATTGACCTTGGAAACGCGCCGGCAATGGCCAAGACGGAACGATACACGCGCATCGGCCCTTGCCTCAAAAGTCATGCGCTACTGGCGCGACGGCTTTGCCGCCTGATGTGAGGCGGTGGCTCCGCCCCGCCGTAAGGGTCGTTCAATTAGATTCTGGGGCTATGCCCCCGTGTGCGGGACCCAGGCAACTGCGGGACAAACCCGGGAAAGGGGCGTAGCCCAAAACGAAAACAGAGGACCGTACGGCGGCGCAAAGCCGCCGCCTCACATCAGGCGGCAAAGCCGTACCGCTAACAGCTTATGACTCTTGAGGCAAAGCCACGCGCATCACACGAATCAACACTAAGTAACACGAATTCCTTTCGTGTTGTTTCGTGTCAATTCGTGGATCGTACCGCTGGTCGAAGCTTGCTGCTGGGATGCACTTTGAAACACTTTATTGACACGCTCTTTCGTACGGGCAAGAATGTGAACCGCCCGTTGCCTCCAACGAGACGGTCCGTCAAAGACACCCTATGCTTTCTGATTTTTCTGAAATCGCAAAACCAGGGACCCGTGATGAGGCGTTGCTGACATCAATTGCCTGGGATCGTCTGCCCCGTCACGTGGCCATCATCATGGACGGCAATGGTCGCTGGGCCGCGCAACGCGGACAGCCAAGAATCGCCGGGCATCGCGCGGGTGTTGAAGCCGTTCGCGCGGCGGTCGATACCGGCGCACGTCTAGGTCTGGGAGCACTCACTCTTTACGCTTTCTCGACGGAGAATTGGAAAAGACCGCGTTACGAAGTCGATGCCTTGATGCGCATGCTGCGTCGATACCTTCGACAGGAGCTTGATGAAATCGATCGGCAGGGGATTAGGTTTCAGACCATAGGCCGGACGGGCGTGTTAGCGGATGCCGTTCGACGCGAGATTGCCAGGGCCACCGAGCGTACGGAGAAGAACAAAGGGATGGTCCTGACGGTAGCCTTGAATTATGGTGGCCGTGCGGAAATCATTGACGCCTGCCGAGCAGCAGTGCGCCGACTGCTGGCAGAAGGAAATCCTCCGGACGAAATTACTGAGGAGCGACTTGCCGACGAGCTCTACACGCGCAAGCTTCCGGATCTCGACCTGCTGGTTCGCACTAGCGGGGAGCTGCGCATTTCGAATTTTCTTTTGTGGCAAGCGGCATACAGTGAGATCTATGTCACCGAAACGCTCTGGCCGGATTTTCGTCGTCTCCATCTGCTCGAGGCCATTGTCGACTATCAGGCTCGCGTCCGACGGTTCGGCGGGTTGAAGCTGGTGGTGAATGTAAAGTGATGTGTCGCCTCGGCGAGTGAGAGGCGACGACAGGAAGCAAACGATCCACGAACCAACACGAAATATCACGAACCAAGGCTTCGTGTTCTTTCGTGTGATTTCGTGGATCGTTTTGATTACTCAGCGGAACCAAACCTAAAGACTAAGGATTCGCCAAAGCCCGAAACTCCCCGCATGTCACGAATCATAACCGCCGTAGTAGTCCTCCCGTTTCTCATCGCCTCAATTCTAGTTTCACAATTGGAGCCGCTATTCGTTTTGCTCGCCGCCGCAGCAATGGTGCTGGGACTTTACGAGTTTTATCTGCTGGCCAGGAAGCGGGATATCAAGCCTGACGTGGTTGCGGGTTTTCTGAGTAGCGCTGCGCTCTTCACCGTTTTCTATTTCAACGAACCCGGTCAGCTGCCCGATCCGTTGATGATCCAACTCATCATCGTTGTATTCACGATTGGGACCCTGATCGCCGCGACTCTTCGTGGAGCCCCTTTCGACAAGATGATCGCCAACACCGGCGCCACGATTTTGGGCGTGATGTATGTAGTATTGCTCGGTGGTTACCTCGTGTCAGTGCGCACCGGATTCGTCCAGGCGCTATCTGCTGATCTCTTGTCGTTCTTCTTTCTGGTGCTCATGGGTTCCGACATTGGCGCGTTCTATACAGGCAAAGCACTGGGGAAACATAAACTCGCGCCCACGATCAGTCCGGGGAAAACGTGGGAGGGGGTAGTCGGTGGCGTGGCGGCAGCATTACTGATGGCGGCGGTTAGTCACTTCTGGTTCTTTCGCGAGCTGCCACTTAAGTGGGCGTTGCCGCTGGCCGCGTTAATGGCGACGTTAGGCATTCTCGGCGATCTCACCGAAAGCGCACTCAAGCGTGGCGCGGGCGCAAAAGACGCCGCCAGGATTCTGCCAGGCCATGGCGGCATACTCGATCGGTTGGACAGCTTGCTCTTCAATGCACCGCTCATCTACTATTTTGGCCGCATTTATTTCGGAAGTTAGACCGCAGCTCGTCCCCCCTTTAAACCAATGACCACCGGTAAGATCGTTATCATGGTAGCCGCCGCGGTATTGGCGGTGGGGTTGATGGTTGTGGTAGTCGCGGGTGGCATTGTTGGATTCGCACTTTACTCGATAGGAAACAGCGAAGCCGCAGGAACGGCCCGGGATTTTCTGCGACAAAGCGATCATTTGAAACGAGACATTGGAGAGATCAAAGACTTCGGCTCGCTTGTTACCGGCAACGTGAATGTTCACAATGGCGATGGCAACGCGCAGTTGAACCTGAAAGTCATAGGCGAACGCAAGACTGTCAACGCCACTGTCGAGATGATCTCCGGCAGCGGACGCCCCTGGCGAGTGACAGCCGCGTCTTACAAGAACGAAGAAGGGCAGACCGTAGATCTGCGCAGCATCTACGATTTTTGAGATAGGACCTATAGGACAAATAGGATCTATAAGGAAATAGGACCTATAGGACCTCTTGGACTCATAAAAGGTATGGACCCTAAAGGCATAGCGATACTCGGTTCTACCGGCTCGATCGGCTGCAACACATTGCGCGTGGTCGAGTCGCTCGGAGGCGAGCGTTTTCGCGTAGCAGCGCTCGGCGCTGGTCGCAACATCGAGACGCTTGCAGATCAAATTGAGCGCCATTTGCCCGAACTCGTCTCAGTCGAGACCGAAGCTGCCGCGCACAATCTGCGTGCTCAACTCTTTGAGAGAAACGTCGATTTGCCGCGAATCGTCGTCGGCGAGGCTGGATTGATAGAAGTTGCTACGCATAACCAGGCCGACTGCGTTGTTTCCGCCACGGTCGGCGCGGTCGGGTTCGTCCCAACACTTCGCGCTCTGGAAGCCGGCAAACGTGTGGCGCTGGCAAACAAGGAAACGCTGGTCATGGCCGGCGAATTAATGACCAGCGCGGCGCACGCTTCCGGTGCAGAACTTCTGCCCGTTGACTCCGAGCACAATGCGCTGCACCAGTGCCTGCGTGGAGAAAAACGCGACGAAGTGCGACGCATTGTCTTGACTGCTTCAGGTGGGCCGTTTCGAACTAAGAACAAAACCCAGATGCAGGAGGCCAGCGTCTCTGACGCATTGCTTCATCCCACCTGGAATATGGGAGCGAAGATCACGATCGACTCCGCCACTCTAATGAACAAGGGCTTGGAAGTAATCGAGGCCCACTGGCTTTTTGGCTTTGGACCGGATCAGATTGGAATCCTTGTGCATCCTGAATCCGTGGTGCATTCCATGATTGAACTGGTCGACGGTTCGGTAATTGCACAAATGGGTGTGACTGACATGCGTCACGCAATTCAATATGCCCTGACCTATCCCGAACGCCATTCATGCGAACTCCCGCCGTTGGATCTGACCGCCCTGGCGACCCTTCATTTTGAAGCTCCTGATTTGGATCGTTTCCCGTGTATTGCACTGGCCTATCGAGCCTTGCGCGAAGGCGGAACTCTGCCGACTGTGCTCAACGCCGCCAACGAAGAGGCGGTTCGCGCCTTCATCGAAGAGCGGATCTGCCTGACAGACATTCCTCGAATAATCGAACACGTGATGGATGATCATTTGACCCAGCCGGCCCTGGATATTGAGACTATTCTTCAGACAGATCACGCCGCCCGTGTCCTCGCAAATGTCGAGATTGGTAAGCTCGCGCGGCCCTCAGATCTCCTCACAGAACATACCGTTTGACGCGACTGTCGCTCCCACGTAAACTCACTTCGGCAACCCCTCGGACAGCCGCGGGTGTCTAAACTTAGTGAAATCATTGATTTGTTAGAGGGAGAAGAGAAGTACTAAATGACAGTTACATTTATTTTAGCGTTCATATTTGTTCTGGGCGCCGCGGTCGTACTGCACGAATTCGGCCATTTTATTGTCGCCAAACTATTCAGAATCCGGGTGGAAACGTTCTCCGTCGGCTTCGGCCCGCGCTTGTTTGGGATCAAACTGGGACAGACCGATTATCGGGTGTCGCTGATCCCGCTCGGTGGTTATGTAAAGCTGGGTGGCGACGAGTCGAATGCCCCGATTGAAGGAGCAGGAGCATCGGACATCCCGCCGGAGGAGATGTTCAATCTGCGGCCACGTTGGCAGCGGATTCTGGTGGCGTTGGCCGGACCGGTTATGAATGTCCTGACCGCTCTCGCAATACCATTTGCGGCTGCTCTAGCGTACGGCGTGCCGATTCAGCCCGCTCCAATTGTTAGCTACGTGCAACAAGGTGGCGCGGCGCAGACAGCAGGATTGCAGTCAGGCGATCGAATCGTTTCTTTCAACGGGACTGAGAATCCAAAGTGGGACACCATTCGGGGCGATGCCTTGCTCTCGCCGAGCCAGTCGCTGCCAGTGGTCGTAGAACGTAATGGTCAGCGCATGCCGCTAACTATTACCCCGACCGCTCGAACCGAGGACGGCGAAACTGCCGGTTTCCTCGACTTTGTTCCTGACAACGGCGGCTACCCGGTGGTTATCCGGGAGGTAACCAAAGACTCTCCAGCAGCCGAAGCGGGCATTCAGCCCGGAGATCGAGTCGTCGCGCTCGGTGGACAAACAGTCAGAAGTGCGGAGCATGTGACTCACTTCGTTAGAGAACATAAGTCTGAGCCGATCACGATTACGGTGGAACGGAATGGCGAGAAGAAGGACTTCACGGCGATAGCAAGGCGGCTGCCCGATGGACTTGAGCGAATAGGCATCCTGCCGGCGGATGATTTTCCTTTGGCTCGGCCGAGCATTGGGGCGGCAGCGGGTTTCGCGGTTCGCTCTAACCTCGAAATCCTTCGTTTGACCGGGAAAGCTCTGGGACAAGTTGTGACTGGGAAGCGCTCAGCTCGCAATACGCTGTCCGGGCCGATCGGAATCTATAACGCCGTGGCTGCCTCCGTGGAGCGACTCGGGTGGAGCGGACTGTTTGCCATGCTCGGGTTCCTTAGTTTGAACCTGGGCATTTTCAACCTCCTCCCAATCCCGGTGTTGGATGGCGGCGCGATCTTCCTGCTCTTGATCGAGGGAGCTTTGGCAACGGTGGGACTGAAGCTGTCGATGGTCGTGCGCGAGCGGATCCAGCAGGTCGGTTTCGTGGTCGTCATTCTGCTGATGGTCTTTGTGCTTTCCAACGACGTCATCAAAATGGTTTCGGGGCCCGAGGACACCAAGCCTGCGGCGACACAACCGGCCAAATGAGTCCAAGGTCCAAAGTCGAAAGTTCAATGTCAAAAACTTCTCTCTCGCTTAACAGACGTTGGACCTTGGACATTGGACAAACTATCGATAATGCGTAAATCGAAAGCGGTTCAAGTAAAACACATTCAAATCGGCGGCGGTGCGCCGGTCGTGGTGCAATCAATGACCAAGACCGACACTGCCGATGTCGGTGCTACAGTCGCGCAGATAGAAGAAATGATGCGTGCCGGATGTGAGATTGTGCGTCTGGCCGTGCCCGACAATGATGCCGCGGTGGCCCTCAAGGAGATTCGCAAGCGCGTTCCTGATGTGCCGATCGTTGCCGACATACATTTCCACTACAAACTCGCGCTGATGGCCCTTGAGGCCGGGATCGACAAATTGCGTTTGAACCCGGGAAACATCGGAAAGCACGAGCGCATCGTCGAAGTAGTGCGCGCCGCACAGGCACAGAAAGTTCCGATTCGCATTGGAGTGAATGGAGGCTCGCTGGAAAAGGATTTGCTCAAGAAGTATGGAACTGCAACGCCTGAAGCGATGGTGGAATCGGCGATGCGGCACATCCAGATTCTCGAAGACCTCGACTTCACTGACACTATAATTTCACTCAAGGCTTCAGACGTGCACCGAACGGTGGCCGCCTATCGACTGCTGGCCGAGAAGGTTGACTATCCATTTCACCTCGGAGTGACGGAGGCCGGGACGTCGTTCACCGGCACGGTCAAGTCTTCGATCGGTCTCGGTATTCTGCTGCACGAAGGCATTGGTGACACGATTCGGGTTTCCTTGGCCGCCGAGCCCCAGGAAGAAGTACGCGTCGCGTGGGAGATACTAAAGTCGTTGGAACTGCGGACGCGCGGCGTGACGGTTGTTGCCTGCCCCACCTGTGGTCGGCTCGATGTAGACAACTTCGTTGAAATCGTAACCGAGATTGAACGCCGGTTGGCCCACGTTGAAGAGCCGCTTCATCTATCGATCATGGGCTGTGCGGTGAATGGTCCAGGCGAAGCTCATGATTCGCATCTGGGGGTGACCTTTGGAAGGGGCGTAGGCATGATCTTCAAAGACGGCGTGCCGATGCGCAAAGTCGCCGGTGAGGATATCGTTGAGGCTTTCGTGATGGAAACCGAAAAGCTGTTGGCTGAGATCGCAGCAACAAAGCTGGAAGAAGTGCCTGAGCTTGTGGCTGCGGAATAGGCCCGACAAACACTTTTAGTTCAATAAAAATGACCGCCTGAAATCCGGGCGGTCTTTTCGTTTCGTAAATTGAATACCCGGCCCTGGTCCAGTTGCATTACTTATTGACTAGGCCAATCGGCTGGTGATATATGCCAGCATATTCTGCATCCGATCCCGCATTTGTATCCACGCGCATCTGGTTAATTTTGAACAAGCCACACGACTTGTTCCCCGCTTTAGGTGGTTTGAGATGAGAACCCGACACCCCTTGGTTCTTCGTTCATCTGCGCGCCGATTTTTTCGGCCGCCTCGGAGTAACCATTCCGTCAAAGGAGATTCTCCTGTGAGAAGGTCTATCAAGTTTCGCCTAACGGCTTCGATCTGCGCCGCCGTCCTGTTCGTTAGTGCGTTCAGTTACATTTCCGTTCCCACTCAGGCTGAAGGCGCCGCCGAAAGAGCCAGAAAGGCAGCTGAAGGCCTGGTGGCATTGGCCGTGGGGGCGGCGGAGAAGTGTAGGGAGGCTGAAGAGGCCGCGATCGAAGCTGAAGCCGCAGCCGCGGCGGCGAAAGCGAAAGTAGAGGAAGTTAAGGCGGCGGGGGACGAGGCCGTTAAGAACGCTGAGAACTCGATGGAGAGACTGGGTGCAGAGCGTAGCAGACATCGAAACGTGAGTCGCGCCGAGGATCGGGCAAAAGAAGCGAGCAGAAAGGCCGCCAAATTGCGCGAGGCCGCCAGGAAACCGTGTGATGTGGCCGAGGCGGCGCGCGCAGTAGCCGACGAAGCGCTGCGGAAGGCCGAGGATTTGCTCGCCGAGAAAATAGGGGAATCCGGTAGTAAGGATCGGCCGCCCAAGAACCTCGTAGAAGAGAAGAAAAAGCTCGATAAGCTGAGAAAGGACCTAAACCCCCAGCAAGGCGCCGTCGTCCCGCTAAGTGCCCCCGAAACAGCTCAGACAAGGCCGCCAATGGTCTGCATACCGTCAACTTCGACACTTTGCATGGTCGAGTGATAGTTCACCTGCCCGACGACATGGCGGCGGGCGATACGATCTCGGGAACAGTTGTTGAAGAACCCAAAGGAAGCACACCCGCAGAGAAAGAAAAGAACCTGGAGATGCTCCAGGGGTTGGTTATCGAAATCGGCGGCTCGGTCATACCGTCGAAGCAACCTCGATTTACGATTCAGCCGCGGTTAGAGATGGTGCCTAACGAGCTTGATGCTGGGCAGTCGCAGACCATACTGATCACCATAAGAAATGGGAATCAGGGATACAACCGGTCCAACGAGCTGCTGGGCCGCGCGGTCATTCCGTCCAATCCACGGATAACGTCTGGTCCACAAAACCAAAGCCAGCAAACTGGTATGACCTCCTCAGGTACCGTCATTGCGCCTGATCCAAAGGTGAACCCGAATTTCCAGATTCCAACCTTAGGTCAACAGGGAAGACTTGTTGAGATTACGGGACCTTTCGATGGGAATTCGTCGAATACAACTCTCCGGTTCGGTCCCGCGCGAAGCACGGTACATGACTTTGAAAAGAATACCGAAAATGTCTCCGGCGGTTTTGGCTTGATTAGGCCCCTTGTTGAGTCGCCGAACAAAATGGTCTTCGAGAGTTCCACGCACTTCACCGGTCCCGTGCAGATGATGCTCAAGGAGGGAGACGCCCAAATGCTGGCACCGTATCGAAACGTTGGCGTACGTTTGAGCGCGCCAAAGACCAATCTGCTCAAAGGCGAAGGTACGACGCTGACCGTAAAGGTCGAAGGCTTGCAGGGCATCAAAGAAGACATGCCGCTTCATCTGGAAAACGCTTCGCCCACAGTGGTGAGAATGGCCGGTGGCGACAATCACACGTTTGCAATCAAACCTTCGTCGGTGCAGGCCGATGGCACATTCACGACCACCCGTGCGATCACGGGCCAGAAGGCGGGAGCGTTCACAGTGACGGCCACGGTCGTCGTATTCGATCTGTGTTTAGAAGACGACAACAAACGCAACTCGCTGGTATTCAGCTCAGGAACCGGCGATTTCATTCTCTGCGATCCTGCCGGCGGTCGACTCTACGTTTACCCCGACCGGCCCATCCTCGAGGATGGTAGTCCTAACCACAATCCGCTCGGCGCCACTGTTCGCCCGGGAATTTACAAGCAAGGCGCGATCACGATAGCTGACTTTCACTACGCCGGTGGACACTTCGGTCTGCAGCTTGACGGCTCAAGGTTCACCGGCAAGGCAACGGTGCAAACGACTAACCCAAAGCAGACCTTCACAATCACCGACCGCGATACAAGAAACAATACCTGCACCTGCAGGTAGTGTGTGAGCCGGCGCCGGCTGGCAGGTAACTAAGCGGAGGCCATCGAAAGAAACAGAGCGTCGGTAGCGGGTTTGCGGTTGATGTTTACCGCAAGCTGTTCGCGAAGTTCCTCTATTTGGTGAATCCAACTGGTTGCGCGGTGGCTGTCAATGCGTTCGCCGATTCTTTTCAGTCGCCCACGCAGGTCTTCATTGACTATCAGTTCCTCACGCTCACCCAGCGATAGCAACCACGCATCGCGAATCAGTGTTTCCAGGAGTTCGAGTCGAGGTTCGAATTCATCTCGGTATCTTGCATCATTGAGTGATTCAGACGAACGCAGGAGCTGGGTTGGATTTGAAGCAATCGTCAATGCTTCCAACACCGTCAGCATCGCCTCGCGCTGTTCCTTGTAGGTTTCCGGGTCGCTGCTGAGCGCACGGCCCAAACTGCCGGCAGCAGCTCGGCCACGTAGGCGTGCCTCGTCGCGGGTCGCGAGTTTGTTTCTGAACAAGTGCTCTTCGATCTCCTCTGCGCGCAGTGGAGAAAAGCGAATCGCCTGGCAGCGCGATCGGATAGTAGGCAAGAGCATCGCGGGCCGCGCACTGATGAGAATCAGGTGCGAGGTTCCCGGTGGCTCTTCGAGCACTTTCAACAGAGCGTTTGCCGACGGCTCGTTCAGTTTCTCGGCATCGTCGATCAGAAAAATCCGTGCTTTGCCTTCGAACGGACGAAAGTTTGCCTCACCCTCGACTATTCGCATTTGGTCCACGAGCAGAAATCTTCTCGGCGCCACCACCATCCCTACGTCAGGGTGATCCGTCCAGATGATTGTTTTCCAATCGTCGCTGTCTTCGCTCTGGGGATAATTCAACCTGGCAATGCGGATGCAGGAGGAACAGGTGTCACAGCCTTCAACACCTCGCGGTGTGCGGCAGTTGAGTGCTTTGGCAATTTCCAGGGCGAAGAGCTTTTTGCCAATGCCTTCTTCACCCGAAAAGAGTAAGGCGCCGGGTACGCGGCCCGACTCCAGCATTCGTCTTAGCAGTTGTTTGACGTGTTGATTACCAGTGAGTTGCTCAAACATGTTGGAGGGCGTACCTACGGCGCGACGGGTCTGCTTGTCGCTGCTGTTGGTTCCTTCGAAATCAGATTCTTTCGAGCTTCAAGAAAAGGTACGACGATTTCCTTTATCCGAAGGTGAGTATCTTCCACAGAGCCCGACGTGTCGACAATCGAAAAACGCTCGGGCTCAGCCGCCGCCATTTCTAAGTAGGCATCGCGAACGCGCGTATGGAACGATGGATCCTCAGCGTCGAGTCGATCGCCCTTGTGTTTGCCATTTGATCTGCGTCGGGTGCGGGCGATGGATTCACCGACCGGCAAGTCAAAGAGTAGAGTCAAATTGGGCTTCAAGCCTTCAGTGGCAAGGCCAATGATTTGCGAGATCAGTTCTGGTGCAAAACCGCGCCCGGCGCCCTGATAGGCCACCGTCGCATCGGCATAACGGTCTGAAAGAACAACTCGTCCGGCTTCCAAAGCTGGTCGTAAAACGCGTCTGACGTGTTGCGCTCGATCGGCGGCAAACACCAAGAGCTCGGTCAGCGGATCAACCTCATGCGCATCGAGCAGAGCGGCCCTGAGCCGTAAACCCACCGGCGTTCCGCCGGGCTCACGAGTCGTCAGGACGTCGTCTCCCAGTGCCCGCAGAGAGTTTGCCAATAAGCGAATCTGGGTAGACTTACCGCTGCCATCAATACCTTCAAAGGTAATAAAAGTTCCGGCCACATGTCCTCTAAATTGTGCGAGATGCTACTGCGACGAGTTTAACCGAATGTCACGATTGGCGCGAATCGGCAGGTTCTGCGGAGTGTTCGGCGGTCGGTGCAGGGTCACGGAGCTCCTGAGCAAAACGCTTTGCTTGTGAGATGGTGGAAATAGCGTGCTTGAAGATCAGTTGCTCCTGAGCGCCGGATTCGAGAAGTACGGAGAATTTGTCAAAGCTCTTGATCTTGCCAATCAGCTTGGCGCCGTTGAGCAAGTAGATGGTGACTGACGTTTTCTCGCGTCGGACGGCGTTCAGGAATGCATCCTGGATATTCTGCGGGGTTGGCCTTCCGTCTGACATGGGGAGCCTTGCTGAGTTTTGAAATCTTGTATCGATCCTTTAATTCAGTAGACGACACAACGACTGATAAGAAACCTAATCCGAAATCGTCAGCTTCAATCCACTGTTAAGTGATTTGTCGATCGTCGCAGCCGCCAGCACTTGAGCCTGCACAGTTTCATCTTCGCCGAAACCGGCGAACCATTGAACACCAGGTTCGTGTCGAAACCATGTCAACTGCCTCTTGGCATAGTGACGAACGTCAAGTTTCGTCTGTTCGATGGCGTCGGCCAGGTCTCGTTGGCCCTGGAGATGTTCAACAACTCGGCGGTAGCCGTGAGCGCCCAGGGCGCTGGAAGTTGAAGGAACACCTCGATCCAATAATCCGCGAACTTCCTGGACCAGTCCAGCGGCGAAGTGGGCCTCTGAGCGGTTGTTGATTCGCTGGTAGAGTTCGCTTCGAGGCGGATTAAGTACAAAAATTCGCAGTCTGCCTGCGCTTTCCGGCGGTTCAGGGCGAAGGTCCCTTTGTTCTGACATCGGGCGGCCAGTTTGGAGACGTACTTCAAGCGCGCGTTGGACTCGGGGCCAATCCCTCGGGTAAAGCTGACCCGCGCTCTGCGGATCGACACGCGCCAGAAGACGATGCAGATGTTCAGCGCCGCGCCGTTCACGAATCGACGTAATGCGGCGTCGCAAACATTCGTCGGTTGGAGGGCTGGGAAAGAAAGGTCGGCGCAAGGCTCGTAGGTAGAGTCCGGTTCCTCCAACCAGAAAAGGCAATCGGCCCCGAGTCTCGATCTCCTGTATTTTTTCTGAGGCCGAACGCGCCCACTCGCCTGCGGTGTAGTTAACGTCCGGAGGGACGAAGTCAATCAGATGATGCGGCACGCCGCGACGCTCGGCGAGCGGTACTTTCGCTGTGGCGATTTCGATGCCCTGGTAGACCTGGACTGAGTCACAGTTGACAATCTCGCCGTTTAGTTTGCGAGCGAGTTCAATTGCGAGTGTGCTTTTGCCTGACGCAGTTGGACCAACGACGGCTATGACGGGATTTTGAGAGCGCTCTGTGCTCACGCACGAGAGAATATCACGCGAAAAAGGATTACGGCCCAGAGGACTGCCAGAATCACGAGGGCACCGACAATTTGAGCGCGTGAGAAGCGCATTGTGGCGGTTGGCCTTCCGCTCTGACCGCGTCTTAGTAACTGAAGATCGCGCTGACCTTCATTTCAAAATCCGGGAATAGCGGCGATGTTAAGTATTCGTTCTCCGCCAAGTTGGCAACCTCTTCCAATGTTTGGTGTTGGAGTCGATAAACCAGTACGGCCTGATTATCTGGGTCAATGATCCAGTACTCAGCTACCCCATACTTTGCATAGAGTTGTCGCTTTACGAGTAGATCGCGCTCGCGGTTTTCTTTGCCAGGAGAAAGCACCTCAATAACCAGGTCAGGTGGTCCAACGAACTTGTCATTCGTTGTAACTTCATCCCATCGAGTGTCAGTCACAAAAACCAAATCCGGGATCACGGCGTCATACTCACTGAAGACAGCGCCAGCGCCGGGCACTAGTTTTCCAATGCGTTTGCTTTCAAGGTAATTGCCGAGTACAAGCTGCAGTTTTTGCAACACGAGTTGGTGAGGTAAACGCGGTGCGCGGGACACAAACAGTTCTCCTTCGATGAGTTCATAACGATTGTTGTCATCAGGACAGGCGTCGAGGTGAGCTACTGTTAAAAGAGGTCCGACTTTAGCAACCATTTTTGACTCCTATCCGGGGTAGTTGTGAGGGACGAGGAAAGGATAGTACCCGCTTGCGAAATCTCAAAGACTGAAACGAAAAACCGCCATCACGGCGCTCCTAATAAATTCTTGTTAGTTCAATTCCCGAGTAATAGGTCTTGAGAATCTGTTCAGCCGTGCGTCCCTGTCGCGCGAGTCCGTACGCACCCACCTGGCACATACCAACGCCGTGACCCCAGCCACGACCCGTGAATACAAAGCCCGTTACCCGTCCGTCGTCGTTGTAACGGCGATCGACGACAAAGAGCTGTTCTCTAAGTCCCAGAATTGATCGAATTCGACCACCGCGCACATGCGCGGTTCCTGCGGAGCCAATAATTTCAAGATCAATCGCCCGTCGGGACGAGCCGCGAGCGTTAACCCGAAGGTCAGTTATAGGGCCTATCCCCCTCGCGACGCGTGCTAGCCGTGCCTGGATCTGACCGAGTGACAACTCGGTCGTCCAGTTTGTGAACGGTGAAAACCTTTCGGCAGCTGCCCCATTCGGGGCCGGACGGACCTCAAGATAGTCGACTTCACCGGCCGCATTCAGGTGGAACGTAACCGGCTCTCCGCCTACCACAACCACAGTGCTGACTGGATACAAACCGTCGGCGATTTGACGGAACAGATAAGAGTTTGCGTTGACTCGGATTGGCAGGTCCTTTCCTTTGGTTGAGCGCAAAATCAGAGTGCCATTGACGGTGGGTCTCGCAGTGCCTTTTTGCATTTGCAAGAGCGAGCGCGCTTCAAGTATGCGAGCAATTGCATGAAGCACGCGGGCGCGCGACATCGGCCCGCGCGGACGAAGGGTTGCGTCCGGAAACACCGATAAATAGCCATCGCGGACTAACTGCGCCACATCTGCCCGGTTAATCAAAGGCACCTCAGCCGCATCGCGAACCGCAAGGAAATATTCGACATCAGCATTGCTTAGGAGCGTGTCGGCTCGATTCTCTCCGAAGACCGCCGCGTTCAAGGCAGTGGCAAACGCTGCGGGCCGATTCACGTCTTCGGTCACTGTTGGACCTATTTGCCGAGAAAGACGGGCCACTGAAGTCAGCCAGTAACGAACTTCAGTAACGGAAGCCGATGAGGTCAGCCAACTATCCGATATTCGCGCCGGCAACGACGGAAAGCTTTGAATTGAGAGCAGCGCTACATCGCGTGCCAGCGGCAGGTTCTTGTCCTCACGAAGTTCGATTGGTTCCCGGTTGGTCCGCAGAGTAAAAGGTTCAAGCGCCGACACACCTTCCGCGGCACACTCGTGCCCACGAAGGTAGGGAACTGCCTCGTTAAAAATGTTGCCGGCATCTTCTGTGCGCCCGCCGCAAGTGGAGGTGTAGAGGGCGTTGATCGGATCGCCGTGGTAAGTTGCGACGAGACCGCGTGTTTCCTCAACGGCGCGAGTCGAAAGCGGATGCTCGGACGAGAGCCCGCGGTAGACTTGCGACCGCGTAGTCGGAAGGAGGTCGAATCCCTGCGACATAAACTGACCGCGGTTGCGGAGAGCATAAGTTCGAGCCGCAATTGCCTGCGCTTTCAAAGCTTCCAAGGCGGGATAACCTCCAGGTGAGAGCTCGTTGGCCACCACTCCACGAACGTAGTCTTCCAAACCCAGAACATTAACGACAGTTAATGAGCCGCGAGTGTTGGCAAAGACTTCAATGCGTCCGCGATACGGCCGATCGTTGTAACGCACCGGGACATTCCCTTCGTCGTCTGACGCCAGTACGACCGGCGCGCTCGAGGTAAAGCTGGCGGCTGGTCCAGACCCAAGAGCAACTACCTCACGCGACGAACCACTCATTCGCGCAGTCAGACGAACGTTGGCGCCCGAGTTTGATGAACCCGAAGGTGGACCGGCGTTTGGCGCTGAAGTGTTTCCTGCGGTCGCTTGTGGAGGGGAGGCAGTGCGCGATTGGAACACTGTGGCATCAAGACCCGCTGTATTCAGACGGGCAGCGAGTTCCTCTGCTTCGGTGCGTGAGCGTGCTGATCCTACCAGCACTCCCCAGGTTCGAGTTTCAGCGTCAAACGATATCTGACAATCTTCGCTGATAGTCTCACGTATCTCTCGTGATTTCTGTTCGGCCTCCTCACGGGTGGCGGCTCCGGTGACTTGTAGTCGATAAAGATCTTCGTTATTGATCGGCAGAGGAGACAACAGCCGCGGCTCAAGACGTACCCGACCGACGTCGAGCGGAATCAGCGTGTTGCCCGCGCCCGTGGCGTTCATCAGATGACCGCTGGTCGAAACAACTGCGGAGCGTGCGCCAGTTGAGAGTGCAACTCGAATCTTGGGTTCCGTGCCGGAGATGAATGCTGTGGTCGACTCAACAACCGAGACTGGCCCAACTGCCGCCGGTGGGCGCCAAACGTTCTGAGCGGGTGACGTCTGCGGCGGTTGTTTGACCGCGTCCTGGGTGCGCCGAGGGCGACTCTCATCTCGAGTTGATTGCTGAGCCGATACGAGTGGAGCAGAGAGGAACTGGCCCGACAGGATGATGAAGGCGAACGATTTTCTGGCGAGGGAAATGCGCATTACCTCTAATCCCTTCGCGGCCGGAATCTCAGGGAGAGGCGCCGCGCGGGAATAGTACTACACCTGAGGATCCTTGGGCCCGACTTTTCGAGGGACGACAGATATCAGCCGCGGATGAACGCGGATAAACGCTGATCGGGAAGTAGAAACAATCAGCCACAGATATACACGGATTTAGCACGGATCAGAACCAGGCAAGAACGACGGATCAGATCCAATGACAAGGATAACCAGCAAGCAGAATCAGCTGTTTCTGAATCCGTGTTTATCTGTGTCTATCTGTGGCTGATTGCTTCTTCTTCCTGATCCGCGTGTATCCGCGTTCATCCGCGGCTGATATCTGTCGTTGTTTGGTAGGCGATCAGATCATTTCGTCGAGTTTGGTGCCGGGTTCTACCTCGAGTGGCGGCTTACCCTGTCGGAAAATGCGGGCCCCAGTCGATCCCTTCAGGATCGTGGATCCGGCTTCCACGCGAATCATTGCTCCTTCTCGAAGTCCCACCACCGGAGTTTCGTTCTCTTCAAGGAACTGAAGAATTCTTTCTTCGCGCGTTTCGCCCATGTGCTTCGATTCGGGATCCGGATCCAGGTAATGAGGGTTGATTTGGAAACTGACCAGACCAAGTGCGTTGAGCGAAGGCGGCTCTACAATCGGCATGTCGTTTGTAGTCCTAATCGTCGGCGCAGCCACATTCGATCCCGCACTCGATCCAATGTAAGGCATTCCCGCGGCGACTCTCTTTCGGATGTGAGGTAAGAGTTCAAGATCGTAGAGCGTCTTCAACAACCTGAAAGTGTTGCCCCCGCCGATAAACATGGCTTGAGCGTCGGCGATCGCCTGCGCTTTGTCGGAAGCTTCGTGGATTGAATCCAATTCAAATCCCATCGTCTCATAACGTGCTCGCGCTTTAGCGGCGTAGCCATCGCGATCATGGAGTGCGAACGGGACAAAAAGAATCCGCTCAACGTCTCCCAGGAAATCACGGATCTCAGCTTCGGCGTGATCGAGAAAACCACTGCCAAAGAGTGTGGAATTGCTGATCAGTAACAGTCGCTTTTTGTTCATCTTGTTTTCTTTCGATCAGATTGCTCTATAAACATCTCGCCCCCAATGAGTCTTTCGGGAAAACGGAAATAGTTGTCTTATCCCTGAAAGGGACGAATTTAATAGCCGGGGGCAGCGCCCCCGGGCAAGCCGTGACATTCGCCCGACCCTGAAAGGGTCGCACTGCGCGGAGCGGTTTTTCGGCCGAGATTCGACCCTTTCAGGGTCGGAACCGGAATCCTGCTTTCCGGGGGCGTTGCCCCCGGCTACTAACTTCGTCCCTTTCAGGGACAAGGCGAACTGGTTTCGAAAAGTTTTCCCGACAGACTCCAACGGGGCGAAAAGCAAAAGCGCTTTGTTCCATTTCAGACAAATCCCTTTCAGTTCAGCTGGCAAACCTCTCCTCGACGGTCGCCACGAACACGATCGTGCCTAAGACTCCAATCAGCCCGGCGGTTACGAAGGGAACTTCCGGCGCAAAGTTCCAGAGCAAGCCGCCAATGGCGCCGGCTGGGGTTATGGACAGACTGCGAATCAGATAGTAAAGCCCGACTGAGCGCGCCCGCATATCTTCCCTGGCAAAGTCTACGATCATCGCCTTGCGCGCCGGCTCGCCAATCTCGCGCAAGCCACCGATGATGAACGCGATCACGAGCAGGGAAAAGCTCGATGCGATGATTACCGCTATCGGAAACAAAGCAAAACTCACGAATGTCACCACTACGAATGGCTTACGGCCTGTGCGATCCGCAATCTTTCCGGCTGGGAGGTAGACAAGTATCGAAGTCGTCATTTGGATCGCAATCAGCCACCCGTAGCGGGCAACGCTGACCCGGTGGACGTTCGTAACATATATAATTGTCAACACCCCGGTCATTCCTTCGCACATTCGAATGATCACGTCCGAGATAAGCAGTCGCTTGAGTGCTGCATGGAAGGAGCGCCATACGTCGACTACATTGTTTGCCTTGGACGATTTGATCTGGATATTGATGCGATGAACCAAAAGTATGGCGATCGCTGCTAGGATCAGCGTAACGACCAAACCGATGTGTATGCCATTCACAATGCCGTAGTGAGCAATTAGAGCGCCTCCAATCAACGGAGCAACGACAATGGGCACGCGTTTTAAGATCGACTGAATGGTGAAGCCCATCGCCCTTCGGTTCGGCGGAAGGGCATCGGCGATAGTCGCAAAGATCGCCGGCGAAGCCATGCTCTGCCAGGCCATAGCGAATGTGAGACCGAGAAAGACATACGGCCATGAAGGACTGAGCAGGTAAATGAGATATCCGCCGGCGGCAATACTTAGGAAAGTTAGAAAAGCCCGCCGCCGGCCAACGGTGTCAGCCAGCCGACCACCCGGATATTGGTAGATAGCGTCGAGAAAATTCTCAGCAGTACCGAAGAGACCAATTAAGAAGGTGTTCGCGCCGAGCGCTTCGAGGTATTTTGGTAGGAATTTCTTCCAAAGCTCTTCGCCTAACCCGAGCAGAAAGACCGCGGCCGAAGCAATGGATACGTTGCGTTCAAGGCTGAGGAACTCGGCAAGCCGAACCTGGCGGGTAGTAGACATCATGAGGAGGTGACGTGTCGGAACAAAGCGGCTTTCCCAGTCAGATGAGCACGGCTAAACAGGATGCAGCAATGACAGATAACGTGTTGCCGGCGACTTCCGAACGCCCTGGTGCCGGCACTAGCGTGACCCGCCGGATGCGACGGCCAACGACACGTTCAACGATGAAGCGGGCGCCGTTGTGTTCTACGGCTTCGCCAGCGACGAGGAGGCGGCCGGACTTCGCCATGAGAAAGCCACTTATCGTTGTGTAACCAGAGTCCTCCGGCAGATCGAGACCAAGCACTCGATTCGCATCGCGAACTGCGAGCATTCCGTCCAGAAGATAATTATCGCCCTCGCGCTGGATTTGCGAACGGACCTCTTCGTCAAACTCATCGTTTATCTCGCCAACGATCTCTTCGAGCAGATCCTCGAGCGTGATAATTCCTTCGATTCCGCCGTGCTCATCGACGACGCAGGCAAGATGAGTTTGCGTGGATCGCATCCGCTTCAAAGCCGATCCCAGCTTGGCTTTGTCAGGAATGAACAGCGGCGGGCGAACTATGTTGCCTAACTTGAACGGGTGATCCGAGTTTTCCAGATAGGGTTCCAAATCTCTCCGGAAGACTACGCCGACTACATCATCCAGCCGTTCACCATAGACGGGCATTCGCGAATAACCGGTTTGCCGAAAGGCTTCTTTTGTTTCGTTCAGACTACTTGATAGCGGCAGGGCCGCCACCGCGGTTCGCGGGATCATCGCTTCACGAACTTCAGTTTCCGTAAATTCGAAGACTCGGTTAATTAGTTTCTGTTCGTCGGCCTCGACATGCCCGCTCTTCCGCGAAATGTCGATCAGTTGTCGCAGTTCCGCGGCTGTGTAAATCGAGGCATGATCGCCAGACGGATGCAGTCCGAAGAGGCGGACGGTGCGCGTGCCGGCCCAATCCAAAAGTCGAATGGGCCAACGGAAGATGCGGTAAAAGGTTTCCATCGGCCAGGCGATGGCCAATGCGGTCTTCTCCGCGCGTTCAAGTGCCAGAGTTTTTGGCGCCAGCTCTCCGAGCACAATGTGTAGGAAGGTGATAATCGAAAACGCTATGGTGAAAGCGATCGTGTGCATCACGGTTTCTGAGACGCGTCCCTTTAGAGGTTCCTCGAGCAGATAAGCAACCGCGGGTTCTCCGATCCAGCCGAGAGCAAGGGAAGCGAGGGTGATACCAAGTTGCGTGGCAGAAATATAGGCGTTGAGATTGTCAATCAGGCGCAGCAGGCGTTGCGCACGTTTATTCCCGGCGGCAGCAAGCATGGCAATTCGAGAGCGTCGGACTCCGACAAGGGAAAACTCCGAGGCCACAAAAAACCCGTTTGCCAGAACGAGAAAAAGAACAAGAAGCAGATTGAGTGTGGTGACCACTTGGTGAGTTGTATTCTAGGGTACTTGACCGCCAGGCAGAAATCGGCTGGGGGCGTGATACGTTGCGCACAAAGAGTCGTTTCCTGAGTCCGCGAGAGCGGACGGCCGTGAAAATAGCCCAGCACTTGAGTGCTGGGATCGATTCAGGTAAGCAACTGAGTCCGTGAAACGGACGATTGATTGACCGAGCATTTACTCGGCTTACGTTGATCTCCATCAGTCGTCGGTTTCACGGACTAAGCCCACTGATACTCTCACCCAGCGATAAATCGCTGGGCTATTTTCAACTAGTCCGCTCTCGCGCACTGAGAAAACGACGTGCAAAAGCCGGGACGTGATTGAGTAGTTAATGCAGTTTACGGCTTCTTATAACCATACTTTGCCAGCAGAGACTGGCCTTCGGTACTCAAGACGAATTCGACAAACCTGCGGGCTGCATCCTGATTTGTCGAAGTCCTGATAACGCCTAAAGCCTGATTGATTGGCCGATGCAACTGTTCGCTAATTTCAATGGACTTGCCTTCGCCGGATCTAACCAACGCCCTGGGCAGAAGACCCACTTCCGCATTTCCGGAAGAAACAAACTGCTTCACTTGAGAAACGTTCATTCCATAGACAACCTTCGGTTCGATCTGATCCCAAATCTTGAATGAGCGTAAGCTTTCCACGGCCGCTTCGCCATAAGGTGCGATGTCAGGTTTGGCAATGGCTATTCGCTCTACGTCTTTGCGAGTAAGATCTTCCGGCTGGTTGACGGTTAAGTGGCTTCCGGGTGGTAACCAGATCACCAAGGTCCCTCGGGCATACAAGGCGCGGGTACCGGGAGTGAGCAACCCTTCGCGCTCCAGTTTGTCGACGTGGGCCACGTCTGCGGCCGCAAAGACGTCGAACGGCGCTCCGTTCTCGATCTGTTTGGCAAGGTCAGCGGTGCCGCCCAAACTCAGGACCACGCGAATTCCACTCTGCTTTGTAAATTCCTGTTTGAGCTCTTCGAATGCATCAGTAAGGTTGGCGGCGGCAGCAACGATTATCTCTGGGGATTGAGGATTCGCTGGCTGCGATCCGGGTAGCTGACACGCCGCGAGGGCGAGCAGGGCCAATGCGAATAGGGCCAAGATGTTTCGCAATGGGCATTTGATTCTACGAAGGTGCATCTCACAAAAGTAGCACAGACCTTAGTCTGTGTTTCAAGTTTGCTAAAGGCCAACTACGGGCTGAAGTCTCTGTGATACTTGCCGACTCAAAGCGGGTACTGGGTCACTTTCATTCATTAGGATTCGGATCGTTAATAGGGAACTCAACACGATCCACGAAATCACACGAATCAACACGAAATAAGGCCCTTGTTCGTGTAGTTTCGTGTGACTTCGTGGATCGGACCCTGCTTATGGGAACCAAAACTTCAAATCAAACCCGTACCTCAAAGCGCTCATATCTTCACAGAAGCGTAAAAGGTGTGGTATAGCAAGTTAACCCCCGCAACTGGCATGGCCGCGTCCCGGATTAGGAGACTCTCCTCGTGAGGAAAGTTGCATCCAAACATAGAGCCGGTTTCCTCGCCGCCTTCCTGGCCATGATGGCGCTTCTGGCGAGTAGTTGTTTGCCGAAGCCTTCCTCAGAATCGGGCGGAATAAATATCACGGTATATGGCTTCTCGATCATGAAGGAATCGCTGGAGAAGGCCATTTACCCAGCCTTCGTGGCGAAGTGGAAATCCGAACACGGTCAGGATGTGCACTTCACTTCGTCGTTCGCCGGCTCCGAGACCATCACCAACCAGATTCTTCAGGGAGTCAACGCAGACATTGCCATTCTTTCAATTGAGCGGGATGCCGACAGATTGCAACAGGGCGGCTTCGTCACATCTGATTGGCACCAGCTTCCCAACAAAGGAATCGTCAATAAGACACCATTCATCATTCTGGTGCGTCAGGGGAATCCCAAGGGGATTAGGGACTTTTCGGATCTGGGAAAATCGGGCGTGAAACTGATTCATCCGGATCCAGTGAGTTCGGGTGGCGCGCAGTGGTCGGTGTTGGCAATCTATGGATCGGAACTAATCAAATCTGAGAAACAATCGGGGGAACCGGATCAGGCGCGAGCCCTGGAAGTGCTTCGCGCTCTCTGGCGCAACGTTATTTCGACTCCGGGTTCTGCCCGGGAGGCGCGCACCACATTCGAACTTGGTAACGGTGATGCGCTGATCACCTATGAGCTCGAGGGGCTGTTGATGAAAGAAGCGAATGGCCCGATCCAGATCGTCGTTCCGGAAGCGACAATCTTCAGTGAGCATCCGGCCGTCGTAATCGATCGCAATGTCCCGGCCGCCAAACGACCTATCGTTGATGCCTTCATGCAATATCTTTGGAGTGAAGAGTCGCAGCGAGCTTTCGTCGAACATCACTTCCGTTCGGCGTCGGACGAGAGGTTGAACGAAGAGAACACGCAATTTGGAAAGATCCAGGTGCCGTTTACGATTGAGTATTTTGGTGGCTGGTCAAAGGCTTATCCCGAAGTTATCGAGCGAATCTTTCGAGATCAGGTACAGCTGAGGAAATGAAGGGATTGCCGATTTCCGATTGCCAATTGCCGATTGGCATGAAGTGGTTCGCTGGTTATTGCAATCGCTGGAACTGCTGTGTGGAAATTGGCGGCCAATCGGCAATCGGCAATCGGCAATTGGCAATGATATGAGTAGCGTCGTACCCACAATGCGTCATGTGCGCGGCTTTGATGTTGCGCGACCTCTGAGCGTCGGCCTCTTGATTTTTATGATGCTGCCTCTGGTCTTTCTGCCGCTGGCCTCCATTTTCATCTTTGGAACCAGCAAAGGATTGAACAGTTTTTGGGCGGCGCTGACAGCGCCAGAGGCGGTATTCGCGCTCAAGCTTTCAATGGCTACCAGTTTCTGGGCCACCGTTTTCAATGTGGTGTTCGGACTCTTCGCCGCCTACGTGCTTTCCCGTTACACCTTCTGGGGACGCAACGCTCTTATCGTCACGATTTCGCTTCCAACAGCGATTCCTACCGCCGTCGCCGGCTTCGCGTTATTGCTGCTGTGGGGACCTTACGGCACGTTGGGACGTTTTCTCAGACCTCAGGGCGTGGAGATCATGTTCACGGCCGGGGCAATTATCCTGGCAAATATCTTCGTTACATTTCCGCTGGCGTTTGGTGTCATAAAACCGGTCTTCGACACAATGAACCGCTCGCTTGAAGAAGCGTCTGCCACCATTGGCGCGACCCGCTGGCAGACTTTCTGGCACGTGACTCTTCCTTCGTTGCGCGGGGCGATAGTCTCTGGTGCGTTGCTGACGTTTGCCCGGGCGGTAGGCGAGTTTGGGTCGACGATTCTGGTTTCGGGTAATTTGGCCGGACGGACTCAAACTGCGCCTTTGTACATATATGCGAAGTTTAACGAAGGGCAGATCGAGGCTGCCAATGCCATTGCCATTGTTCTGGCGTTGTTCTCATTTTTGATCTTTAGCGTGCTGTTCTTTGCTCGTGATTGGCTTGATGTTGACTGAGGATCCGGTGAAAACGGGTTCGACGGTTGGGGTTGAATCATGGTTTGGATGAAATACGATCCACGCGCATCACACGAAACGACACAAAAGAGTTCGTGTTATTTAGTGTGAGTTCGTGGATCGTGCTTGGGTCTGGTTAGGAGCAACTTGTGGTTGTTATTAGGGTTCGGAAAATACGCGAGGCGTATCGGTGAAAGCGAAACTGGCAATGATTACTGAGCAAGCAATGCAGGCGGATTCGAAGCCGAACTCGCCTACCGCCGCTACGCGTGTTCTCGGTATCAGTAAGCGCTTTGGCAAGACATCCGTTCTCGAGAACATCAACTTTGACGTTTCCGAAGGTGAGATTCTGGTGTTACTGGGAGCATCAGGGAGCGGCAAGACGACAATTCTCCGGATAATTGCCGGCCTGGAGCAACCCTACACAGGCAAGGTCATGCTTCACGGCAAGGACGTTACTGAACTGCCGGCGCGTGAGCGCGGTGTCGGAGTGATTTTTCAGTCGTATGCGTTATTTCCAAAAATGACCGTCGAGAAGAACATCGGCTACGGTCTTAAGATCAGGAGGAAGAAGCGCAAAGAAATAAAAGAAACGGTGAACCGTCTGCTCTCGCTGGTCCAGCTTGAAGAACATCGCAAGAAGTATCCATCGCAACTCTCAGGAGGTCAGCAGCAGCGCGTGGCTATTGCCCGAACGCTGGCATACAACCCGGAAGTTCTCCTCTTCGACGAACCGTTCGGCGCGCTTGATGCCCAGACACGGGTTCACCTTCGTCGGGAGATCAAGGGGTTACTGAAGAAAGTCAACGTACCGTCGATTTTCATCACCCACGACCAGGAAGAGGCGATGGAGTTGGGCGATCGCATCGCCGTAATCAATGTGGGACGTATCGAACAGATCGGAACACCCTACGAAGTCTACAATCGCCCGTCGAGCGAATACGTCGCGACGTTCCTGGGCGCGGCGAATCTGCTCCCGGGCGTAGTTCGTGGCGACAGCGTTGAGATCGGCTCGGTACTTGTTCCCCTGAAAGCCGAGGAGAAAAAGTTTCAGGAGGGACAAGCGGTGAACATCGTTTTCCGACCTGAAGATGTTGCCCTCAGCGCGTCGGGCTGCCTGCCACCCGGCTATTCATGCATAGCAAATGGCATTGTTGAGGAGAAGAGTTTTGTTGGCGCTTACGAACGGGTAAGCGTGCGAATTGATCCGGCAGATGCAGCTTGCGAAACGAGCGAAACCCCCTTCTACCTGACAACGGAAACGCCGGAAAGTTTCAGCGCGAAGCCAATCGTCGCGACTCGCCGGGCGCCTGAGTCGAGTGCGCTTCAGTTTGAAGTTGGGGATCGAGTGGCAGTGGGCTTGGCGACATTCACGGTGTTACGGATCGCGACCTCGACGTCAGGTGGATCGGAGAGTTAGGTGCGATCCAACGCCGCAACCGCCCGTGAATGAAACTCGCGTCGCACGCTGTTGATGTTGGCGAAGGGAAGTGGACGGACGTGAGTGCGGTTCGTCAGGAGAAGAAAAATGGCTTCCCGCTGGGGATCGATCCAGCAACTCGCTCCAGTGAATCCAGTGTGACCGTAACTGTCTGCCGAAAGCGACGGTCCGGCAGTTGATTCCAGCGTCGACGCGAGCTGCCAGGCAATCGCGCGCGCCTGTTCAAGTCCTTCGGTCATATTCTCTCTGAACAACTGACACGTCTCTCCGCTTAACATCTCACTTTGGCGGGGAAGAAACTGTTCGGCGAGTCGAAGCGTGTCCCGCGCGTCTGAAAAAAGGCCTGCGTGACCAGCAGCGCCGCCCAGAAAGTGCGCATTCCCATCGTGCACCTCACCCCACAGCAGATGCTCACGCCAACTTGAGAACGTCGGACCACCGATGTCTCTGCAAGTCTCCCGCTCGTAGGCATTGCCTCTCTCGCACGCCGCAATTCCGGTTTGCATTGCCGCCCCAGGGTTGAAGAAAGTGCGCGTCAGGTTGAGTCGGTTGATGATCTCCTCCTGCGCCAACTCGGCGATCTGCTTGCGGGTGATCCGCTCGAGCAGGAACCCCAGGGTGATAAATCCGAGGTCACTGTAAACGACATGAGTGCCTGGAGCGTATTCCAGCGTTTCATTGGCAATCACACCCGCGGCGCGATCACGCTCGCCTTCGGAAAGAATGTAAAGCGGCCTCCAGGCGGGAAGTCCAGACGTGTGCGTCAACAGATGTCGTACGGTGATGGCTTGCTTGTCGGTCCGGTCAAACTCCGGAAGGTAATGTGCGACTGCGCTGTCCAAGGTCAACTCGCCAGCTTCGATGCGGCGGGCGCAAAGCAGTCCGGTAATCAGAGGTTTCGTAAGTGAGGCCAGGTCATAGACTGTGTCGAGAGTTGTCTCGATGCGATAGGGTTCGACGACTGCAAGTCCCAACGCGTCTGCCAAAACGACTTTATCACGCCGCGCCACAAGATAGACCGCGGAAGGGAAGTCGCCGGCTGCGACTCGCTCGGCCAGGAACTTTGAGATGCCTGGTTCTGGTTGAGGAGCGCTTACCATTATTTTCAACGAGGGTTGGGTGGGTTAGTCACCCTGCGCCTGGGCGGGTTTACCAACAGAGTCAAGTTGCACCTTCACCGTGTGTTCGTGGATTCGCTCGAGGGCCCGCAGCGCGAGTGAGAGTGCATTTCGTCCATCGCGACCCGATACCAGAGATGGCTTTCCGTTTTGTGCAGCATCGAGAAAAGAAACGATCTCGGCCCGCAAAGGTTCCACGTCAACCACATCCAGATTGTGGACATGCACTCCAGGCCACGCTCCGTCGGCACTTGGTGGAGCGAGGCTGCTGATCGAGGCTCGTTTCGTCGTGTAATCGACCGCCACGTAATCGTGAGGCTGAAAAAAACGCATCTTGCGAATCTTTTCAGTGCCGACGCGTGAAGCAGTGATGTTGGCCACCGCGCCAGACGCAAACTCCAATCGGGCATTAGCAGCATCGACTTTGTTTGTCAGGATGGGTATACCGACGGCGTGCAGGTCGGTGACTTCCACGTCTTCACCAACCAACCACTGGACGATGTCCAAATCGTGAATCATCAGGTCTAAGACCACGTCGATGTCGAGCGAACGAGCCGTGAATTCTCCGACGCGATGGATCTCGAAGTAGACAGGGTTGCGGACATGCGGCCGCAAGGCGACCAGCGCCGGATTGAAGCGTTCCAGATGACCAACTTGTAACAGCGCACCGCCGTGCTCGGCTGCTATGATCATGCGATCAGCCTCTTCAAGGGTGCGTGAGATCGGCTTCTCCACCAGAACATGGATTCCGGTCTCGAGAAGGCCACAGGCAATCTCGCAGTGGGCCTCGGTGGGAACAGCCAAACTGACGGCGTCAACGCGACCAATCAAATCGCGCCAATCGAGCGACCAGTTGACTTCTCTTTCTGAGGCAATTGCCCGGGCAGTTTGTTCGTTGAGGTCGCAAACTAACTCGAAACTCGACAGGCCTTCTGCAGCCAGAAGTCCATGGATGCGAGCATGCTGCCGGCCAAGGTGGCCCACGCCGATGACTGCGGTACGCAACGTCACAGTTTACTGTTTCCTGTTATTATCCTGGTTGTCCAGTGAAAGGCATGCGCTATCAAAAACGCAGTTGACGGAGCAACACGATTTGACTGCCCACTGCCAACTGCTTACTGCCGACTAGTCTTTCGGAGCGACTATACTTGCAACCTTTTACGCTTGCCAAGCGAGGCTGGCTTCTAGTTTTCCTTGCGGTCATCACCTTTTACTTCTACGGCCTTGGCGCTATTCCTTTCGTTGGTCCTGACGAACCACGATATGCTCAAGTCGCGCGCGAGATGTTTCTCCGGGGCGATTTGATCACGCCCACTCTGGCTGGACACACCTGGTTCGAAAAGCCGCCGCTACTCTACTGGATGATGATTGCCAGCTTTCGACTGTTTGGCATCAGCGAATGGTCTGCGCGTCTAGGGCCGGCGATTTCGGGTTTGTTAACCGTTGTCGCGGTGTTTTGGGTGGCGAGGCGTGTCTGCAGATCCAGTCAGGTTGAGCAGGCTACTTCTCCGGGCTCCTGGTGCGGACTCGTCGCTGCCTCGACTCTCGGACTGATTGTCCTTGCGAGAGGCCTGGGCTTCGACATTGTTCTCACGATGACAACTGCGTGGGCATTGAGTTTTCTGCTTGCCTCTACTTTGGCAGACAGCGCCAAAGAGCAAATTAAGTTACTCGCCGGTTTTTACGTCTTCGTCGGGCTATCTCTGCTCGCCAAAGGACTGGTTGGCCTGGTTATTCCGTTTGGCGTCTTCGCCACATATCAACTGCTGCGCCGGGAGTTTCCGTCGAAACGGCTTCTCTGGAGTTTTACCTGGGGCTTGCCATTGATGTTAGCAGTGGCCGCGGTCTGGTACGTTCCGGTGATTTTGCGTCACGGTTGGCCGTTCATTGATCAGTTCTTTGTTCAGCACCACTTCGCGCGTTACCTCTCAAACAAGTATCACCATCCCCAACCGTTCTACTTCTATCTGTTGGTGATTGTTCCTCTCTCCCTGCCCTGGGTGGCCTTTCTTTTGGAAGGACTGGCGAAGACAAGAATGCCGAAGCTGCGCGGAAGCGATAGTCACGACCACCTGCGAGCGTTCTCGCTAGCCTGGTTTTTGCTGCCACTCGTGTTCTTCTCATTCTCCGGCTCGAAGCTTCCGGGTTACGTGTTACCAGTTTTGCCGGCCGGGGCTCTAATCGCGGGCGACCGGCTGGCGAGCTACGTTGCGGGTCAAGCAAGAACTCAGTGGGTTGCGCGAGTCACGGGCGGAATCTTCGCGCTGTTCGCTCTGGCGGGGTTTGTCTACGCAATTAGCTCCCGCAATCTTCCATTTTGGTGCGCAGCCATGATGGCTGTACTGCTGATTGCAGTTGCGGCAGCGTGTTTTTTCTGGACCACCCAGCGCACCATCATGGCTTTGCTGGTCGCATTTGCCACCTTCGCTTCGATAGTAATCGCCATGCACTGCGGCCTTGCGAAATTTGCTGAACGAGAATCGTTGCGCAATGTCATCCAGCTTGCCGACATACGTGGATATGGGGCGGCGCCAGTCTATGTGATGCACGACGTTGATCGCTCGCTCGAGTTTTACGCAGCCGGGCGACTTGTCTACGCCGCTGATGGTCATCCCATGAAGCTTGAAGGAGGATGGGAGGCACTCGAAGCTGCACGGAAAGCAGGAAACCCGGTGCTAATCGCTGTCCCACTGGAATATGTCTACCAGCTGACAGGATTGGAGTCTGGGCAAACTGAGATTATCGGAAACAATGGACGGATGGCGTTGGTGGCACTATCAGAGCGAAGGAAATGAGTGTCAGTCGCTACCGCAGACTCCGGTCGAAAAAGTCGATCACCTGACGATCGTATTCTTCTCCCTGTTCACCAGTCGCAGATGGAAGTCTCAGACCCGTCAAAGGCAAGTCTAATTTGATTTCAACCTTCGACTGATCCGAGAAACAGCGTGCAAGAGCCATGGTTGAATCGCGCAAGTAACCGGCATCTGGCCCAGACAACAGCAAGACGCGCGGACTCTGGAGCGAAGCAGCCAAACCACACGCGGGCGAACTTTGGTACTTGCCGAAGAAATAAACCCTCACAGCCAAACGAGTCAGATAGAGCACCGGCCTCAAACCCATCCCCAGATCTTCTTTGACAAGCGCTCCGATCAATTCATCGGGGTCACGAGGAACGGAATCAAGAACCAGCACGCGTACAGTCTGATCCTGATTGGCGGCATGCAGCGATGCATAGGCGCCAAGTTCAATTCCGTAGAGTCCGACTCTATCTCCAAGCAACCGTTTACCACTGGGCGCCTTTAAGGACCGCAGGTAGTCGAGCGCGCCCAGGGTGTCATCGCCCTCACGTGCGCCGAAAGTTGTCCAGGCCACCGGAGGTTTCATTCCGTGACCGCGCAGATCAGGCCAGAGGATCGTGAAGTTTGTGCTCTCGTTTATCTTGACCCCAAGATTCAAGAGCCACGATCGGTCAGCGCCGTAGCCATGAGACAGAACTACTGCCGGTGCTCCTTCGGCGCCTCTTAACAACCAGCCGCGAGCCGGAGTCTTGTCGCGATTCCGCCAGGTTTCTTCCGTTACGCGGCTAATGGGACCGCTAAGTTGCGAGAATGTCTGAGGTCGCACGAGATATTCGCGACGCGGAGGGCGGGTTACACCGTAAACGGTGAAGGCAAGCGCGACCACAAGCGCAACCGCCAACAGGAGTAGGATTGGCAGGAGCGACTTTAGAAACTTTTTTCCTAATCGTCGTCGGGCCGGCATAAAAAGGATGAAGATGAGGGTTTAAGATCGCTGATTCCGAGCTTTCCAGCTATCAAGCCACAACATCCTCCTTAGCTTACTCCTTCCTTGTTTACGCGAGAGTAATCGTCAGGTGTATTGATGTTATCGAAAAAGCGATCTGCTCCGTCGAGATCCGAGAGTTCGCTGAAATCTACCCAACGTGCGCGGACGGATTGTAACAGAGCAATGGGCCGGCGTTCCCCTGATTTGATCAAACGCTCGGCTTTCTCAAGGCAAGGATTAACCTGATAGAGAGCGCACAGCGGCTGGGGTCGGCCATCAGCCTGTATTGGCGCGACTGCTTCAAACGCGTCTGCGAAACCTGTCAGACGGGCCAACAGTGCTTCAGTGACAAAAGGAAGGTCGCAAGCGACGATCAGCGCCCAGCGCGACTCACAAGCGGCCAGGGCGGCGTGAACGCCACCAAGCGCGCCCCAGTGTTCATGGACGTCGGGCACGGTGGGGATATTTGGCCCTGTCGCCAGGGGCTTGCCGACCAGGGCAACTGAAGAAACCGTTGAAGCCATAGCGGCGGCGATCCTCTGAACGAACGTCTGCCCCGCGATCAGCAGTTCTGCCTTGTCAGTTCCCATTCGGCTTGAAGCGCCACCAGCGAGAATGAATCCTGAGAGTAGGTTCATGAGCTTCTCCACGACCAGGAGGCGATCTGGCCGATTTGGGTCTCCACCTTGTCCTGTGGTTAGTCCTAAGGTTCGGGAGGGAAAGACTGCCGATCGGGGCCGCACGTTAGCACGCGAAAACTTCCGCAGCAAGGGGAACGAACTGACGAGTTTTCGCGTCTAAGACTCGTCTTAAAAGGCGGTGTACCAATGTCCTGTTTCCCCATTGCCGACTTATCCCAGGCGATTCCTTGACCGGCTTCAGGGGCAAAGTTATAGTCGTCCCGAGCGGGCAGCGGAGCGGCCGTATTGTTCCGAAGGCACCCAGTCAGGTTAGAAAGGTAGTTTTGATGAAAAGATTTGCTCCAGTTTTTCTTGTCGCGATCGTGGCATTGTGTGGCTGGGTTAACCTGGTCAATGCCCAAAAGCCGATCGCGGCAGCTGGGGCTAGAGATCCCAGGCTATTTGCTCTTGAAGATGTCCGCCCGGGAATGAAGGGTGTCGCTCGAACGGTTTTCTCCGGAAGCGAGCCGGAAGAATTTGGCGTCGAGATACTTGGTGTGTTGCCAGGCTTTCCCGGTCCGCGCCAGTCGACAATCATTGGCAAGCTTAGTGGGGAAAACGCCGAAAAGACCGGCGTCTTTGCCGGGATGTCAGGTTCGCCGGTTTATATCGACGGTCGAATAGTTGGAGCAATCGCGTTTAGCTTCCCGTTTTCGAAAGTGCCGATCGCCGGAATCACGCCGATCAAACAGATGATCGACATCTTTGAGAAAGGATCGGTCAACGAAGCACCCAAGAAAGAACCCAGGGCCATATCGTTTGCCCAGTTGGCTTCTACCGAATGGAAGCCGACTCTTCCGAAACAAGCCGTGACCTCTGCCCAACTAATCGCACCAGTGTCCTCCGGCTCGCCGTTAATTTCTCTCATGGGCCAGCAGATGACTCCGATTGCTACGCCTGTAGTGTTCGGTGGGATTTCGCAAGAGTCCCTTTCGATGTTTGCTCCGCAATTGATTGCTAATGGTCTTCTTCCAGTTTCTGGGGCCGGCGGCTCTGCGGCGATCACCTCGCTCGGTGAAGTAACTGAAAAGACTTTAACTCCGGGTACGTCTGTGAGTGTGCAGCTGGTTCGAGGCGACTACTCGATTGCGGCTTCCGGCACTGTGACTTTTCGGGACCGCGACCGCGTGTATGCGTTTGGCCATCCGTTCTTGAGCCTGGGTGCGGCAGATATGCCGATGACCGAGAGCTCCGTGGTGACGGTGATCCCGAACGTTAACAACTCTTTCAAGCTTTCCGTTCCGGGCCAGATGATGGGCGCGATCTCTCAGGATCGCGCAGCAGGCATTTTTGGTCGCCTGGGCCAGTCGCCCAAAATGATTCCGGTGAAGATCAATTTGCACACTAGCCGTGATCGCACGGAGACTTTTTCCTACGAGATTGCGAACGACACATTCCTCACGCCGATATTGCTGAATATCACTGTCTTCAACACGATCACTTCAAGTGAGCGCGCCTTGGGCGAGTCGACCATAAGTATCAAAGGGGAAATCAAAGTTAAGGGCCAGGAGAACGTCCAACTGGATCGGCGCTTCTCCGCCAGCAACTCGGCAATCATGGCGGCAGGTTCTGTAGCGGCGCCGCTGGCGTCGCTTTTAAGTAGCGGCTTCGACGACGTCACAATTGAGGGTGTCACGCTCGATATCTCGTCAACCGACACCAAGTATGCAGGCACTCTCGAACGGATTTCCTTGGATCGGACCGAAGTGCGGCGTGGCGAAAAAGTTGAAATCCAGGCTTACGTAAGAACCGAGGCCGGCAAACAGTTTGTCCAGCGAATTCCCGTGCAGATACCGGAAGATGCGACACCTGGTCAGTTGCTTGTGTTTGTTGGTGATGGGGGCGCGTTGCAGGAAGGATCAGCAGCGAAAGCCTTTGTGCCTCAAGATCTCGGTCAACTCGTCAAGGCAATCAACAAGGTGAAGAAGAGCGACCGTCTGTACGTCAAACTGTTCCGCATTACGCCCGGCGCCGTAATCGGCACCGACGAACTACCCAACCTTCCTCCTTCAGTTGTCGCCACGCTCAACAGCGACCGGACCTCTGGAGGTTACACTCCCACAGTGTTGTCGCCCGTCTATGAAATGGAGTTGCCGCCCGCTGAGTTTGTAATCTCCGGCCAACAGCTTATTGCCATCGACGTGGTGCGGTAACGAGCGTTCGCTTTCGTAATTGCATGGCCCGCCCAGTCATCACAGCTCGTTTTGCCTTCAGCCTCCTTTTGATTTTCATTCCTGTCCTGAATCTGCCTGCTCAAACCGCGGCGCCAGTATTTCGTTCGCCCGCGGATGCCGGGCGCAGCTCTCGTCAACGAAGCAATCTGATCAAATACAACGAAGCGTGGGCCGTCAGAACTTTACAGACTCTATTCAGCGCTGAAGCAACCTATCAATCGACCGTGGGCAACGGTCATTACGGGACGCTTGCAGAGCTAGTTCAGCAGGGAATGATCAGTAAGGTGCTTGGCGAAGGTCACCGATATGGATACTTGTTCCGTATCAGAGTTGAGAAGGCGTCGTCGGAGTCGCCGGCTTCTTTGGAGATAGTGGCGGTACCGCGCAAGTATGGCCGCACTGGTCGCCGATCTTTCTACGTCGACGAAACGGGTGTGGTGGTTGCGGCGGATAGAAAAGGCGCTGAAGCAAACGCCTCCGATGATCCACTCGATCCCTGAGTCTACTGACGAGTCTCTCTCCCAACATGCGATTCGTTCTGTTCATTGCCAACCTCGGACCGCGAGTTCGAATTGCTTTGGCATCCATAGTTATCCTCCTGCTCATCACGCTGGTTTTTCCTTTCAAAACCACAATTGTGCCGCAGTGGAGTCTGCGAGTGATCGATCAATCAGGTTCGCCGGTCGCAAGGATCAACGTCACCGAGCACTGGCAGCATTACCTTTTGGAGGATGCCGGTCATGAGGAGTTGTTGCAGACGGGAGCCGATGGACGAGTTAGTTTCCCTGAACGGACGATCAGGGCGAGTTTGCTACGAAGATTTCTGGCGACACTAAGCAGGTTCGCGAATGCTGGCATGGATGCGAAGCGTGAACCGTATGCGTCGGTCGTCACCTGGGGCAGCCCGCAACATTCGACGACAGTTTTGCTCTACGATCCGGAGCAACCGCTCATTTCAGAGGTTGTTGTCCATTCGTTTAGGTGATGTCCTTTGGCGGGAAAGCGCTTCAATTTCACAGACAACTTTCGCTTTGCCCTAAAAGTCGGTTCGAAGGTAAAAGATTCGTGTTGATTCGTGTGACTTCGTGGATCGTCTTGTCTTTTCCCAACAAAAAGGAACGATCCACGAAGTCACACGAATCAACACGAATTGACTTTAGTCATCTAGCAAACTATCAGCAAGAAATAGGAATCGTCTTTCTGAATTCGGGATCTTGATCTCGGTTATTTCAAGCCCAGCTTCTTTCATCGCATCGCCTAAACCTACACCTCCAAAGAACATCATCGTACTCCCAGGCGGCGACCACTTGATTATTGCCGGCAGCTGATCTGCGAAGCGCTCGAGCGCGCGGCAACTGACAAACTCCACAGTGGGCGGAGCAATCCGTTCGAATCGTTCGGCAATTACCTTCGACGAATCTGATCTGCCAGCAAATCGCAAAGCTTCACTGAGAAAGACCGCTTTCTTTTTTGATGACTCAATAATCGTGGCGCTGATATCCGGCCGCACAATCAGACATGGAACGATCGGCAGTCCTCCACCTGACCCGATGTCCGCAATTCTGGCCGCTTGAGGAAGGTGCTGAAGCAACAATAACGATTCGAGTATGTGTCGCTCGGCAAACTCCTGAGGTGAACATGGCGCGACGAGGTGAAGTCGCGGATTCCAGGTGTTCAGCAGGTCGGAATATTCGGCGAGCCCTGCGACGTTGTCCTGAGATAGCGTGACACCGTAGTCAGCGCCATTCGACAGCAACGCTTTCCTAAAGCTCTCAAGTTGCGAGTTGCTTGAACCCATTGGAATCCTGAATTCTTACCGAAAAGGGTTTTAGCACAACTGTGGCCCAACCCCGGTAGGCCTTTGCGTTAGAGTCCTAAGTGCAGGTGGTTTTCTTCTTAGTGCACTCTGTGTCTCCGTGGTGATACCGATTTTACGAACGAATTCACCGCTGAGACACGGAGACCACTGAGAGAATTTCAAATTAGGACATTACCGCCTTTGCGCCTTTGCGTCTTTGCGTGAGATCCTCTGGCAAAGAACCACCAAATCAGAAATCTGTGCCCATTCGTTCATGATCAAAGATCTCGCTAATGCACACGAGGCGCTTGGCGCTGCCGTAACAAAAATCATCGCAGCGTTTGCCGCGAGACTGGAAACTCGCCGGGTCGCTTCGGAAGCTACACCTGCAGACCTCGAAAAACTGTTTGACGAGCCGTTGCCGGAAACGGGGCAACCTTTCGAAGATATTCTCGAGCGGTTTACTCGCGAAATAGCTCCGCATGCCATGGGAGTTCCGAGCCCGCGCTACTTTGGGCAGTTTAATCCTACGCCATTGCCGATTGGCGTTTGGGCCGATGCCTTGTCTTCCACGCTTAACCAAAATGCCGGCGCCTGGCGCAATGGCCCAACGTCGGCAATGATCGAAGCGCGCCTGATGCGTTGGCTTTGTGATCTGCTTGACTATGGTTCCAAAAGTTTTGGCACCCTCGCAAGTGGCGGTTCGGAAGCCAACCTGATCGCGCTGAAGTGTGCTCGCGATAGCGTCCACGCTCGCATCATTCATCAAGGTGTCCGATCGGCATCGGCCGACCTGACAATCTACGCATCCGAACAGTGTCACTACTCGATTGAGAAAAGTGCCGACATACTCGGACTCGGTCGCGAGAATTTACGAAAAATTCCCACTGACGAAGGCTTTCATATCATCCCTGAGGCGCTTCGCTCTGAGATAGAGCGCGATCGAAAAGCGGGACTCATACCGGCTTGCGTTGTGGGTGTTGCCGGTACAACTTCCACAGGCGTAATTGATCGACTGGAGGAACTGGCTGCCATTGCGCGGGAAAACAATTGCTGGTTCCACGTGGATGCAGCTTATGGAGGCGCTTTGGCGTTTTCGGAAAAACATAAGCACAAACTTCGTGGCATCGAGTTGGCTGATTCAATAACCTTCGATCCACACAAGTGGATGTTCGTGCCGTTTGCCTGTGGAGCTGTGTTAGTGCGTGACGGCGGAAGCGTTCTGCGCCAGGCATTCGATATCAGTCCCGAGTATCTCAGCGAAGATAGAGGTGGCACAGACGTCGAGTTTGACTTCTTCCGCTATGGCCAAATGGGCACGCGCCGGTTCAACTCTCTAAAGCTTTGGATGGCTTTGAAGTTCATGGGACGCCGCGGTTATGGCGAAGTGATTGAAAGGCAGATTGATTTGACGAAGCATTTGGCGCGGCGGATTGACGCGCTGAATGATTTTGAGCGGCTGGGAGAAGTGGAAACCGCAGTCTGCTGTTTTAAGTTTTTGCCGGAGAGTGCTCGTGAGGTGGTTGGAGAAGATCAGGATCGACTACAACAGAGATTGCAGCAGCGCATCGAGAGAAGCGGCGAAGCCTGGATCACGACGACGGTTTTGCACGGGCACCGTGCGATGCGGGTAAATATCAACAGCTTTCTAACCGAACAGAGGCATGTGGACGATCTGGTAGAATTAATCAAACGCGAAAGCCGGGCGCTGACGTAATAACTGTAGGGGCGGAACTCCGTGTCCGCCCATGGATTCGCCACCCGATACCGACCAGAAACATTTCACCCCCGGGCGGCCACGGAGTGCCGCCCCTACAATCATTTCAACGGGGGGCGGCCACGGAATACCGCCTACAGAAACATGTCTAATCAAATTTTTGCTGAAGAGATCTTGAAAGGCCGCGTGGCCTTCGTTACCGGCGGAGGTACCGGAATCACAGGCGGCGTTGCCCGGGCACTCGCTGAAGCAGGTGCGGCTGTAACGCTCGTGAGTCGAAAAATGGAGCATCTCGAACCCACAGCCCAAAGACTTAGGGATGCCGGTCTCCGTGCCCTGCCTGTGGCCGCCGACGTTCGCAATCCTGAAGATGTGGAACGCGCCCTCGCCGCCACCGTCCAACACTTTGGCAAAGTCGATATCGTGGTGAATGGCGCCGCGGGAAATTTTCTCTGTGCGGCCGAAGAACTCTCACCGAATGGTTTCGGCACAGTGGTGGATATTGACCTGAAGGGAACGTTCAATGTCTGCCGCGCGGCATTCGCCGAGTTGAAAAAGAACCGCGGCCAGATTCTCAACATCAGCGCCACGCTGCATTATCTCGGCACGCCAATGCAACTTCACGTGTCGGCTGCCAAGGCGGGAGTTGATGCGCTCACTCGTAACCTCGCAGTTGAATGGGGACGACATGGAATCAGGGTGAACGCAATTGCACCCGGACCCATTGGCGACACCGAAGGCATGAAGCGTTTGGTTCCTGAACCTATCAAAGAAAAACTTCGACAAAGAATTCCGCTTGGTCGCTTTGGTGAGATCGCCGACATTGAAAAGGCTGCCGTGTTTCTCTGCTCAGAAGCAGCTTCCTACATCAATGGGACTGTGCTGGTTGTCGATGGCGGCCACTGGCTGGCGGCGAATAAGCTCTTGTAGGGTCGACGTTACCGAGGATCAGAACCGAGGAGCGGTAGCGACCGGGCCGCTACGTTGGCATTCAAGTCCTTGAAGTTTATTACTCACGTTTGAGATTCGTCGGCTCCTACCACATTCAAATCACTTGACGCTACCGCTGCGGCCCGGTCGCTACCGCTCCGCGGTTCTGATTAGCTTGTCGAACTCACCACAATTTCGATAAGCTACGCGCCGTTTTCTTCGTATCGACAAGCCGAATCGCTATCCAGGCATACGTCCCGGACTCAGCTTTACCAACACAACTTGAAAGGACTCGCCCACATGAACGCAAGTTCTCGTCATACCTTAGGTCTGATCTTGCTCCTCGCGCTCACCTGCGCAATGGGAATCGCAACCATTGCTACGCATGCTCAGAACCCAACGGCGCCAGCTGCGTCGCAGGCAAGCCCTTCCCCCAGCGTCGCCGCGAGTCCATCTCCCAGCCCGTCACCGACTCCCACTCCGGTTAACTGGTCGGAAGATCCAATGCTCAAGCGCTTTGTGTTCAGAGGAATCGGTCCGGCGAGCATGGGAGGACGTATTGACGATATCGCCATCGTCGAAAGTAACCCGTATGTCATCTACGTCGGCTTCGCCACCGGCGGGGTTTGGAAATCAATCAACAACGGCTCGACCTTCCAGCCTATCTTTGACACTTACTCGACGTCTTCAATTGGCGACGTGACGGTTGCTCAACAGGACCCGAACATCGTTTGGGTGGGCACCGGAGAACCCAACAATCGTCAGAGCTCGAGTTTCGGCGATGGGATCTACAAGTCAACCGACGCGGGGAAAACATTTACGAAGGTGGGCCTCGAAGACTCTCAGACCATCGCCCGGATTGTGATCGATCCGAAAGATGTGAACACGGTCTACGTTGCGGTTCTCGGCCATTTGTTTGGATCTAACAAAGAGCGAGGCGTTTACAAGACAACTGACGGCGGCAAGACCTGGAACAACGTCAAGTTTATCGACGAAGACACTGGCTTTACTGACATCGCGATGGATCCGGGCGACAACAAGACGCTCTACGCCGCTTCTTATCAGCGTCGCAGAACATCCTGGGGGTTTAATGGCGGCGGCCCCGGATGCGGGCTTTGGAAGACCACTGATGCAGGAAAAACCTGGACCAGGCTCGATGGAAATGGACTGCCGTCAGGCTTGCTTGGTCGCATCGGAATCGACGTTGCCCGTTCCAACCCAAATACGATCTACGCGCAGATGGAGGTCGGGGCCAGTCAGGGAACCGGTGGTGAAGAGCCCGTGATTGGCGGGCAAGCGAGTCCTAGTCCGACACCCAGCCCAAGTCCATCGCCAGGCGCGTCGCCCTCTGCAAGTCCAGCTGCCAGTCCCACACCGAGGCCACCTGATCCAAAACGATCCGGCGTGTGGAGGTCTGACGACAAAGGCAAGACCTGGCGAATCGTCAGTAACGAGAACAACCGGCCGATGTACTACAGCCAGATTCGCGTCGATCCAACCAATCCGGAGATTGTTTACGTCGGCGGACTGAACCTTAGTAAATCGATTGACGGCGGAAAGACTTTCAGATCGCTGCAAGCGAACATCACTCACAGCGACCATCATGCGATCTGGATTGATCCTAAAAACAACAATCACCTGGTTGAAGGTAACGACGGTGGTTTGAATGTCAGCTACGACCAGGGTGCGACCTGGGAATTCATCAACACGATTCCGGCGGCCCAGTTCTATGCAGTCGGCGTTGACATGCGGAAGCCCTACTACGTCTACGGCGGCTTGCAGGACAACGGTTCATGGGGAGCACCCAGCCAAACACGCAATCCGGCGGGCATCACAAACGCTGAGTGGTTCCGCGTTGGCGGCGGCGATGGTTTCTACGCGTTCGCGGATCCCAGCGACCACAACATCGTCTATTCAGAATCGCAGGGTGGGAACATGAATCGTCTCGACCTGCGGACTGGACGAAGCGTTAGTATTCGTCCTCGCGGCGCACCGCGTCGTGGAGGTCGTGGGCCGGGTGGACCAGCCGCTGCTCCTGGTGCATCGCCTCCCCCAGCCGGTGCATCACCGTCCCCAACACCTTCGCCTGCTGATGATCCGCTGACGGCGATAGCCGCCGCCGCAGCGGCTGCCGGCTTTGGTCAATTCGCCGCGCTGGCAACGCCGAACGTAGTTCCTCCTCCGCCTGTCGGTGAGCAGTATCGATTCTATTGGAGTACACCCTTTGCGCTGTCGCCACACAATCCAAGGATCGTCTACACCGGTGGAGATCGATTCTTCAAGTCGCTGGACCGTGGCGACACCTGGACTGCCACCGCAGACCTGACCAAGAAAATCGATCGCAACACACTTTCGATAATGGGGGTACCGGGTAAAGATCCGATGGCCTCGAAGAATGATGGTTACACCAACTTCAGCTATATCGTGACGCTGGCGGAGTCGCCCAAACAGCCGGGAGTATTCTGGCTTGGTACTGACGATGGGAACCTTCAGGTGAGTCGGGATGGAGGCGCCACCTGGACGAATGTCGCGAAGAACGTTCCCGGCATTGGGGAGATGTATCACATCTCCCGAGTGGAGCCGTCTCGGTACGACGCTGGTACTTGCTACGTTTCTGTCGATGGACATCGTTTCGACGATCACAAACCCTATCTCTTCGTGACGCGTGACTACGGTGCGACGTGGGCATCAATAGTCAGCAACCTTCCACCGATTGGGAATGTGAATGTCATTCGAGAAGATCTGAAGAACAAAGACTTACTCTTCGCCGGCACTGAATACGGTTTGTTTGTTTCATACAACGGAGGTGGTGAGTGGAAGCGATTGATGTCAGGGCTGCCTACGGTCAGGGTTGACGACATTCTGATCCATCCGCGGGAGAATGATCTCGTTGTAGGCACGCATGGGAGGGGTATTTTTATTCTGGACGACATTACACCGCTGCAGCAGCTTACCAGTGCCAAGGTTCTGGATACTGAAAGCTTCTTGTTCGACGTCAGACCGGGCACGGCTTGGTTAAACGACGTGCGCCTTACCCGGTTTCCGAACGGCGCACGATGGTTTCGCGGCGCGAATCCCCCCGCCGGAACAGCAATCAGCTACTACCTGAAGTCAGCCCCTGCTGGTGACGTCAAGATCACCATTTCGGACTACACCGGGAAGGTTGTGCGCAACATAACCGGCACGAAGGAAGTCGGCATAAACCGCGTGCTATGGAATCTCAGAGGTGATCCACCGCCGCGTCCGGCCAATCTGCCTGGTGGTTTTGGCGGCGGTGGCGGTGGTGGCGGCGGTGGTGGTGGCTTCGGGGGACTCTTTAATCAGGGTCCGGTGATGGAGCCGGGAACCTACGTTGTGAAAATCTCGGTTGGCGGCAAAGACTATACGACGAAAGTCATAGTGGAGGCCGACATCTGGATGGGTCAGTAACGTTAAATCGAGTTCCTCGTAGGCAAGAACGATCCACGAAACATCACGAAAAGAACGCGAACAAGGTTCGTGTTGATTCGTGTAGTTTCGTGGATCGTCTGTTTTCAACAAAAAGATCGGTCTAGATTAGTTTGGTTGACTGCGCTACAGTGCTCGGGTCTGCATGCTCGACCTCCAACCCGCATCATTTGAGGACTTTGAAAGTCAGGCCCGACAAGGAAATGTCGTGCCCGTCGTTCGCTCCGTTCTCGCTGACCTGCAAACTCCGGTGGGCGCTTACCTGGCCATCGGGAGCGGATCAAACTATTCATTTCTGCTCGAATCGGTTGAGGGCGGCGAACGAATCGCGCGGTATTCGTTTCTCGGTGCTGAGCCTGAGATGATTGTGCGCGGGCGAGGATTACTGACGTTCGTTGAGCGACAAGGAAAAACTGAAACCTATCCGGTTGTGGCCACTGATTGGGTGCGCGATTATTTTCGAGAGCGCATGCTGGCTCGACGACCCGGGTTGACGCCGTTCGCAGGTGGAGCAGTCGGTTACCTCGGCTACGACGCGGCGCAATGGTTTGAACCCGCCCTGAATCGAAATAACTCCAGCAATCTCGCGGAAACAATCCCTATATCGGCCCAGCCAGACGCGGTCTGGATGTTCCATCGGAACCTGATTACCTTTGACCGGCTGCGTCAACGGATGGAAATCGTTTCGATCGTTTTGACTGAAGAAGCCGAGGGCAGCCATTCCCGGCTAAGACAACTCTACGACGAGGCCGTACAGCGAACGGAAGAGATTGAAGCGAAGCTGCTGCGTGGCACGACATCTCCAATCAAGGTTAAGCCTCGCCGCGAGCACACGAAACCTGAACCGAAGTCCAATTGGTCGCGCAAAGGCTTTGAGGAGGGTGTGCGGCGCATTCAAAAGTATATTGCCGCAGGCGATTGCTATCAGGTCGTTATTTCGCAGCGATTCACGACGAAGTTTGCGGATGAACCTCTCGATATCTATCGCGCTCTCCGTACAGTCAATCCTTCACCTTACATGTTTTTTCTTCGGCTTGGTGAGGAGACGATTATCGGCGCGTCGCCTGAAATGTTGATCCGATGTCATGGTCAACGGCTCGACTACCGGCCAATTGCCGGAACCCGTAAGCGCGGTGCAACCGAGACTGAGGATTGGATGCTTGGGGAAGATCTGCGAACGGACGAAAAGGAAGTCTCTGAACACACGATGCTGGTAGATCTGGGTCGAAACGACCTCGGCCGGGTTGCTGACTACGGGTCAGTGAAGGTGGAAGAGTTGATGTCGATCGAACGCTACTCACACGTTCAGCATCTCGTTACCAGTTTGCGAGCACGTTTGCGCGATGGCTTGGATCGTTTCGACGCGTTGGGCTCATGTTTCCCCGCCGGGACTGTTACGGGCGCGCCGAAGATTCGCGCGATGGAAATCATTCGCGAACTTGAGCCTCAGCAGCGCGGGGTTTATGCAGGCGCGGTTCTCTATATGGATTATGCTGACAACCTCGATTCGTGTATTGCCATTCGCACTATTGTTCTGCGAGATGGAACGGCCTACGTTCAGGCTGGCGCGGGGGTTGTGGCTGATTCGGTTCCGGAGCATGAGTATGCGGAGACAGTAAACAAAGCGCGCGGACTGTTTCGAGCAATTGAGTTGGCGGAGAAAGGTTTCTAAGGTGAACGTGCCGCAAATTGAATCAGAGACTGTAGCAATACCTCGTGATTTTATGGAGGCACGAAAACGGGGCGGAAGGAATTTCGGATTTCGGATTGCGAATTTCGAATTTCGTGATCTTCACATTGAAAGCCTCTTTCGAAGTAATCTACGACGAGGCGATAGGCGAAATTCGAAATTCGCAATCCGAAATCCGAAATTCCTTCTCCTCGCGGTTGCTTCGATTAGTCTTGTAATTCTGTCGATCGCTGCGTCTGCGCAGGACCCTTCGCCGAGTCCGACACCGTCGAGCGACGAACCAAAGAAGGCGAACTCCAGACCAGCCGATGTCGTTACGCTTGCGGCTGAGCCTTTTGATGGAGCCTCGGTCGAGAAGATGGCTGCGCAATGCGTCGCCCTGGAGACTGCGGCAGGTCTAATTGAGATCGAGATGATCCCTGAGATCGCTCCCGAAAGCGTGCGGAACTTTCTCAATCTGTCGGCGACCGGGGCGCTCGACACGACAACTTTCAGCCGGGTTGTGAAAGGTTTTGTAATTCAGGGTGGAAACTTGTCGACCAGCGAGAGGTGGAGCGTTGAGTTGGCCAAACGAATGTCGCGCAAGCTTCCGGATGAACCAGGGCTGGTAAAACACGTGCGAGGGATCGTCTCGATGGCTCGTACGGATGAACCACATAGCGCGAGCACGCATTTTTTCATTTTGGTTGGTGAGGCATCCCACCTGGACGCAGAGTTCGCGGCGTTTGGCCGGGTGCGAAAGGGAATCGAAGTAGCAGACGTTATCAACTCGGCGCTGACTGATGGCGACAAGCCACTGAAACCCGTGAGAATTCACCGAGCGGTGGTTGCGGCTTGTGCGAAGTGAGGGAGAGTTTGTCCGACACACTTTAGGAAGCTCTGATCAAGGAGTGGGAATCATTTCACAGCTTGGGAAGGTAGGCGGAGACATATCAATCTACATAAGCTTGTGTTGGGAAGGGGGCGCGCTTCGCTTGCCCCCTTCCCAACACAAGCTTATGTGACTTGCCTTGTCCACCCTGATGGCTACCTTTGTCGCGACCGAGGCGCTGTTGCCTGATTCACTTGATCAGAGGTTCCTTTAGTTTGTCGTTGGTAACGATAAACTCAACCTTAAATTGTTCCGGCTATCTAATTTAGCGTCGGTATCGACAAACTAAAGTGTGTCGGACATCGAAGACCAAAAGACCAAAAGACCAAAGACCAAAGCCATGCTTTTGATCATCGATAACTACGATTCGTTCACCTACAACCTGGTTCAGTATCTGGGAGAACTCGGGGAAACTGTTGAGGTGCGTCGTAACGATGAAACAACCATTGCGGAAATCGAATCGAAGCTGCGCCCAACCAGAATTGTCATTTCTCCCGGGCCGGGAACGCCCGATCAGGCCGGTTTGTCTCTGGAGGTAATCAAACATTTCGCCGGCAAGTTACCGATACTCGGAGTTTGTCTTGGTCATCAGGCGATTGGACAAGCATTCGGCGGACGCGTCGTGGCCGCACCTGACCTCATGCATGGAAAGACCTCGGAGATTTGTCACGACGGTAAAACGATTTTTAATGGGCTGCCTGATCACTTCAAGGCCGGTCGTTACCACTCGCTGACGGTTGATCGAGAATCATTGCCGGAGTGCCTGGAGATTTCCGCATTCACAGCCGATGACGTCATCATGGGTCTTCGCCACCGTGAGATGAAAGTCGAAGGGGTCCAATTTCATCCGGAATCCATCTTGACGATCTACGGCAAACAATTGCTGGAGAACTTTTTGAAATTGTAGGGGCGGGAGGAATTTCGGATTGCGAATTTCGAATTTCGAATTTCGTGATCCTCACATTGGACGCCTCTTTCGAAGTAACCTACGAAGAGGCGATAGGCGAAATTCGAAATTCGAAATTCGCAATCCGAAATTCTTCCGATCTTCACATGGAAAGCCTCTTTCGAAGTAATCTACGACGAGGCGATAGGCGAAATTCGCAATCCGAAATCCGAAATTCGCAATCCGAAATTCTTCGGGCACCAAATGACCGCCACTCTGCGCGATTACCTGCCTCGGCTAATTCGTCGTGAGAATCTCAGTCGCGATGAAGCTCGACAGTTCCTCGGGGCACTCCTGGATGACGAGGCTACCGACGCACAGATCGCTGCCAGCCTGGTGGCGCTGTCTGCGAAAGGGGAAACGGTTGAAGAGTTGGCCGGTATGGCTGAAGACATGAGGACGCGCGCCGTCCGAGTCAAATCCAGGCATAAAGTTTTCATTGACACGGCCGGTACGGGTTCGAGCACGGCCAAGACATTCAATATCTCCACGGCCGCCGCTTTCGTTATCGCCGGCGCCGGCCTTCCCGTCGCGAAGCACGGGAATCGCGCGGCCAGCAGCCGCTCAGGCAGCGCCGATGTGCTTTCGGCGCTCGGCGTAAATGTCAACGTCCCAACCGATGTAACCGAAAAGTGTCTCAATGAAATCGAGATCTGTTTCATGTTTGCACCGCTCTATCACGGCGCGACTAAGCGGGTCGCAGGCATCCGTCGGGAACTAGGCATTCACACGACATTCAACCTCCTCGGCCCGCTGTGTAATCCGGCCGCGGCGCCGAGGCAAATCATTGGCGTTTGGCGGCGCGACTACGTCGAGCCAATGGCCCAGGCTCTGGCTGCGCTGGGCACAGATCACGCGTGGGTAGTGCATGGTGAAGATGGTCTCGATGAGATTACGGTGGCTACGCGGACATTCGTAGCAGAAGCAAAAGGTGAAACAGTCAGGAAGTTTGAAATCGAGCCAAAGCTGTTCGGTCTCTGGCGTGGGAGTCTGGAGCAATTGCGCGGCGGCGATGCGGAAGATAACGCGAAGATCATCCGTGAAGTATTGTCAGGTAAGCGACGGGATGAAGCGCGAGCTTTGGTGATCGCCAACGCCGCCGCCGCGCTTTTTGTGGGTGGACTTATAAGTGACGAAAAGCAAGCAGCCGAAGCCGCCGAGGAGAGTATCGGCAGCGGCGCCGCGAGGAAGAAATTGGATCAACTGGTTGAGGCTACGAACGACAACATCTTTGGAGTGCGCTGACCTGTCTGCGCTTTGGTCTTGGGCGGCCTGACGCCCATAAGGTCCGCGACAGGTCGCCGCACCCGAAAGGCAACTTGAATCTCGCGTGGATATCCTCGAGAAGATCGTCGAAGCAAAGCGAACTCGCTTAGGTCAGACCAGGCGTGCTAAGCCTTTGGCTGACCTGCGTGAGGAGGCATTCGCGATCAGAGCAACGGCGACAAAGCATCGTCTGGCTGCCGCGCTAGCTCCCGACCAAATCAACGTAATCGCCGAATTCAAGCGGAAGTCACCGTCGAAAGGGATGATCCGTGAAGGTATTTCGCCGTCCGAAATAGCTCGCCGGTACGCATCCGGCGGCGCAGCAGCGATCTCCGTTTTAACCGAAGAAGATTTCTTTAGTGGTTCGCTTGAAGACTTCAGTGAAGTTCGCCAAGCAGTCTCGCTTCCGCTCCTGCGCAAGGATTTTGTATTCGACGAGTATCAAGTGTACGAGTCCGCCAGAGCCGGGGCCGATGCGATGCTCCTTATCGTGGCCGCGCTTGACGAACCGAGATTAAGAAACCTCCGAGAGCTAACGGAAGATGACTTAGGTATGGATGCGCTCGTGGAGGTACACACAAAAGATGAAATGCAGCTAGCACTGGGCAGTGGTGCCCGCCTCATCGGCGTGAACAACCGGAATTTGAAGACTTTCGAAGTGTCGTTGGAAACGTCAAGAGCTCTCGCTCTCGACGCACCAAAAGATCTTATTTTGGTGTCTGAAAGCGGTCTGGAGTCTATCGACGATCTGCGCCGGCTGCGCGAGCTGGGCTACAGTGGTTTTTTGATTGGGGAGTCGCTAATGCGCGCCGAGAAGCCGGATGAAATGTTGCGGGGACTGATTGGAGAACAAGAAACATGAAAAGCGGAGTGGGGAGGTTAGGCGAAAAGAGAAGGAAGCGCCGACCTAATAGGGAGACTCATTCGTGTCGATTCGTGTGATTTCGTGGATCGTTGTTATTTGGGAGCGAGACGATCCACGAACTCACACGAAGCAACACGAAACTCACACATTCGATATGACACTCGTAAAAATCTGCGGCATAACCAACCTTGACGACGCCTTGATGTCAGTTGAAGCCGGCGCCGATGCGCTTGGTTTCAATTTCTATCGACCCAGTCCGCGCTTCATAGAACCAGAAGCCGTTCGAGAGATCGTCAGTCAATTACCGGCTGATACTCTGACTGTGGGAGTCTTCGTGAATGAAGAAACCCCGGAGGTGGTGGAAAACATTGCTTCTGAATCGGGAGTGGCGGCGCTACAGCTGCACGGCGATGAATCTCCTGACTATTGCCGCCGCTTCCCAGAGCGCTACGTCATTAAAGTCTTCAGAGTCGACCATGATTTCGATCCAGTGCAGATACAAAACTATAACGTCAACGCGGTCATGCTTGACGCTTTCGACAGAAATCTCCGGGGAGGTACAGGCCGCACAGTTGATTGGTCGTTGGCGCGCGAAACACGTGAGCTCGGAATCAGACTCTTCCTCGCCGGTGGACTTTCTCACACAAATGTCAGCGAGGCCATAACTGCCGTTAAACCCTACGCAGTCGATGCATGCAGCGCGCTTGAAGACAGTCCAGGTAAGAAGACTCCTGAACTCGTATTTGCTTTCGTGAAAGCGGTCCGTGCGGCATCTTGATGTTAAACGTTGACTGCCCTCACTAGCCGCGGGTTATCCTAGAGCGCCCCCAAGTTTGAGATCGTAGAGGAATACATCTTCCCAATGTTCTTCCGCGAGTGGTCTCCCTCACGTTGATTTAATTGGATGAAAGCTTCAGCCCAGAAAGTGAAGTCCGGTGAGGCGGGCTCGCGTGATCGCGGGCGCGTCTTGGTGGTCACTGACGAACCTGAATCACTGATCAATGAACAGTTGAAGTCTGCCGGACTGGAAGTGGTGGGAGTTTGCGCGGGCGCAGGAGCTTTAGTGTCGCTGCGAAAGTCTCGTCCTCACCTTGTTATTGCAAGTTCGACCATTAGAGGCATCTCGACAGACGAGTTATCGCGAGCCCTGAGCCAAACCCAGGACGGCGTACCTTTTCTTCTGGTCGGGGCTGAGCCAACTAATACCAGGCGAAGGCAAGCGGCTTTGTCAGTCGGCGCATTTGATTACTTTGAAATACCTGCTGAGCTCGAATTACTCACGTTGCGAGCGGCACAATTGATTGGTCTGAGGCAAACAATTGACCGGCTTCGCACGGAGGCCGACCTCGATCATTTAACCGGACTGGCCAATCGGCGCCGCTTTCGAGCTGCGTTGGGAAACGAGGTTGAAAGATGGCGGCGTTACAGTGTACCGTGCGCACTGCTTCTGTTGGACATCGACCACATGAAGGCGATCAATGATCGGTTCGGGCATCCGGCCGGTGATCTCGTCATTCGCCACATTGCGAATGTCCTCACTGAAGCTTCACGCGATAACGACACGGCAGCGCGTTTGGGCGGCGAAGAGTTTGCCTTGCTGCTTTCGGGTATCAACCATGAAAAAGCTACCGCTGTTGCTGAACGTCTGCGTGCAGCTCTCGCTGAACAGGTTGTTACTGGTGTCGGACAGATAAGCGTGAGTGTCGGGGTGGCTGGGTGTCCTGCCCACGCCAATTCGGAGCGCAGCCTCTACGCGGCGAGCGACCGAGCGCTGTATGCCGCTAAGAATGAAGGCCGCAACCGAGTTGCCGTTGCGCCCTTAGTGCAGGAAAAGCTACCCGGCGTATAACCTACAATCAACTCAGTTCCTAAAGGAGATCGAGTCATGAAACGCCCCTTCATTTTCCCATTTGTCGGAGTAGTGTTTTTGCTGGTCGGCTCGGCAATGTCGGCAGTATCAGTCGGACAAACGACGGCTGCCGGTTGGACTCCTGAGCTGGCGATGAAAGTCAAAAATGTCGGTTCAGTGCGCGTGTCACCTGACGGTCGCAAGATCGCATACACAGTCAGCCAGGCTGTGATGACTCCAGAAAAGAGCGAATATGTCACCCAGATCTGGCTGGTCAACAACGACGGCAGCGACGCTATGCAACTGACGTTTGCTGAAAAGTCTTCCGACAATCCGCAATGGTCGGCGGACGGTAAGTCGATCGCTTTTAACTCCAGCCGGAGTGGCAAAAACAATCTTTATGTTTTGCGTCTGATCGGTGGGGAAGCTGAACAGATTACCGATGTGAAGACTTCTGTGGGCAGTTTTGCCTGGTCACCTGATGGCAAAAGAATCGCCTTCGTCATGCGAGACGCGCCGAGCGACGATGAGGAAAAAGGAACAAAGGGCAAAGACGATTACCGGTGGGTCGACGAAAACATAAAGATGAACCGGTTGCATGTTGTGAACATCGAAAAGGATCCCAGCGGCAAACGCGAACCACGCAAACTAACTGGTGACTTCAACGTGGGCGGCGACTTTCACTGGTCACCGGACGGCAGCACCATTGCTTTTACACGCACCAAGATGCCCAAAGCCGACTACTGGACCACCGGCGACTTGCTTACCGTGAACCTAACGAGCGGAGAAATTAAGACCATTGCTGCCAGCAACGCTGCTGAATCAAACCCTCGTTACTCACCTGATGGCAAGTGGATTGTTTTCCTTGTCTCAGACGACCCACCGCGTTGGGCCGGCTACTCACGAATGGCAATCGTCCCGGCCGGTGGCGGAACCCTAAAGTTGCTCCCCGAGACTTTTGACGCCCAACCAAACGTCATCGACTGGTCTGCCGATGGTAAACGAATCTTCTTCAGTGAGGTGCGAGGCACTATCTCGAAGATCTATACGGTCGACGTCAATTCCAACGTCATCTCGGAATTCAACAAGGGCGGCGAGTTCATAAGAGGCATAAGTCCCGACTCGGTAGTGATAGGGGGACCATCTATTAACCGAGCCGGCGTGATGATGGGGTTCACCATCCAGGCCAGCGACAAAGCGCCGGAAGCCTACGCCACGCACACCGCCAACTTCTCACCGATCAAAGTAAGCCGGGCGAACGACGATCTGCCAAACTTGCCGCTCGGCAAAACGGAACTAATGAAATGGAAAAGCACTGACGGACTCGAAGTTGAGGGACTCTTAACGTATCCGGTTAATTATCAGTCCGGAAAAGCAGTTCCACTTCTTCTGGTAGTCCACGGCGGTCCTGCCGGTGTGTTCACGCAGTCGTTTCTGGCGGGAAGTAGGTCTGTGTATCCGCTAGCGGCGTTTGCTGCGCGCGGTTATGCAATCCTGCGAGTTAACCCGCGAGGCTCTTCAGGCTATGGCCAGAAGTTTCGTTTCGCGAATATCAAAGACTGGGGGGGTGGCGACTACCAGGATCTCATGACCGGCGTGGACCAGGTCATAAAGATGGGTATAGCCGATCCAGAACGCCTCGGCGTCATGGGTTGGAGCTACGGCGGATTCATGACGTCGTGGGTCGTAACCCAGACACGACGTTTCAAGGCTGCTTCTGTTGGAGCCGGAGTTACGAATCTGATGAGTTTTATCGGGACCGCAGATATACCGAGTTTCATCCCGGACTATTTCGGCAGCCAGCCATGGGAGAATCTGGAGGTCTATAAAACCCATTCGGCCATGTTCAATATGAAAGGAGTGGTGACTCCAACTTTGGTGCAACACGGCGAAGTGGATGAGAGAGTGCCGATCTCACAGGGTTATGAGTTTTACAATGCGCTGAAAGTCCAGAATGTTCCCACGCGTATGATTGTGCTGCCGCGCATGCCCCACGAACCGAATGAACCGAAGATGGTGCTCAAGGCCAAGCAGACGAATCTTGAGTGGTTTGAGAAATACGTGGGAGGAAAGTAAAAACAGTTTCCCGCAAAGGCGCAAAGGCGCATCAAAGAAAAAGATGTCTGTCCAGGAATCCAGCTTGATTAAGACGCTCCCACGCGCGTTTCTTTGCGCCTTTGCGCCTTTGCGGGAAACCTCCTGATGGCAACGCGTGCCTCACAACCTGACAGCCTCGGTCACTGGGGTGCTTACGGAGGCCGCTTTGTTCCGGAGACGCTGATTGCCCCGCTGGATGACCTTACCTCGGCGTACCATGAAGCCCGGAATGATCCAGCCTTTCAAAGTGAGCTGGACGATTTATTGTCCAACTACGCCGGCCGTCCGACACCACTCTCTTTTGCCCGTCGGTTGACCCAGCAGGCAGGCGGGGCACGCATTTATCTGAAGCGTGAAGATCTCCTCCACACCGGCGCACATAAAATCAACAACACGCTCGGACAGGTATTGCTTGCGCGACGGATGGGAAAGCGCCGCGTGATTGCCGAGACTGGTGCCGGCCAGCATGGGGTGGCCACAGCGACGGTCTGCGCGCTGTTTGGTCTCGAATGCGTGGTCTACATGGGTGCGGAAGACATGCGCCGGCAGGCGCTGAACGTCTTTCGCATGGAACTGCTCGGCGCTGAAGTCCGTGAAGTTAATACTGGATCGCGAACGCTGAAGGACGCAATCAACGAAGCCCTGCGCGACTGGGTAACAAATGTTGGCGACACTTACTATCTCTTGGGCAGCGCGCTTGGGCCCCATCCCTATCCATTAATGGTTCGTGACTTCCAAAGCGTCATCGGTCGGGAAACTCGTGGGCAGGTGGTTGAACAAACCGGACGATTGCCCGAAGTCCTGATTGCTTGTGTCGGCGGGGGGTCAAACTCGATTGGTCTGTTTCATCCTTTCCTCGAAGACAGTGAAGTGCGAATGATCGGCGTGGAAGCCGGCGGAACTGGACACGCTCTCGGCCAACACGCGGCGCGGTTCAATGAAGACGGCGGCGGACGTCCCGGCGTGTTGCAAGGCACAATGAGTTATGTTTTACAGGATCAGCGTGGCCAAATCGCCGCGACGCATTCTGTTTCTGCAGGACTCGACTATCCATCGATTGGTCCCGAACACGCATTCCTGCACGACTCAGGCAGGGTCGAATATATTTCGGTTTCGGATGACGAAGCCATAAATGCCTTCCAAACACTCTCCCGACTCGAAGGGATTATCCCGGCATTGGAATCAGCCCACGCAGTTGCTCATGTGCTCAAAGTCGCGAAGCAATTGTCTTCTGACAAGATCGTGATCATTAATCTCTCAGGGCGCGGCGACAAAGATGTAGACACGGTCAAAGGTATTCTCAAGTCGTGAGGATGGATTTTGATTTTGTCTGACACTCAAACTGCAATTGCTTACGATAGTGAGGGCTCATTGAGTCGAATCTCGGAGGTGTTTGCCAATCTGAAGCGGGAGGGGAGAAAGGGTTTCATCCCTTTTATCACCGCTGGCGATCCGGATCTCGACGTCACTTGCGACTTGATGATCGAGCTTGCGGATGCCGGCGCGTCAGTCATCGAACTCGGCGTACCTTTCAGCGATCCGATGGCAGATGGGCCGGTGATCCAAAGAGCTTCCGAGCGCGCCTTGAAGCATGGTTTTGGTTTGGACGCCGTACTCCAGACGGCCGCGAAAGCGCGGGCGAAAATGAATGTACCGATCGTGCTTTTCAGCTATTTCAACCCGCTCTTGCAATTTGGGCCGGAAAGTCTCGCTTCGGAAGCGAAGTCCGCAGGAATAGATGGGGTGCTCGTAACGGATCTAAGTCCGGAGGAGTCGGAGTCGTTCGCTTCTAACCTAAGGTCCAAGGGCGTCGACTTGATTCTTCTGGTTGCTCCCACGACAAGTGATGCGCGCTTGCGGATGATTGCTGAACGTGCGAGCGGATTCCTTTATGCCGTATCGCGTGCAGGGGTGACTGGGGCGCAGAGGGAAGTCAGCGCGGAGGCCGAAAAACTAGTAAGGCGCGTTAGGAATTATTCAAATCTGCCGGTTGCGGTCGGCTTCGGTATCTCCACGCCGGAACAGGTCGCGGACGTTTGGCGTTATGCTGATGCGGCTGTGGTTGGTTCGGCCATTGTTCGTGAAATCGAGCGAGCAGCCGGTTACGCCGACATTGTTGCAGGTGTCGGCAGGTTCGTTCGAAGCATCACTCCACGTTCTTTTGGTTAAGAAGTCAGATGATTCTGTATTCGCTCATTGCCTACGGCGCTTCGTTCTTGATTAGAATGCCGAGAGGCCTTGCACAAAAAGCGAAAATCCCATGCACGGCAGTGCATGGATCGTTCAAGTCCACTCTACAAAAAGACGTCAATCAAGAATCACAATCCCGCACACGGCAGTGTGCGGATGGTTCAGGTCCTACCTATTCTTTCGAATTTCAATACAAAAGTCTTTCAAAGGATTCAAGTGAACAGGTAGGACTTGAACCATCCCCGCACTCCCGTGCAGGGGATTTGGTTGAGGCTGTCCCGCGTTCTGTAGTCAGGACTTGAACCATCCACCCACTGCCGTGGGTGGGATTTTTCGCTTTTTGTTCAAGGCCATGCCGAGAAGTTGCAGAAATAGCAGATTGGGAAATTAGTTATGGGAATTCAACCCGGTGACACAGTACTAGTAGCTCTGCATACGCCTCGAGAAAAATCCTGGGGAATACTCGACGGGATCACGCCGGCTGGAGTATTCTTGCGTGGTCTCGACTTGAATTAGTGGTCAGGGACGAACCAGTTAGGAAATTGCGCGCGGCCTCACCAACGGACAGGGCGCAGAGAGGGCTGCCGTGGCGCGCAAGTCAAACCTCAACCCTCCGGAAATATTTGGTTGTTGCAAGTGTGAAACACTGTTCCATTCTCGCGTTAGGTGTGATATTCTTCCGGCCAAAGCCGGGGAGTTCTAACTTGATCGGTGAGAAAAGGAGCGGAAGAAAGAGATGTATACCATGGCTGATGATCGAATAAGTGCGGATCGCGGTAAGGCGGTAGAAGCCGCGCTCTCAAATATCGAAAAGAGATTTGGCAAGGGATCAATCATGCGATTGGGTGAACGCGAAGTATCCGATGTACCGGCGATTTCCACTACCTCGTTAAGTCTGGACATTGCGGTTGGCATCGGCGGCGTGCCGCGGGGTCGGATTGTGGAAATCTATGGTCCGGAGAGTTCGGGTAAAACCACGCTCGCGCTTCACATCGTGGCGGAGGCCCAGAGGGCGGGCGGAGTGGCGGCTTACATCGATGCCGAACACGCGATGGATGCAGACTACGCCGGCAAGCTGGGCGTTGACATAGATCAGCTTCTAATCTCTCAACCCGATTCAGGCGAGCAGGCGCTGGAAATTGCCGAGGCTTTGGTGCGCTCAAACGGGGTCGACGTGATTGTGGTTGACTCCGTTGCGGCACTGGTGCCTCGAGCTGAGCTTGACGGAGAGATGGGAGATTCACTACCCGGTCTCCAGGCGCGTTTGATGTCCCAGGCGCTCAGGAAACTCACGGCGATAGTGGCTCAGTCAAACACCTGTTTCATCTTCATCAATCAGATTCGCGAGAAGATTGGTGTGATGTTTGGCAATCCCGAAACCACCACCGGCGGCCGGGCGCTAAAGTTTTATTCGTCGATGCGGCTGGATATCCGACGAATCGGCGCCATCAAGGACGGCGATCGAGTGGTTGGCAACCGCACCAAAGTCAAAGTGGCCAAGAATAAAGTTGCGCCGCCATTTCGGGAGGCCGAGTTTGACATCATGTATGGCGAGGGCATTTCCCGTGAAGGCGATGTGCTTGACCTTGGCGCACTGCATCGAGTAGTTGAGAAAAGCGGCGCCTGGTTTTCTTATAAAGGCGACCGGCTCGGTCAGGGAAGGGAAAACGCCAAACAGGCTTTTAAGGATAATCCTGAGCTGTTGAAAAAGATCGAAAGAGAAGTGAAGGTAAAGCTCGGTATGCCGGTGCGTGAGGAGAAAGCCGAACCGGCTCCGAATGCAAAGGCTGCCGCCGCAGATAAGAAGTAGTAGTTCGCGAACTTCACAAATAGGTGCTCCGTTACTGGAGCACCTTCCCGGCTTCATTGATTTCGGCCATCTTCCGGATAGTTTTTTTCTTGGTCCCAAGGCTCGATATACTGCTAGTGTGAGCTAGGGATTCTAAACTTCAAGTTTTGAAACGTCGCTAAGCAGCCCGGACGATTGATCATGGAGACACGTTTCACAACAGCTGCGGTTAAAAGCGCCAAGCAAGATCTCGAGAAGGCAGGTGTCAATGATAAGACTGTTCTAACACGCCATGAGTTGGCCCAGTTTTTTACGCCCGAACATATCGCCGACTTTATGGCGTCATTGTTCGTAGCAAAATCGGATAACGTTGAATTGCTGGATGCCGGAGCTGGGACCGGTGCTCTCAGTGCGGCATTGGTCAGACGTCTTACCGAACAAAGACGCAAGCCGAAACGAATCGCAGTCACAGCGTACGAGGTTGATCGACGCGTAGGCGATGTTTTGCGCGGAACGTTGTCTGAATGTCAGGAAAGGTCTGACGCTGTTGGTATAGAGTTTTCGTGTCAGATTTTGCCTGAGGATTTCATTACTGGGGCAGTTGCTAGTCTTCGCAGCGATCTCTTCGCTCCTGAGACAGCGGCCTTTAATATAGCTATTGTTAATCCTCCATATCGCAAGCTTCGGACCGATTCCAACACACGCCGGTTGTTACGTTCGATTGGTATTGAAACCAGCAACTTCTATTCTGCATTCGTGGCCCTCATCTTAAGATTGCTCGCCAAGGGTGGAGAGTGTGTCGCCATTACCCCCCGAAGCTTTTGCAATGGTCCATACTTCAAGCCGTTTCGCACAGAGCTTTTGGACACTTCAGCGCTTCATCGTTTGCATTTATTTGAGTCGCGCACAGCAGCTTTTGATAAGGATAACGTGTTACAAGAGAACGTAATCTTCCATGCAATTAAAGGCGAGCCACAACCGAAAGAGCTAGTTATCTCAATTAGCAGCGGCGGCAAAAAATCGCCTGTTTTGGAACGCAAAGTTTCTTATTGTGATGTCGTCCTACCCAGTGATCCGGAGCGGTTTATTCACATAGGCTTTGAGAATAGGGACCGATCAAGCGTTGGGGTCGAGAACCTCCAATGCACACTTGGTGATCTTGGTCTAACAGTATCAACGGGACGCGTAGTGGATTTCAGAGCCAAGTCATTTCTTCGCAAACACCCCAGCCCTGAAACAGCGCCATTAATCTATCCGGCTCACTTCAACCGAGGGTTCGTGTTTTGGCCGAGGAACGAGTCCCTCAAGGCAAACGCAATAGTTATCCATGACAAAACTCGCGACTTGCTTGTTCCAGCCGGCGTTTATGTTCTCGTTAAGCGGTTTAGTTCTAAGGAAGAACGCCGCCGGATTGTCGCTTGCATTTACGACCCAAAACGCATTCGCGCGCCGCTCATTGGTTTCGAGAACCACTTAAACTACTTCCATGTTGGCGGGAAGGGGATGCCAATGGACTTCGCTAAGGGGATGGCGATGTTCCTCAATTCGACACTTCTGGATAATTATTTCCGCCGATTCAGCGGGCATACCCAAGTTAATGCGGCCGATCTAAGGAACATGAAATACCCTGGAATAGGACGATTAAAGTCTCTGGGAGCGCAGATCGGAAATGACTTTCCAGATCAACGCACTTTAGATGAATTGGTCGAACGAGAGCTGTTGGGTGCTGAGAACGTCAAAGGACGAAGTGGCGCATCCGTCAGGGTGAGGCAGAATATTGATAAGTAAGCTTAATCGTCGCCTCCTTATGATGCAGCCAGCACGTTCAGACTATAAACGATACATCGGCAAGATACCGTCCCGTTGGAATCGTTCAACTAGTGCCCAATCTTGTTCTCCTTTGAGTGCATCTGGAAGCGATGCAATAGGAAGAAAAGCGCGCTTGTTGAAATATGCCGCTCCCCGCATCTCGTCACGGCGCATCCTAACCGACTTGAAGTTCTCCGCCATCGTATAAACGTCCGACCACCACAGCCCTATGGCTTTAAACCCCACCGTCGGAGGACGCCATTCCTCCAGCACTTGTGCATGGATAACGTAAGCCGGTATCTGCAACGTTCGCATATCGTTGATGATTGTATCGCAGTCGGATACGTCCAACTGGAACTGGCTCATTTCTCGAATTGAGCTACGACCCGTCTTATTTTCAATTCCAAACACGTCCATCTCCGTGTTTGTGTCGCGTGCCAAGAAATCAATTGGCGCGACTGCTGACTGATCTGTTTCCCGTCGAGGTCGGAGTGAGGATGAATCGTTTTGAGTTAGGGTAAGATTCGGGAACCGCGGTAATACTAACTCCTCCCAGAAATCCAGGATCGCTTGCTCCGCCACGTGATTTCTTCCGATCGACCCCGCAACGCGACAACAAATGTCACATAGGAACCAACAGCGCATACGCACATTGTCGTACACCGAGTTGCATAGCAGACAGAACCCCGAGTCCGCCTTTCCTACGTACAGAGGTTGATTGCCAGCAAAAGCTTCGTTGCTCCATAGCTCCGCGCAAGCGTCGCAGAGAAAGAAGTGCCGCAGCCGCACGTCCTTTCGTGGCTTCAGATGCCTAACGCAAGTTGGATAAACGATTGTAGCTTGTGTACTCCTGGGCATAATCGTTGGGATTCTGGCGAGTCCATTTATCTCAGCTTAGCTGTGCGCTTTGTAGTTAACCCTCGCTCTAGTTCGCGCAGAATATCGACCAGATCTACGTTGTATACTCGGCAGAATTCGATCAACTCGACAACATCGACTCTGCGTTCCCCGCTCTCACACTTTGAAAGGAATGATTGAGGTTTCTTAAAACGCTTGGCGGCTTCAGCTTGGGTCAAACCCGCTTTCAACCTCGCCTCTCGCAACAGCTCCAAGAAATGACCGTAGGCCTTCGAATACAAGGATTTCTCCAGTTTGCGATTAGCGTTCATACGTGTCAGGCTACAAAGGCAAATTGGATATCCCAAGTTGGGATGCCGCCCTGAGGCACCATCTTTTGACGAATAACTGCCTCGCGGACCGTCCGTGCCGGCAGAATGCTAAGAAGATAGAAAACCGGGCGCTTACTTGTGCTTTACAGCCCCTGCTGGGCCACGGATAATCCGCCGGGCGATATCAGACGCCGCTTCCGGACGATCTCTAAGATGAACGAATCAATTCTGATTAAGGGTGGCACACTCGTCACGATGGATGGTCAGGACTCCATCGTCCGCGGAGATCTGCTTATCAAGAACAAACGAATTCAGCGCATCGGTGGCAATCACACCGAAAAAGTTGACCGGGAGATCGACGCGCGTGGCTGTGCCGTTATCCCCGGATTCGTTCAGACACACATTCATCTTTGCCAGACTCTCTTTCGCGGCGCGGCGGACGACCTCAGCCTGATGGACTGGTTAAAGAAGCGAATCTGGCCCATGGAGGCAGCACACAATGCCGATTCCGTGCGGGTGTCGGCGCGCCTCGGCATAGCGGAACTGATCAAAGGAGGCACGACCTGCGCGCTGACGATGGAAACGGTCAATCATACCGAGGCCGTTTTCCGTGTGGTTGAAGAGACCGGATTTAGGGCCACGGTTGGAAAGTGCATGATGGACAAGGGTGACGGAGTTCCAAACGAGTTACACGAAGTGACTGACGCTTCGGTTGAAGAATCGCTCCGTTTGCTTAAGGCCTGGGACGGTAAGGCCGATGGCCGTATTCGCTATTGCTTCGCGCCTCGCTTTGCGGTCAGTTGTACGCCCGAACTACTGTCGGCAGTTGCTCGTCTGGCCCGCGAACATCGAGTAATGGTTCACACCCATGCGTCGGAAAACAAATCGGAGTGCGACCTGGTCGAACAATCCTCGGGAATGCGTAACGTCACCTATCTTAATTCGCTCGGTCTCACCGGAAATCATGTGGTGCTGGCGCACTGTATTCATCTGGATGAAGACGAGCTTGCGATTCTGAAACGAACCGAGACAAACGTGTCTCACTGTCCATCCTCGAATCTGAAACTTGGTTCAGGTGTGGCGCCGATCAAGACGATGGTCAAAGAGAATATTTCGGTTTCGATCGGAGCAGACGGCGCCGCGTGCAACAATCGGCTGGACATGTTTACGGAGATGCGTACGGCCGCACTGCTGCAAAAGGCTCTGCACGGACCTGAAGCGCTGCCGGCGAAGAGAATGCTTCGAATGGCCACAATCGACGGTGCAAGGTCGATGGGTTTGGCGGACGAAATTGGAAGTCTGGAAGTTGGGAAGCGAGCTGACGTGGTCGTGATCGATCTTAGGTCAATTCACTCCACACCAGAGCCACCCGATGTTGTTTCGGCGCTCGTCTATTCAGCCCAGGCTGCCGACGTGCAGGCGGTTACGATCGATGGACTCTTGGTGCTAAGTGACGGTCAGCTGATGACCATCGACGAGGGAGCGCTTATCGAGGAGGCGAACCGGGAGGCCCAATCGCTAGTGAGTCGCGCTGGAGTCAACCAGGGCCAGTAATTAGATTGCTGGAAGCTTTGGATTGGCCGGGTAAGACAAGAAAAAAGGCCCGCAAAAAAGGCTGTGCCAGCTCGAAGGTAGCGACTGCGGGGGGCGCGATCGGCGGCCGAGCTGGCACTGGCGGGCACTATCAACTTTGAATCGGATGGATCGTCTTGCGACTGGCTCACGTTTGGGCGTTAGCCCCACCCTCAACGCACCGGATTATACACCTCTGAAATATACAGTCAACGAATTTTTGTGATGATTCCGACAAAACCCGGCACTGGTAGTCAAAGTTGACAGTTCTTTCGGTAACTACCTATACTCCGCTTCTTTCCTGACCCATGGCCAGGTAGCTCAGTTGGTAGAGCGCGGCCCTGAAAAGGCCGGCGTCGGCGGTTCGATTCCGTCCCTGGCCACCAATATTTTCAATAACTTAAACCTATTCAAAGCGCAGACTTTTGCCTCGCATGAAAAGAATCTGCGGTCCAGCCGGAAAGTCTTTTAGAGGCCATAGCGATAGCCCAGAGGTTTTTGACCGTTATGGATTGCGTGTGCTACAACTCAAAAGGTTGACTACCAATGACCTCATACAGAATCCCAAAACTAGTGATGACAGAGCGCGTTGTTCGCGTGATTGCTATTCTGTTCCTTGTTTATACCGGCGCAGACCTCACTGTGCCCGGGTTTTGCGCCGAGGAAATGGGCATGCCGAAGTTTGCTCAGACCCCATCCTCAACTGGTGTTTTTAGTGACAACGCCTTTGTGGCCGGCGCAGGTGAATCCAGACAAGACCCACCGTCGGAACCCAGGCATTCGGATGAGGATTGTTTCTGCTGCTGCACGCACGTTTTACCTGGAGATGCCACAGCACCCGTCGACGTTCCGGAACTTACTTCGCTTTTCGCCCCACTAGGAATCATTGATGTAGCTTCACCTCCTCTAAAAGGTCCCTACCACCCTCCTCGCTTCGCTTAAGTCTTTCCATCCGCCAAATAACCGTAAGGGCTTCCTAAGCACAGATCTGTTTGCTCTTCGCGCTTATTCGCGCCTGCACCCGTTTCGTGGTTGTAGCGCTGTAAGTCTGAAGCCTGTGAACACTATCAGGAAAGGCTAAGGTAATGATCTATTTCCAACGCGCTCATAAGTGGGGGCGCGGCTTGATTGCTTTGTCACTCGCATCATTCGTGGGCATTCCTGCCTTCGCGAAGAACCATGCAACTGTCGCGAAGGTTCGCGTCGACTCGCCAGTGTCAGCGACAGTTGCGCCGCCGTCCCCATCTATTTCGCGGTACTTCGATCCCCTCCAGGGAACGTCGTCGGGCGATCTCGTCCGGCGAGCGTTGGTTTCAAACGGCGAATTGGCTGCCGTCAGAATTGAGATTGAACGGGCGCGAGCACGGTTACGACAGGCGGGTCTCAGACCAAATCCGACTCTTGATCTTGAACAGAAAACGGGGCGTTTCACGAACGCGCCCGGCGAGAGTGAAATCAGTATCGGGTTGGCAGTGCCTCTTGAGCTTGGCGGAAAGAGGCGCAGAAGAATCGAGCTTGCCCAGGCCGAGTTTGAAGCAGTAGAGGCTGAGATAGCAGACCGCGAACGACGGCTGACAAATGAAGTGCGCACGCTGTACGTCGAAGCGTTAGCTTCTCTGCGTGAGCTCGGGACGTTAGAAGAACTAAACAACCTGGACTTGCAAACGACGCGATTCGTGCAAGCGCGCGTGAACGAAGGCGATACCGCGCCCATCGAGTTAAACCAGTTGCGGGTCGAGGTTGACCGTTTGCGCTCTCGCCGCGCTCTCGTCGAGGGGCGGCTGCAGGCGACGCTTCTCAGACTTAAGAGCCTGACTGGCGTTCCAGCCGCTGAACTCTTGCGATTGCGTGAAGATATCGCAAGTCCACCACTACCTACGCCTCCCGGTTCAGTTGAGGCGGCCATAGACATCGCCCTACGGACGCGTCCTGATCTTCGGCTTGCGCGCCTGAATGAAGAAGTAGCACAGGCCGGCTTAAAGCTGGCACGGGCACAGGGTGTGCCAGACATAACACCCTTCACTAAATACTCCTATGGCCGCTCGGTTTTCGATGACACACCCGTAGGTGTGATTCGCGATCGCGACAAGTCACTCACCTTCGGCTTCTCTGTGGGTATACCCGTATTCAATCGTAACCAGGGTGGGAAAGCAGAAGCAGCGGCAGCAATTACTCAAGCCGCGCGAAGGCGTGAGTTCCTCGAGGCGGTTGTGCGTTCAGAGGTACAGAGCGCCTACGCGCGATATGAAGCAGCTCGCGCTGCAGTAACTACGTTCGAGCATGGCGTTATCCCTAATTCCACCGAGAACGTCCGTACGATCCGCGCGGCTTATCAGATCGGCGCTTTCAGTATTACCGATCTATTGAGTGAACAACGGCGGCTTGTCGATGCGCAGCGTGAGTACACCGAAGCGCTGGCCGAACGCTATCGGGCGCTGGCTGACCTAAAAGCGGCCATCGGTGCACCAATCCCGCAACAGTGAGGAAGCAATCATGTCAGATCAATTCAAAACCGACGACCCGACTACTAAGCGCGAGAGCGAGGTTACCAAAGAGACAGATGCGCTTCCCGGCGAGCGATCAGTCTATGAAGTGGCCAGCGAAAAGCGTACGCGCTTCGGTTCGCCCCGTAATCGCAACATCGCGATTCTTGCCATGGTAGTTGTCTTCGCCATCGTTGCTGTCTTAGCGGTCGTGCTTTGGGGACGCGGCGATTCGCCCGGGGCGACAGAAGTTAAGGTGAATACCGGAAACGTAGGTCGAGAAGCTGAACACGCGGACGAGGAAGTAAGGCTCTCACCCGAAGCGCTGACGGCGGCGGGAATTGAGATTGAAGGTGTGACGCAACGGCCGGCGGTTGCACTGATTAAGGTTACCGGGACCGTCGAAACCAATCAGCAGCAGACGCAGCAGGCGTCACCACTGGTATCGGGTCGCATTGAGCGCGTAAACGTGGGCCAGGGTGACGTCGTTCGGGTTGGGGCAGTACTAGCCGTTATCTCGAGTCCGGAGGTTGCGGAGATGCACGGCAAGTTGCGCGAGTCAGAAACCCGTTTGCGCCTTGCCGAGCGAACCCTTCAACGTGTACAGCGTCCCGAAAATCGCGTGGCGTTAATCCAGGCAAAAGCGAAACTCGACGAAGCGGACGCAACTTTACGGCGAACCCGACGGTTGATCGAACTCGGCGCTGGCGCAGGAAAGGATCTCGTGGCCGCTGAGGCCGCCCAAAAGTCGGCAAAGGCCGAGTACGACTATCAAAACAACATCTCGGTCAATCGCGAAGTCCAACAAGCCCAGGCCGAAGTCGAGACAGCACGCGTTGACGTCGGCCACCTGCGTCAGAGTTTGCAGACGCTAGGCGATCCTGTTGCCACCGGTAGTCGCGACGAACACACGACCGATATTTCGCTGGTAGCGCTGCGCGCTCCTGTTTCCGGCATTGTTGTTGAACGACTGGTAAATGCCGGGGCCGGAATTCAGGCGGGCACTCCGCTATTCACAATCGCCAACATCTCCACTGTTTGGATTATTGCCAACGTGCCGGAGTCACAGGTCGGCAAGATTCGTGTCGGCACCCCTGCGGAGGTGCGCTCCGCAGCCTTAGGCGATGGTGCAATGGCTGGACGTGTGAACTACATCGACCCGCGACTTAACGAAGAAACGCGAACGGCGCGAGTGCGGATCGAAATGGCAAACCCGGGTGAACGGTTAAAGGCTGGGATGTTCGTCGAGGTCGGTTTTCAGGCCGGAACGGGTGCCACCACCGAAGAAGAACTTGTTGTTCCCTCAACAGCCGTACAGCGCATAGAGAATGCTTCGGTTGTTTTCATTCCGAAGGATGACGAGCCTGGAGCTTTCGAAGTGCGAGAAGTAGAGCTGGGAGGCGAAGTCTCGGGATATCACCGCGTGATTTCCGGTCTGAAGCTCGGCGACAAAGTAGTAACGAAGGGCAGCTTCGTTCTCAAGACACAGAAGTTAAAAGGCGAGATGGGGGAGCACGGACACTGATGATAAACGGTCTCATTCGCTTTGCTGTTTCGCAACGGCTGCTGGTCCTTTTGATGGTACTGATCATGGCAGGCGCCGGACTCTACAGCCTCATCAACCTGCCCATTGACGCGGTGCCTGATGTAACCAACGTGCAAGTCCAGGTGCTGACTGCTGCACCGTCCCTCGCGCCTTTGGAAATTGAGAGGCAGATTACTTTTCCCTTAGAGGTTGCTATGTCTGGACTTCCTGATATTGAGGAGATCCGTTCAGTCTCGAAGTTTGGTCTTTCTGCCGTCACCATCGTTTTTCATGATTCGGTAGACACCTACTTTGCTCGGCAGCTCGTGCTCGAACGCCTGTCACAGGCCCGCGAACAGATTCCTGGGAACATCGGATCGCCTGAGATGGGACCGATCTCGACGGGGTTAGGCGAGATCTATCAGTATGAACTGAAAGCGGCTAAGGGCAGCGGCTATGACGCCACGGCACTGAGGACCATTCAGGACTGGAGTGTAAGACGGCAGCTGCTGGGCGTGCCAGGCGTGACCGAAGTTAACAGCTTTGGCGGTTACGAGAAGCAATATCAAGTAAGGCTAGATCCTGCCAAGCTGCAATCCTATGGCTTGTCTTTGCGGAATGTCGTTCAGGCAGTCACGCAGAACAATGCAAATGTTGGCGGAGCTTATATCGAGCATGGGTCGGAGCAGTATCTCTTGCGTGGGATCGGTCTAGTTGAATCCCCAGAGGATATTGCCAACATCATCGTCAAGACCGGGAAGGAAGGGATACCGGTTTATATTCGCGACCTTGGGGAGATCGTCACTGGAGCGACAGTGCGGCAGGGAGCCGTAACGGCAGATGGAGAGGGCGAGATCGTTGCGGGGATAGCGATGATGCTTAAAGGTGCGAACTCACGCACTGTAGTTGACCACGTGAAGGAACGAGTGGAACAGGTGAAGAAGACTCTCCCGCAAGGTGTCCAGCTCATTCCTTTCTACGATCGTACGGAACTAGTCGACCGCACGATCTGGACGGTAGTCAAAAACCTGATTGAAGGAGCACTCCTCGTAGTCATTGTCCTGATTCTCCTGCTGGGAAACTGGCGCGGCAGTTTGCTGGTTGCCACGATTATTCCGCTGTCAATGCTCTTCGCCGCGATCCTAATGCGCGTCTTCAATGTCTCAGGCAACCTCATGAGTCTCGGGGCACTCGATTTTGGCTTGATCGTGGATGGTGCGGTGGTGATGGTTGAGAACACTGTTCGCCGTCGTGCGGAGGCCCAGCATCAGGGTTCGAATGAACGACCCGAACGGACGATTCTCGAGGCGTGCACCGAAGTAGGCAGACCAGTGGTCTTCGCCGTTGGCATCATCATGATCGTCTATCTGCCGATTCTCAGTCTCACCGGTATCGAAGGAAAGATGTTCAAGCCGATGGCCCTGGCTGTTGTATTCGCGCTTCTCGGTTCGCTAATTCTTTCGCTCACTTACGTTCCGGCGGCAATGACCTTCCTGCTGCGTGGGCATGTGTCGGAGAAAGAGAGCTTCCTGGTTCGCATCGCCAAGCGCTGGTATCGTCCAGCCCTTTCGTTCATGACCGCGCAATGCAAGCCTGCTATTGCCGTGGCTTTAGTTCTGATAGTCACTAGCGCCGTCCTTTTTCCGTTTCTTGGCTCGGAGTTTATCCCGCGTTTAGATGAAGGATCTCTGGCTGTGCAGGTGCAACAACTGCCCAGTGTGTCCTTAGCGCAGTCAGTCAAAACCACGACCGACGTGGAGAAGGTGTTGATGCGTTTCCCGGAAGTAACGAAGGTTGTCTCCAAGACCGGGCGAGCGGAAGTCGCGACCGATCCGATGAGCATCGACTTCAGCGATCTCTACATCGAGTTAAAGCCACTTTCCGAGTGGACAACTACACACTCGAAGATCGAACTCGTCGAGAAGATGTCCAAAGCTTTGGAGAATGGCGTACCCAACGCGTCGTTTAGTTTTTCTCAACCGATCGAGTTGCGCGTCTCGGAACTCATCTCCGGAGTTCGCTCCGACATCGCCATCAAGCTTTTCGGCGACGACCTCGACAACCTCAAAAACTCAGCAGACGAGATCGCTCGTGCCGTTATCCAGGTGCGCGGGGCCGAGGACGTAAAAGTCGAAGCCACAACCGGACTACCACAACTTCAAATCAAGCCAAATCGTGCCGCAATAGCCCGCCATGGCATCAACGTTGAGGATGTAAACGAACTGGTTGAGTCAATAGTCGCGGGTAAGGAGGCCGGTATCGTCTACGAAGGCGAACAGCGATTCAATGTCGTTGTGCGATTAGGCGAAGAGACGGGTCGAGATATTGAAACAATCGGGAACCTTCTGGTACTGGCTCCGAACGGAGCACAGGTTCCACTGTCAGAAATTGCAGATATCCAACTTGTTGAAGGCCCTGCTCAGATCTCGCGCGAAGACACGCGTCGCCGCATCGGAGTTGAACTTAACGTTCGTGGTCGGGATATAGGCAGCTTCGTCCAGGAAGCACAAGCCAAGATCGATCAGGAAGTAAAACTGACTCCAGGTTATTACCTGACTTGGGGCGGAACATTTGAGAACCTTCAACGCGCTTCAGCGAGACTACTGATCGTTGTCCCACTTGCCCTCTTCCTCATCTTCGTCCTGCTCTTCACCACCTTCGGATCGGTCAAACAGGCACTACTCATCTACACAGGAATTCCTTTTGCCGTGGTGGGCGGCGTGTTCGCGCTCTTTCTGCGCGGCATGCCATTCTCGATTTCGGCGGGTGTGGGGTTTATCGCGCTGTTTGGAGTGGCAGTTCTCAACGGCGTCGTAATGGTCAGCTACATTAACAAGCTGCGCGAAGAAGGAAAGTCAGTTGCGGATGCGGTGCGCGAGGGTGCGGAAACGCGGCTGCGGCCGGTGCTTATGACTGCGTTAGTGGCGAGCTTGGGATTCATCCCGATGGCGCTTGCTACTTCAGCCGGAGCTGAAGTGCAGCGTCCATTGGCAACAGTAGTTATCGGAGGACTTATTACCTCAACTCTCTTGACGTTGCTGATTCTACCCACACTCTTTGGTTGGTTTGAGCGCGATAGAATTGAATTCTGATAGCTCAAGAATCCCGCAGTTATTGGAAGGGTGGACGGCTTAAGTGTGACTTCTCTAGCCGCTTTCATTACTTGAATAACGATTACCGGTCACGGCTGAGCAAACCTTTGTCTGTACTCGAGCGAGACGAGGAAGGCCTTCACCATCTCCCACTCAACGAAGTTGCCGTTGAACTGATTCAGCTTATTCAACCAGAAGTTGTACCCGGCAAAGTCGGTGTCCGGCAGGTCGTTTGGATTTCTGCGCAGGTAACCGAAGTATTGCATCAGCACGAACGCTTTGTTGAACTCGTTGCGCGCCAGATCAGCGTCCTCGGCCACCGACCTCAAGATCTGGGCCCGCGTCTTTGCGCCGAGGTCAGTTCGCTCACGAATTGGTCGCGTTCGCCCTGTGATAGCACCCCGCCCGCATTCGCGTTCATCGCATCCACAAACTGTTCCGCCGTGATCCCCTGCGGAAACTCAGAGGTGAAGCGTGGCGTGCGACAAACTCGTTGGCGAATGCGTTCTTGTTGTTCTCCAGCGCTTGCTCCCAGCCGGTCGGCGAGCTGGGCGGCAGGAGCGACGCGCGACACGGCGACCAGCAACGTTCCGCCTGGATACTTCTTCGACCCTTTCGCCTTCGTGCGCCCCGTCGTACAGACCGGTCAACTGATACCAAGCTCGAACGGTACGGCCGTCGCGGGCGCGCAAGGCACAGACATCGGCAACGTCGGGCGGAACGTCCTCCGCGGGCCACGACAGACGAACGTGGACTTCTCCGTCATCAAGCGTTTCCCGTTTGGCGAGTCAAAGAACGTCGAGTTCCGCGCCGAGTTCTTCAACCTGTTCAACCAGGCCAACTTCGACAACCCCGTCAGCAACCTCAACGCCGCCAGCGTTGATCAAAACACCGGACAAATTATTAACCCTGGCGACTTCGGGCGCATCATCTCGACGAGCAATAACCCGCGGCTGATTCAATTCGCTCTGAAGCTTAGTTTCTGAGGGCTGCGCGCCGAATATTCCCTTAACGCCAGCCTCTTGACCGGAAGAACCGCGAGGAGTGTCATAACGCAGAGAACGCGAATTTTTTAGCAAAATCGAAAAGGTGACGAAAGCGCTGCTAGCTCCCGTTCTTTACCTCTAGAGTTAAGTTGACAATACCCTTCGCTTGGTTAGTAGAAGCGCAGTTCTATTGAAGTTTTCCAAACCATCCGCGCCGCTCAAACCATTTAGCAAGTTCCAGAACGGGCGAGACCGTAAAGGCCGCAGCGATGATGATTACCCAGTCTCTGAGCGTCAGACCGAACGTGCCGAAGGTTCGTTCCAGAAAAGGCACGTACACTATCAAAGCAAGCAGTACCAACTCCCAGATGATCGCCAGGTTGAGCCACTTGTTGGCAAAGGGATGGCGCAGCACCGAATGCCGGTCAGAGCGGAAATTGTAGGCCTTGAAGAATTGGATCAACACGAGAGAAACGAACGTCATCGTCATCGCCTCTTGAACACTGCGACCTGAGTTCAAAGCCCACACGAAGAGGCTAAGGTTAACTAGTGTGGACCATAGACCTCCCACCAGCATAAGCATGACTACGGGCCGCGTGAAGATACCCGTGCTGGGGTCACGCGGTGGTCGGCTCATTAGATCTTCCTCTGGCGGATCAACAGCTAGAGCCAAAGCTGGGAGGCCGTCCGTAGCAAGGTTGACGTACAGGATTTGCACCGCAGAAAGCGGCAGTGGCAATCCCGCCAACGTCGCGCCCGCCATTAACCCGATCTCGCCGACGTTCGAAGACAGCAGGTACATCAAATATTTCTTGATGTTGCTGAAGATGCCGCGGCCTTCTTCGACGGCAGCGACGATTGAAGCGAAGTTGTCATCGGTAAGAGTCATTGCCGCCGCTTCTTTTGAAACGTCGGTGCCGGTGATGCCCATCGCGATTCCAATGTCTGCTTTCTTGAGCGCTGGAGCGTCGTTCACTCCATCACCCGTCATCGCGACGATCTGTCTTCGCTTTTGAAGGGCCGTTACTATACGCAACTTGTGCGTAGGAGAAACGCGCGCGCAAACCTCGATCGACTCCATCACGCGCTCCAGTTCCGCGTCGTCCATCGACTCTAGTTCCGGACCAGCCACGATCCAGCCGTTTTTGCTAATGCCCAATTCCTGGGCGACAGCTTTAGCCGTCAACGGATGGTCGCCTGTGATCATGATCACCTTGATTCCGGCTTGCTCGCATTCATGGACCGCTGCCCGCGCTTCCCTCCTCGGAGGATCAATCATCCCGACCAGTCCGAGGAGAGTCATGTCTTTGTCGGCAGCTTCCACTGAAGCGTCTGTCTTAGCGGCTACCGCCAGAACCCGGAGCGCTTCTGCAGCCATCTCTCGCGCAACTTCCAGGACCTCCGCTCGGCGCGCCTCGTCCATTGGCTTTTTGCCCTCTGCGGTTAACTCAAAGTCGCACGACTGCACGATCACTTCCGGAGCGCCTTTGGCGTAAGCCGTCACGCCGTCAGGAGTTTCGTGCAGAGTAATCATGCGCTTGGTCTCTGCGCTGAAGGGAATTTCGGAGACGCGTGAGAATTGCGCATCAAGTTCTGTCTTGTCGAGACCAGCTTTGGCTGCCAGCACAACCAGCGCGCCCTCGGTCGGGTCGCCTTTGATCTCCCACTTATCGCCAGTTTCGTTCCGTTCGAGGCGCGCATCGGACGAAAGGGCGGCAGCGCGCACGAGCCCCAAAATCGGTTCATTTGGTTCGACTTCTGTTCCGTTTAGCGAAAACTTACCTTGCGGCTCGTAACCCCTGCCTGAAACTTGCAGCATCTGCCCACCGACAAACAATCGACGCACCGTCATCTCGTCTCGTGTCAGCGTTCCTGTTTTATCTGAGCAAATAACCGACGTACTTCCGAGCGTTTCGACAGCTGGGAGTCGACGCACGAGCGCATTGCGCTTGACCATTCTCTTGACGCCGAGAGCAAGCGAGATGGTAACGACGGCAGGCAGCGCTTCGGGAACAACAGCAACCGCAAGGGCCACTCCGAAGATGAGCATTTCGACAAACGGTTGGCCACGAAACAAACCGAGAGCAACGATTACCAGGACGACACCAAACGAGACGCGCGCGAGTGTTTTTCCAACTCGATCGAGATTCTGCTGCAGGGGCGTCTTCGCCGTGTCGACGCTCTCAAGCAATTGGGCGATCTTCCCAAACTCCGTCGCCATGCCCGTAGCCACAACGAGTGCGCGTCCCCGTCCGTAGGTCACAACCGTACCTGCATAGGCCAGGTTTTTTCTGTCGCCTGTTGGCAGTCGCTCGTCTTCGAGTGGGCTTGTGTGCTTTTGAATGGGAGCTGACTCGCCGGTCAGCGGAGCCTCCACCGTTTGCAGGTTCACGGCTTCTACCAACCGTGCATCAGCGGGCATCTTGTGTCCCGTGGCTAGCAGAATCAGATCGCCGGGGACGAGTTCGAGCGCGTTAATTCGCCTTTCGCGACCGTCGCGAACGACAGTCGCAGTGGGTGCGGCCATTTCTCGCAAAGCTTCAATGGCGCGCTCGGCGCGGTACTCCTGGACAAATCCGAGAATCACCGCGAATAACACGATCACGGTGATGGCAATCGCCTCAACACCGTGGCCCAGGAAGGCCGAGAGCGCCGTCGCGAATATGAGGATGATGACAAGTACGTTATTGAACTGTTCCAGAAGGATCGTCCAGGGCGACATGCGGGCGGCGGCCTGAAGTTGGTTTGGGCCGTATTCAGCCAGTCGCCGTTCCGCTTCTGCAACAGTCAAGCCGCGAGGGCTGGACCTCAGTTTCTCGAAAGCCTGGGAGACACTCAGCGTGTGCCACTGCTGGGCGCCCTGTGCGCCAGGGTTTTGTTTAGGCAAGGCATCGACCGACATGGTTTAGATCTCTCTGGAATCTTTTGCTTGGGCAGTACCGCTCATTGCGCGCGATACTTCAACGGAGCATCGCGCCTTCTCGGCCACCACTGAGGAGACGCTGCCGTGCAGGAGGTGTTGAAAGCCGTGGACGTCCCTCGTACCGACGAAGATGGAATCCGCGCCCCACTCTTCCGCCTCCTTCATGAGAATGTGAGCCGGGTCACCAGCCTTGCTGGTCTCCGATGTCGTCAGACCCGCCTGGCGCAATCTCTCAGCCGCGACATCGCGCGCCTCAGAACTCAACAGAGGATGCACCGTGATTAAGCGCGCTTCGCTACCATCCGGCCAATCGCGGGACGCCACCGCGTCTACGGCTACTTCGGAGTCCTGCGAGCCGTTGAACCCAACGACGATTCGGACTGGTCCTTTGCGCTTTTCCTCTACACATCGGGCCACGCGTACCGAGCACCGAGCGTCGTAAAGCACCCTCTGAGAGACACTACCTAAAATGAGACGGCCGCCTACTAGAGAGTGCCCGTGAGATCCGACGACGATGAGCTCCGACTTAACCCGGTCAGCCATCTCGAGTATGGCCCAGGCGGGCGAATCGCAGAGCACCTCACTCCTTACGTTCCAGCCTGAAAAGTCCGCTTTAACTCGCCCGACACCCTGGTCCGCGATAGCCTGTGCCTCATTGATAGCCTTTTCCGCGCGTTCTTTTGCGTGTCGCTCAACCTCGGGGATGCGAACCGCTGGCACATCATCAGCCGGCAGTTCGTCGTCTGGCGGAGGCAGAATGACGTCAGCTACGGTTACGACCAATGCGTCGACGGCCAACGGCAGTCCGGCACGTCGTAAATCTTTAAGAGCCGCATCGGAGCAGCTTGAGCCGTCGTAAGCGATCAATACTATCGAGATCTTCTTCATTCTCGACCTCCTTCTTAAGATCAGCACATGGCCTGTAGGTCAAATCAACGTGACCCCGCTTGCGAAACGCTTAACCTAATTTGAGCGATTGACCACGCCGTTACACACTGATGCTCAGCGTTACGACCAAGGATTGATGGCTGGAGATGTCTAGATCGGGCCCGGAGCGGGCCCAGAACGAGGCGATACCGATCAAAATGCAGACTGTTGGGGACAGCAGAACCTCGCACGCCATCTAATCCTTTCGCACGTCAAAGCAAGTTTTACTTGCCGCGGTCGCGCTAAAAGGAAAAGACCCTCTGCGCGCCGCTTGAGCCGCAAAAGGTCTTGGTCGTCGAGCTACTCTTGCTCTACCCGATGTACCGGATGCCCCTACGTGGAGCACCGTGTTGGCGGCCTCATCGGACCGTTAAAGCAGGCAACCTACTCCCCTTTTGATTGCCGTCATTCTACAACTAAGCAAACGAGAACTTCAAATGTGTGCTAACGAGAATGTGTGTTGAGAACACAGTTCCTGCTCGGACATAAGCTTGCTTGCGTGCGTTTGGATAAGCCTCTAAGCTGAAGACACCCGATCATTTTCTGACGCAGTTCGATCATGGTTACACATCGCGATAGAAATCGGAATCTGCCATCAGGAGTGTAGCTAGGCTGGACTTGCGTTTGAGGGCGAACTAATGCTTTCCGCTTAGAGGCGGGACTCCAAACGAGCCGACCGAGATGAACGAAACGCTATCGGTCAACTCAAACATTTCTCACTACCGTACATTCGGCTCTGGAGCCAATCGTTGACTTTGGTGATTGCCAGGTGTAGAAGCGGCCTGCAATCCCCAAGTCCAGATACCAAAGGAGCCTCATATGTCCCCGAAAATTGTTTTGCTCTTTGTTTTGATTCTTACGACGCTTGCGCTGCTTTCTTGCCAGCAGGCGGCGCCTCCCACAAATCTAGCGGAGAACAAGACTACTCCAGCACAAACCGAAATGACGAAGAAGGCCGCGCCGACGGATCTCGAAACGCTATCAAATCGGTTGGTCAGTCAAGTTGCCGGCATTAAGGAGGGCGAGATCGTCTTTATCAATGGAGGCGTTCGCGATCTGGAGTTGTTGGAAAATATTAATACCGATGTGCGAAAGGCCGGGGCCTTTCCACTATTAACAATCGGTAGCGATCGCATGTTCAAGAAATACTACGAAGAAGTGCCTGAGAAATACGATTCCCAGCCACCAGAGTTGGATCTCAAAATGGCGGTTCTGCCAGCCGTCACGATTGTCATTGATACCAACGAGTCGGACGAGGTCGCCCAGGGCATTTCACCGACACGTCAGGCTGCGGTTGGAAAAGCTGGAGAACCGGTGGCTGCTTTATATCTGAAGCGTAACGTTAGACAAGTAGCTATCGGAAACAACCTCTATCCCACAGCTTATCGGGCCAAACAATTTGGCATGTCGCAGGACGATCTTGCAAAAACTTTTTGGGAAGCGGTGAACTCCGACTATTCAGCCGTCCAAACCACCGGTGAGAAAGTGAAAACCGAACTCTCGGCCGGCAAAGAGGTACATATAACAAATCCGAATGGCACTGACTTGAAAGTCAAAATCGAGGGCCGGCCCTTCTTTGTCAGCGACGGCATTATCTCCCCCGACGACATGAAAAAAGGCGGTCCTGCTGTTTCAGTTTATATACCCGCTGGTGAAGTTTTCTGTGCTCCCGTTCCCGGGAGTGCTCAGGGCAAAGTCGTCGAGGCCCAAACTTTCTTCCGTGGCAAGGAGGTAAACAATTTGACGCTGACGTTTGCCTCAGGGAAGTTGACGGAAATGACGGGCTCGGGGCCCGGCTTTGCCGATCTTAAAGCAGCGTACGACGCCAGCGGCGATGGCAAAGACCTGTTCGCGTTTGTCGATTTTGGCATCAACCCCAATCTCCGAATCTGGCCGGCAAGCAAACTGGGAAACTGGATTCAGTCGGGCATGGTCACCGTCGGAATCGGCAATAACACCTGGGCCGGTGGAGACAACAAAGTTTCTATGGCCTGACAAACTATTTGCCTGGGAGTACGGTCACTCTGGACGGAAGGACGGTACTGGAGAATGGAGTATTGAAGTTGTAATCAACTTGGCTTACCAGTGCGCTATGACACGATTGACGTTGCCGGTTTTCGTTAATCACGCCCGCTGCTCCTTGATTGAGTCGCGGGCGTCTCCTCCTCCAGTTGTTCTTGCACTAACCTTGATTGCTTCCTCTGAGCGGCGCATTGCGTGCTCCAGGCCACCAAGAATCTTTGCCAAAAGCCGAAGAGCAAAGCGTCGCTTAGATTGGGTTCCCGTAGCTCCCCTACTAGCGCGGCCAGTAATGCCTGATTCGTTCTGCTAGATAAGGAAACGGGACGTACTCGGCAGTGCGTCCCGCGCGTCGCATCTCTTCCACCATTCGCATCGCGCCATCGGCATTTCGGGTGTGAACCATAATTGTGGAAGCGCGCTGCAGATCTGGATTAGACGCCAACCACGTGGCGATCGCATATCCGGTGCGCTCGTCGTCATGAGCCTCAGAGTTATAGTGTTCGGGATGTAGATCGTGATCGAGGAAAATTGCGTCGTAAGCGTTCGTACTCAAAAGCTGCTGGGCTTGAGTTACGTTATGTGCAACATCGATGAAATCACCCTTGAACCTCACCGCAAACCATTTGTGTCTGCGGGTATCGTCGTCAAGAAGAAACACCCTTATAGGATGACGTTCGGAGTCGATCGTGCCAATGCCTAGTTTTCTCAAAAGTGATCCAAAAAGACTCATATCGCTGGATTCAAGAAACCTCGTCCAGTTGTGACGCGGTTACAATAATCAAGATGCCTGGGAGATTGAAAATATACCATAGACTAAAGATTACTTCGTGTTGGTTCGTGTGGCTTCGTGGATCGTTCCTCTTTATACAACAGGATACGATCCACGAAATCACACGAACCAACACGAACTAATCATTCGCCGTTAACTAATTCTGGTGTGATTAGATTTAACATGCCGTCTCTGGAGCATAAGTTGCACAGCAGTTTGCCGATGCTATAATCCGAGTGAACTCGACTCAGAATACATACTTCCCTTAATGCCTTCTGATAATTCCAGCAAAGTCATTCAAATGGTAAATGGCGACGACTCTCGAGCGACGGGAGTGTGCGAAGCTTGCTTCGGCACTGGTGTAGAGATCGTTCAAGGTAAGGGAGCTCGACCATGCACACAGTGCCGCCCGACTAGCCCTAACTTGTTGGTAGAGTCGGCGCGCATTCCGCAGCGCTTCCGCGATTGTTCATTCCACAACTATTACCCCAGGAACGATTCGCAATACTGGGCGCACCACTTTGGCAGAAAATTGGTCGAGGAGTATCCCGCAATTGAGACGGGACTGTTATTGATGGGTCCTGTCGGCGTGGGCAAGACTCATCTCGCTACGGCGATTCTTCTCGGCCTTATTCAGCGGGGAGTTAAGTCTCTCTTCTATGAATCAGGGACGCTATTGAAAGAGATTCAGGATTCCTACAATCCGATTTCGAAATCTTCAGAGCTGCGGGTGCTGGCGCCGGTTTATCAGGCTGAGGTGCTGGTCCTGGATGAGCTGGGAGCGACGGTTCCGACTGACTGGGTCCGCGACACTCTGTATCAGATAATCAATACACGCTACAACGACAAGAAACTGACAATCTTTACCACGAACTATGCCGACGAGGTCTCCATCGAGCGCGATGAAGAGCGAGAAACAGTTGGCCGCAGCCGAGCGGGTAGGAAGTTCACAAGTGAGAGAACGCGGGAACTAACGAGTTTAGAAGAGCGCGTTGGCGTGCCACTCAGAAGTCGTCTCTATGAAATGTGCACGAAAGTCGTGATTAAGGGTGAGGACTATCGCAAGACCTTCGACAAACGTCACTCTGCACACTCCACGTAGATCCAGAAAACAAACGATCCACGAAATCACACGAACGAACACGAAAAGCTTTAGTGTCACTTCGTGTAATTTGGTGGATCGTCTTTTTTTGGGTATTTGTCCGGTTTGGTTTTGGATTCTTATTCACACCGTGGCTTCAGCCGGTGTCAGACGAGGATCCTTGGGGTTAGAGTCACGCCTTTACACCGGGCTGAAGCCACGGTGTGAATGAGAGGATCCAAACTGCATCAGTGCTCGTTCTAGATTTGCGTTTTCGGTGCGACGAATCTGTTATGTATAATGCCTCGACTATTCCACATTAAAATATCTCGATCGTCTAGCTTATTGGATCAAGGTAGCTGTGCTTCCAGGTAATGCCCAAACGCACTGACATCCACAAAATTCTCATCATCGGTTCGGGCCCAATCGTTATTGGTCAGGCTTGCGAATTCGACTATTCCGGAACCCAGGCTTGCAAAGCTCTCCGTCAGGAGGGTTACCAGGTCGTGCTGGTCAACTCAAATCCAGCCACGATTATGACCGACCCCGAGACTGCCGACGTTACTTACATCGAACCGCTCACAGTTGAATCAGTCGCTGAGATCATTCGACGCGAAGAGCCTGATGCGTTGTTGCCGACAGTAGGCGGCCAGACCGCCCTGAACCTGGCAATCGCGTTATTTGACTCTGGGGTTCTGGACGAATACGGCGTTGAGATGATTGGAGCTAAGCCCGAGGCCGTCAAAGTTGCCGAAGACCGGCGGCTCTTCAAAAAGGCGATGGACGAAGCCGGCTTGCCCATGCCTGTCGGTGGCTTTGCGCGATCCTGGGACGACGCGCAGCAGATCGTTACTGAAACTGGGTATCCGGCAATAATCCGTCCTTCCTACACACTGGGAGGCACCGGAGGCGGCACCGCTTACAACCCGGAAGAATTCGAAGAGATCGTTCGCGCGGGTCTGGCGGCTTCTCCCATACACGAAGTTCTAATCGAAGAGTCGATTTTGGGATGGAAAGAGTTTGAGCTCGAGGTGATGCGCGACCTTGCAGACAATGTCGTAATCATCTGCTCAATTGAAAACTTCGATCCGATGGGTGTGCACACAGGCGACTCCATTACGGTAGCTCCGGCGCAGACGCTGACCGATGTCGAGTATCAAAGGATGCGCGACATGGCAATCACGGTAATTCGCAAAGTCGGTGTTGAGACCGGAGGGTCAAACATACAGTTTGCCGTGAACCCAGAAAACGGCGAGATCCGAATCATTGAGATGAATCCCCGGGTTTCGCGCTCCTCCGCCCTCGCCTCCAAGGCTACCGGCTTTCCGATCGCCAAGATTGCGGCGAAGCTTGCAATTGGTTACACGCTCGACGAAATTCCCAACGACATCACCAAGAAAACACCAGCCTCCTTTGAACCGACAATCGATTATGTTGTCGCCAAGATTCCCAAGTGGGAGTTTGAAAAGTTTCGTGAGGCTGAAGACGTGCTCGGCACGCAGATGAAGTCGGTGGGTGAAGTCATGGCGATTGGTCGCACTTTTAAGGAAGCATTGTTTAAGGGCTTGCGTTCACTCGAAGCGGTAAAACCGTTACGACTCGAGGACGTGCCCGCCGATGAACTTCAACGCAAACTTGCCCGGCCCAACTCTCAACGGTTCTCCTACATAACCTACGCGCTGCAACACGGCTGGTCGATTCCCGAGATTTATCGTTTGTCTCGTATCGATCCGTGGTTCCTGGAACAACTCCAGGAGGTGATGGAGATTCAGCAAGCAATAGAAGGCAAGAAACTCGAGGAGATACCGTCGGACCTGTTGCGTGAGTTCAAGGAAGCCGCACTCTCGGATCGGCGTCTCGCCTATCTAACGGACCGTTCTGAAGACGATGTCCGGGCCCATCGAAAACAAGCTGGAATCGTCCCCGTCTACAAACGCGTGGACACATGCGGAGCAGAGTTTGAGTCGTTCACACCGTATCTCTATTCAACCTACGAGACGGAGGATGAATCGGCGCCGACCAATCGTCGCAAGATAATGATTCTGGGATCGGGGCCGAATCGCATCGGCCAGGGGATTGAGTTCGACTATTGCTGCTGTCATGCCTCGTTCGCGCTGCGCGAAGCCGGCTTTGAGACCATCATGGTCAACTGCAATCCGGAAACTGTCTCAACTGACTACGACACATCGGATCGTCTCTACTTCGAACCGCTGACCTTTGAAGACGTGATGAATATTGTCGACGTCGAGAAACCTGAAGGCGTGATCGTCCAGTTTGGTGGTCAAACGCCGCTTAATCTGGCGATGCGTCTGCATCTTGCCGGTGTTCCGATAATCGGCACCACTGCCGAGTCGATTGATTTGGCTGAAGACCGCAAGCGTTTTGGCACGCTGCTTCAGGAACTGGGAATCCCGCAACCGGCAAACGGGATGGCGGCGACATTTGAAGAAGCGAAAGAAGTAGCCTCCAAAATTGGTTACCCGGTGCTCGTGCGTCCGAGCTATGTCCTCGGCGGTCGGGCTATGGCTATCGTCTACGACGAGGATAGCCTTGAGGATTACGTGCGCAACGCTGTGGGATTCACACCCGACCGGCCCGTGCTGATCGATAAATTTCTGGAGCAGGCTGCCGAGTTTGATGTGGACGCCCTGGCCGATGAAACTGCCTGCGTCATTGCCGGCATTCAGGAGCACATCGAAGAAGCGGGGATTCACTCGGGTGATTCATCCTGTGTTCTGCCTCCGGTGAGGATCGATCCCGAGCACATCGAAACCATGCGGCATTACACCCGTACGCTCGCCACGGCGCTGTCGGTTCGTGGACTCATGAATATCCAATTCGCGATCAAGGATCACCGGGTTTACGTGCTGGAGGTAAACCCGCGTGCCTCGCGCACCGTGCCTTTCGTTTCCAAGGCGACTGGAGTTCCACTAGCGCGGGTCGCTGCTTTGGTGATGGCCGGGAAGCCGCTGCGCGAGTTTGATCTTCCGGAGAATCTGACTGTCAATCGCTTTTTTATCAAGTCTCCGGTGTTTCCGTTTGTGAAGTTTCCCGGAGTTGACCCCATCCTCGGTCCCGAAATGCATTCCACCGGCGAAGTGATGGGAATCGGCGAAACGTTCGGCGAAGCTTATGCCAAGGCGATGATGGGAGCTGGGCTAAGCCTGCCACGCAGTGGGACTGCATTTCTCAGCGTCAACGATTTGGACAAGGGACAGGCGGTTCTGATCGCGCGCAAATTGGGTCGTCTGGGTTTTGAGATTATGGCAACGTTGGGAACCGCCGATCGCCTGCGGGAAGTTGGTCTTAAAGTCGACACTGTTTTCAAAGTCAATGAAGGTCGTCCGAATGTGGTGGATCACATAAAGCAGGGGGACATTGCTCTGATAATCAACACTCCTCTTGGTCGAACGTCATACTTCGACGAGCAGTCTATTCGGCGTGCGGCTTTGCAGTATGGCGTGCCGTGTGTGACAACCATGACCGGGGCACAGGCGCTTGTGGAAGCGTTGGCTGCGCAGAGCGGAGAGCAAGTGATAAACGTGAGGTCGCTCCAGGATCTGCATTCAGTAAGCACCGCAGTGCGCTAGTTTCATCGATTCATGGTGGGTCAAAATTGGATATCAACAGCAGGGAAACAATTCAACAAATCCTCAGCGAGTGTCGGGTCATTGCCGTGGTGGGTCTTTCATCAGATCCAGGGCGAGCTTCTCACGGCGTGGCTTCCTACATGAGACGCAAGGGGTATCAGGTCATTCCGGTTAACCCCAATGAGACCGAAGTCTTCGGTGATAGATCGTATCCTTCTTTGGGTCAGGTGCCGGCAAGAATCGATTTGGTGGACATTTTCCGTCGGTCGGACGAGGCCGGAAAAGCCGTTGATGAAGCAATCACAGTGGACGCCAAGGCTGTCTGGCTACAAGAGGGCGTGATTGATCACGCTGCGGCCGAGCGCGCGCACGATGCTGGACTAATGGTGGTCATGGACCGCTGCTGGCTGAAGGAACATAGGTTTCTTCTCAGGTGAGCAACGGCAAGTGTCGACCAAACGTCGAAGGATTTGGCGCTTGCCGAAAAGGTAGGAACAGTCTTATAGAAGCTCTGATCAACTCTCGATGGCAATGCTCCTCGCGCAATGGAGTCAGTACCACCTCGCGGTAGCGGGTGGGTCGCATCGCCAGAAATCAAGCTTCGATAGCGTAAGAACCCACCCGCTACCGCGAGGTGGTACTGACTTCATCGCGCTAGACGTTCTCGTTATGTGAGTTGATCAGAGGTTTCTTATGAAAAGAAGTTTAGTTGTTGCATTAATCCTGATCACAATCCTGTGTCCAACATTGTCGTCTGCTGACGAAGGCATGTGGACATTTGATAATCCGCCACGCAAGTTCTGGAAGGAGCGTTATAACTTCGAACCCACTGACGCCTGGCTGGAACATATTAGATTGGCCTCGGTTCGGATTGAGACCGCCTCAGGTTCTTTTGTCTCGCCGAACGGGCTACTTTTGACGAATCAACATGTGGCTAGTGGTCAGTTGCAGAAACTCTCCACTAGCGAACGTAACTACCGTCGTGACGGATTTCTGGCTACCACCCAATCTGAAGAACTGAAATGTCCGGATCTGGAAATCAGCGTGTTGACCTCTTTTGAAGATGTAACGCAACGCGTACAGGGAGCCGTCAAAGCAGGAATGTCTGACGCTGAGGCTGGTGATGCTCGCCGAGCGCAAATTGCATCGATAGAGAAGGAGTCTAATGAGAAGACTGCTTTGCGAAGCGAGGTGGTGAAGATTTACAACGGCGGGGAGTATTGGCTCTATCGCTTCAAGAAGTACACAGACGTGCGACTCGTTTTTGCTCCAGAGGAACAGGCTGCTTTCTTCGGAGGTGATTACGACAATTTTACCTACCCACGCTACTGCCTCGATTTCGCATTCTTTCGCGTGTATGAAAATGGCCAGCCGTTTAAGAGTCAGAACTATCTCAAGTGGTCAGCAAGCGGCCCGGCAGACGGCGACTTTGTGATTGCGATTGGCAGTCCGAGCTCAACTAACCGTTTACTTACGGTGTCGCAGCTCAAGTATCAACGCGATGTTGGCAATCCTCTGCAGATGCAGGTTTGGATGGCAAGGCGCGACGCCTTGCTGCGATATGGATCTACTGGGCCCGAGGCAACGCGACGCGCGCTGAACACAGTCCGCAGCCTTTCTAACTCCATCAAGAGGCTGACCGGTCAGCAGGAAGGTCTTAGCAATCCGCGGATGATGGCGAAGAAGGAAGCCGAAGAGAAGGCCTTGCTTGCCGAAGTGGCTCAGCGTGCTGAACTTAAACAAACTGTGGGCAGTGCGTGGGATGAGATAGCTAACGCTTATCGAGAATTACCGGCAATGGCCAAACGAACCGCGTTTTCCACCTTGTCTTACTCGCGCCTGGGCCAGATTGCTTCGCAGCTGGTTCGCTACTCGGAAGAAATAGGAAAATCAAACCAGACGCGGTATGACGAGTTTCGTGATTCGAAGTTGGAGTCGTTGAAATTCAGCCTGTTCTCTCCGGCTCCAATTTACGCAGATATGGAAGGGGCGATCCTGGCTGCGTGGCTGGCGGACGCGCAGAAAACGTTGGGTCCGAACGACCCTTTCATTCGCGCAGCTCTGCAAGGATCAACTCCGGCTGCGGTCGCCAAGTCGGTAGTTGCCGGAACGAAGTTGGCCGATGTGGCAGTTCGCAAAGCGTTATTCGAAGGTGGCGCAGACGCGATCAAAAAGAGCGACGATCCCTTGATTGTCCTCGCCCGACGTGTTGAGCCGGTAATACGCGAACTGCGGGCTTGGAATGAAGACAAGATCTTGAACGTGGAAACTGCTGCCGGTCAGAAGATTGCTGCTGCGCGATTCGCGGTCTACGGCAAGAATGTCTATCCGGACGCCAACGCGAATGTGCGGATTAGTTATGGGAAGGTGCTCGGCTACGAAGAGGACACTACCCTTGTGCCCTACAAGACTACGTTCAGCGGCCTTTATGATCGTGCGGCGAGCTTTGATGAAAAACCACCCTACGACCTGCCACAGAGATTCAAGGATGCCCGGTCAAGACTAGACCTCTCCACACCAATGAACTTCGTTTACACCGCCGACACAATAGGCGGTAATTCCGGCAGTCCGATTATCAATCGCAATGCTGAGATTGTGGGTCTCAACTTCGACAGCAACATCCAGAAACTGCCCAACCGTTACTGGTATGTTGACGAGACCGAGGGCGGTCGCGCCATCGCTGTTCATAGTTCCGCGATCATTGAAGCGTTGCGGAAGCTATACGGGGCGGAACGGCTCGCGCAGGAGATTCTTGGTCGTTAAGTTTGCTTTCCAGCGTGAAGACAAGTTGAGGTGAATCCTCATCTATCTCATTCACACCGTCGCTTTAGCGCGGTGATGTGGACTCCTACGGCGAATTGGAAACCGTTTAAACGGTTTCTGAAGTTTGTTCGGCACGGGACACCGGGCTAAAGCCACGGTGTGAATGAGAGTGGAGTCTGCCAAACACTGAGAATTCGAGTGAACGACGATTCGGTTAAGAGGTACGATCCACTAAGCAACACGAAATCACACGAACGCGTTTCGTGTTGCTTCGTGTAATTTCGTGGATCGTTGTCATCGCAACCTGTATAGGAGCAGCGAGGAACACTAAAGTGTCGAGTCAGATTCGCGCGGTGGTAATTACGGTGAGCGATGCATGTTCGCGCGGCGAGCGGCAGGACGAATCCGGTCAGACACTGGTTCGGCTGCTGACAGAGCTTGGCGCGGAGATCGTCGACACTAAAATCGTTCCAGATGACCTTGGGCCGTTGAGCGATCTCCTGCGGACGTTTTCCGATCGCGATGAAGTGAAACTAATCATCACCACCGGCGGGACCGGCTTTGGCCCTCGCGACAACACGCCCGAAGCCACCCTGAACGTAATTGAGAGACAAGCCCCAGGACTCGCAGAGGCAATGCGCATGGAGACCCTCAAGCACACGCCCATGGCAATGATCTCGCGCGGCGTTTGCGGGATTCGCAAGGGCGCATTGATTGTCAACCTTCCAGGATCTCCGAAAGCCGTGCGCGAAAGCTTCGCGGTGATCGCGCCGGTCCTTAGACACGTGGTGGCGCTCCTGGCCGGAGAAACCAAACACGAAGCAAATCCTACACAAGGCAGTGTGTAGATGCTTCAAGTCCTATCTACAGACATCAGCCACCAGAAAACAGTAAATCCTACACACGGCAGTGTGTAGATCGTTCAAGTCCGACCTATTCATCCGACTCCAACCATTTCGCAAGTAGTCCCGTTGTTATCTGTCCGCAGGTGCCCGCGTAGGCTGAAGCGTTCCACAATTGATTCATTCCGTTTTCAATCAATAGCTGAGGATAATGCTGACCAATAAAGTACTGACCATTATTGAGCAGTGAGAGCGCTACCTTCTCGATGCTGAGCTTCGGAACAATTCGAACCATCAGATGAGTGTGGTCCGGAACGACCGTGACTTGATCCAGTGCGAACTGTTGTTTGGCAGCAACCTGCAACCAATATTCCGTCAATGCTTTTGCGCTCGGTGTTGTGAATACACCTTTTCGCAACTGAGTTGAGAATACTAGATGATGGGACAGATCAAAGCTCGCATGTCCGGCCGTTAAAGCCGCCGGATTCAGCGTTCGATATTTGTAAACAGGCGGCAACAACCGAGACGCATAGCCGTGGTGTTCGGATTGTTGTTCGAGATAGGCGCGCACGGTGGAAATACGCACACGTCCGCTGCTCCGCGCCAGGTAACCTCTGGCCCATAGAGGAACAGAAAGATCGAACGCACTGGCCAGCTCCCTGGAGGAGTTGGTTTTGAGAATCTGAATTGCCTTCGCGATCGGCTGTGCAGGTTGTAGGCTGAGTAAACACCGCAGTTGAGTTGGATATGACCTTCTGCTCGAGCAAGTGGTAGTCGTGGTTTATCGAGACTTCGCGGATTAGATCGGTCAGAGCAGTCCTGCAGGGCTCAGAGTCGAAGATTCTGCGGCGACGATGTGTTCGAAAGCAGAGATAATAATGAAGCTGATACGCCCATGTGAGGGTCTCGTAAGGTGTGAGGAACATCTACCGGTGGAGACTAAAGCGATTTTGGTCGCGATGCAAGCTGATGAATAGGTCGGACTTGAACGATCTACACACTGCCGTGTGTAGGATTTGCTGTTTTCTGGTAGCTGATGTCTATAGAAAGGACTTGAAGCATCTACACACTGCCGTGTGTAGGATTTGATGAATTCCTAGGGG